>WNGJ01022457.1_pt1 | contig 10920 bp, 8 predicted proteins | sample 5400611 | NCBI WGS metagenome assembly WNGJ01 (sample SAMN13153375, study PRJNA577476) | soil metagenome | isolation source: 40 cm soil or saprolite under Garry oak tree replicate 1 | place: USA:California | collected 2016-06-15 | reverse complement strand
ACTACGCGCCGGTGCGCGGCTGCATGGTCGTGCGGCCGTACGGCTGGGCGCTGTGGGAGAACATGCAGCAGGCGCTTGACCGGCGGTTCAAGGCCACCGGGCATCAGAACGTGGCGTTTCCGCTGCTGATCCCACGGAGCTTCATTGATAAGGAAAAACATCACGTCGAGGGATTTTCGCCCGAACTGGCGGTGGTAACGATTGGCGGCGGAGAAGAGCTCGCCGAACCTTTGGTGATTCGTCCCACGTCGGAGACGATTATCGGGCACATGTGGTCGAAGTGGATTCAGTCGTACCGCGATTTGCCGGTGCTGATGAATCAGTGGAATAGCGTGGTGCGCTGGGAACTGCGCACGAAACTGTTTCTGCGCACGCTCGAGTTTTACTGGCAGGAAGGACATACCGCGCACGCCACGAGGGAAGAGGCCGAAGCCGAGACCATTCAGATGCTGAACGTTTACGCGGATTTCGCGATCACCGATGCGGCGATTCCGGTGATTCCCGGGAAAAAATCGGACGCGGAGAAATTTGCGGGAGCGGATGTGACCTATTCGATCGAAGCGATGATGGGCGACGGAAAAGCACTGCAAGCCGGTACGTCCCATTTCCTGGGGCAGAACTTTTCACAAGCCTTCGACGTGAAGTATCTGGACCAAAACGGCCAGTTGCAGCACTGCTGGACCACCTCCTGGGGGCTTTCGACCCGCGTTGTGGGCGCGATCATCATGGTGCATGGGGACGATCAGGGACTGGTTATGCCGCCGAAACTGGCGCCCTATCAGGTGGTGATTGTTCCCATTTTCAAGACGGACGAAGAGAAGAAAGCGGTTTTCGAGACGGCGCGCAAGCTGAAAGCGGAATTGCTGAAGGCGGAAGTGCGCGTGACGCTCGACGAGCGGGAAGGGCAGAGCCCCGGCTGGAAATTTAACGATTGGGAGATGCGCGGTGTGCCGCTGCGTGTGGAGCTGGGGCCCAAAGACGTGGCGAAGCAGTCGGCGATTCTGGCGCGGCGCGACCGCCCCGGCAAGGAGGGCAAGGTCAGTGCGTCGCTCGCCGATTTGCCGACGGCGATCCGGAAGCTGCTGGTAGACATTCAACAATCTCTCCACGACAAGGCGCTCGCGTTTCGCAAAAGTAACACGCACGAAGCGAAAAACTACGACGAACTGAAAAAGGCGGTGGAGACCGGTTTTGCGTACTCGTTCTGGTGCGGAAGCCCCGAGTGCGAAGCGAAGATCAAGGAAGAAACGCGCGCGACGATGCGCTGTATTCCGCTGGAGCAGGAAGGCGGCAACGGGAAGTGCGTGTACTGCACCCAGCCGGCGAAGAGCCGCGCGATTTTTGCGCGGGCCTATTGAGTCTTGCTTCGGAGGCGACGGGCCGGAGCGTGTACCCAAGCAGGAAGAGGTCATGGCTCCGCGCCGCAAGCACTCCCGGAGTCCGCGCACGACGAGGGTCTCTCGAGCAGATCTAAACCTTACCCATAAAGCGGGGCTACAAGACCCACCGTTCCTTTCCCGCAACACACCATCGCCATTTTCTCGACACGCTTGCCGCTCAGTGCTAGGTTGAGTCTACACGGAGAAATGTCAGGCTGGCCTCCCTCGACCGCAGCGCAGGTCACCGCGAGACGGCCAGAGAGAGGATTAGAGTGCATACGGAAGGCATCGATGCGTCGCCGAAACCGCGCCAGCGCCGGTTCGAACGCGGCGAAGGAAGGCTGAAAGGCATTCTCATTGTCGTGATTGTGGTGCTAGCAATTTACAGCGCGTGGAAAGTCGTGCCGGTTTACGTGAACGAGTACCAGCTCTCCGACAAGATGCAGGAGCAGGCGCGCTATGCGGTCGTGAACCGCTATACCGAGGACCAGATACGCGACAATATTTTCAAAGTTATACAGGACCTGGATATTCCCGCGAAGCGGGAAGACATCAAAGTGGTTTCCAACAACTCCATGGTGAAAATCTCGCTGGCGTACTCCGTACCCGTGGATGTGTTGATGTACCACACAGACATTCATTTTTCTCCGAACAGCGAGAACAAAGCGCTCTTCTGAAGTTCTAGTGGCAGTTCGCATGCCTCGGCATGGTATTTGGGGATGCCCAGCCGGCAGCCCCGCGCGGTGCAAATCCGTCTTTCCTAGCGGACGGCCTTGCGAGACAATAGAGGTCCAGCCCAGGGAGAAATGTTTTGCAAATCCGGGTGCAACGAGGTTTCTTTACTTCCACTATCGGCCTGGCGATTCTTGGCATCCTCTTCGGTGTTTTCATCATCGCCGGCGGGATCTTCACTTACTACTACACCAAGTACTCGCGCATGATTGACGAGCGCCTGTCCGGAAACATCCTGCAAAATACCACCCAGATTTTCTCCGCACCGGAGCACATTTCGACCGCCGAAGCCTGGGGACCGGACGACCTGACGGATTATCTGACGCGAGTGGGGTACCGGCCGGAGGCCGACCCCAGCGCGCTCGGTCAATACAGCGTGCAAAACAACACGGTGGACATTCGGCCCTCGAAGCTGTCTTATTTTGGCGGCAAAAACGCGTTGGCTGTGCAATTCCGGGGAAAGAGCGTTCGCAGCATCCGTCCGCTCGAGGGCGGGCCGGACGTGGACACCGCGGAAATCGAGCCGGAACTGATCACCAACCTTTTCGACAGTGCGCGTGAGAAGCGCCGGCCGGTGCGCTACGAGGACCTGCCGGTCGCCCTCGTGGATGCCATCCTTTCCGCTGAAGACAAGCGCTTTTTCGAGCACGGCGGATTTGATTTCATTCGCATCGTCGGCGCCGCGTGGGCGGACCTCCGGCACACCAGCCAGCACTACCAGGGCGCGAGCACCATCACCATGCAGGTGGCGCGGACCTTCTTTCTCTCGACCGACCGCAACTGGCGGCGAAAGGTGGCCGAGGCCTTGATTTCGCTGGAGCTCGAGCAGCGCTTCAGCAAGCAGCGAATTTTCGAAATGTACGCGAACGAAGTGTATCTGGGGAATCGCGGCAGCTTCGGGATTCGCGGCTTTTCCGAAGCCAGCGTGGCGTACTTCGGGAAAGACATGCGGCAGCTGGCCATTCCGGAATGCGCGTACTTGGCCGGAATCATCCGCGCCCCCAATTACTATTCGTCGGCCGACCGCCATCCCGAACGCGGGGTGCAAGCGCGCGATCGCGTGCTGACGCAAATGCTGGAGAACAAATACATCAACGCGGAGGATTTGGAAGAGGCCAAGAAAACGCCGTTGAGGATTATCCATGCGGCGACTTCCGGAAGAGAAGCGCCGTATTTCGTGGACATGGTGAAAGACCACCTGCTCGACAAATACTCCGAGAACGAACTGTTGAGCCAAAACTTCCGCGTGTACACGACGCTCGACCCGGCGCTCGAGCGCGACGCGGTCTCTGCCGTCGAAGCCGGCATGAAGAACGTGGACACGCTGCTGGCGAAAAGGTATGACAAATGGAAGCGCGAGCTGGCCAAGAAAGGAAGTGACGAACCCGTTCCACAGGTGCAGGTGGCGCTGGTCGCGCTCGACCCGCGGAATGGGGAAATCAAGGCTGTTGTCGGCGGAAGGGATTACGGGCAGAGCCAGCTCAATCACGCCCTGGCGCACCGCCAGCCTGGCTCGGTCTTCAAACCTTTTGTCTATGCGGCGGCGTTCGACAATGCCGTAGACAACGTGCAGCCCATCCTCACGCCGGCGACCACCGTCGACGACGAGCCCACGACGTTCGAATTCGACGGCAAAGGGTACACACCCAACAATTACAACGAGAGGTTCATGGGGCGCGTGACGGTCCGCGACGCGCTGACCAACTCGCTGAACGTGGCCACGGTAAAAGTGGCGGAACTGATTGGCTACGGCCGTGTCGTGCAAGTCGCGCGGCAGATGGGGCTAGGGACGAACATTCAGCCGACGCCGGCCGTGGCGCTTGGCGCCTATGAAATGACACCCGTGGATGTTGCCGCGGGCTACACCGCATTTGCGACGATGGGAATGCGTTCCGAGCCGCAATTCATCCGCAGCGTGGTCAATTCGGACGGCGAAGTCCTTGAAAAATTCACGCCACAGACGCACTCCGTGCTGGACCCGCGCGTGGCGTTTCTGGTGGACAGCTTATTAAAGGACGTGCTGAACCGCGGCACAGGCGCTGCCGTCCGGGCGCACGGATTTACCCTGCCGGCGGCAGGGAAAACCGGAACTTCGCGAGACGGCTGGTTCGCGGGCTTCACTTCCAACCTGCTGTGCGTGATCTGGATTGGCTTTGACGACAACCGCGACCTGGGGATTACCGGAGGCGCCGCCGATGCGCCGATCTGGGCGGACTTCATGACTAAGGCAACGTCCATATCGCCTTACCGGGATGTCAAAGATTTCAGTATGCCGGATGGGGTGCAGTCCGTGGTGATCGATCCGGAGTCCTTGCAACTGGCAACCCCTAATTGCCCGACCACGCGCGAGGAAGTATACGTGGCAGGCTCGGCTCCGACCGATTTCTGCGAACTTCACGGCGGGCACGGCACGGTAACCTCCACCGGTTCAGTGCTATCGCAAATCTTTGGCGGGCAACCCAAGACACCGGATGCGAACGGGCAGGTAGTGATGAAGTCGGACCCCAACCGGCCGCCGGACGCGACCGGACAACCCGGGGACGCGTCTGCTGAGAACGGGGACAAGAAAAAGAACCCCTTGCAGAAAATATTTGGTATCTTTGGGGGTAAGAAGAAGGAACCCGACAAGGCCAAGTCCAAGCCGGAGAAGGGAGATTCGCCATGATCCGTACCTCATTGGCGTTTCCAGCAAGTGTTCTCTTCCTGAGTCTTTGCATTCCCCAGGCAGCGCGACCGCAATCCCTCGTAGACAACCCCGGCCCACCGCCCGCCTCAACCGTCGCCCCGCATGTTCCGCAGGCGCAACCGCCCAACCCCACGCAGTCCTCGACCATCGTAGTGCGCCCGAACCTCACCGAAGAGCAGATGGCAGACCTGTATATGGCGCGCAAGGAATACCGTGAGGCGTCACAACTCTACAAGCGGCTTGCGGAACAAAACCCGCAAAACGCCGTTTACCTAAACAAACTGGGAATTTCCTTGCATCAGCAGGCGGCGCTAGGACCAGCGCTGAAGTTTTACGAACGCGCCGTCAAGGTCGACCCTACTTATGCCGACGCTGCAAACAATATCGGCACGATCTATTACCAGCGGAAAAAATACAGCAAAGCCATCAAGGCGTACCACAAGGCCATTGCCATCCGGAATGACATGCCCGTCCTCTACAGCAATCTGGCCTATGCCTACTTTGAGGACAAGAAATTCGAGCAGGCCATCGCTTCTTTCCGGCAGGCGTTGGCATTGGACCCGCAATTGTTCGAGCGCAACAGCTCCAGAAACGGATCGATCCTGCAGGACCGTACCGTCGGAGACCGCGGAAAGTTTTATTTCTTGCTCGCGAAATCATTTGCTGAGGCGGGGAACCTGGATCGCTGCCTGGTCTATTTGCGCAAAGCCAAGGACGAAGGCTATAAGGAACTGGCGGCGATCAAAATGGATCCTTCCTTTGCCGCTGTTATACAGAATCCGGCGATCCAGGAAATCCTGGCTCCGCGGCCGGAAGACAACCCACAAATCTGACCGAGCCCCGGCAGTTTGTCGGAACTGTCCGAGAACGCGACAGGGCGATCCCTTAGGCGGACAAAACCTCGCGTTGTCTGGGTGTGCAAGTCGCTTCTAAGTCATTTTGTTTCTTTCGGTTACATAAAATGTCGAAGAGGTCCTGAAGTTGCTCAGCTCGTCTGCGGCTGGGTGTAGTCTCGCGAGGTGGATCGTGAAAAGCATTGATCGCATTCGAGAGAAGGTCGCCATACCTCCGACTTCGGTTTACCTGTCCAAGATGCACGATGCGGGCTGGCGTCTGGTGGCGCTCGAGTGGGAACGCGAAATCGAATTCTCGGGCGCGCCGGAACCGCCCGTCGAGGCCGGCGCCGAAGAGATTCCTTTCGGACTGCGCATCGCTTCGGACTGCCGCCATCTGGAAGACGATCCACTCGAGACGCAAACCCTCAAGTTCCTCGCCGAAATGGTTCTCCAGGACGTGTCTTTCCGAGGCATGGCCGACGCGCTCAACGCTCGGGAATACCGCACGCGCGACGGGCACCCCTGGAGCGCTGCCAGCGTTTTCAAGCTCATCCCCCGCCTGATTGAAATTGCCCCGCGCCTTCTTACCGGCTCCGAGTGGGAGTCTCGCAAAAAGCAACTGACCCACGTCACCTGGAACTCCTGAAACGTCAAACTTCAAGGAGGTGAAAAGTGAAAGATTTCTGGCAAGACCTGCGCCAGGGCGCGCGCGTGTTGCTGAAAAGCCCGAGTTTCAGCGTGGTTGCGGTTTTGTCACTGGCGTTGGGAATCGGCGCGAACACCACGATCTTTACCGTAGTCAATGCCATCTTGCTCGATCCGCTGCCGGTAAAGGATATCTCCCAACTCGTCCAGGTAGATACGATTGACGCCAAGACGCAGGTAGGATTTGCCCGTGCGACGAAACTGGGCTTGTCGTTTCGTAACTTCCAGGATTATCAGCAGCAGAACGAGGTACTCACGGGAATAAGTTGCTTCCTGGGGACTCCACTGACGTGGAGCGGGGGCGCGGAGCCCCGGCAGATAAATGGGCAAATGGTCAGCGCAAACTATTTTGACGTGCTAGGCTTGCGCCCCGCCGCCGGACGTTTTTTTCTGTTGGCAAAACGCTGACGCTGAATGCCATGCCGTACACCATCATCGGCGTGTCGCCGAAAGGTTTCAAAGGGACACTTACTTTCGGCAGTGCCGAGCAGATCTGGATTCCCACCAGCATGTATCCCCAGGCTCTCACCGGGTTCGCCAAAGAGTTTTTCAACGACCGAAGATTTCTGAACGCCCTGGCCGTCGCAAGGCTCAAGCCAGAGACGGGGTTGCGCCAGGCTGAGGCTTCGCTGAAGACCATCGCCGCGAAGCTCGAAAAGGACTTTCCGAAAGACAATGCCGGGCGCAGCATCGCGCTGACGCCCTTGACCGAAGCGGCCGTGGGCGTCAACGTGCACGACCAAATTGGGCTTGCCGGCACGATGATGATGACCGTGGTGGGGTTGGTGCTTTTGATCGCTTGCGCAAATCTGGCCAATCTGCTTCTTGCGCGCGCGGCGCGCCGCGAAAAAGAAATGGGTCTGCGGGCAGCCCTGGGCGCAAGCAGGCCGCGGCTGATTCGGCAGATGCTGACCGAATGCATCCTGCTCGCCCTTGTCGGAGGCGCGACAGGCTTGGCTATTGCGTATGTGGGGCGAACCGTGCTTTGGTCCTTCCGCCCGCCGTTCATTGAGCAGAATGACATTGATTTGTCGTTTGATTTGCGCGTCTTGCTTTTTACGCTAGCGATCTCCATTTTCACCGGGCTATTGTTTGGCCTGGCGCCGGCCTTCCGCGCCTCCGTTCCCGACTTGGCGGAAACCCTCAAAATGGGCGGCCGGGGCGGATCGATCGGTTGGGGGCGAAACAGGCTGCGCAGCCTGCTGGTCGTCTCGGAAATTGCGCTATCTCTGGTGGCCCTGGTGGGCGCCGGTTTGTTTATCCGCAGCATGCGCGACGCGCAAAAAATGGATCCTGGTTTCGAATCGAAAAATCTTTTCATGCTGGCCTTTGACCTGGGCGCTTTGCATTACGACGAGGGGCGCGGACAGCAATTCTTGCGTTCCGCCATTGAGCAAGCCAACGCCGCCCCTGGCGTGAAGGCCGCGGCCGTGGCCTCCAACTTCCCGCTGGGCGGCGGGCTGGCGCGAACGGTCTTCCCGGAAGGCGAAGATGAATCCTCCGGTTACCGGGGAACGCTGACGCAACTGGACGACGTCAGTGTCGGATATTTCAATGCTTTGCGAATTCCGCTTGTCCGTGGCCGCTTGTTTACCGATGCGGACCGCAAAGAGACGGCGCGCGTTGCGATCATCAACGAGGCCATGGCCAAAAAGTTCTGGCCCAACCAGGAAGCTATCGGCAAGCGGTTCCATTTTTTCGGTGATCCCGGATTGCTTCAAGTTGTGGGAATCGCCCGCGACAGCGTGGTGAACGCCATCGGCGAGGTCCCTCCGCCGCTTGCGTATCTGCCGGTAACGCAGGATTATCCGCCCGCCGCGACGATTCAGGTGCAAACGACGGGCAGGCCGGAAGCAGTGATTGCCGGTGTGCGTGCGCAAATTCAATCCTTGGAGCCGCATCTGGCGATTACCAACGTGCAAACTATTGGCCAGATTATCGATCAGGGTCTGTGGGCGCCGGAGATGGGTGCGGCTCTGCTGGCACTGTTCGGCGGCCTGGCGTTGGTCCTGGCGGCGGTAGGAGTGTATGGAGTCCTGGCCTACTCGGTGACGCAGCAGACCCGCGAAATCGGTATCCGCATGGCCATGGGCGCGGAGCGGTCTCACGTGCTGGGACTGGTTGTGGGTCAGGGGCTGAAACTCGCGTGCGCAGGCCTTGCGCTGGGAATCCTCGTAGCGCTGGCTTTGACACGGCAACTTTCCAGTTTGCTCTTTGGCGTGAGCGTCTATGATCCGTGGGCCTACGGGAGTGTCGTCTTGATCCTCGTGTGTGTGGCGCTTTTGGCGTGTTACATCCCCGCCCGCCGCGCGACGCGCGTGGATCCGCTGGTGGCGTTGCGGTACGAATAGGAATTGGCGCGATCCGGTTTGGCGGGCCGGTGGACTCGTTGAACGCCGCCTCCTCCTAGCTTCTAGCCATTGCCGGGGCTCTTCTTGGCGGATCATCGAGAGCCCACCCAGATGTGCCTAATGCTTCTCGGGCCAGGTCGGGAAGTGGTTGCCAGCACGGAAACTAGGCGGACGCCCGATAGGCCAACAAGAGTCTCTTTGCATGAATCGCACGGTGACCTGTACGGGTGAACAGCTAATGTCCGCAACACATTGTGCCAAAGAGGAACTGGAGCGGCGGGCAAGCGGTCGACAGAATGGGTAGGAGAGAGTTCTCTGGTTCCTGGAGGACACGCCCTCGCGGGTCAGCGGAGCCCGGTTCAGCGTCCGCAGGACCCTTTTGTGTGGCCACGTGCCGTAACACCTCCCATTCGGGGGCCGATGGCCGCTCAGGTGGTGCCAGATATGGACCGAGCCTTAGCCGCCATGGTTATCAGTCCGCGTTCGCAACAGGTTTTCTTGTACGGCACATGTCTTTGGATTGGAAAGCCCGGAACCCAAGCATTCTTCGGCAGAGCCGATGAACCGCACATCAGGCCGTGGGAACCACTCGATTTTAGAGCCGAAGGCGATGAGTCCGGCCCGGCACCTTACCTGCCGTTGCCTTGCGCCAGTTTGAGAAGGCTAAGGCCCCCCGATGGGTCATATCAAGTTCCTTTGGTCTCCCCGAGTTGCCAGATGAGTAGGCCCGGGGACAACCGGCAGTGTCCGCGATGCTGAAGCTATCCGACGTTTTGACGCACCTTTTGGAGTGGCATGACCGGCAGACGCCCTTGCGTATTCTGCTGTCCACGCCTGATGGCAAGTTTGCTTTTGATTGCACGCTCGTGCGATTCTTCGACACGGGCATCTCCCTTCAACTCGCGGGCGACTCCGATTCTGTCGATCTCAACTTGACTGGATACGACTTCGAGGCCTTGGACCAAGAAACGGAGGAACAGGCGCACGAAGAACTTTCCGGCTCTGGGCGCGGAATCAAAGCCAATAGCAGCGATCGAACCCTGCTCATTCTGGAGATGGTCGCGGTTTCTTCATAACGAAGTAAGAAGTACTATTGACAGTATTCGGGGAATGGCATAAAACTCGGCTGCCTCCCCGGCATCGTCGAGTCATTTTGGGGGCGGTGATCCCTTCACCGCATGTTTCGATTGCTGACAGATCTTCAATCCTGAATCCAGGTAGGTCGAACGGATTGCCACTTCCTGGAGGTAAGCCGGACATGACGGATACAGAGAAGATGAAGAAACACATCACTTCGACAAAGAGGCTTGGGGAAGTTCTGCTCAGTCCCTTGGCAGTGATTACCATGCGATCTCGCAGCCGCTCGCTGGCGAATTCTCCGGATGGATGCGTCATCGGGAGAGACTAACCGTCCTTGGCTCCAGAGAGGTACGCGACTAGCCGAAGCCGCGATGGCTGCGCACGATGAGAAAGAGGATTTTGCCTTTCGAGCAAGCAACGGGTTTGCAGTGATGAGCGAGGGCGAGCGGAGGATACAAACACAACCCCACCTAACCGCTCGCCTTCCTCTCCACCAAGGGCGATCGAAGTTCCGAGCCGGGCGCGGCTTATTCCTTCCTTTGTTGCCTGGATCAGAATAGCGATTTTCCCAAGCGGTGTGCCCGTTTTGGGCAGAATGAGGGCGAAGTGCCGGATTCGCGTTAGCTGGATTGGCCGCGCAGGATGCGGATGGCGTCCGGGACACCGGAACCACCGCGACCGTTGGCGCTGCCGGAGGATTCGCCGGCTTCCTCCAGGGTTGTGCTTTCGCCGGGCGCCAGGAAGAGATTGGTCTCGACGGCGTGCTGTTTGGTGTAGAGGTCGTAGTAGCGGCCGCCCTGCGCATAGAGGCTTTCGTGCGTGCCGCGCTCGATGATGCGGCCGGCCTCCACGACGAGGATTTGCTCGGCGCGGCGGATGGTGGAGAGGCGGTGCGCGATAACAAACGTGGTGCGGCCGCGCATCAGGTAGCGCAAGCCTTCCTGAATCAGCGCCTCGGATTCCGAGTCCAGGCTCGAAGTGGCTTCGTCCAGGATGAGGATGCGCGGATCGGCGAGAATGGCGCGCGCGATGGAAACGCGCTGCTTCTGGCCGCCGGAAAGCCTTACGCCGCGCTCACCGACCACCGTGTCGTATTTTTTCTCAAAGGATTCGGCGAACTCATCGACGCGCGCGATGCGGCAAGCGGCGAG
>WNGJ01009136.1_pt1 | contig 10921 bp, 9 predicted proteins | sample 5400611 | NCBI WGS metagenome assembly WNGJ01 (sample SAMN13153375, study PRJNA577476) | soil metagenome | isolation source: 40 cm soil or saprolite under Garry oak tree replicate 1 | place: USA:California | collected 2016-06-15 | reverse complement strand
GAGGTCACCATCGCGCCTGGAAGACGGCGGTGATGGGCTCGATCCTCTTCGTGCTCGCCATCGGGTTTCCCGGCGGAAGCGGGGCTGACTCGCCGAGGGGCACGATCAGTCAGGTGGCTTCGCCCCCAGGCCCCTCGTCACCGCCGTCGCCCTTCTCGGCGGCACCCTCGAACGTGTGTGTCACACAGCGTGGCGTTTGCGCCGTGACTCCCGGCACGACGCGCGGCACGCCGTGTCAGTGCTTCGTGCCGCCGGCGACCTGGGTGCCGGGAGTGGCCGAATACTGGGCGAGCGTTCCGAGCGTCATCCCGTAGATCGCGCCCGCCGGCGCACATGGGGCTCGCCCGTGTCGTGCCCGATCGAGGGCATTCTTGCCGAAAAGACGGCGCGCGCAACCTCGACACTCCACGCGGGCATCTCAACAATGAGAGGGCGAATACGCGTGACCGTTCGCATGGTCGAAGCGCACCATCACCAACGGCGAGAGGAGTCGGAGAGCAATGCAGAGATCGATGATGTGGATCGCGGCCGCAGCGCTGTTCGCGAGTGTTCTGAGCGGTCAAGGGGAGGCTGTCGGCATGACCGTGCCGCACGGGGTCAACGGCCCGGCTGGCAACGGAGTCGCCGCCGCGTCACGCGGAGACACGCCGCGGCACGATCGTTTCGAAGCCATCCCCCACGCGCCGGCTGCATCCAACTGCCATCGCGACAGAGCGAGGTCCGATGTGTTCGAGCTGCAGTGCGAGAGCAACAGCAGTAGCAACTGATGCCAATGGGACGGCTTTCCCCCTCCACGGTCTCAGCGGTGGCGGCCTACGTCTGGGCGCTCGGCCACCGCAGCGAGCATTGAAATGGCGCTGCAACGGCCCGCGGCATGAAGGGAGCGTAGTCATGGCACTGGCAACTCGTCCGCTCGGTCGGAGCGGATTGCACATCACCCGGCTCGGATTCGGCTCATGGGCCGTCGGCGGCGGCGGCTGGTCCTTCGGCTGGGGACCGCAGGACGACGCGGCGTCGCTGGCCACGATGCGGCACGCGCTCGAGCTGGGCATCAACTGGATCGACACGGCCGCGGTGTACGGGCTCGGGCACTCGGAGGACGTCGTGGGACGGCTGCTCCGCGAGCTGCCGCCTTCGAAGCGCCCGTTGATCTTCACGAAGTGCGGCCTGGTCTGGGACGAGCACGACCCCATGACGCCTCCGCGGCAAGTGCTGAAGCCCGATTCGATTCGGCGCGAGTGCGAGGCGTCGCTGCGGCGGCTCGGCGTCGAGCGCATTGATCTCTATCAGTTCCACTGGCCCGACGAGACCGGAACGGCCGTCGAGGACTCGTGGGCCGCGATGGCGAAGCTCGTGGAGGAAGGCAAAGTGCGCGCGGCCGGCGTCTCGAACTTCGACGTGGCGCTGCTCGACCGGTGCGAGGCGATCCGCCATGTGGATTCGCTGCAGCCGCCGTTCTCGGTGATCAATCGCGCCACGGCGAAACAAGAGATCCCGTGGTGCGCGAGTCACGACGCCGGTGTCATCGTCTACAGCCCGATGCAGTCGGGGCTGCTCACCGACAGCTTCACCGCAGAGCGCGTGTCGTCCCTCGCCGACGACGACTGGCGTCGCCGCGCGCCCGAATTTCAGCCGCCGCGCCTCGGACGGAATCTCCGGTTACGCGATGCCCTCCGCCCGATTGCACAACGGCACGGCGCCTCCGTGTCGTCCGTTGCCATCGCCTGGGCGCTCGCCTGGCCGGGCGTGACCGGCGCGATCGTGGGCGCGCGCACGCCGATGCACGTGGACGGCTGGGTCGACGCGGCCTCCATCATGCTCACGCCGCAGGACCTCGACGAGATCGCCGCCGCGATCCGGCAGACCAGGGCCGGGGCAGGGCCGGTGGCGGCGGTCAGATCGCGCGTGTCGAGACACACGGTTGCGGGATGAGCACGCCGAGGCGCCGCCGACGGTAGCTCTCCGTAGGGTGGTAGTCGTCGCTGTGCGCGGGCGCCCTGCAGGCGCCCTCGAGCGGCGTCGTCCCTTCAAAGCTACTTGACACGGCCCCCGTTCCGGCAGATCGTGGCGCGCGAGCGCCTCGCGTGGCACCCCACGTGAGTGAAGGGGAGACGTGGCTCCATATCGGAGATCCCGGCTTGACGGGAACACGCGCGACGGTGTCTCCGCCGTGACACGGCGAGGAGCCGTCGTCATTGCGCTCCTCGTCATGGTTGCGGCGAGCCCCGAAAGCGCCCTCGGCTACGACTCGAGCGAGACCTTCCGCAGGGGCGCCTACGTGCTCTCGGTGGAGGGCGGTGGCGGCGGCCAGCACGACGTCGCCAGTCACCCGGATGAGACCGGGCTCGAGGTCTTGAACGGGGGCGTGCGGCTCTCGGTCCTGCCGTTCGGCCCGACTGGTCGCGGGCTGGTCTACGGCGCGCTCGAGATTGGGCTCGAGCCGTTCGCCCAGGGGTACATCGATCCGGTGCGGGCGTACTTCGCCGGGCTGGCGGCGGTGGGCCGGTACCACTTCCTCTCGCTGGGTCGGTTCGTTCCGTACGTGGAATTCGCCGGCGCTGCCGGCGGCACCACCCTTCGCGTGCGTGAAATCGACTCGGCGTTCACGTTCCTGATCTTCGGCGGCGTGGGCGCCTCGTACTTCCTGACCGATCGCATCGCGCCCTACGTAGGCTATCGCATCCAGCATGTCTCGAACGGCAACACCTCCAGCCCCAACCGCGGCTTCGAGTCCCACACGGGTGTGGCCGGAGTCTCCTTCTACTTTCCGTGAGGCGTTTTATAGGTTAAACAGCCCCACGGCGCAGCTCAGCGACGGCGCGTACCGCTAACGAGGCCCGAGGCGCCGCCATTCAGACTCGGGCGTGTACGTCACTCGTTGCCTTGACGGTCCACAGCGTGAATGATGACCCAGCGGCAGGGAGCGTTCAGTGCGATTCGTGTCGTGAGAGGCCAGCACGCGTTTGTCACGGGAGCAACCGGCTTCGTGGGGGGCCATGTTGCCCGTGCGCTTTCCAGCGAGGGGTGGCACGTGAAGGCGCTCGTTCGGCACGGCGGGAACGCGCATCGGCTCGAAATGCGCGAGCTCGCTGTCGAGATCGTGCCGAGCGATCTTGCGAGGCGCGCGGACATCGCGAATGCCGTGGCCGGCTGCGACGCGATCGTTCATGTTGCGGGCCTCGTGAAGGCGCGGACGCTTGACGACTACCGGCAGGCGAACGTTCGCTCGACCGAATTCCTGCTCCGCGCCGCACGGCAGTCGGCGCCCGAGGCAGTGTTCGTCCTCGTGTCGAGTCAGGCCGCGGCCGGACCCGCACGCGAGGGGAACCCGGTGCGCGAGGGGGACGTCGCCCGGCCGATGTCATCCTATGGCGTCTCCAAACGAGAAGCAGAGGAGGCGGTCGAGCGCGAGTGGACAGGGCCGTGGATCGTTCTGCGCCCGGCGGTTGTCTATGGACCAGGCGATCGCGGCCTTCTCCCCCTCTTCCGGGCGGCGGCGAGAGGCTGGGTGCCGGTGCCGGCTGGGCGTTCCCGAATCCAGGTCATCCACGCCGAGCAGGCGGCGCTCGCGATTGCCCGTGCCGCCGGTCGTTCTGATCTCGCCGGGAGGACGGGCTTCCTCTGCGATCCTGAACCTGTGACGATTCGAGACTTCGCCGGCACCGTCGCGCGACTGCCGCCCCGCCCCGCGCGGCTCGTGACGATTCCCGATGGCTTCGTCAGGGCTGTCGCCCTGGCCGCGAGCGTGTCCGAAATCGTGACGCGCCAGCCGCGCCCGTTCAACGCCGACAAGGCGCGCGAAATTCTCGCGGGTGACTGGCTGTGCGATTCTGCGCCCCTGCGTCAGGACCTGCGCCTGCCGGCACCGACGGCTCTGGACGTTGGTCTCCAAGCCACGTGGGCCTGGTATGCGCGCGAGGGATGGCTACGTTCATAAAGTTTCATCTAGTCAAGCCAGAAAATCTATAATCCCCCCGGCCCTAGGTCACGCATACGAGGGGTGCGATGAGCCGAGCCGCTCCAACGATGAAAACAGAGGCAGTGAGCCCGTCCCCGGTTTTCGACAAGTGCTACCGATACCGGGACGCCGAGCGTGCCCGCCAAGTCAGGCTCTATCCCTTCTTCCGCGCGCTCGACTCGGGGTCGGATCCGGAGGTGACGATCGAAGGCCTCCGGATGATCATGCTCGGATCTAACAATTACCTGGGCTTAGCCAACGACCCGCGGGTGAAGGAGGCCGCCGTGGCCGCGGTCCGGAAGTATGGATCGAGCTGCGCGGGTAGCCGACTCTTGAACGGCACTCTCGACCTGCACGTGAGACTGGAAGAACGCCTGGCGGAGTTCGTGCGCCAGCCGGCCGCCGTGACATTCACCACTGGGTACCAGGTCAATCTCGGGACGCTCTCGTGCCTCGTCGGCAAGGGGGATACGGTCTATCTCGACAAGCTCGACCACGCCTGCATCATCGACGGGGCGCGCCTCTCCTTCGGCCACGTATGCAAATTCAAGCATAGCGACCCCGCGGACCTCAAGCGCCAACTGAAGAACGATGACGGGGTCGGTGGGCGCCTCGTCGTCGTGGACGGTGTGTTCTCGATGGAGGGAGACATTACTCCGCTGCCCGAGATCGTGTCCGCGGCGAGAGAATTCGCCGCGGGCGTGATGGTTGACGACGCTCACGGCATCGGGGTCCTGGGCCGCACTGGCCGGGGGACAGCCGAGCACTTCGGGCTCGAGGCCGAGGTGGACCTCATGATGGGCACCTTCTCGAAGGCGATGGCCTCGATCGGCGGATTCATCGCCGCAGACGCGCCGGTGATCGATTACGTCAAGCACCATGCGCGGACACTGATCTTCTCCGCCGCCCCCTCTCCGGGCGCCGCAGGCGCCGCGCTCGCCGCGCTCGCCATCATGGAGAGCGAGCCAGAGCGCCGCGCATCGCTGTGGGAGAACACGCGCTTCTTCGTGGACGCACTGAAATCCATCGGACTCGACACGGGACAATCGCAGACGCCGGTCGTGCCGATCGTCGTCGGCGACGACCTCGTCGCGATCATGATGGCCCAACGCCTTCACGAGGAAGGCGTCTTCGTGAACTGTGTCCTCCCGCCGGCAACACCCCGGGGACGGGCGCTGATCCGCACCTCGCTCATGGCCACGCACACCCGTGACCAGCTCTCCCGCGCCCTCGACGCGATCGAACGTATCGGGCGTGAGGTTGGCCTGGTGCACGGCGTCGGCGTCTGACGGGTGTGCTCGTCATCCCGGCGAGGATGGGATCGTGAACGACGTCAGGATCGAGCGGATCGGGAGGACGAAGCGGGAGCTGCACCGGTTCTTCGACGTTGCCGAGAAGATCTACGAGGACGACCCTCATTGGGTCGCCCCGGTCCGGGCCGATCTTGTGAAGATCTTGTCCCCGGAGAACCCCTTCTTCTGGCACGCTGAGATGGAGCTCTTCATCGCGCGCCGTGACGGAGCGGACGTCGGCAGGATCGCCGCCATCCTGGACCGCCACCACAATGACTTTCACGGCGAGCGGACAGGCTTCTTTGGGTACTTCGAATCGGAAAACGATCGGGCGGTGGCCGATCGCCTCGTCGACGCCGCCGCCGGCTGGGCGCGCGAACGCGGCCTCAACATTCTGCGCGGGCCCGCCAACCCGTCACTCAATGCCGAAGCGGGACTCCTGGTCGAAGGATTCGATGCCCCCCCGGTCTTCATGATGACGTATAACCCGGCCTACTACTGCCAACTCCTTGAGAAGGCAGGCTTTCGGAAGGCCAAGGACCTCCTCGCCTACCGGATCGAGCCTTCCGCGGGACCGCTCGAGCGCTTGCAGCGTCTGGCGCGCCGAACTCGACGGAGGATGACCGACCTGCGCGTTCGGCCGATCACAAGGGGCAGCCTCGAGGCGGATCTGCCGAACGTCCGCGAGGTGTACAACGCGGCGTGGCAGGGGAACTGGGGCTTCGTGCCCATGACGCGCGAGGACATGGCGTTCATCGCGAGACGATTGAAGCCGCTCCTCGACAGGGACTTCAGCTCATTAGCGGAAATCCGCCACCCGGACGGCTCGTGCGAGCCGATCGGCTTCCTCGTGGCCTTGCGCGACTTCAACCAAGCCATCGCCCCCACGCGAGGGCGCCTGTTTCCCCTGGGCTGGCTGAAGTTCCTGCTCGCCGCTCGACGAATTCGCACGCTCCGGCTGCTCACGTTCGGGATCAAGCAGGAGTGGCGGCTGCGGGGCATCGATGCCGTCATGTTCGAGGAGAGCCTCCGGGCGATGCTGCGACGCGGCGTCACGAGCGTCGAGGCGTCCTGGATCGTCGAAGATAACTTGCCGATGATTCGCGGGATCGAGTTCTGGCACGGATATCGCTACAAGACTTACCGGCTCTACGAGCGCCCTCTCTGAGGGCGCCGCCCAGGCGAACCCGTGCGTGCCGGACGGAAATGGTTGTATAAAATTGGAGGTACCACGGGGTAGCATAAAGGAGTCCGTCGCAAGGACGACGCGCCAAACGGGAGGCTCCCTCGCATGCCACGCCGGTCCAAGCTGAACCCCCTCGTGCTTGCCACATCGGTGTTCCTGCTTCGGGCAGCCTCTGTATGGGCGGGTGAGGCTGCGACCACCGGACTCACGGTGGGCGAGTTCGCGAGGATGGAAAAGGGCGAAGTGGTGGTCAAGACCCACACCTACGCCACCGGGGATGACAAGCGCGCCGCCCGAGCCATCGCCTACTGCCTCATCAACAAGCCGCCGGACGCCGTGTGGGCGGTGATGCTGAACTATCATCAGTTCAACGAATTTATGCCGCGGCTCGAGAAGGTTCAGGTCCTGGAAAAGACGAAAAACGCCATGAAAGTCACCCAGACGGTTCGCGTTCCGCTCGGCGTGATCCGCTACACGCTTGATCTGATTTTCAAACCCGCGCAGCGGACGGTGAGCTGGGTATTGGATAAATCGAGGAGACACGACATTGCGGATACGTTCGGTGCCTGGGAGTTCCTCCCATACAGCCAAGGGAAGACCGTTCTCCGGTATACGACTACCGTGGACAGCGGCACGGTTGTCCCCAGGTTCCTGGAAGATTTTCTCATTAAGAACGACTTGCCGGAGGTGCTGTTGAGCATGAGACGGCGCACCGAATCCGACGGGACGTGGAAGAGGGAACCGTTGGACGCGTGGGACGACCTGCGCCCTCGTGAGCGGGCAGGGGTGGCGGAGCCGTAACTCAACCTCGACGAACCGTGTCACTGGGTCCTGGCCACACGCTGGGGAAGTGCAGCTTCAGCGCAGCCTTCGGAGAACACGCCTTGAGTGTCGGCAGAAAGGTTTGGAGAGGCCGAAGGCAAGATCTCTCGAGGATGTCGTTAACGGATTTTCTGAAGGCGTTCTTTACCCATCCGACGGTGCTCGCGTACTGGCTGATGGCGGCCATCAGCGGGGGTCTCGGCATCCATTGGGCAGAAGCAGTGTGGCCACCGGTCGTCGCGACGACGCTGATTGGACTCTTCTATCCCCTCGCGGAATACGGGCTGCACCGGTATGTCCTGCACGGTCGGTTCCTCTACAAGGTTCCCCTCACCGCTTCACTCTGGAAGCGCATTCACTTCGACCACCATCGAGATCCCCATGACCTTCGCGTGTTGTTCGGCGCCGTCGTGTAGAGCGCGCCGACCATCGCACTGGTCGCCCTTCCCATCGGCTGGACTGTGGGTGGCCGAGCGGGCGCCGCGGCCGCGTTCGCCGCAGGCTCATTGATTATCTGTTTCTATGAGTTCTGCCACTGTGTTCAGCACCTGCACTACATGCCGAAATCGCCCTTTCTGCAGCGAATTAAACGGCTTCACCTCGCCCACCACTTCCATAACGAAACCGGCAACTACGGCATCACCAGCTTCATCTGGGACCGCGTATTCCGGACGCTCTACGAAGAGGCGAAGGATATCCCACGCAGCTCCACCGTCTTCAACCTGGGCTATACGCGGGCCGAGGCGGAGCGATATCCATGGGTCACGGAGCTCTCAAAGAGCCCACGCGGCGACGGAGACTGAGGCTGCTCCCGACCTCCACGAAGCGGCCGTTGTGAGCGCGACTTGTGGCGCTGGTGAGCCAGTGCCCGCTCAGCGCCCGCCCGGATCGTCGCGCCTGATGCGGACGTCCTGCTGCGGGAACGGGATCTCGATCTTCGCCTCGCTCAGCGCCGCGTAGACCGCGACGCCCAGCTCGCTCCGGATCCGCAGCCAGTCCTCGAAGTGCGCCGTCCACGCGCGCAGCTCGAACTTGAGCGCGCTGTCGCCGAAGCCGAGGAAGAGCGCCTGCGGCGCTGGCTCGGCCACTACGCCGGCGTGGGCCCGCGCCACCCGCGTGAGCAGCTCGAGCACCTGCTCGGGGGGCGTGGCGTAGGCGACGCCGACGGGCAGATCGATGCGGCGCATCCGATCGGAGAGCGTCCAGTTGATCACCCGCTCGCCCACCAGCGTCGCGTTCGGCACGATGACCTCGGCTCCCTCCCAAGTGCGCACCGTGCTCGAGCGCATGCCGATGCGCGTCACCTGTCCGGCGAGGTCGCCGAACTGGATGGAATCGCCGATCTTGAGCGGCCGCTCGGTCAAGAGGATCAGCCCCGAGACGAAGTTGTTGACGATGCCCTGCAGGCCGAAGCCGACGCCGACGCCCAACGCGCCTGCCAGGATCGTGACGCGGGTGAGGTCTACGCCGAGGATCGTCACGCCGAACAGGAAGCCGACGAAGAGCGTCGCATAGTGGAGGATGGCCGAGGCCGCATACGGCAGGCCGCGGGCGAGCGGCAGCCTGGGATACACGTCCTCGCCGAGAATGAACCGAAGGAAAGACGACGAGAGGAACGCCGCCCACACCGTCGCGCCGAACAGCAGCAGGTTCCCCAGCGTCACCACCAGCGGCCCCGGCGCCAGGTCGGCCTGGAGGCTCGCGCGCCCCAGCACGAGGGCCGGGTCGAGCAGCTCCACGGCATCGAGTGCTCCGGCGAGCCACGCGGCGGTCCCGATGACGGTCAAGACGCCCCGCACGCGTCGCTCGATCAGCGGCCGGTGGCGTTGCACCGCGTAGAGCAGGCGTAGCGGGCGGACGCGGAGCACGTAGGCGACGAGGCCCAGCGTGACGCGGACGCCGGCGTAGATCACGAGCGTGCGATAACCGACGCGGAAGAGCGCCGAGGCACCGACCTGGGCGAGCCGGACGTAACCGAGCGTTCCGGCGGTGAGCGCGACCGCGAGCACGACGAGCGCGAAGATCGTCGTCGAGCGCAGCGTCGACGCGCGCGGGGCGTCCTGGCCGGGCGCGCGCGCGAGCCGCCCCGACGCCAGCAGCCAGCCGGCGACGATCACGCCCGCCGCGACCTCGAGCAAGAACAGGGTGCGCTCAAGGAGGGGTACCACCGCGGCGAAGTCGCGGAGGCGGTCGGCCACATAGAAGCTGCCGAGGGCGTAGAGCGCCGGTCGTACGGGCGCCGGGACGATGTGGCGGGAGATGACGAGCACCGGCGGCACCACCAGGAGGGGAACCACCACGCCCATGAGCCTGGGGTGGCCGGGGTAGATCCACCACGAGGCGAGCGCCGCGAGGAGCAGCGCCGACGCGAACGGGTGATCGAAGACGGCCGCGACCGACACGACGCTCTCCTCCTGCGCCATCCAGCGCCGCGCCCGTGCCTGCCCCCGTCGCAGCGCCAGGCCCAGCGCGACGAGGCCCGCGAGCTGCACGGCGAGGCGCCAGGGGCGGGACGCGAGGAAGTCCGCGAGCTCGGCCGCGTCGGCGCCCACGACGTCACGGACCCGTACCGGCACCCGGGCCAAGGCTCGCGCGCGCAGCTCGGGGCTCCAGATCGGCGGGCTGTCGCGGACGAGGAGGTCGCCGACCGCGGTGCGGCGCCAGCGCTCGAGCGCGGCGAGGGCGTCCTCGGCCTGGGCGAGCAGCGCCGCCACCCGGCCCTGGAGGGCGAGGATCGCATCGCGCTCGGCTTCCAGCCGCCAGCGCGCGCCGTCGAGGGCGGCGAGCACCGAATCCACCCGCTCCGTGACCGCCGCCGGCGCCTTCCCTTCGCGCGCGTCGTCCCGCGCACGCCGCCACCGGTCGACGACACCGTCGACACGCTGGCGCTCCTCCTCGAGTCGCGTTGCGCGCCGGGTGAGCACGTCGACCCATTCGAGCAGGGCCTGGCGCACGCCGTCCCAGCCGTCGACCAGCACGTCGAGGACGGTCAGCGACGGCGCCGCCGCGAGCCCCAGCGTCGTCTCCTCGCTGCGCTCCCGGACGCGCACGACGACCTGGGGCAGCTCGCGCTCGATCGCCTCGACCTCGGGCGGCCTCACCAGCAGCGCGTCCAGCTGGCGGAGGTCCGCCATCACGCGCTCCGCGCGGCTGGCGACCTCGGGAAGGGGGATCGACGCCGGCGCGTCCGTCCGCTCCTGCGCGGACGCGACGCCGAGGGCGACCACCATGAGGAGGAGTGCGAGGAGGGCGCGCATGGAGCTTGGCTCGCCGCCTATCTTACGCGTCACCCTCGATGCCGATCAACCTGCGGCACAGGCGCGACGACCACAGATCATTGTTCAGCCCGCGTGAGAACCGACATTCGTCATCCCTCATGTCGTCCTGCGGCGGCGACCGCGAACTGGAAAACGAGGTTCGCGGCGAGAATCGTCGTTTTCGGCCCCGCATCGGTCAGCGGATTGACTTCGTTCAACGCAAAGCCGCCCACGCGCGGCGCGAGCGCAACGAGCAGATCGAGCAGCTCACCACTCGTCAGACCGCCGGGCTCGTGCCACCCGACGCCAGGCGCGTGTGCAGGATCGAGCACATCCATGTCGACGCTGAGGAAGATGTGATCCGCGCCGCTGGTAACTTGTCCGATCCGGGCGAATGTCCACTCCG
>WNGJ01030890.1_pt1 | contig 10922 bp, 12 predicted proteins | sample 5400611 | NCBI WGS metagenome assembly WNGJ01 (sample SAMN13153375, study PRJNA577476) | soil metagenome | isolation source: 40 cm soil or saprolite under Garry oak tree replicate 1 | place: USA:California | collected 2016-06-15 | reverse complement strand
TTTGAATACGCCCTTGACTTTGCGAAATCCGAGCGGCGTCTGGGTTCAGGGCCGGTCATTGAGCATCAGAACGTCGGCTTCATGCTAGCTGATCTCAAGATGCGCATTGAGGCGGCGCGCTACCTGACCTGGAAGTCCTGCCATTACCTTGAGCAAACGGGTGGGGGCGGGGAAGAGCTGGCGATCATGACCAAGGTGTATTGCTCGGAACTCGCTGTGCAGGTCGTGTACGATGCTATGCGCCTCGTGGGTGTAGAAAGTTACACGAAGAAGACCCCTCTGGAACGCCTGCTACGTAATGCACTCGTCTTCCCGCTGTACGACGGAGGAAATATGGGTGTGCGTCGGCGCCAATTACATGCGCTATTTACCCAACCTGGATATGATTCGATGCTTGCGGCACAGGGCCGCGTTCCACCCTGGAAGGAACAGTGACTGCTAAGGGCTACTCCTGAGAGACCGTTCATACGGTTCAGGGGTTAAACCGGTCAAGGCTCTTGCCTGGGAGGATGAAGAGGGGATGGTGTGGCTGACGTACAACGAGATCATGTGGCTTGCCACACGTCACGAGTTGGGAGCCAGCAGTAAGGACACCATCGAGTCCATCGAAGCAGGTCTAGCAACACTCACGCGAGCTACAATCGAAAGTGCAGACGCAAGCAAAAGTTGAGAACAAAGACGAAAACATACGATTACCATATGACTGAGACAGAGCGTTGCAAAAGTAACAAAGAAGGAATCAACCATGACTGACACATCCATCCCGGCCGGGACACGCATTGGACACGTCCACCTCAAGGTCGCCGACCTGGAACGCGCGATCGGCTTCTATCGCGACTACCTGGGCTTCGACCTGCTCTTCAACCTCGGGAGCGCAGCCTTCCTCTCCGCCGGCGGCTACCACCACCACATCGGCCTCAACACCTGGGAGAGCAAGGACGGTCCGCCTCCTGCCCCCGGTACGACGGGCCTGTACCACTTCGCCATCAACTATCCGATGCGCAAAGATCTGGCCGTCGCGCTCAAACGCCTGCTCGATCGCGGCTGGTCGATCGACGGGGCGTCCGATCACGGCACCCACGAGGCGATCTACCTGCACGATCCAGATTTCAATGGGCTCGAGTTGGCCTGGGATCGGCACCCCAGCCAGTGGCCGCGCAGGGATGGGGAGATCACGTTCAGCCGGCAGCCGCTGGACTTCGCGAGCCTGCTAGCCGAGCTCGGTGAGCCGGACGAGGCGGGATACCTGGAGGTCTTGTCGGCCTACAAGTAGGGAAGGAAAGCAGCACCTCTTTCTCCATTTCTTCTCACAATTTGGGAGGAGTTTTCATGCCGTCTCGGGAGAAAGGCCACCCTCCTTGATGCAAAATTCGTGCGTGCACCCGCAAGCGGCACGCGTGTTTATTTTGACACGGTGTCTGTGCTATACTGTTCCTTGCATTCGGTTCGCCCCGCTTGGAGGGTATCACTAAATTACAGGCATGCGGCTAATGGCAACAATAAAAACAATGCAAATGAGGAACATAGGCAGATATGGATCAGATAGCATCCGTCATATACACCGGACCAGAGCCAGGTTCACCCGAACAAGTTGAGGCCATCATTGAAGAACTACGCCGCCTTTATCCAGGTGCCAAATGCACGCTCAACTTCTCTAATCCACTCGAGCTGCTGATCGCGACCCAGCTGGCAGCACAATGCACCGATGAGCGGGTCAACATGGTTACGGAAAAGCTCTTTCAAAAGTATCGCAGTGTAGAGGATTATGCGACTGTGAGCCAGGAAGAACTGGAACAGGACATCAAGTCAACCGGTTTCTATCGCAACAAAGCCAGGAATATTCGTGCTGCTTGCCAGCGTATCATCACCGAATTTGGCGGCGAGGTGCCGCGCACCATGCCAGAACTACTCAGTCTCCCCGGCGTGGCTCGCAAGACCGCAAATGTCGTTCTGGGCAATGCTTTTGGCATCGTAGAAGGTTTTACGGTAGATACGCATAATATTCGCCTGGCGCGACGTTTTGGCTGGACGACGAATACGGACGCGACCAAAGTTGAGCAAGACCTCATGCGCATCGTACCAAAGAAGGATTGGTTTGACCTGTCACACTTGATGATCTTTCATGGACGCGCAATTTGTATTGCTCGCAAGCCTTTATGCGAAGAGTGTGCACTGGCAAAACTGTGCCCGTCAGCATTTGTTCGGCCCGCATAATTCATTATCCCGTTTCGCTACCTGTATACACCCCGTGCCTCGGCAGGAAGCATCTCTGCAATATGTTCCATGACTTCCCGGGTGATTTCGTGTAATCCTGCCTTACGGGCAACACTTTCCGGCAAACGCGGGGTGTAAGGGTTGCCAATCTGTATACTCACCCGGGGAAACCAGCCACGTCCGGGTCGGAGAATACGGCGCGACCCTGAAAGGGCTACGGGAAGCACTGTTGCACCGGAGTGAAGGGCAAGCATGGCTATTCCTGTGTGAGCCTCGATCATTTGCTCTTGCCGTTCAACCGTGCCTTCCGGGAAAAAGACGATGGCCTTATCCTCGCGTAAGTATGTCAGGGCTTTCTCCAGGGCTGTACGGTCGGACATCCCACGATGCACTGGGATTTGTCCCGTCATCTTGCACAACCAACCGGCAACAGGCCAGCTGAATATTTCTACCTTTGTGAAAAACCAGGTACGACGAGGTAACACAACACCTAGCAGGAAAGGATCATACCAGCTCAGGTGATTGGCAACAATGAGCAGAGGGCCTGAAGCTGGTACATGTTCTCGACCACTTACACGGTAGCGACAGACCAGGTGGGTCAATGCCCAGGCCAGGGCGCGTAAGAGCCAGTAGAGTATAGTCCCGGCTTTTAGATTCACACGCGCACCCATAAAGCACCTGGCAAAATTTTGGCTTCGTAGCTGGTTGCGCTCGTTGTCTCGCCGTCCATCTGGATGTTCACTGGCTTCTGACTTTCAATATGCACTGACCTAGCACGGAAAAAGGTCACTTCTGGCAACCCGGCATGCGCGCCTTTCTGCACAAGCGGCAACAACTTTAGCGCTCGTAGAAGCGGTGCATAACTAATTGCACAAATATCGAGCAGCCCATCGGCATAATCGGCAGTGGGGTTGATACGAAAACCGGCTCCATAGGTGGGTCCGTTGGTCACTGCCATCAAGACATAATGTCTGTGGCCTGTCTCGCTCGCTACTTCGCCGCCATCCAGGCTGAACTTCAGCCAGGGGCAGCGATGATAGCCAAACAGGAGTTGCTTGAGCGTGGAACTGTAGTAGAGCCGCTCTCCGCTCATGAGAGGTATCTTCTTTAACTTACCGGCAGCAACAGCAATATCGGCATCCAGGCCCACACTGAATGAGTTGACAAAGTATCTTCTGTTGACGATACCGGCATCTGAATTCACGAGCTGACCTGTAAAGGCGCGTTCAACAGCGGCAGCGGGATCGCGAGGGAGTTTAAGCGTATTCCAGGCATAGTCATTACCAGAACCGGCCGCCACAATACCCAGGGGAACGCCCCTCCCGGCAGCGAGGATGCCATTGACCACCTCATGAACAGAGCCATCCCCACCCACGATGATTACGGAACGTCCCTCCCTGGCAGCATCCATAGCACGCTCCTGCGCTTCCCCCTGCCGCGTCGTCTCCACATATTCAGCCTGTGGCTCTTGCTCTAAGCGACGGCGTATTAATGCCCGGTATTGCTCCATGTTGCCACGATTGGCGGCAGGGTTGAGAAGCACGATAGGATTCTTCGAAGGCGGCGCTGTCTCCACGGCAATAACTCCTTCCCTGGAGCGAATATTTTATCTGATTGTATCATGTTCTGATTATCTCTACAATCAGCTTCACTCCCAGGTCTCTCTCCTTGCGGGTGAACCGTAGGGCGCGATTTATCGCCGCCACCGCCGATTTATCGGCCCACTCTCGTACATCACCTTCGAGGATGGAGACCCCACTCCCAGGTTGAGCAAACGAGTTTTGCGCGTAGAGACGCTTGTATGCTCCATCATCTGAACGCGTGATGCCGCCGTGCAGCCATCTTAAAATTTCTGAATGACGCGATGTATGACTCGGCGTGCTATGGCCACCGCGACAATCTCTGCTACCCAGCGGGTCAAGCGTGCCTTTGAACTCCTTTTCTTTGCTTTGAACATAGCTAATCTCCTTCCTTTATTATTATGTCAAGTCTTTGTTAGAACAAATGATTGCTATATCCTTAGCACGTTTTGACCGTTCGTATGAGATACAGTTTCTCCCTTTGCAGAGCTTACTATACAACAGTGCTCAGCATCGCGCTTTGTAACTGGTTTAAGAACTCGAAGCAGTAGTGTGAGGTATGTAGCAATCCTGGCCACAAGCCTCACACCAGCCTAGGAGTTTATCTTCATAGACACGCACATTTGAGAGACGATGAGCGCGACGGCACACATAGCCGTGTTGACGGGCAGGATTGCCAAAGGCAAGTGCGTGTGGAGGAACATCTCGCGTCACTACCGACCCTGCCCCTATAAGGGCAAACTCCCCAATAGTCACACCACAGATGATGACCGCGGCGGCACCAATAGAGGCGCCATACTTGACCAGAGTAGGTGTAATTTCCCAGTCATCGGCACTTTTCAGTTTGCCTTCAGGGGTAATAGCGCGAGGAAGAAGATCGTTGGTAAAGCAAACGTGGGGGCCAACGAAGACGCCATCTTCAAGCGTAACGCCTTCAAAAATGGAGACATGGTTCTGAATCTTGACATTCGAACCGATACGTACATGGGCATCGATGTAGACACCTTTGCCAATATTGCATGTGTCGCCGATATGGGCATGCTCGCGTACATGCGCCTGCCGCCAGACGCGTGTGCCTGCTCCAACATGTGCCTCAGGCGATACTTCGGCAGTCGGATGAACGTAAAAAGGTGTTTGAGTCATTTAATACTCCTAGCGAGATAAGCAAAAGTAAGATTTCGATCCTATATACCATACATTGTAACTCTGGTGCTGACTTTTGCAATTCTTTGCCATGCTCTCAAAGAGAACTTTCAAATTGCTTGTAAAATTCCTTGACAGAGAAGAACCCGCCACTCCCTTGACAAATTAAGCATATAAGTGTATAATGCATATAGATGCAAATACGATATCATGACATGTTGCATATAGGTGCAACGAGGTAACACTGGATATGGTCAATTCTCTTCGAGACCTGCGCACTCCCTTCCCTTACCATCAACAGGCTTTCGATGCCGCTCAGAACGTCACGCGGCAGGGATTGCAGAACGTCCAGAAAGCCTCACAACAAATCAAGGGTGCTACACAGAGAGTTAGCGGGTAATCAGCAGCTGGAGTATAAGCTCCGGCCCTTCTTTTTGTGGCATCCTTTTGTTAGAATCAATCATAGGATGATAACTCTTTTAGATCTAACTACCAGTGTATTTGATACGCAAAGGAGCATACATTTATGGCTATGGCCGAATTGCAAGATGCAGTTATTGTGAGCGCAGTACGTACTGCGATTGGTACCTATGGCGGTGGACTGGCCGAAGTGCCAGCAGTCAAATTAGGCGAAATTTGTATCCGGGCAGCATTGGACCGGGCCGACCTCAAGCCCAACCAGGTAAATGAGGTGATCATGGGCAACGTGCTGCAGGCCGGACTGGGTCAGAATCCGGCTCGCGGGCTGCCTGTCGAAGTGCCCTCGATGACAAGTAACAAAGTGTGTGGTAGTGGCCTCAAATCGGTCATACTGGCAGCCCAGGCGATTATGCTGGGTGATGCAGATATCATTGTTGCCGGCGGTATGGAGAATATGAGCCGTGCCCCTTACTTACTTGAGAAGGCGCGCTCCGGCTACCGTATGGGTGATGGGAAAGTGGTGGATGAAATGATACGCGATGGCCTATGGGACGCTTTCAACAATTGCCATATGGGGATGACCGCAGAAAACGTCTGCATGGCAGCCAACCTGACCCGCGAAGACCTTGATAAGTTTGCCCTGCAAAGTCAGCAGCGAGCAGCCCATGCGATTGAAGCTGGCGTCTTCAAGCAGGAGATCGTACCAGTAGAAGTGCCGGGAAAGAAGGGACCAACCATTTTCGATACGGACCAGCAACCCCGGTCTGAAACCACCATGGAGACGCTGACCAAGCTGCGACCAGCTTTTATGGCCGAGGGCGGATTGGTCACGGCAGGCAATTCTTCTGGTATCAATGATGGAGGAGCAGCCGTCATCGTAATGAGCCGTAAGAAGGCCGAGGAGCTGGGCTTAAAGCCAATTGCAACGATCCGCAGCTATGCTTCGGCAGGCGTTGATCCGCGCGTGATGGGCATGGGTCCTGTACCTGCCAGCAAGAGCGCCCTGGAAAAGGCGGGATTGAAGGTAACGGATATGGACCTGGTAGAGGCCAACGAGGCCTTTGCGGCACAGTCGGTGGCGGTAGGAAGAGAGCTGGGTTTTGATACCTCGAAGCTCAACGTCAATGGTGGCGCGATTGCGCTGGGCCACCCGATCGGGGCCAGCGGTACGCGCATCCTCGTCACCCTGCTCTACGAAATGCAGCGGCGCCAGTCGCACTATGGCCTGGCAACCCTGTGCATCGGCGGTGGTCAGGGTGTGGCTATGATTGTGGAACGCTAATCAGGCTTCTGAAGACGCCCGTTAATGTGTCGAAGCACATTAACGGGCGTCTTTATGAAAAATTACCGGTGCGAGAAAGCCTGCATCCCTGTGAGTTCCCGACCGACGATGAGCGACTGGATGGTATCGGTGCCCTCGTAGGTAAAGACAGCCTCAATGTCGGCATGGTGACGAGCGATATGGTATTCCAACAGAATCCCATTGCCGCCCAGCATCTCACGCGCATCGGCAACGACTTCACGGGCCAGGCGTGCGTTGTTCATCTTCGCGAGAGAAGCCATGGCCGCCGTCATCTTGCCTTCAGCCTCTAGCTGAGAGAGCCGGAGACACAGGAGCTGCATGGTCGTTACATTGGCGAGCATGGCGGCAAGCTTGTTCTGGATGATCTGAAAGCTAGCCAGGGGCTTGTTAAACTGGGTGCGCTCCTTGGCATAGGTAAGTGCGATCTCATAGGCAGCTACCGCGTGGCCAATCGCCTCCCAGGCCACACCGGAGCGCGTGGCGGTAAGCACGAGCGCGGTGTCCTTGAAGCTGCGCGAGAGCGCGAGACGATTCTCTACGGGTACATGCACATCGGTGAGCGTGATGTCCGTCTGCCAGACCGCACGCTTGGCTACCTTCCCTGTCATGATCTCGGTATTGAAGCCGGGTGTTCCCTTCTCAACCAGGAAGCCACCCACGTTGCCTTCATCGTCGCGGGCCCAGATGATGGTAACGTCGGCGAAAGAGGCGTTGCCAATCCAGCGCTTGGCTCCGTTGATGACGTACTCGTCGCCCACGCGATGAGCGCGAGTCTCCAGCGCTACGGCATCAGAGCCATGATTTGGCTCGGTCAGGCCGAAGGCACCGATCTTCTCCATGCGTGCCATGGCTGGCAGCCAGCGCTGCTTCTGCTCCTCTGAGCCGAGCAGCGAGAACGAGTGCATAGCCAGCCCAGAGTGGACGCCAAAGAAGGTGCACACGCTGGCATCGCCGCGAGCCAATTCCAGGGCGATGAGTCCGGAGGCTAGCGAACTCAGGCCCGGGCAACCATAGCCGTGAATGTCGGCTCCTGCGAGGCCGAGGGCGGCCAGTTTAGGAATGAGTTCAAAGGGAAACTCGGCTCGCTCCCAGTAATCGTTAATGATTGGGATGACCTCTTTGTCACAGAAGTTCCGCACTTTATCGCGAACGCCGCGTTCCTGCTCGGTTAGAAGCTCATCCATCAGATAAAAGTCTGTTCCGAGTGATTGTCCAAGCTCACGCTTGATGTCAGCTACCATGATGTGCTCCTTTTCTATGTGCTAGTTTTCCCTGCTCCAATTATAGAAAACGCAAGGCAATAGATGCCAGGAAGAGAACGCTCTAGCTTTTCCGGTTAACGTCTCTTCTTCTTAGGTTTAGGCCTGTTCAGTTTATTGATACGGGGCCCTTGCTCAAGTTTAATCAGTCTGAGCACATTGCGGAACATCAGCACAACCTCTGATTCTGGATCGATGCGCTCTGCCCGTTCCAGGAATATTTGCGCCTGGCGGTAGTCACCTCTTTCGAGGTACGTCGTTGCCAGGTATATATTCAAGACGACAGAGTCAGGATTGGCACTTAACCCTTCCTCGATCACCTCAATAGCCTTCGAAAGCTGGTTATTCTCCACGAACATTTTGCTGAGCGCGAAGTAGATATCTTCGTCATCCGGCCGTAAGCTAATGGCACGCCTATAGCTGGCCTCGGCCTCTTCGAAATTCTTTAGCATCTTGTGTGCTTCAGCGACATCGAACCAGGCATCCGGAGAGGAGGGATCGTGTTCTACAACTCGTTGATAGTGGCTCAGCGCCTCCTCATATTGCTCTCGCCCCATAGCGATCTCACCCAGGTGGAGTTCGATGTGTGCCACTTCAGCCGGGTCGGTGACCATGGCTTTGGCCTGGAGCAGGTGCTCTTCCGCCTCATCAAGGCGCTCATCCATGTCTATGAGCACCTCGGCCAGGGAGATGTGGGTATCAAAGCTATCCTCAATAGTCAGTGATTCGCGCAGCGCTTCTTCGGCACGTTCCTGGCAGCGTCTAGCGCGTTCTTCATCTCCCTTATCAAAGTATTTCTGGCTGAGATCTCCCTGTACTGCAGCCAGGCTCCTTAAATTCGTTGCGCGCTGCTCTGGAAAACGCTCTATCAATAGTTCCAGGTAGACGATGCAGCGCTCATATTGGCGAAATATGAGCGTACGGGCAGCGGCTTCCTGGTAAACTGAACGGTCAAACGACTGCTGCTTGATGAGAGCATCATAGTAATAGAGGGTATGCATCACACGCCAGAAAATTGTCTCTAAGTATTGCTCTGCTTCTGCCGTATCTGCCGGTTTCTGCTTTTGCTTCTGCGCAAGCTCATCCAGGTACTTGTCATGCTCTTGAATTCTTCTGTGCAACTCTGCAATGGATAGACCCTGCGCATTCGCTCCTTCATCGGTCATACTTTGGATACGCCATTCATCTTCTTCCTGTATCAGGATATAACTTGTCCAAAACCAATGCCGCCCTGTCTCTTCATAGATGATGGTCGCCTGGGGAAGTTCTGGCAGTGTGTCGCTGGAGTCTGTCTCATCTAGTTCGATGGACCAGCCAGCCTCAATCTCTTTGCGTGTGGTTGAGCGACTTGCACTCACCGTATTGGGAAGCCAGAGCCCCAATTCCTGGGGTTCGCGTTCATGGATAAAGCCTGGTTCCAGGTCGCGTGGATCAGCTTCATCTGCCCAGGCATCGCGGCGGTCAATCCATTCATCTTTTGAGAGTCCTTCGCGAAGAGGGCTGTCACTGGAGAGGAGGTCATAGGCTATATCATACTCACCATTGACCCAGGACTCAACAAAGTTGACAACGACCCCGTCGGGCTTCAAGTCATGTATATTGATACTATCCTCAGTCTCTTCGTCAAAATCGACGTCTTCGTCGAGGTAGGGAGCTTCCAGTACCGGGCGATTTACAGGGGTGTTTGTGACTTGCATAACAAGTGTTGGCTCAAGGGGCGGTCTCCACTCGGGATAAACTCTTACTCCTTCGAGTCGTATCAGTGAGCGCCGTGCTTCCTTACGAACGCTTTTTATGGGACTCAATTCATAAATGGCGGTCAGGACATCAGCAGCATCGGTATTTAGTTCTTTTGACAATGCCTTGAGCAGAGCGAACTGAGCCCCTTCCGGCATGTTGTTGATCTCAGTCAACGCAGCTTCCGCCTGCTTCTGGTCCGCGCTCGTATGCAAATCATTAGCGATCTGGTGATATTGCTCAAGTATATGTTGTGCCTGTGCGTTATCTTCCTGCGAAACAGATATTTGTGTATTTTTTTTCTTTGCCATAGCCTACCATCTTTCCTAACAACGAGATCACTATCTCTTTTTCCAGCATGTATTGTACTCCTCTCACATGCCTGACACAATCTCCCGGTGACTTCTTGACTTCGTGACTCCATTGCAAAACAGGTTGTATATCATTGTCTATCAAATAAACCATTTTTGCAAGCTGGTACTTTGACCGATATTTTACATTCCCATCCTCAGCCTTACCATGAATGTTCCGGTAAATGAATCAAAGTTTCAAAAGTTCCTCCTCATCATATTTGTGCCCGTTGCCACTTTGAGAAGTTCGGAGAGAAATTCAGTCTGCGTCCGTACTGGAAATGAAGTGTTTCAAGAGGCGGCGAATAGCACGGGTGAAAGCATAATACACCCTCTGTATAATGTCTAGCACTTTTCCTGGCAAGCGGGCTCACGTAACTCGGGAATGAGCTAAGTTGTTTGTCTTGACGCATGTCTCAGAAAACGGCCATTTTCTTGGACTTAGCAATCGAGCAACGTAACGCATTATCTCACTCAAATGTAAAAAGTCCTAAAAACTCGTCTCAGAAATCAAAGTCTAACAAACTGACAATACGACCCTTTTATGGTACGACACGAGGAAAATAGGAGGTTAGCACACCAATTGAGTCATACCTTTGCCGCCTCCTCATCTTTGAGGCAAAGCGGCAAATCCTTCTGGTAAGTAATAGGAAGAGATGTTACCCACATAATCACATGCTGAGTGTATAGTGCCAGGAGGCGCAACACGCCAGAAGGCACGTTGCATGCGAGTCCACTCTGAGAGCAACTGGGCAGCGCGCCAGCTGCGCGTCTTTTGACGATGCCATTGTATGATGATACGTAATGCTTCTATCTCATCTGGATCGTCAAGGCGTTGTAACTCCACCATTTCGGTGTTGCAGCGCCCGGTGAACCTATCTGTCATATCCAGTACGTACGCAACGCCGGCGGACAT
>WNGJ01011020.1_pt1 | contig 10922 bp, 15 predicted proteins | sample 5400611 | NCBI WGS metagenome assembly WNGJ01 (sample SAMN13153375, study PRJNA577476) | soil metagenome | isolation source: 40 cm soil or saprolite under Garry oak tree replicate 1 | place: USA:California | collected 2016-06-15 | reverse complement strand
CGGTACCGCGACTATCGGATCTGGCGCCGTCCCCGCAGGTACGCGCTTTGACGCCGTAACCCGAGATTTGACGCCTTTTGCTGCGGACATAAGTGACCTTGGTTTCCGATCGACCATACGCCGATTGTGACCGCCTACCTAGCGGTCGCTTTTCCGTGGCCTGGCTACTCAGATTTGCCGCACCGTCAATTGGGCTTGTCGTCCTCTTGCGGGTCCTTTCGCAGACCATCTAGAACTGACGGAGATCCCTAACACTGGGGCATTCCAATTCAGCAGAGGAGGAAGCCCAGTTGACCGAACGAGAACTATCCAGGGGAGCAGCTCGGCGACTCGCCATCATCCAGCACGTCGAGGAGGTCACCGGCAATGTCGCCATGACGTGCCGGTACTTCGGGATCTCGCGGCACACGTACTACCGCTGGCTGCGCCGATATGAGGAGTTAGGGCCGGAAGGCCTCCGCGAAAGGTCGCATCGGCCGGTGGTCTGCCCGCACGCGACCAAGGCCGAGGTGGTGGGCAAGATCCTCCACCTCCAGCAGCACTACCACTTCGGCCCAGCCAAGATCGCCATGTACCTGAAGCGCTACCACGAGGTTTCTGTCAGCCCGTCAGCATATGGCGGATCCTCAAGCGGGCTAACCTCAACCGCCTGCCGGCGTCGCAGCGATATAAGCGCCACAGTGAACGCTGGAAGCGCTACGAGAAGCAACAGCCTGGCCATTCGGTTCAGATCGACGTCAAGTTCATCGAGCCCATCAAGGGAGTGCGCAATAAGCACTACCAGTACACCGCCATCGATGACTGCACTCGACTGCGGGTCCTGCGGATCTACGAGCGCCTGGATCAGAAGACTGCGATCAAGTTCGTCGACTACGTCCTCGAGCAGCTGCCGTTCAATGTCATGAAGGTCCAGACCTACAACTGATCCGAGTTCCAGGCCGGCTTCCACTGGCGCCTGCTCGACAAAGGCATTCAACACGTCTACATCCGACCATCGACGCCGCGGCTCAATGGCAAAGTCGAACGGTCGCATCGTATCGCGACGAAGAGGTCTATCGGCGCCTCGCCGGCGAGGTCATCGACGACGCCAAGCTCTTCAACACCAAGCTCCACGAATGGGAGCGCTTCTACAATTTCGCCCGACCGCACTGCGCCCTTGGAGGCCAGACCCCCTATGGGCGCCCAAGGCAGCAGTTGACCAGGCCCTCGGTGTAGGTGAACACCGTCAGTCGTACACACACGATTTGGCTCCGGACCAGGGATTCGAACCCTGAACCTTGCGGTTAACAGATCGCTGCGGCCCGTTCAGAAACGGCGGTCCGAATTCGCTGAGTGCCGCTGAGTGCCGCGGTTTGGCACCGTCTATCGCCGGCGTTGCTGTACGCAGGACGCTTGCATGAACGCGTCAGGGACTCGCCAATAGCCCCCAGCCGCTAGGACCGGACTCAGCGATCAGCGTCGTCATGTTGGACGTCGCGCTCTCGCGTTGGTCGCCGACGATCATGCAATGGTGATCGCCGGAGCATGCGACGCCGAGCAACCCCAGCCGATGGCCGTTGTCAGTCAGACGCGGGATGTTGCGCCAGCCGTCTTCAGTCTTCTGCCAGATGAACGTTCCCGGTGGCTGCACGTCACCTACCGGAACGGCTTCATTCCCCACAACGGTGCATTCAGTCGGACTTATGCATGCTGCGCCAATCAGGTAGGAGCTGCCAAAGCCAGAATCGGGACCACTCACGAATTCCCACCCGTCGCCAGCGTTCTCGATGAGTGCCGTAGCAACGCAGCAGAGCGGGACGACCATGAAACCAACAGCGAGGCAGTAGGTGGTGCCTGCGCAGGTCACGTGCACAAGGGGCGTGTCACCTGTGGTGGCCGCCCCTTGCTGTCCGTATGGATTCAGTGACCACCCACTGTCGCTCCAGTCCTCGAGCAGGGGTTGATAGCCGGACCGGCCAACTGCGACACAACTGTTAGCACCCTCGCACGCGACGCTGCTGAGCGAGGTGTCAACGGCACTCTGGTCGGGATTCGGAGAGATGCTCCACGCGCCTCCGGTGCTCTCCAAGATCAGGGCGTGTGAGAACCCGCCACTGTGGCTCTCGCCTACTGCAATGCAGTGGCTTGATTTCCAGCAAGCCGCGCCACTCAGTCGCGCTGCACTGCCCACAGATGAATCGGTGGGATTGGGGCTCGGGACAATAGCCCAGCCGCTTCCCGAGTTCGATTCGATGAGGGTGCTCGGCTCAGAGGCGCTGTCTAAGGTAAGACCTACGGCAAGGCAGTGGAATTGGTCCGCGCAAGTTACGTCCACTAGCTGGCTGCCCTGGCCATCCGGCACGGTTGGGCTCGAGACGATCGACCAGCGATCGCCGGTTGTCTCTTCTATCAGGGATGTATAGCGATGATTGCCGGGGTCGCGGGTCCAGCCAACGGCGATGCAGTGAGCTTCGGTGGGGCAAGTTGCTGCGACCAACTCGCTGCCGAAGTTCTTATCAGGACTTGGACTTGAGTTACTGTTGGCGGTTCCAGGGCCGCACCCGCTAACGAGGACCGCTGCGAGAATCAGCAGACCTCCAAGGGAAGGAAGCCCATAGCCCGTCAGGCGCGTAATTTGGTAGCGAGATTGATCGGGTGACGCTGTCGTTGAAGTAGTCGACCACGTAGGCGGTGGTTCCGTCCGGGGTGATCGCGATTGCAGAGGGCGCACGGCCAACCGGGATCGGAGCTCCAGTGACCGTATCGGTAGGCGTCCTTGCGAACCTGGCCAGCAGGGCGACCGCCAAGACTTAGCAAACATAGACTGTCGCCGCATTCCTCGACCAATTGCATGAGGCATGCGCATAGGTTCCGGATCCGGGTTTACTGGTCATGCTCCGGACGGTACGCGGTCTCCGTGGATGTTCCATCCGTATGACTACTGAATGTTTAGTGCGGGCTATCTACGAAAGGTTTCGATTATCGGCACACACATAAAGAGGATGCGCGAGTTTCGCCCGGAAGAGGGCTTCAGATGGATCGCTCCCAATGGACCCCACCAACGCAAGCGATAAGCGGTCGTGGTCCAGAGGCTGCAGCAGTTGTCGCTCGTGTAGTGGGGCCGGCGCTGCCAGATTGTGTAGTGGACGTTGTCTTCCCGATCGTCGGAGGGAACGACGAACAGGACGTGATGTTGCCTCGCGTTGCTGAAATTCTTGTAGTAGCCGACGTAGGCGTTAAGCTTCTGGCGAAGGCGAGCCAATGACTCGGTGGCGCGGTCCCACTCGAGGTCGAACAGGATTCGACCATCCGGTTTGAGGTAGACGCCGCTTCCGTCGGGCGTTGAAAGGGGCCACTTGTACTCCCGCGCCATTTCGCCGCGCTCGGCCCGCACGTGCTCCTCGCTGTACCAACGGAGCAGGCCCTCGGCCCGCCGCTGCCGGCTCTGCATTACCAGGGCGACAAAGAGCTGGTTGGCCTCAAGGTCGTGCGTGGCGTGCCAGCAGTGGTCGCGGACTGCGTGGCTGCGCTCGACGTAGGCCCGCTGATCGTCGCCATGCCAATCAGCCAGCACCCTGCCTCCCCGCGCCGAGATCAGGAGCAGGGAGTGACGGCGCTTGACGCCAGGGGCCGGCCGATTGCTTCGACTTCTGCTTATCCGGTTAGGTCCGCTGCGGTCGGGAGACATTAGTGTTTCCTATGTCTGCTGTGCCTGACCCAAACATCGAGCAACTTGAGCGCCTGATACGTGGATCGACCTGGTTTGTGGAGGTTCTCAACGCGGCCAGGGACTGTGATCCACCGGACTGGTGGATCGGTGCGGGCGTCCTTCGAGATCTGGTCTGGGACGAACTCCATGGAGGCTTCGACCCTGCCAATGTGAAGGACGTCGACTTGGCCTTCTTCGACACCTCCGACCTTAGTCCTGATCGTGACGCGGGCGTTGAAGTTGCCCTGCAGAGGCGGCTCCCAACGGTGCCCTGGGAGGCAAGGAATCAAGCTGCAGTGCACACTTGGTATCGGCGGCGCTTCGGATTCGCGGTCGAGCCACTAAAGTCCTCAGCAGATGGTGTGGCGACCTGGCCAGAAACGGCGACGTCCGTTGCCGTGCGGCTCGACGCCAACGATGACCTGCAGGTAACAGCTTCGTGCGGCCTCGAGGACCTTCTTAATGGAGTGTGCCGACGGAATCCTCGACGCGTTTCTGTCGACGAGTACCACCGGCGCCTGGAGGCAAAGTGTGTATTGGCCCGGTGGCCACGCATCGTCGTCGTACCTTGACGTCCACTCCGCTTTCGTCGCAGTGGAGCTACCTAGACAAGCATGGCTTCGACTTATCGGCTCAAGCGGATTGCCTGAGCTTTGACTTCGATCTGGTTCGCGTTACGGTACCCCCGGCCCACCAAACTCGACCGTCCTGACGTTACGCGAACCGCCGCGGCCGACAGCCGGTAGTCGGGAGCATCGCGTCCGGCCTCGACTCAAATCTCTGTTACGAGCTTGAAGCAGAACCAAGAGCATGCCGGAAAGGGGCTAACAGTCCGCGAAGGTTATCACTCCGCGGCCGGCCTGGCTGCCCTGGAGGTCCTCGTAGGCCTCGTTGATCTGGTCGAGCCGGTAGTGCCGCGTCACCAGCTCTTCGAGCTGGAGCTGGCCGTGCCGGTAGAGCTCGAGGATCCGGGGCATGTCGATGCGCGGGCGGCTGGATCCGTAGAAGCAGCCGAGCAAGGCCTTCTCTTGCATGACCAGGGCGAACGCATCGATCGGGGTCGGTTCTCCGAACCGGCCGATGCCGATCACGATCGCCTTGCCGCCGGCCCGGACCAGGTCGAGTGACTGCTTGACGGTGGCGGGCATCCCGATCGCGTCGAATGCGTAATCGGTGCCGCCGGTGAGCTCGAGGACACGCTTGACAGCGTCGCCCTCACTCCCGTTGACGACATCGGTGGCGCCCATCGAGGTCGCCTTCTCCAGTTTCTCGTCGAAGATGTCGATGGCGACGATGCGTGCGGCCCCGGCGAGGCGGGCGCCTTGGATCACGCTCAAGCCGACCCCGCCGCACCCGATCACGGCCACCGTGGCACCGGGCTCGACGCGGGCGGTGTTGACCACGGCCCCGACTCCGGTGGTAACCGAGCAGCCGACCAGGGCGGCCTTATCGAGCGGGATCGAGCTGTCGATCACCAACAGCTGCTCCTCGGCGATCACAGCGTGCTCGGCGAAGCAGGCGATCGCGGCCATGTGGGAGACCGGCTCGCGGCCACTCGAAAGGCGGTGGGTGCCGTCCAGCATGGTGCCGGCCGGGCGGCGACCGTGGCCGGTGCAAAGCATGGGCCGCCCGGCCGCGCAGTAGGCGCAATGGCCGCAGTTGGGCGCGAAGATCAGGATGCAGTGGTCGCCCGGCTTGACCGTCTTGACAGCCGCCCCTACACGTTCGACGACCGCCGAACCCTCGTGGCCGAGCACCGCCGGAAGCGGGATCGGCCAATCGCCCTTCATGAGGTGGAGGTCGGAGTGGCAGACGCCGGCGGCGGCGATGCGCACAAGGGCCTCGCCCTCATGGGGTTCCTCGAGGTCGACGGTCTCGATCGAGAGCGGGGCCCCGACCTCGCGCAGGACAGCGGCTCGGGTTTGGATGCCTGAAAGCCTACAGTCGCCGGCCCGTGGAGTCAGAGTCCGATCGGCTGCCCAGCGACTGCGATGCCGCGGTTCGCGTTATGTGAGCTACCGCCCACTAGACTTCGACCGACGAACCGAGTCTGTAAATGAATTGGACTGAAGGTTTGGTACTTGGGGTGTTGTACCCCGTCTCCCGCTCCAGTTTTTGATCTCACAGTCAGCCCCAAAAGGCGGTTTTGACCCCTACGCTGACCCCTACCGGGCGCGGATTGCTGAGCAGCGTTCTTTGAGAAGGGTCTCAGCCTCACAATTACCCCGACCTGCCACTGGCCCTGGTTGGCTGGTAGCTCCGTCCTGACGGGATTTTCGCGCCGCACTTGCCTAAAAGCCGGCGCCGGCCCAAAGCTTGCCAGCAAGTCGGTTGCACCGAAGGCCGCAGGATTAGCCCCTCATCGGAGTCGATAAGTGAACTGGACCGAGGGCATGGTACTTGGGGCCGCGGCTCCCGTCTTCCCGCTCCAGCTTTCCAACTCAGAATCGGCCTTCGGAGACCGTTTTGACCCTAATCAAGGCGCTCCCCACTGGCTAGACGCCGATGGTAGCGACGAGTGAGGTTGAGTGGATTATCCGAGAAGGCAGTTAGGCTGCGTCACACCATGAAACTAAATCCACGAGCCCTTGCGACTGGCCTCGCCACTGGACTCACCGCATGTTTGCTGACTACCTGTGGCAGCGCTACCACCAGCACGTCCTCGCCCTCGCCTGCCTCAAGCGCATCCCAAGGCTCAAACATCACGGCAACATGCCCGCCGGCGTCGCTGGTAGATTCGACGCTCGGATCGACTGGCAGCACATTGGCGCCAGACAGTAAGCCGTCCATCCTCAGCTGCTCGTATCTCGGGACCGCGTTGTCGAGGATCGACTTTCAACTGGACACGGCCGCAAGTTTCACCGCGCGCAAGCAACAGTTCGCAGCCGCGGGGCATAACGTCGTGGACGTCGCCGGTCTCGGCGACTCCGCATTCGCCGCTGACGGAGGAATTTACCTCGCAGTCCTGAAGGGATCGATGTCGATAACGATCGTTGCGCCTGGGAGCTCCGCGACTCAAGTCGAAAATCTGGCTCGCCTCCTGGTCACCTGAGCCGATCTCGTCCTCCCGAGCTAGTCAGTGGGGCGAATCATGGTCGCGAGGCGCATGCGGTCATAGCGTGGTGTAGTGGTGATGTGACCGACCCACGGGGCGGGCGAAGTGGGCAATCGCTTCTTGGAGTTCGAGCAACGTTTGACGCGGAAAGTCGTCTCTTTGATCCTGACGGCGCAGCCAGCCGGGCAATTCCAACTCAGTGTCTGACATCGTCCAACAATCCTCTCATGGCGAGCTTGGAACGCCGCTCAGCGCTCAGCGCAGAGTAGGAGGTGCGCGGCCGTGTCGGCACGCACCCGGTTGAGGCGCGCTACGTTCCCTGAAACCCATGAACATCGCCTCGTAGGTCCGGCGTCAGTCGATGCCGCACCACAGCACTCGGCGCATGACGTTCACCTGATCCGAGATCGAGACGGCCGTTAGCACAGCGTTCAGGCCGATCTAACGCGAAGGTCGGTGGTTCGATCCACCGCAGCCCACCATCACTTTCCTTCTCCGGCTTGAGCCAGTTCTTCGTGCCGGCACCGGATTGCTATCTGGTTGGTATCCGGTTGCTATCACTTCCGGCGACCCATGGCCGCGGTCGAGCGATTCGAGTTCAGATTTGGCTCCCCTTAGTGGACGCCCTTCGAACTTTTCTCCTCGCTCCCCTCTGAAGCGTAGGAGATCCTCGGTCATGCTTCGTTGTCCAGCACCTTGCGCGGCCGATCGGCAACATAGACTCATGAACGCAATCCGATCGCTAACCCTCTGAATGCCATGCACACGGTTGACCGTCCACCAGAGACCACCAGAGTCGTTGTCGAGTCCAGACGGTCTTGAGGGGCACGGCTCGTCCACGGGAGTCCACCGAGGTCCACTGGATAGGTGTCAAACCTCCCAATCGGATCTTGGCCGTTGTGCCAACACCAAGGCTCGGGTCTAGTCGGTGCTTGGCCGTCCCGGCGTCTTCCTAAAATCCGCGTCGGCTGTGTAGGCCGTCAACGAGTGAAGCGACGGTATGGAGCTCATCAGCCCACTCCGGTTGGGATACCTTTCTGACCAATACGTGGGGCGCGGCCGAGTAGAACAATGCTGACCGCCACGAACCAAACAACCACCGGCGTGGCGCCGAGAATGATGGGCAGCAGCCCGACGGGTCCGTTGTTGCCAGTGCCCCCGAAGATGGTCAGAGCTGCGACCAGGTCGAGAACGGCGGCGGCGGCGCTCAGCCAACCCACCCAGCGCGGCAGTATCGCGGCGCGTAGGACCGCGTAGGCGGCGGTCCCAAACGCCATTGCCGCCGGTAGATAGAGGAACGTGAGCGCCATCCAGGCCCCGGCCCACGCAGCGCGGACGATCGTGGGATCGGTCCCGGGCCCGCTTATGAATACTGCGGTCGCTTCTGCGGCGGAGCCAACGATCAGAATCGCGGCCGTTACCAAACCGGCCCCGAAGAAGAGAGCGGCTGCCCACTCCCAGTCTTCACCCGCACCTCGAATGACCGCACGAATGCCCGTGAACTGCATCAGTAGGACAACGGTGGCCACATTGGTCAGGAAGGCGTCGCCCATGAAGAGGCCGCCGTTGGAATTGATCCAGCTCGCGTACTTGTTGGCGTCTCCGAAGTCAGGCGGGTTGCCCGCCACAAGGAAAAGGACAAGGGCGGCGACCTGAATGACCACGTAGACGATTCCAAGGACACCGGTCCACCTACGCCAGTCCCAACTTTTCACGGTCCCTCCTTAGGGTGCGACCAATAGCGCGCGGCCAGCATTTAGGCAACTGTTGAGTGAGCCGACAGGAGACAACGATGCCGACTGCTAGCTGGAACACCAGGTCCATATCTGACGAGCTAGTCCAAAACGAGGCCAGGACCACTGAACCGACGGCGACATCCAGCTCAACATCGGACCGCGCCAGTAGCTTCATTGAGGCGGTTTCGACCTCGGCATAGGGTTCCCCGCCGATGATCCTCTTGCCCACTAGGATGATCCTCTTGCCCACTAGGTAGAGCGCGTGCGTAAGCATTGCCCACATGGTGCCAGGATTCGCCGTAGTTCGAGTCCGTTCTAGGTCAGGTCGGGGAGGTTGTCTGCGCAGACGACATGTGGCAATCAGCCAACCCGAAACCACGACATCTGGGGTCAAAGTGTACTGACGATTTGGCTCCCCTTAGTGGACGATCTTCGAACTTTTCCTCGCTCGCGCCCCTCAAACACTCGAGATCCTCGCGCGAACCCCGCCGAGCGAAGCGACCCCGGCGTGAGCCTTGTACCGGGGCTGGAAGGCCCAATGGGAGATTAGCCAGTTTGGTCGGGAGGATGGAAACACTATTTGAGCATTCAGATTGAACTCGCGAGAGGCGTCGTCGACCTCATCAAGGCCCACTGCGAGCGGCTCGAGCCACGCATATGGAATCAGCAAAGTCACGCCGTACGACCTCAGCCAGGGTCGTTACCGGGATCGACAGAAAGCTCCGCCGGGTCTCAGTCGCATTGAATGACTGTGGTCGCGTATCCATGACGATGGCCCCCTGGATCGTCCTGGCCATGCTCGGGTCCATCAACTTCATCACAATCGCTCCGACACGCATGCCTGCTAGCGGGACGTGGCCAACTTTGCCGTTCGAGGCGGTCTCAGACCGAAAGACATCCAGGAACTCGGTCACGCTCAGGTTCTCGGGGCCGCCCACCTCGATCGTCTGGCCTCGCAGCGCAGGATCTACTATCGCCGTTTCTACAAAGCGGGCGACATCAGATGCTGACACCCAGTTGATCGGGTTACGAGAGGCGTCCTGAACCGAGACGAGCACGAGGTGGTCGACCCCAGCCTTACGCCCGGCTTGGATGAGGTTGCTATTGCCATCACGATCGACAGTGGCTGGGCTGGCGTTCTTGGTGCCGGCGAAGCCGTGAATCGCCGAGATCACGCCGCGCGCCCCTTCGACGGCCAACTGAACCGCAGTTGGGTCGCCGACATCCCCTTCTACGACGTCAACGCCCATATCGACTAGATGGGCAGCCCTCGTGCGATCGCGGGTGAGCACACGCACCTCCAGCCCGCGCTGCCGCAACAATTTGACGACCTTTGTTCCGAGCCGGCCGGTGCCGCCGGCAACCAGGATCATCTCGCCGCTCCCAGAGCCCCGCTCGGGGCGGGAAGCGCTCCGGTCTTAACCAGAAAATCGGTTACGTCAACTACATCCCAGTGCTCAGCGAGGCGGCCGTCCCGCAAAAGGAAGATGTCCACGCCTTGCGTGACGATGGTCTTTCCGGTGGCGGGAATACCGAACCATTCCGCCACGTGGGTGCCGCGGTTGGTCCACATGACTGCCACTTTGTCGCCGTCAGCGAGTACATGCTCGAGGGTGAAATGCGGATTGAAAGCCGCCCGCACCATGCTGGCGCGCTGCTTCAGGCCCTCGCGCCCCTGGGTCTGGCCAGGGAGGGGCCGGTGCTCCAGGTGGTCCGGCCACGCTATCTCATCGAGGACCTCGAGCCTACCCTGGTTCACGACCTCCTCAAAGAGCCGCACGACCGTCTGCTTGTTCTGGACCTCTTTCTCCGACATCTTGTCTATCTCCTTCTTACGTTGTGCCCGTCACGATCAAGCTCGATGATGTTCCTGCTAATGGTTCCGCGCCATGAAACTAACCCACCGTTTAGGTAACCGAAATGAGTCACATTGAGAGCGCCTCGAGGCTGACGGTGGAACAAGAGATGGACGACAGGCTGGGCGCCTCACTTAAGAAGCTGCGCCTGTCAGCCGGGATGACCCAGGAGGAGCTGGCAGAGCGGGCAGGAATCAGCGCCCGCACCGTGAGCGACGTTGAGCGTGGCCTCCGAAATGTCGTCCATCACGACACAGCCCTTCGACTCGCCTCTGCGCTCGGGCTCGCGAATGAGCAGCTACGCAGGTTCGATGCTCTTGCCAGTGGCAGGGAACTGAGTCCCCTGCCCATCCCGCAGGCAGGCCGCCTGCCGCCGGTACCGACGCCACTACTTGGTCGGTCAAGCGAAGTGGAGGCCGTGAGTGCCGCGCTTGAAACTTCCGACATCCGGCTCGTGACGTTGACCGGGCCGGGCGGCATCGGCAAGACCCACCTGGCATTGGAAGTAGCCCGTGGGATTCAGCGATCCTTTGCCGGCGGTGTCTTCTTCGTCTCACTGGGCGAGGTGAAGGACGCTTCGCTGGTCG
>WNGJ01021687.1_pt1 | contig 10926 bp, 6 predicted proteins | sample 5400611 | NCBI WGS metagenome assembly WNGJ01 (sample SAMN13153375, study PRJNA577476) | soil metagenome | isolation source: 40 cm soil or saprolite under Garry oak tree replicate 1 | place: USA:California | collected 2016-06-15 | reverse complement strand
GCCTTACGGCGGGCGCTGCTATCCCGGAGCGTTGCGAGAAGCGCTTCGTCGGTGCGCCGCTCGGCCTCGAGCTGCTGGCGCTGCAGCTCGAGACCCGCCAAGCCGATCTCTTCCCGCGCCAGAGCGTCCCGTGAGCCGTATTCCCGGGCGCGCCCGTAAAACACCGTGAGCGCCTGCCGCGCGTCGGCGAGGAGCGAATCGTTGACCTTGAGCTGGGCCTCGAGGAATTCGCGGCGCCGTCGCGACTGCTCTTGTGCCGCCGCAGCGCTCGCGCTCCGGAAGACGTCCACTACTCGATTCACGACCTGTTGCGCGACGCGCGGATCCGGCGCCGCATACGCGACATCGACGATGTCGGTGCGGAGACGGGGCTTCACACGGAGCTCCACCAGCAGCGCGTGGATGGCGGCGTCGCGGCTCAGCACCCGCAGGCGCCCCTGGCTCCGGTCCGGGCGACGCAGGATCGCGAACCGAATGCCGCCAAACGCCACCGCCGCGCCGTAAGCGGCGCTCTGCCGCCCCGACGCATCTGTCGCGACGAAGCTGTCTCGTCCGAAGCTGACCTGGAACGAGTCCGCCCCTGCCTCGGCCGGGACTACCACCTCCCCCAGCAGGTTCGCCGGAAACTTCCGAGTCCGCACACGCAGCATGGGCATGCTGTCGACGACGGCACCGGCGACCGTGCCACTCTTGAGGAGCTCCACTTGCGACAACACGGGATCGGTAAACCGGTCGTCCGCGCGCGCCGGGTCGTCCACGACACCTCCGGTCAACGCGCGCCGCGGATCCGACAAGCGAATCACGGCCACGGCCCGATACACCGGCCCCGTTACGAATGCCACCAGTCCCGCGGCCGCGACCGCCGCCGCGGCCACCCCGATGACGAGCCGTACGTGCCGACGCAGCATCGCGAGCAGGTCTTCCAGGCGCACCGTGGCGACCGCGGCCTCCACTTCTCCTCGGTCGGCGAGCCGGCCCGCGGTGTTGCGGGCGTCGCCGGGCGACTGGTCGGACGTCGTGCGGTTCATCGGTAGCGACTGTACGCGAGGACGGCCGCGACCGCCGCCGTGAAACTCGCCAGCGGATACAGCAGATCCCGCAACACGTTGAAACCGGAGCGACGCGCCACCAGTACCTGATCACCGGACGCAATCGCCAGCGTCGCATATCGCGAATACCCGCTGGCCAGGTTGATCACCATCGCGCTGTCCCTGCGAATCACGCGTACCTTGTCCAACCGGCCCAGTTCCGTCGGCCCGCCTGCCTTTGCGATGGCCTGCGCGAAGGTCGTCCCCTGCGACAGGCGATAGAGGTTGGGCTGACGCACCTCCCCCGCCACCGTCACCGGGAACAGGGGCTCGACGACGAACTGGACGCCCTGCTCATATCTGGCCAGCAGGCTCTCCAAGCGTTGCCTCACCACCGCCAGGGGCACCCCCGCGACCTTCACGACCTGGTACACCGGTTGCGCCAGGGCGCTGTCGGGGGCGACGACGAACTCACCGCTCAGCTCGGGATGGCGCCACACGTCGATGCGGAGCGCGTCGCCGGGGCGCAGGACCGGATCGTCGGGAGGCGGGCTCGGCCGTTGCGCCGCGGCAGGCGCGAGAGCCACCAGCAGCGCCGCGAGGAACCACCGACCGCCAAGGCTCCGTCGGACTTCAACATTGGACATGCCTACACTTGGGGTGCAAGGAACGTGCTGACACCAAAGGAACGCCTCGCCGTACCTGCGGGGCCTACTTCATCCTCGTCCTGCCGTGGGACGCGCTCACTAAGCTGCCGGTCTTGGGCTCCATCCCTCGGCTGGTTGGCCTCGTGGCGTCGGCGGGCGGTGTGCTTTACATCCTCGCACGACGACGCGTCAGGCCATTGTCCTGGTTTCACGTGTTCGCCGTGCTGTTTGTGCTCTGGGCTGGCGCGAGCAGCTTCTGGTCAATCGACCCCGATGCCACCCGGATGGTGTTCCTGACCTACGTCCAGCTGCTCGTGTTAGCGTGGCTGATCTGGGAGGTTGCGTGGTCGCCCGACCGCCAACGGGCGCTGTTTCAGGCATACGTGTTGGGGGCTGGCGTGGCCGCCGTCCTCACCATTCACGACTATCTCCTGGGTGTGCGTGCCGCCATCGAGGCCGATGCAGCGCGCTTCGCGGCCTTGAACCAGAACCCCAACGAGCTCGGCCTGACACTAGCGCTCGGCTTGCCGATGGCGTGGTACGTGAGCCTATTGCAAGCGCACCGGCGCACCGCATGGATGTGGCTTCTCTATCTACCGCTCGCCATCACGGCGATTCTCCTCACGGCCTCCCGCGGGGCCGTCCTGGCCGCGCTCGCCGGGCTGGTGCTCATTCCGTGGACGCTCGGGCGCCTGCGCGTTCGAACCAAGGCTGCCCTGTATGCACTCGTGGTCGGGTCGCTCCTGCTCGCGAGTAACTTCGTCCCGGAAGCGTCTTTGGCACGCATCGCCAGCACCCGGGCCGACATCGAGGCTGGCTATTTCGGAGGCCGTGGTACCATCTGGATCGCTGGCCTGGACGTCGCGCGGGAGCATCCCCTAGCAGGCGTGGGGGCGGGAGGGTTCGCGGCTGCCGTCGAGCCGACACTCCATCAGGAAATGGTGGCTCACCAGGTACTCCTGTCCATCCTGGTTGAGGACGGTATCGTCGGCTTCTGCTTATTTGTCGCGATGCTGGCGGCGCCGCTGATGCCCGTACCGCGTCTGCCGCCCCTCCAACGACGGTTCTCGATCGTCCTGTTTCTCACCCTGGCGGTCGCATCAATGTCCATCTCCTGGGACAACCGCAAGCAGTTCTGGTTTGTCTTGGGAGTGCTGGCGGTGCAGGTCGCGCCGCCACCCAAGCGCAAGCCGGTCCCGCCCGCCGGCACGGCTCGAGCGATGGCTGACGACAGATACAGATGACGCAAGGTTCTGAGAATGAGCCGGACGTCCGTCCACAGCGTCGCCCGGTCGCCATAAGCCAAATTGAGGCGGATCTTCTCGGGCATGATCACCTCGACGAACGCTCGTTCCGGGTCCTCTGCCTGAGCCAGCACGGCGCTCTCATTCCAATAGCGGAGCGACCCTTCGCTGGTGATCCCCGGCATTAGATTGAGGACCCTCCGCTCCTCCGCGCTGTAGCGCGCGACGTAGCATGGCAGCTCCGGACGCGGACCGACAAGGCTCATTTCACCCCGAAGGACATTGAGCAACTGAGGGAGTTCGTCGAGCTTCAGCCGACGCAGCCAGGCGCCCACGCGCGTTACGCGCGGATCGTCGCCGACGGTCAGCGGGCTGTCCGGTGAACCCGGACGCGTCGCCATGGTTCGAAACTTCCAGATCCGGAAGCAGCGTCCCCCAGAACCGACCCTCATCTGCCGGAAGAAGACCGGCCCGCCGTCATCGAGTTTGATGAAGAGCGCAATCGCGACGAACAGTGGCGAGAGCACCACGAGCCCCACTGCGCTCAGCAGCACGTCGAAGATGCGCTTTTCGACCGTCACGGGGTTGTCAGAGCAAGCCTTGCGATTCGCCGCGTACTTCCCCGACGAGGGTGAGCACGGCAAATGACCGCAACGATGCGCTCCAAGTCGCCAGGGGTCAGGCTCGAGCCGGACGGGAGACAGAGACCACGGGCGAAGAGATCCTCCGCGACGGCACCCCCGACGCGCGGGTAACCCGCGAAAACCGGCTGGAGGTGCATCGGCTTCCAGACGGGGCGGGCCTCGATGCCCGCGGCCTCGAGGGCGGCCCTCACCACCTCCCGGTCCACGCCGAACTCGCGCGGCTCGATCACCAGGCAGGTGAGCCAACGGGAGTGCCGGCCCCATGCCGCCTCCGGCATGAACGTGAGGCCCGGCAGGTCGCCGAGCGCTTCGGCGTAGCACGCGAAGTTTTGTCTGCGAGCGGCCACGCGATCTTCCAGCATTCGCAGCTGCCCGCGCCCGATGGCGGCCAGCACGTTGCTCAGACGGTAGTTGTAGCCGACTTCCACGTGCTCGTAGTGCACGACCGAGACGAGCATGCCGCCCCCGCCGGTCGTGATGATCTTGTTACCGTTGAACGAATAGATGCCGGCGCGGCCGAACGTCCCGGGCGAGCGACCGCGGTAGGTGGCGCCGAGCGCCTCGGCCGCGTCCTCGACCAGCGCGACATCGAAGCGCCGGCACACGTCGCTGATGGGGCCGAGATCGGCACTCTGCCCGTAGAGGTGCACGACGACCACCGCCTTCGGCACCCTTCCCGCACGGGCGCGGACTTCGAGCGCCTCTGCCAGCAGCGCTGGATCCATGTTCCAAGACACGCGCTCGCTGTCGACGAACACCGGACTGGCACCGAGGTACAGGATCGGGTTCACACTGGCGACGAACGTCAGCGTACTGACCACCACCTCGTCTCCCGGACCGACTCCGACCAAGCGCAGCGCGAGGTGCAGCGCGGCGGTCCCGGAGCTGACGGCGACGGCCTGGGGGGCGCCGACCGCGCGGGCGAACTCCTGCTCGAAAGCCTCCACCTGCGGGCCCAGGGGGGCGATCACATTGCTGGCGAAGACGTCCGCCACATACTGCGCTTCCAAGCCGCTCAGGTGCGGCGGTGACAGGTAGATTCGCGGTAGCGCCATCGTGGTGGCCGTTACCCCGCCCCACCAGCAGAACGCCGCAGGGGAGAGCGAGTGACGCGGTCCGCAGTCGCGGTGCGCGCGGTGCCCGATCGCGCCAACACGACCAGCGGCCTCGATGACGGTACCCCGCGCTCGCCCGTGCCAACCGGCTCGCCCCCGAAGTCCGGCACGAACATCTTAAGTAGGCGCCGCAGGTCCCCCTCGGTGCGGTCGTCGCGCGCGGCCTCAACCAGCAGATCCACGGCAGTCCTCGCGTCCGAAGGAATGGCGTCGTGCGTGGCGCGAAGGATCTTGGGGTGCGTCGTGGGAAGGACCTCTTCGTCTCGGAAGAACGGCTCCTCGTCCAGCCGCTCGCCCGGACGGATTCCGGTGTAGCGGATCTCGATATCACGGCCCACCTCCAGCCCGGAGAGGCGAATCAGATCCGTGGCGAGGTCCACGATCCGGATGGGCTCTCCCATATCGAGGACGAACACCTCTCCCCCCGAGCCAAGCGCACCGGCTTGCAGCACGAGTTGCACGGCCTCTGGGATGGTCATGAAGTAACGCCGCATTTCAGGATGCGTAATGGTGACGGGTCCGCCCGCGCGGATCTGCGCGAGGAAGATCGGTACGACGCTGCAACGGCTCCCCAGCACGTTCCCGAAGCGCACCGAGACGAAGTTCCGCCCGAACCGCGCCGCAGCGTCTTGCACGACCATCTCCGCCAGACGCTTGGTGGCTCCCATGACGCTGGTCGGCCGCACCGCCTTGTCGGTCGAAATCAGGACAAAGTGCTGCGCGTGACCTTCGGCGGCGCAATCGACGACGTTCGCGGTGCCCAGCACGTTGTTCGTGATGGCGTCGGCGACATTTTCTTCCATCAAGGGCACGTGCTTATGAGCTGCGGCATGGAACACGACGTAGGGGCGCAGCCGGCAAAAGACGTTCAGGATGCGAGTCCGGTCGCGCACGTCTGCGATGACCGGCGTGAGAGCCAGACCGGGATGCGTGTCCTTGAGCTCGTGCAGGATATCGAAGATTTCGTTCTCGCCGTTCCCGAGAAGAACCAGGTGCGACGGCTTGAGCCGTGCCAATTGGCGCGCCAGCTCGCTTCCGATGGACCCTCCCGCTCCCGTCACGACCACCGATCGACCCGAGACGATGGCCCGCACCGGCCGCAGGTCGGTCTGCACCGGCTCGCGGCGCAGGAGGTCTTGAATCTCGACCTTTCGCAGATGCGACAGGCTCACCCGTCCGGAGAGGATCTCGAACAGCCCCGGCACCGTGCGGGCGGGGATGCCCGCGTCCATGGCCGCGCGCACCACGCTGCGCACCACGCGCCCTGGAGCAGTGGGCAATGCGATGAGCAGCTCCCCGATGCGGTAGCGCTCAATGATGCGGCGCGTTTCCGACAGCGGCCCGAGCACGGGAAGATCGTTCAGCCGGTGGTACAGCTTGCGCGGGTCGTCGTCGACGAACGCAACGGGAGAAAAGCCAAGCTGCGGGTTCGCCCGCACTTCGCGGAGAATCATTTCCCCGGCGGCGCCCGCCCCGACGATCAGCGCCCGCTTCCCGCCGCTCCACTCAACAGCGCGAGACCACGTCGCGAGCGATCGGACCATCAGCCGTGGAGCCGCAACCACGCTGGCCGTCAGGAAGGCATCGAGGACGAACATCGACAGCGGCGCCCGCGACGGCGCGAGGCCACTCGCCGGGAGCAGGAGCAGTCCCAGGACGGCGCACCCCACGGTTGCGGCGGCCGTCGCCTCGATCAGTTTCGCAAGGTCGGGAACGCTCGCACGGGACCACAGCCTGCCGTACATCCCGAACAGCAGGAACGCAGCCAGCTTGACCGGTAGCGACAGCGCTGCGTACACGAGTGCCGTGCGACCGGCGGCCGCGCTCCACGGCCAACCCTCGAACTGGATCGCGTACGCGAGCAGCGGTGCGACCGCGAGCAACACTGCGTCGGAGGCGAAGAGGTAGCGGTTCCGGATGTTGGGCATTCGGGCAGTTGGCCTGGTTCTTCACGACGTTGCGCAAGGACCTTGCCTGCCCGGGATCCAGCGATCAGCCTCGACGCGCGTGCCAAGGCCCCATACGTAACACTTGTTGAAGCAATCAGTTAGGCTCGCTGGCGCCAGCTGCTGTTGCACTCCCGCCGCTTGCGGCGCCGCAACAGTGTGACGCGTGAGACATGCCACACGGCGAAGTAGTTCGCCCTAGCGCGATAGCGGCACCGAAACGGGCGCCGGTCTCCGGAGAACCAGGAAGTCCCAGACCCCCCGCAAGAACCCCAGGCCGTACGAGACGTGCACCACCGCGAACGCCGCAGGGATCACCAGTCCCACCCGGACACCGTGCCGCAGGAGGACGACCGTTGAACACGCGACGGTTGCCGTCGCATAGGCGCCCAGAACTAGCGCCCACGCGACGCGGGCGGCCGCAAACCACGGCGCGAGGAGTCCCGTCGTGATCAGGCCAGTCACGAACAGGGGAGGAACGAGCTGGCGACGTGTGGTGATGCGACCGGCCTTGCGTGCCACCAGCGGGTGGAAGTAGCCATACTGATAGTACATCCGAGCAAGCTGGAGCAGGGATCGCCTGCCATGGTAGTACGACACGACCCCGGGCACGACCAGCATGCGCTGACCCGCTTTCCGCAGGCGGAAGTCGAATTCGGCATCTTGATTCCGCACGAGCTCCTCGTCAAACAACCCCACTCGCGCGAACACCTCGCGCCGGTAACAGCCAAGCGGCGCGGTTCCTTCTTCCCGCGGCTCGGGCGTACCCCGCCGATACCCGGGACTGCCGACTGCGAACGGATGCGCAAGCGCCAGCGCGATGGCACGGGCCACAGCCGTGCCGTCCGCGGGCAGCGTCACCCGCACCCCCCCCACGTGATCTGCGCCAGTTCGTTCTAACCAGGCGACGAGGTCGCCAATGTAGTTCATCGGGTACCTGTCATGCGCATCCATTCGGAAAATGATCGCGCCGCCGGCCTGCGAGATGCCGAGGTTCAGGGCGCACGGCGTTATGCGCCTGGGGTTGTCGAGCAGCCGGATCGACGGATGACGCTCGGCGTAGGGCGCCACCACCTCTCGCGTACCGTCGTCGCTCATGCCGTCGACCACCAGCACCTCGAGCCGGTCGTGTGGGTAGTCGTTCGCCAGGATGGAGTCCAGCAGGGGCCCGATGTACTCCGCCTCATTGCGGCACGGCACCACGATGGAAACGAAGGGCCGCCCCGACGGGGGAGCGTCGCTCGCCTCCATCGGCCGGCGGCGCGTGCGTGCACTCGGCAGGGTCATCCACAGGGCCGTGGTGAGGGCTGGGACTTCGCCTGGGCAAGGCTAGTGCCGCCGGCGATCGGCTGCGACCTGAGCGGCTCAGGGCTCACCAATGTCACCCTGCGGCAAAACGGCTCGGCGATGCGTGCAACACGTCGCATCCACAAACGACACGGCAGCACCAAATGTATTGCATTACGCAATGATCATTGCAAAACACGGTGCAAGCATGCTGATATTTCTGCTTATTTTGTCGATTCTGATGGTTCGTAAGTTACTCAGTCACGCCTCGCCTCCGCTCCGGCGCTGCGTGCGCGGCACACGTGTTGCGTTACCCCCACGTCGAATAGACGCTGCTCAGAGCAAAACCGCCGAAAGGCGGTGACGCAGAGCTTAGGGGACTACGGCGACCCGAGGTCGCCACGTCAGCCCGGCCGCCAGCGAATCGACCCTGAGTCGAAGCTGGAGGCCCAATGCCGTTCACCTTCAAGCTGTCCAAGCGCCTGGCGCTCATGAAAGCGTCGCTCGCCGCCGCCGTGGCCCTCACGGCGTGCGAGCAGTTTCCCAGCGCGCCCCGCAGTTCCGTCGTGCAGCTCGTCATCGTTCCCGACAGCGTCACATTAGACCCGCGCCAGACGCAGCAATTCGCGGCATACGGCCGCACGCAAGCCGGCGACAGCGTGGCCGTCGCCGCGCTCTGGAGCGGGCTGGGGGGAACGATCACGAGCCGCGGTCTCTACACCGCCGACACCGTCGCGGGCATCTATCACGTGACGGCCACCGCTCCAACGACAGCCGCTAGCACAACTCTCTCGGCTACCAACACAACGCTCTCGGCTACCAGCACAACCCTATCGGGGAGCTCGGTCGTCAAGAACCGGGGCCCGTTGAAACAGATCATCGTGATGCCCACGGCCGCCTCGGTCTTGGCCGGCCGAACCGTGCAGTTTGCTGTGTACGGGCGGAGGGCGAACGGCGATAGCGTCGCGGTAAGCGTGACGTACTCAGCCACGGGCGGCGCCATCGCGGCGGCGGGGCTGTATACCGCCGGGCAGAGCGCGGGAACGTACGGCGTAGTCGCCACTCAGAGCGGCGGGCCGCTGGCGGGCACCGCGACCGTCACAGTCGGTAGCGTGCCGGTGGCGTCGGTGACAGTGACTCCGACGTCGGCGAGTCTGCCCGTGGGGGGCACCCGGCAATTCACCGCGGTGACCAAAGACTCGGCCGGCAACACGCTCACTGGCCGCGTCGTCACGTGGGTAAGCAGCAACACCGGCGACGCCACTGTGAGCAGCACTGGCATGGTTACCGGGAAGGCCGCGGGCTCGGTGACGATCACGGCCACGAGCGAAACGAAGAGTGTTACCGCCGGCGTCACGGTGACGAACGCCCCTGTGGCGTCGGTGACGGTGAGCCCGGCGTCGGCGAGTTTCCTGGTCGGCGCGACCCAGCAATTCACCGCCGTGACCAAGGACTCGGCCGGGAACACGCTCACCGGGCGGACGGTGACGTGGGCGAGCAGCAACACCACCGTTGCCGCGGTGAGCAGCAGCGGCGTGGTTACCGGGAACGCCGCGGGCACGGCGACGATCACGGCGACAAGCGAAGGCCAGATCGGGACGGCGGCGGTCACGGTCACGGCTGCGAACTGCGTGACCAGCGCCGGGGCCTGGCAGAATAGCGCCATGCCTTCGCAGACCGGCGCCTTTGAGACCCAGTTCGACGCCACCCCCAACACCGCGAACATGGACGGCGTGATGGGCCTCTCCAGCGGCCCGGCCGCCGATTGGACCAACCTCGCCGCCATCGTGCGGTTCAACTCCGTCGGGATGATCGACGCGCGCAACGGAGGCGCCTACGCCGCCGCGGCCGCTATCCCCTACAGCGCCGGCGCGACCTACCACTTCCGGTTGGACATCGACATCGCGTCACACAGCTACACCGCCTACGTGAGGCCCGCAGGCGGCACGGAGCAGCTCCTGGGCAACGCGTTCGCCTTCCGCACCGAACAGTCCGCCGGGAGCTCTTTGAACAATCTGGGCATCTACGCGGACGTGGGCAGCGAAACCGTCTGCAACTTTGCCGTCACAGCTTGGACCCCACCCCCAGTGGCCTCGGTGACCGTGAGCCCTGCCACTGCGAGCGTACAGGTTGCGGCGAGCGTGCCGCTGACCGCCACGCTGAAGGATGCGAGTGGTCTGCTCACCAGCGGGACGGTAACGTGGGCCAGCAACAACGCGGCGGTTGCGACGGTCTTGGCAGGCGGCGTCGTGACGGGCATCGCAGTCGGCACGGCGACAGTCAGGGCCACGAGCGGCGTGGTGAGCGGCAGCGCCGCGATCAGCGTGGTGGCCGGCGACCCGCTCTACACGTTGGGGTCGGGGAACAACTACTACGTCGCCCCGACGGGCGCGGACGCCAATCCGTGCACCGCGGCCGCCCCCTGCTACACCCTGGCGCGCGTGAGCCAGCTCCTGCGGCCGGGCGACAACGCCCACTTCGCCGCCGGCACCTACAGCTGGAGCACCGCCCAGGGCCAAGTCGCCGTGAGCGGGACGGCCACCGCCCCCATCAGCTACATCTCCGATACGAAATGGGGCGCGAAGATCCAGGGCGGCTGCTCCGCCATCTGGAACGACGGCGATTACGTCCAGATCATCAACTTCGACGTTACGGCGAGCTGCGCCCAGGGCATCACGACCAACGGTAGCTACACGAGCATCATCGGGAATCACGTGCACGACCTGCCGGCCAACAACGGCGGCTACGCCGGCATTCTGGTGGACTGCTGCAGGTACACCTCGCGCGGCAACCGCGTCATCGGCAACGTGGTGCATGACATCGCCACCGCGCTGGGCCAGAGCAACACCGTCCACGGCATCTACGTGGCCGCCGGGTATGTCACGGTGCAGAACAACATCGTGTACCGCGCCGCCGGGTGGGGGCTGCAGGCCTGGCACTGCGTCACCCATTACACCTTCGCCAACAACACCGTCTTCAACAACTTCAACGGCGGCATCGTGGTGGGCAATAACG
>WNGJ01020952.1_pt1 | contig 10927 bp, 10 predicted proteins | sample 5400611 | NCBI WGS metagenome assembly WNGJ01 (sample SAMN13153375, study PRJNA577476) | soil metagenome | isolation source: 40 cm soil or saprolite under Garry oak tree replicate 1 | place: USA:California | collected 2016-06-15 | reverse complement strand
CCGTCGTTCGTGGCACGGCAAGGCCGAGCACAGCAAACTGGACGAGCAACGCGGCGAGGCAAGCTTTCTTCATCGTATCCTCCCGTCGATCACGCGCCGGGGCGCGCGAGATATCTTCCCTTTCGCACCCCGGGGTCCCCGGCTTCAAGCCGGACACTATAGACCGACTCCTACCCGGAGTAAAGCCCGAAAATCACCTCAAAATCGGGCCCCATGCGCCGGGGCGCCCGCAGCAGTGGCCATTACTGTTTTATTGACGGACGCGGAGGGGTGTGCTAGGTTGAGTTAATGAGGGGATATGAACTACGTCGCGAGGAGGAAGTTGTTTGGCCGTCGGACTGATCTTACTGTGCCTGATTGCCCTGTACCAGAGTGAAGTGTGGCAATTGCTCGCGACCACAGGTCCCGTGGCGCGAATCGTTTTGCTGATCTTGCTGGTCTTCTCCGTCTTATCCTGGGCCATCATCCTTCGCAAGTACCGGACGTTCAAGGTTGCGCGCCGGGAATCGCGTGAATTCCTCAGGATTTTCCGCGGCAGCAAGAAGCTATCGGAGATCCGCGCCTCCTGCCAGGCGCTGAAGGCCAGTCCGCTGGCGGAGGTCTTCCTGGGTGGCTATCGCGAGATCGAGAACCAGGTGGTGGTGAGCGAAAACCCCGGGAAGCCTCACGTTCGAAGCATCGAAGCCATCCAGCGGTCGCTCGCCATCGCTTCTTCGAGCGAACTCACGCGGATGGAACAATGGCTGCCGTGGCTGGCCACGACGGGCGCGGTGACGCCCTTCATCGGACTCTTTGGAACGGTCTGGGGGATTATCGACGCGTTTCACGGCCTGGGCGCCTCGGGGACGGCGACGCTGCGCAGCGTCGCGCCGGGGATTTCCGAGGCCTTGGTCACTACAGCGGCTGGCCTGTTCGCGGCCATCCCCGCCGTGATGGCTTACAACCAGTTTGTACAGCGCGTCAAGGAATTCGGCTCCCTGATGGACGACTTCGCCCTCGAGTTCATCAATATCGTCGAGCGTCACTTCGCATAACACTCGAATGAGAGCGCATTTTCCGCTTTCTAGTTTCGAACTTCGAGGCAGCTTATGGCATTCACAACACCTAAGGGTCGGACTCACACTTCGCTTTCGGAGATCAACGTTACGCCCTTTGTCGACGTCATGATGGTCCTGCTGGTCATCTTCATGCTCACCGCTCCTATTCTTCAGTCGGGAATTGAAGTCGATCTGCCGAAGACCAGGACCGTCAAAGTGATCTCCGACGCGAAAGTGGTGGTGACCGTGGACAAGGGGCAGAATGTCTACGTCGGCAACGACCCCGTCAATATGCACCGGCTGGGTGCGACAGTCCTGGAACGGTTGAAGGGTGCCGAGACCGCGCCGGTCTACATTCGCTGTGACCAGGCGGTCTCCTTTGGAGCGTTCGCCAAGGTCGTGGATGCGCTCAAGCAGGCCAACCTCACGAACCTCAACATCGTGACGGAGCCCTTGTCGACAAAGGGGACGTCTTAGCAAGAGTAGGTTGTAGGTGGTATGTAGTAGGTGGGGAAAGACAAGCGGGCACGGCCGGGTTGGGGGCGCAGACGCAGGCGTTTCGGCGGGCTCCAGCGGCCCTACCTACTACCTACTACCTACTGGGGTTTAAATGGGTGCTGCGACTTTTCCATTACTTCCTGACCCCCGTGAGAGGCTGCGCGGAACGGTGCTCGCGTCGCTCGGGCTCCACGTCCTGCTGCTCGTTACGGCCCTCGGCTACACGAGGCTCGGTCCTCATTTTGGGAACTCGTGGGGGACAAACGCAACGCCCGGCGACTCGGTCCAAGTGAAGGCGGTTGCTTCCGTTCCCGGCATCGCGCTGCCCAGTCCGACGCTGACGACCCCGAATACCCTGGCCACCGAGAATCCGGGGCGGTACAAGACCGAACCGGAGCCTAAGCCCGAGCCGAAAGAAGAGGCCGAGGAAATTCCGAAATTCAAGGAAGCCGTGAAGCTCGAGAAGGCCGAGCGAATCAACAAGCACATCCAGAAGGTGCAGCCGGAGATTCCCGAGAACGCCGTCCCGTTCGGGCTGGGCGGGCAACCCGCTCAGAGCTACAGCCAGTTTGCCAAGGGCGCGAGTGAGGGCGGCATCGGTATCGGAGAACCGGCCTTCGGCGAGCGTTACGGCTGGTACGTGACCGCGCTCAGAAACCGCATCAGCAGCAACTGGCTCGAGTCCACCATCAGTCCGAGCCTGATGTCGGCCCCGCGCGTCTATATTACCTTCGACATTCTGCGCGACGGCACCATTACCAACATCGAGATCACCCAATCCAGCGGAATGCCGGAAGTGGACCGCTCCGCCTTGCGGGCGGTGCAGGCTTCGAGCCCCTTGAGCCCGCTGCCCCCCGATTACTCGGGAAACAAGGTCTCGGTGAAATTCTATTTTGACTTCCGGCGGTGACCAACCCTCGAGTCAATGGCCGCTTCGCAAGGTTAAGCTCGAAACCAGGTTTCGACTGTGTTCGAGTTTGGATTCAGGACCCTGGACTTCGTACCAGCGCCTGGGGACGACCTGAGTACACTGAGGGTCATAGGAGCTCGATCATCCGCCCACTCGCGGTGAGGATCCCTGTCGAGGAGGTTCTTCAAGAATGAAATTTGCGCGTTTTAGGTTCTTGTTGCCGGTGCTGGCCCTGGCGCTGCCTGGCGTCCTCCTGTCCCTTCGGCCAGGCCGGGGCCAGGACTGGCTGGAAACCGGCATCAACCGCGGTGCGCCTATGGTTCGCCTCGCGGTCACAGAGCTTCCCGCCCAGTCCTCCGACCAGCGATTGGTAAACCTCACGCAGGAGTTCAACCAGGCGCTGCGGAACGACCTGAGCAACGCGGGCATCTTTGAGATGATCAGCAAGAGCAATTTTCCCCTCAAAATCCCCGTCGAGCCGGGAGATGTGGATTTCAAGGGCTGGACAGACCCGCCCGCTTCCACCCAGATGCTGGCTTTTGGCAAGACCGAAGTCATCAACGAAAACCTCGTGGTCACGGGGCGTCTTTACGACGTCCAGAACCCCTCGAGCGCGAGCGTGCTCGCCAAGCGGTACGTGGCCACGCTGAACGAGATTTCCACTCGAGAGGCGGCGCACCGCTTCGCCAACGAGATCATCAAGGCCCTGGGGGGCGGAATCCCGGGCATTAACCTTACCAAAATCGCTTTTGTCAGCAACCGGACCGGTCACCCGGAAATCTGGGTGATGGATTACGACGGCTTCAACCAGCATCCCATTACCAGTTACGGCGTCAATAGCACGACGCCTCGCTGGTCTCCGGACAATACGCGCCTAGCCTTCACCACTTACGCGCTGGGCAACCCGGACATTTTCATTTTCTCGCTCGAAACCAATCGGCGCATTCCCTTCCCGCGCTTCAAGGGACTCAACACCACGCCGGCGTGGTCGCCCGATGGGAAAAGGCTCGCCTTCTGCTCCAGCATGAGCGGCGACCCGGAGATTTACCTCATCGACACCAACGGGCAGAACCTGCAGCGCTTGAGCTTTTCGCCCGGCGTGGACATCTCCCCGGCCTGGAACCCGAAAACAGGGAACGAGATCGCGTTTGTCTCCGACCGCAGCGGCGCTGCGCAGATCTACATCATGTCGGCGGACGGCACTAACGTGCGGCGGCTGGTAACGGGAGGGGGCGACGCCAGCGCGCCGTCCTGGTCGCCAAACGGGGCGTTCATGGCCTTCCACTGGCGCCTCACGGACACCGGAACCTACGACGTATACGTGATCGAAATCGCTACCGGACGCACCGTACAACTGACCCACGACGCGGGCCGCAACGAGCATCCCACGTGGTCGCCTGACGGCCGCCACCTCGTTTTTGAATCCGACCGCACGGGCTGGGCTGTAGTTTGAAACCATGTCGTCGCGACCGATCAGAAAACAAATGACTTATTTGTTTCCGGCGGCCCTGAAGGCAGGCCCTTCCGCCACGCTGACCGACTTTTCAGCAGGCCCGAAAGCCGCCTCTGCGCCAGACTGACCCGCTGCGGGATTAGCCCAGAAGCCAGAAGAAAGTTTGCGTTTTATTTTCTTTTGGTGTTAGCATATCAACCCTTTATGGTTGTGCCAAGTGTAGGTCGAAGAAACAGCCACTGAACGGTCCTTCGCCGCCATGGGCAATTCTGAGCGAAGAGAAACACTCCAAAGAAGAGATCATGACGTTCTCGCCCACTGAAGGAGGAGATCAAGATGCTACAGAGAATGCCGCTCCCGGCACGTCTTGCTTGTATCCTGGCGATCCTGGCCCTGGCGGGCGCTTGTGGCGGTAAGAAAAAGAAGAAGTACGTTCCGCCGCCACCGCCTCCGCCACCGCCGGTCAAGCCAGCGGAGCCCGTCTGCACGCTGACCGCAGAGCCTAGCACCATAGACAAGGGTCAGTCGGCGACTTTGAGCTGGACGTCACAAAATGCCACCGACCTCGATCTCCAACCGGGCCTGGGCAAGCAACAAGCTCAGGGTTCAACAAGCGCGACGCCGACGGAGTCGACCACCTACACCATGACCGTAACGGGTCCGGGAGGGACCGGCACCTGTCAGGCTCGTGTGACGGTAACCATTCCGCCACCTCCGCCTCCTCCTCCACCACCGCCGAAAGAAATGACGGACGAAGAAGCCTTCGCGAAGAACGTGAAGGACGCGTACTTCGACTTCGACAAGTCCACCATTCGGCCGGATGCGGAAACGGCTCTGACCAGTGACGGCGAGTTCCTGAAGGGACACTCGAACATCAAGTTCACGATCGAGGGTCACTGCGACGAGCGTGGAAGCGAGGAGTACAACCTTGGTCTGGGCGACCGGCGCGCCACGGCGGCCAAGAACTTCCTCGTCAACCTCGGTGTCACCGCAGACCGGGTTTCGACCATCTCGTACGGTAAGGACCGGCCGGTCTGCACCGAGCACAACGAGGATTGCTGGCAGAGGAACCGCCGCTCTCACTTTGTGTACGGTACCGAGTCCAAGTAAGGAGCCATCAAAGCCGGGAGCCCAGTCGGGCTCCCGGCCTCGATCTGGGACGCACGTCGCTAACTGACAGAACTCGCTTGGCGCGCTTCGTTTCGACGCCTGCGGAGGGCGGCGCCAAGGCGTCAATTGAGCTTGTTTGCAAACAGGGTCATGTCGCGATCTCTCTCCTGATTAATTATCAGTGGGCTTTTTCTTTCCCTTCCCTTCCCGGTTGACCCAGGTAGGGCGCGAAGGTAAACTGACGATGGCTGTTATTTCTGAAGCGAGGACGAACCAACAGTGAGAAAGCACGTCTTTCCCGCCTTGCTCCTGTCCGGTCTCTGCCTATGCGTGGCGCCACCGGCGTTTGCGGTAAGCAAAGAGACCATCCGCATAATGGAGCAACTGGACGCCCTTCAGCAGGCGGTGCAGAGCCTACAAAAGACCGTGGATACGCAGACAGCAGTCTTGAAAACCCTGGTTGAACAGACCAACGACAGCGTCAACGCGATGAAAGCCAGGGTCGACGCGCTCGAGAAGACGAACCGGGAGAGCCTGGCGAAGACGGACAACCGGTTCGACACCATGACGAGTCAGCTTCAGGCGCTGAGCGAGAGCCTGGAGGAAGCCAAAACGCGGCTGGCCAAACTTACCGACCAGGTAGCGCAAACCCAGACCATCATGCAGACCTTGAACGCTCCTCAGGCGGCCCAGACCTCCCCTAACGCCGCCAACGGGGCTGGCGGGTCATCGCCAGGGACCGCGCCCGGACCCGGCTCGCCGCCGCCCCAGGACGCAAGACCGCGCGTCCCGGATGCCGCCACCTTGTACCAGTCCGGGACCGCCGATTACAATGCGGGCCGGTACGACCTCGCCATCAAGGACTTCCAGCAATACCTCCAGTACTATCCCGACACGGAGCTGGCTTCGAACGCCCAGTTCTACATAGGGGAGTCCTACTACGCTCAGGAAGACTACGCCAAAGCGATCGATGAATATAACAAATGCCTGGACCGCTATCCGGCAGGCGACAAGCTGCCCGCGGCCCAACTGAAGAAGGGATACGCCTTGCTCGATCTGGGTCAGTCGCAGGCGGGGGCGCGAGAACTCCGTTCGCTGATCCAGCGCTACCCCAATTCGCACGAAGCCGACCTGGCCCGCCAGCGCCTGAAGGGACTGACCGCCGCCCCGGCGGCGGAGCGCAAGCGGACACGCTAGGAAGCAGCCCTGTAGCGGCGGTCGCTTTACTTCGCTCAAGCGCAGACCTCACCGCCGTGGGGAGCCGGAAATACCCGGCCGGTTTTTTACCGGATTCGCTGTTCGCAATGCGCCACTCGAACTTCGAGGTTTCCAATGAGCTCGATCAATAAAGTAATCCTCATCGGCCGTCTGGGCAAAGACCCGGAGATTAAGTACATGCCCAGCGGAGATGCGGTCGCCAAGTTCTCTCTGGCGACCGATGAGGTCTTCAAGGACCGGTCGGGCGAGCAACAGCGGCGCACAGAGTGGCACAATATTGTCGCTTGGAAGCGGCTGGCGGAGATTTGCGGCGAATACCTGACCAAAGGCAAACAAGTCTACATTGAGGGCAGCATCCGAAGCCGCCAATGGGAAGACCAGAACGGAAACAAACGCACCTCGTACGAGATCGTAGCGAACGTGATGAAGATGCTGGGTTCGAGGGCAGACTCGGAGCGCCCCACCGGGCGCGCGGGAGCCGGTGCCGAATCGGCTGAGCCGGCGTCTGATCCCCCTGTGCTTGACCCGCCCGGACCTTCCTCTGTCCCTCGTGCCGAGGCGCGCCCCGAGTCAGAGATTACCGACGAAGACATTCCGTTTTAGGCCGCTATCGGCGGTCGGCGCTCAGCACCAGGCGCTCCGCAACCGCTCTTCGACTCGCCCCTTCCAATACATCGAACAGAAGCACGACGCACAGCGCAGGTCCAGGCTAAAATCCTTGCCGAGCGTATGAAGACACCGTACACCCCGAAGCAAGGTCGATACCTGGCGTTCATTCATTACTACGGCAAGATTCACGGACGTCCACCGTCCGAGGCCGAAATGCAGCAATACTTTCAGGTCTCGCCACCTTCCGTTCACGCAATGGTGTTGACTCTTGAAAGGCGTGGGCTTATTGAACGAACACCGGGGCAGGCCCGATCGATTCGCCTGCTGGTGCCGCGCGAGGAGCTACCTGACCTCGAGTAGGCGACCGACAAGTCTCGTCGATCACTTTCGACAGCCGCTTACCGACCACGGGACGAAAGAGCCTCTACCGGGCCCCGAAGGGCGGCAGGTAGCGACGCTGTAGTTGCTCGACCGTCATAGGGGCGCGGCGAACGCGCGTGGCGACAGGCGGGCCGGCGCCGCGCGACGCGTAAGTAACGTAAACGGTGTCGCCCGCGCGAAGGTCGCTGAATGGGATTCGGCCTTCCTTGTCGTCGAGGCAGACGGTCGAGTCGGTGACCTGCATCAGCTCGGTCACTTCCGTGGGGTGCTTAAGGACGATCTGGTGCTTCTTCAGGTCGACCGACGAGATGATGAAAAACTCGTCTGTGCCGGTCGTCCGGGACTGCGCGCGGTCCTTGGCTTGCAACCGGCCCGACGCAAAAAGAACCAGCGCCAGGGCTGAAGCTATGGCAAGAGTTCGACGTTTCATGTTCGCTACCTTCTCCTCGTTGAGTCGCGCGTAAAACTGAGCCTTCAGCTCTCAGCCATCAGCTATCAGTTCCCGGCCACCAGATTATTTGCCGAGAGACGCCAGCGTGCGCCCTGCGCTTGCCTTTGGCTGAAAGCTGACTGCTGATAGCCTACAGCTACTCGTACTTCTCACTCGCCACTCGTCACCGTTCCTACTCATACCGTAAGGCCTCGATGGGGTCGAGGCGCGCGGCCTTGCGCGCCGGGTAGTACCCGAAGAAGATTCCGACCGCGGCCGAGAACACGACAGCGGTCAAAATCGATTCCGGGGGTATGGTTGTAGGCCAGTGAAGCATGCTCGAGACGATCATAGAACCCACCACCCCGAGCACCACGCCCGCGGCCCCGCCAAGCGAGCTGAGCACCAGCGCCTCACTCAGGAACTGCATCTGGACGTCCTCTTCGGTCGCGCCCACGGCCATCCGCACGCCGATTTCGCGGGTGCGCTCCGTGACCGAGACCAGCATGATGTTCATGATTCCAATCCCGCCCACCAGCAGCGAGACCGAGGCGATGCTGGCCAAGAGCAGCGTCATGATGCGTCCGGATTGCTCCTGCGCCTGGGCGAGGTCCGTAGGGCTGCGGATGATAAAGTCGTCGTCCTCGTCCGGCCGCAAATGGTGCCTCTCGCGCAGCAGGCCGTGAATCTGCTGCTCGGCGGGATAGATGTCGGGCTGCGACGCGGCCGAGCAGACAATCGACTGGAGCCAATCGATACCCGCGATCTTCTTCTGCACCGTCGTGTAAGGCATGATGAGGGTGTCATCCTCGTCCTGCCCAAATGGCGACTGTCCTTTGGAGGCCAATACGCCGATCACCTTGAAGGGAAGGTTTTGCACCCGGATCATTTTGCCCACCGGATCTTCGCTTCCAAACAGATTCGCCACCACCGTCTGTCCGAGCAGGCAAACATCCGCCGCCCCCTCCACGTCGTGATCGGTGAAAGCGCCCCCGCTTTCGACGGGCCATCGCCGGATGTCCAGATACTCCGGGGCCACGCCGCGAATCCGCGTAAACCAGTTCTGATCGCTGTAGGCCACCTGCGCCGAGGCTCCGACTTCCGGCGCCACCCTGGTGATCAGCGGGATTTGCTGCTGGATGGCTTTGGCGTCGGCCACTCGGAGCGTCTTGGTAGCCGTGCTCCCAAGGTGTACCCCGCGCTGGTTGACGCTGCCCGCCGCCACATGGACGATATTGTCCCCCAGGTTGCGAAGAGAGTCCTGGACTTGGCGCGAAGCTCCCTCGCCGATGGCCACGGTGCAGATCACCGCGCCCACCCCGATGATGATGCCCAGCATGGTGAGAACGGTGCGCATCTTGTTGCGCGCCAGCGCCCTTAACGCCACACGAAGAACGGCCCTCAAATCCATCAGCCCTTGACCTCCTCCGGAGCGTCCTCATCGTCGTCCTCGCCCAGCACGGGCATGCTCGCCAGGACCTCACCTGCCACGGCTCTGTCTTCGACCTCTGTATCGGATCGCACTTTGCCGTCGCGGAACATGATCACTCGCTTGGCGAAGCGCGACACGTCCGGCTCGTGCGTGATCAGCAGGATGGTGATGTTCTTCTCCTCGTTCAAACGCTGGAAAATTTCCATGATCTCCACGCTGGTGCGGCTGTCCAGGTTCCCGGTAGGCTCGTCGGCGAGGACAATCGAGGGGTTGTTGATCAGAGCGCGCGCAATGGCCACGCGCTGCTGCTGGCCTCCCGAGAGCTGCGAAGGATGGTGCCCTTCCCGGCCCTCCAAGCCCACCAGCTTGAGCGATGCCCGCCCGCGCTCGATTCTCTGCTGCTGAGGGACGCCGGAATAGATCAGGGGAAGCTCGACGTTTTCGAGCGCGGAGGTTCGAGCCAGCAGGTTGAATCCCTGGAATACAAACCCGATCCTGCGGTTGCGAATGGCGGCCAGCTCCCGTTTCGAGAGCCCGGCGACATCCTGCCCCTCGAGCAGATAGCGCCCGCGCGTGGGCCGGTCCAGGCAACCAATCAAATTCATAAAGGTGGACTTTCCGGAACCCGACGCGCCCATCACCGCCACTAACTCGCCGGGGTGTACCGAAAGCGATACGCCTCGCAAGGCATGGACCTGCACCTCGCCCAGGTCGTACGTCTTGTGCAGGTTCTCAACCTGGATCACGGGAGCGCCGAGCGCGGGCGACCTTCCCGTTTCAGGCCCCGTTTCGAGCTTAGACTCGAGCACCTCTTCCGGCATCGCCAAACTCACCTCCGCGGTCCGCCAAAGCGCGGGCCGCCTGGAAATTGCCCTTGTTGTTGCGCCGGGTTGTGAGCCAGTTCTTCCCCGGTCACCAGAACGTCCCCCTCCTTCAGATCTCCCCCAAGCAACTGTGTGAAGCTGTAATCGGTAATCCCGACTTTGACCGCGACGGGTTTCAGCTTCTTGTCAGGGAGTTCTTGCCAAACCACCTGCCAGCCCCCCAGATGAGACGCGGTCGCAGTAGGGGGGATATGATACTGCTTGTAAAGCTCCTGGAGGCTCTTCTGCGACGTCTCCGGACTAAACCGCAGCGCCGCGTTCGGAATCTTGACGGCATCCACGGCGTGGCCCGTGGGGATGGTCACATAAGCCGTCTCGCCCGGCAGGAGCTTTTCGTCGGGGTTTTCGAAGTCAATCACAGTTGAATACGTCACGACGTTTTGAACCGTGGTAGCGTTCAATCGAATGGCGCTCACCCGCCCGTGAAAGGTCTCGGTAGGAAATGCGTCCACCTGAAACGTCACGTCGGAACCGATCTTGATGTTGCCCGTGTCAGACTCATCCGTGGCGGCGTAGACCTGCATGCGCTTGAGGTCCTGCGCGATGGTGAAGACCACTGGGGCCTGCAAGGAGGCCGCGACCGACTGCCCGACGGTGACGTTGCGCGCCACAATAGTGCCATCAATGGGCGAGAGGATCGTGGTGTAGCGCAGATTCGTCTCGGCCTGCTGGAGGGCGCCTGTCATCGTCTGCACCTGCGCCTGCGCCTGCTCGACCTGAGCCCTGGTCTGATTCAATTGGGCGATCGATTGATTGAGCTGCGCTTGGGCGGCCACTACCTGCGCGTCCGCCTGCTGGAGTCCCGAGACGGTCAGGTCTTTCTGGTCCTCGGAGAGCACGCCCTCTTTGGCGAGGTTCTCAACGCGGCGGGCGTTGACGCGGGCGTAATTCGCAGCCGCCTTGAGCTTGTCGACGTTGGCCCGGTTAGTCTCGATGACCGCCTGCTGCGCGACCACGCTGGCCTC
>WNGJ01010615.1_pt1 | contig 10928 bp, 9 predicted proteins | sample 5400611 | NCBI WGS metagenome assembly WNGJ01 (sample SAMN13153375, study PRJNA577476) | soil metagenome | isolation source: 40 cm soil or saprolite under Garry oak tree replicate 1 | place: USA:California | collected 2016-06-15 | reverse complement strand
TCGCTGCGTCACCGCGCCATCGTCGTTGGCGCGACCATTCTTCTGGCCGCTGCCGGCCTGTGGTCGTTTACAACGCTCAACACCGACGCGTTCCCCGACCTCACCCCGAATCAGGTGTTGGTCATGATCGAGGTTCCGGGACTCTCGCCAACAGAAGTCGAGCAGCAGGTGACGTATCCAATGGCCCAGGTGCAGCAACGAATGCAGGACGCGCTGCATGCGTTGCCACCCAACGCGGAGGCGATGCTGGGCCCGCCCGCGACCGCAATGGGTGAGGCGTTCCAGTACCTGGTGGAGCGGACCGACTCCGCAGCGGACACGCTATCGCTCATCGAGCTGACAAACGTGCAGGAGTACATCGTCAAGCCACTGCTCAAGACGGTTCCTGGCGTTGCCGAGGTCAATACGTGGGGAGGCATGCTCCAGCAGTTCGACGTATTCGCGGACCCGAGCAGGCTCGCCGGGTACGGCCTCACGCTGCACGATCTGGAAACGGCGCTTGCCAACAACAACGCGAATTTCGGTGCGGGGTACGTGGAGGACCGCGGCGAGCGCCTGACAGTCCGTGGCATCGGACGGGTCACCGGCGTGAGCGACATCGCGAACGTCGTGGTGGCGACGCGGGGCGCAACCCCGGTTTATGTACGCGACGTGGCGCGCGTGGACGTGGGACCGCAGCCGCGGTTCGGTGCGGTGACGCGGGACGGCCGGGGGGAAGCGGTGTCCGCCGCGGTGATCATTCTGAAGGGCTCAAATGGTCGGGAAGTAGTGAACCGCGTCCAAGCCCGCCTCGCGGAGATCGAGTCGGTCCTGCCGGCCGGCGTTCGGATCCGGCCCTTCTACAGTCAGGGTGAAGTTGTCTGCCGCACGACGCGCACGATGTTCACGAATCTCACCGAGGGTGCGCTGCTGGTCATCGCGATCCTCTTCCTCTTTCTCCGCAATCTTCGCGCATCGCTCCTCACGGCCTCCGTGATTCCGCTTTCGCTGCTGTTTGCCTTCCTGGCGATGAAGCGTTTCGGCCTTACCGCGAATCTCATGAGTCTGGGCGCGCTGGACTTCGGCCTCATCGTGGATGCCTCCGTCGTGATGAGAACTTCGTGCGTCGCCTCGCTGGAGCCGGGTCGCAGTCGGGCGCTGAGCGACAAGACGTGATCCGCGCCGCCGCATTCGAAGTGGGGCGACCGATCGTCTTCGGAATAGCGATCATCGTCGCGGTCTACATCCCCATCTTTGCGCTGCAAGGGCTGGAAGGCCGCATGTTCAGGCCGATGGCGTTCACGGTTTGTGCGGCGGTGTTAGGGTCGCTTGTTTTGGCACTGAGCTATGTGCCCGCCCTCGCATCGTATGTGTTCGCGCGCAGTGGCGGCGCTTCCCAAGACCACGATGACCCGACGTGGTTCGTTAAGCTCCGCACCAGATACCAGCGCGCACTCGAGTGGTCACTGCTCCATCGGAAGCGGGTGGTCGGCGCGACCGTCGGTCTCTTCGCTGTCGCACTCATCTCGGTGCCGTTCCTGGGCACGGAATTCATGCCGCAGCTGGACGAGGGTTATCTCCTCATCGAGACGCGACGCATTCAGAGCGCGTCGCTGCCGCACGGCATCGCCGTTTCAGATGATGTCGAGCGCACGTTACGGAAATTCCCCGAGGTCCAGAACGTTGTGACGAACCTGGGCCGGCCACACGAGGCCACCGAGACGATGGCGCTGCACCAGGGCGACGTGTACGTGGTTATGACCCCAAAGAGCCAATGGCGAGCGAGGTCGCTGGATGAGCTAATCGTCCGCATGGACTCCGCGCTCTCGGAGATCCCGGGACTCGTCTTTGAGTTCAGCGCCCCCATGCGAATGCGCCTCGATGAGGTGATTTCCGGTGTGCGGACGGAGCTGGGAGTCAAAGTCTATGGCGACAGCCTGCCGCTCTTACAAGAGAAGGCAGACGAGATCGAGCGTGTCGTGCGGTCTGTACGCGGCGCGGAGGACGTCTCTGTTGGCGTGAGCGCGGGAGCTATGCAGCTCGAGGTGGACCTCGACCGCGCGGCAATCGCCCGCTACGGGCTGAACGTCGCTGACGTTCGAGAAGCGATCGAGACCGGCGTGGGCGGCATGCAGGCAACCGAAGTGATCGACGGGCGAAAGCGGTTCCCGATCGTGGTGCGCCTGGCTGCTTCCTTCCGGTCCACGCCGGAGGCCGTGGAGCAAACGCTCATCCGTACGCCGGCGGGCGGGACGGTTACGCTGTCTCAAGTCGCGCGGGTCCGCACGGTCGAGGGGCCCGAGGTAATCAACCACGAGGGCGGGCAGCGTTACGTGGTCGTGCAAAGCAACGTGCGCGGTCGCGACCTCGGCGGGTTCGCCGCGGACGTGAAAACTGCCGTTCGTCAGCGGGTGACATTTCCGCCCGGCTACTACGTCACCTATGGCGGGCAATTCGAGAATCAGTCCCGCGCCACGCGTCGCCTTGGAATCATCGTCCCCCTCGTATTGCTGGCTATTGCTGGGCTTTTGTATCTGACTTTCGGCGTGGTACGCCATGCTGTGCTCGTGATGCTGACGGTGCCGTTCGCGCTTGTCGGGGGGATCGCGGCCCTCTGGCTCCGAGGTCTCCATCTCAACCTCAGTGCGTCCGTGGGGTTCATTGCGCTGTTCGGCGTTGCGGTCCTCAATGGCGTCGTGTTGGTGACATATATCAATCAGCTCCGCGCGGCTGGGCGAGACCTGCACGAGGCCGTGCGCGAGGGCGCTACCATCCGGCTGCGCCCCGTTCTCATGACCGCGCTGGTGGCGAGTGTGGGATTCATTCCGATGGCGATTTCGACTGGCGCGGGCGCCGAGGTGCAACGACCGCTCGCTACTGTCGTCATTGGAGGCTTGGTGACATCGACGTTGCTTACCCTATTGGTCTTGCCAACACTGTTCAGCTGGGTAGAAACGATGAGCATGAAGAAGCGCTCAGCAGACTGAGACCCATGACAGACCACTCGCATCATCAACACACTCCGGCAGCGACGCCGCCAGCGATGGTGCATTCGCACGCAGGTCCCATGACCGAGACGGCTCACAGTGGGCACGATCACGGCGACATGGTCTCCGACTTTCGGCGACGGTTCTGGATATCCCTCGCGTTGACAGTCCCGGTCCTCGCGACGTCCGAAATGGTCCAACATCTCCTCGGGCTTCGTGGAATCCTCGCGTTTCCTGGCGCGCGGTATGTCGAGTTCGCCTTCGCGTCAGCCGTCTACTTCTATGGTGGTTGGCCCTTCCTAACCGGTCTCGTGGCCGAGCTGCGAAAAAAGCTGCCGGGCATGATGACGCTCGTCGGCCTGGCGATCAGCGTGGCGTATCTCTACAGCGCGGCCGTCGTCTTCGGCCTTCGCGGTACGGTGTTCTTCTGGGAAACCGCGACACTCATCGACATCATGCTGCTGGGGCACTGGATCGAGATGCGTTCCGTCCTGGGCGCTTCGCGAGCACTCGAGGAACTGGTGCGATTGCTTCCGGCCGCGGCGCATCGAGTGCGCTCAGATGGCTCAACGGAGGACGTCCCGGTCACTGACCTTCGTCAGGGCGATGTGGTGCTGGTTAAACCCGGCGAGCGGACTCCCGCGGACGGCGCGATCACCGAGGGCCGGACGACCGTCAATCAGGCATTGCTGACGGGCGAGTCGCAGCCCGTGGAGAAGGGTCCCGGAGATCCGGTCCTCGGCGGAGCCGTGAACGGGGAAGCGGCGATCACGCTGCGCATTACTCGAACCGGAGCTGAGACGTATCTCGCGCAGGTGATCGAGTTGGTGCGCCGCGCCCAGCAAAGCCGCTCGCGGACACAGGATCTCGCCAATCGCGCGGCGATGTGGCTCACGGTGATCGCGATCGCGGCGGGAGCGGCGACGCTGGTTGCCTGGCTCGGCGGTGGACGCAGCTTCGATTTCGCGCTCGAGCGGATGGTCACGGTGATGGTGATCACCTGTCCCCACGCGCTCGGCCTCGCGGTTCCCCTGGTCGTGGCCGTTTCGACGGCGATCTCGGCGCGGAACGGGCTGCTCATCCGGGATCGGGCGGCCTTCGAGCGTGCGCGCGCGCTGGATGCCGTGGTTTTCGACAAGACCGGCACGCTCACCGAGGGACGATTCGGAGTTACGGACGTGATCTCCCTGGACGGCCGCAGTGAGACGGTCATCCTACGCATCGCAGCGGCACTCGAGAGCCGCGCCGAACACCCCATCGCGGCGGGGATCGTGCGCGCCGCAACAGAACGGGGCATCAGTTTTCCGGCGCCGGCCGAGGTCAGCGCGATCCCAGGGAAAGGTGCGCGGGGGATAGTGGAAAGCATGGAGGTTACCGTCGTCAGCCCGGGCTACCTGAAGGAGCGCAGCCAGACCGTTAACGACGCCCGCGTGGCGCGCGTTGCGGAGCAGGGGAAGACGGTCGTCTACCTATTGGTGGACTCAAAGGTGGTTGGAGCCATTGCGCTCGCGGATATCATCCGCGCCGAGTCGCGCGAGGCGCTGCAGCGGCTGAAGCAGATGGGCATCCGGTCCGTGATGCTCACCGGCGATTCACAGGCGGTGGCGCAGTGGGTCGCCCAGGAGTTGGGACTCGACGAGTATTTCGCGGAAGTGCTGCCGGATCAGAAGGCGGCGAAAATCCGGGAGGTCAAGGCGCGTGGCTTCACGGTCGCGATGGTGGGCGACGGTGTAAACGACGCACCCGCACTGGTGGAAGCTGATGTGGGCATCGCGATCGGCGCGGGGACCGATGTCGCGATCGAATCCGCTGACATCGTGCTCGTCCGGTCCGATCCACGCGATGTACCGGCCATCGTCGGCCTAGCGCGCGCGACGTACCGGAAAATCGTACAGAATCTGTGGTGGGCCACGGGATACAATGCCGTGGCCGTCCCTCTAGCGGCCGGCGTGCTCTATCGAGCTACAGGCATTTTGCTCTCGCCTGCCCTTGGCGCGGTATTCATGTCGGTCTCGACTGTGATCGTAGCTGTGAACGCCCAGCTCCTGGGACGACGCCAACGATCCGCTTAAGCAACTTGCTGCACGACGACGCGCGTCCTCTCGTGTTTCGCATGAGGTCTCCCAATGGTTTCCTGAGCGGTTTTCACCAGGATTTCTCCTGTTTTTTCAAGTCTCCCGGCCCTTCTACCGGTGATTTTACCGGATTGTCTATGCGAGATAAGCAGTAGATAAACGCTTGACAGACTCCCGAAGGGGTGACGTGCTCTTCACGTTCACTGGTCATCAACTGGAAGGGGGCGCCGAATTCGGCATGCAACGCCTCCGGGGAGTACCGAGCGACCTCAAGCCCGCTGCAACGTGTTGGGCCGTCGTCCGCGAAGGTCGCTACGAGGACGAACCCGCCGACGCGAACAGCCTGCCGCACCTGTTCGATATAGCGGCCTCGGTCGGCCGGTGCAGTGAGAAAGTGGAAGGCAGCACGGTCATGCCAGACGGAATATCCGGCCTTCGGAAGCGACGCGTTCAGAACATCGGCCTCGACCCATCGGACGGTATCAGCCCGCGTGCCGAGACGACGACGGGCTGCGGCGAGCGCGACGCTCGAGAGATCGAGGACCGTGAGATCGTGATAGCCCGCGTCTAGGAGGTCATCGACTAGAGTTGATGCACCGCCGCCCACATCAATAATCGCTCCATCGAGTGGCGGACTCACGCGGCGAATCAGGTCCAGCGAGCGCCGGGCGTGGGGCTGATACCAGCTGACCTGCGTCGGGAGCTTGTTGCGGTAAATGCCTTCCCAGTGAGACTTGGGGTCCATTCTGCTCAGTCCCCGCCTGGCTTTTGCGCGGTCATCATGACGGCCTTAACGCCGTAGGCTTCGGCCGAGTCTTGGGTGGAGGGTTTCCGAAACCGGAAGCCGGGCACCACCGCCGATTTCACTCGCTTGAATCCCGCGTGGTCGAACAGCGTGAACATCTCTCCCTCCGGGAGAGCGCCGCCGATTCAGCTGGCCCAGAGCTTCGGATCATTGACGATCGACTGCGACAACTGCTTGGCGCTCACGATGTCGGCGATTGACACGCGCCCGCCTGGCTTGAGCACGCGATACAGCTCGCCAATCACCCGCCGCTTGCGAAACGAGAGATTGATGACGCCGTTGGAGATGATGACGTCCACACTCGCATCGGGCAGCGGGATATCCTCCATCGTCCCTTTGCGGCATTCCATCGCACCACCCGCGAGCGCGGCATGCGCTTCGGCCTTGGCGCACATGTGGGGATTGAGATCGACGCCTAGCACGTGACCGCTGGCCCCCACTTGCCAACCCGCGATAATGCTGTCGAGCCCCGCGCCGCTGCCGAGATCGAGCACCGTTTCGCCCGGTTGCAGCCGGCTGCGCAGGTGCGGGTTGCCAACGCCGGCGAACGACGCTACCGCGCCCGCCGGCGCCCGCTCGAGCCAGTCGCGCTGGTAGCCGAACATCTCGGCGGCCTCCCGACCATGGAAGAAGTGGAACTCCTGCTCGGGATGGTCTGCGACCTCCTGGTACATTCGCAGCACCTCGCCCTTGATCACGCCCTCGAGCGGGGCCTGCTCGACGGACTGCTGCGCCGCGAGATCGCTCACCGATTGCCCGCGGGCTTTGGGGTGCGCGGATCGTCAGCCGCTTTCACATAGGTGATGCTCCACGGACCGACGCTGTGCAGTTGGAACGTCACGCCGTCGGGGCCGGCCCACGCGGAGTGCACCATCTTGGCAGGCATCGCGGCGAAGCTGCCCGCGTTCAGCGCGGTACCGCCGGTGTAGGTCGCCTGCTCTCCCATCCCGACGTTGAGCGTGCCGGCGAACACGGTGACGTGCTCGATCACTGAGTGGAAATGGGGTGGGATCCGATAATTCGCGGGAAACCTGAGCCGAAATGTCAGCGGAACGGCATCGGCGGGATTTCCCTCGAGCAGCACGAACTCGGCGCCGGGTGGCAGCGACGGTGGTCCAGGGGCCCACGCCAGTGTGGCTGCGTGCGCGACGATGACCTGGGACGTTGGGGCCGGCGCGGTTTGGGTCTGGCCCGCGAGGGCCGCGGGAACGACGGCCAGAACAGCGAGCGCGATGGTGGAACGGAGCGACATGGCAGTCTCCAAGTGGTTGGGTACCTAATCCTCGCCCCCCCCTCGCCATAGGACAAATACGACGTTTTAATACATCACATCGGTTAAACCCTATGCCAAAACCCGGCCTCACGCTGCACCGTCTCGAGCTGTTCCTGGCCGTACTGGATTCGGGCGGCGTAAGCCGCGCCGCGCAGGCGCGCCGCCTCAGCCAGCCCGCGGTCTCGGAGCACCTGCGCGGGCTCGAGGCGTTCTTCGGCGTGCCGCTGTTCGAGCGGGCCGGGCGCGGGGTCCGGCCAACTGCTGCCGCCCGCCTCGTCGAGCCGTTCGTCCGCCAGGCGCTCGGTTTGGTGACGAGCGCCGAGCAAGCAGCCATCGATCTGCGGGGATTGCGAGCGGGAGCCGTGGCGGTCGGCGCGAGCACGACCCCGGGTACCTACCTCCTCCCCGAAATCCTGGGACGATTCCATAAGGCGCACACGCAGATCGCGCTCACGCTGCGGATTGGGGACACGCGTGAAGTCGAGCAGTGGGTCACGGCGGGTGCGGTGGAGCTCGGCGTGATCGGCGCGGCGCCGGTGAGTCCCGGACTCGCCGCCGAGCCGTGGGCGAAAGACGAGCTGGTGGCGATTGTCGGAAGGCGGCATCCCTTCGCGCGCCGGCGCACACTCTCCGGCGCCGCGCTCGCAGGTGAGCCGTACATCGCGAGAGAAGAAGGGTCGAGCACGCGCGCCGTGGCCGAGCGGTCCCTGGCCGATCTGGGGGTGACATTGCGGCCCGTGATGGAGCTCGGGAGCACGGAGGCGGTGCGCGAAGCCGTGGCCGCCGGGCTGGGCGTGTCCGTCGTCTCGCGGCACGCCGTACGGACGCGCGACCCGCGGGTCGTCTCGATCCGACTTCAGGGCCGTCAGTGGGTGCGGGACTTACTCGTGATTCGGCGCCAGGGAGCGCCGCTGAGTCCGGCCGCGGCGCGGTTACGGGAGCTGTTGTTCGCCAGTCACTGAGTGGCGCTTGTGGAGTACCGTATCGAACAGCGCGCCGCTAAGTTAGAGGGCCGCCACCGTAGCTCAGTGGTAGAGCTCTCGATTCGTAATCCTGCATGGCCAGTGCACACCAGCGCTGGCCTATCATCGAGTATTCTCCCAGACGATCATCGAGATTCTTTACCAACCCACGCCCCGCACGATCTGGACGTCCTCTGGCCGACGAAAGCATGACGCAGATCACCGCTCGACGGCAAATGCCCGGGTAGGCTTGGCCGCGCCCTGGGGAGCACGGTGCTCAAAGCACACCCGCCGAAAGGCGGCGACGCAGAGGTGGAGGCGCGCTGCATGTCGTTCAAGCACAAGTTCTTCCGCCGCCTGGCGGTGCTGGTCGGGGTCGGGGTCGTGGCCGATATCGCGTGCGAGTTACCCGGTGCCACGACACCGCCAGCCCCAACTGTCGCTGCGCTGATCATCTCACCGAAAGCCGTTGCCGTGCAGCCCAATCAAGACGTCGCCCTCATGGCGGTCGGTCTCATGACCTCGGGCGACACCGCCCAGATCATCGTGACGTGGGGCGCGTCGGACGGTACGATCGGCAACTACAGTGAAAACGGTGGGCGTCACTACGCGCACTACAGCAACACCAGCACCGGCACATTCAAGGTCTGGGCCACATCGGACCCCGGTGGCAAGTCGGACACGGCTACGGTCACCGTCGCGGCGCCGCCGCCGCCGCCGGTCGGGACGCCGGACCCGACGTTGCTCCCCGTGGCGACGACCACCCAGGGGCCGCTCACCGCGGCCTACGACGCCCTCAACGTGCCGCGGCTCGCAGCCGGGAGCTGGTATCTGGACCCGACGACGGGCGTGAAGATCTACAAGCTCACCTCGGGCACGTTCCCCACGTCGTCCTCGTCTTGGTATCACGACTACGCGGAGGGCGGCGACGAGGTATCACTCCCCTACAACGGGAATACCCGGTCGGTGCTCGTAAACGGCAGTGGGTACTGGCTCGTGGACTTCACGCCTGATGTGGTGGTGGGCAACGCGCGCCGCCTCACTGGGAGCCTCACCCCGTGTCTCGATATGGCCTTTACCTTCTCGTCGAATCCTGCGACGCCGTACTACGCGTACGTGAGCAACTGTTCCAGCGTGCAGCGGATCGATATTCGGACAATGACTCTGGCGCCAGGCAACGGGTGGCCGGTGAACGAGGCCGGGGCCGGCTGGCTGCACCAGACGGAGAACGACGCCTTTTTCACCTGGGTGCGTGGTGAGGTGGTTGTGGGCTACGAACCGTCGACCGGCACGCTCAAGACGGTAACGGTCCCGAACGTGGACCAGCCGCAAATCAACCGGAACGGCAGCGCGCGGCAGGTGGCGATCAACACCAACGGGCAGGAAGGACTGCTGCTCTGGGATTTCACGCAGAACGCGATCATCTGCACAGCGTCGGGTAACCCCGGTCCGCAGTTCAATCACATGGGGGCTCTCCGTGACCGTTGGATGGGCGAGAACTGGAACACGTCGGTGCCGCACAACTACGACCAGTGGCTCACTGATTGCTCCAATCAGAACTTGGGGAGTCCGGCGAGCGCCAACGACTACTACGCGAACGGCACCTGGAACCAACACCCAGCATCGCTCGACGATCAGTGGGCGATCTTCAGCACGCAGGAAGGGCTGGTGCCGCCGGGCAGCGGGTATCTCGCGCCGGGCGGGATGATCTTCGTGACGGCCAGCGGCCAGCGCCGCCTGTTGGGTCACCCGTACAATACATCGACGAGTTACTCGACGTTGAGTTTCGTGAAGGGGAGTTCCGACGGTCGCTACGTCCTGTTCACCTCGGACATGCACGGCTCGCCCCGCTCCGACGTCTTCCTCGCGGTAGTCCCCGTCAGATAGCCGCCAAGCGGTACCTCTCCTGATGGCCGCGGTCGCAGGTCCACGCGCTCGATGCGGCAGTATGGAAAGGTGGGCCGTCGTGGCGAAGCCGTGGAGTACCGTATCGGGCGGCCCGCCGCTAACTTAGGTGACCACGCCACCGTAGCTCAGTGGTAGAGCTCTCGATTCGTAATCGAGCGGTCGTCGGTTCAAATCCGACCGGTGGCTCCTACACAATCGCCCTCTTGGCTGCGGCTGAGAGGGCGTTCTCCATACCGGCTCCCATAGTGACGTTCCCCAACGGTAGATCGCCGCGGACGCTGAGTAAGGCGAACTTGACAGATCGCGTACTAAGCGGCATATCGTCTTGCATCCAAGTAGGACACGGTGGTAAAGCCCATAACGGTCTGCAATGTCAGGTGGAGTGCTCCTCACTGGGTTGTCTCTTGTGAAGATGGGTCGTTCGTGCAACACAATCACCGCTCGCGCGAAGAGGCGATTTGGGAAGGTCGGCAGCACGCACATAAACATCGCCCAAGTATTCTGCGTATTCACCGCGAGAATGGTTCCCTGGAAATCGAACACCCGTATCGCGCGGGCTTTAACTAGGATAGTTCCACAAAACATACGACTTGACAGTTCACGTCATAAGTGGAGATTACACGTCCACATGAGTTCATTCGCGCTGCTGTTCCTTAGCCTTATCCTGCTCCTGAGCCTTCGACTGCTCGGGGGAGGGTTCGAGGCGCGCGCGGAGGTAAGAGTCTAGAAGTCGCTCCGTAGCAAAGAGCAGCACCGGCGCCGCGAACCCAATCAGGTTCGCGGTCTTTTTTTTCACCGCGGGCGGGAGGCAAGCCATGGCCAGGGATGTGATCATCTTCGATACCACGTTGCGCGACGGCGAACAGGCACCCGGCAATGCGATGACACCGGAAGCCAAACTGCGCCTGGCCCGGCAACTCGACGCGCTCGGCGTGGACG
>WNGJ01019716.1_pt1 | contig 10929 bp, 5 predicted proteins | sample 5400611 | NCBI WGS metagenome assembly WNGJ01 (sample SAMN13153375, study PRJNA577476) | soil metagenome | isolation source: 40 cm soil or saprolite under Garry oak tree replicate 1 | place: USA:California | collected 2016-06-15 | reverse complement strand
GCTGGTCCTCATCGAGTCGCTCCTCGTAGCGACCCGCCGCCACCCGCTGGAGCGCCCCGACGACGTGGGCGAACGGGGTTGCGAGGCGCCGGCGGTTGTACCAGAGCCCGACGCCGAGCGCCACGAGCACGATCACGAAGATCACCGTCGTCTGGGCCGCCGCCTGGATCGCGTTGTCGCCGACTTCGGCGGCGAGCTCCCGCATGGCCACGATCTCGGGCTCGAGGGCGGGCGAGGGCGAGACGCGGGCCAGCTGCTCGAGGCGCTGGCTCAGCTCGATCATGTCTGCCTGGGTGCGTCGCGCGCTGCGCCAGATGGCGACGCGCTCCGCCAGACCGGCGACCGCGATAGCGAGGAACGCCGCGGCGAAGAGCCGGCTGATGCTCGGAACGGGCGCAGGGCGAAGCGGCGCTGGATGGGTCATGCGACCGCTACAAATAGGGGAACGAGCCGTGGCAGGACAAGAGCGGCGGCGCAGCGCCGGCATGCTGGCGGGGGGCTGGGGCGCGTTGTAAGCTAGGCCACCACATCCCGTGCCCGATCTGCTCGAGTCTCTCCGTGAAGCTCTCGCTGACCGCTACGCGGTCGAGCGTGAGCTGGGTCGGGGGGGCATGGCGACGGTGTTCCTTGCGGAGGACCGGAAGCACCATCGGTCGGTGGCGATCAAGGTCCTCCACGCGGAGCTCACGGCGGCACTCGGCGCCGGGCGGTTCTTGCGCGAGATCGAAATCGCCGCCCGGCTGCAGCACCCCCACATCCTGCCGCTGTACGACTCCGGCGCAGCGGCGGGCTTCCTCTATTACGTCATGCCGTACGTCGAAGGGGAATCCCTGCGCGACCGCCTGACGCGCGAAAAGCAGCTTCCCCAGGACGACGCGCTCCGGATCGCCACCGAGGTGGCGGGGGCACTGGCGTACGCACACAGCCGCGGGGTCGTGCATCGCGACATCAAGCCTGAGAACATCATGCTGTCGGGCGGCACGGCGGTGGTGGCGGACTTCGGCATCGCGCACGCCGTGACCGCGGCCGGCGACAGGCAGCACCTCACTCAGACGGGCACGGTCATCGGAACGCCGGCCTACATGAGTCCGGAGCAGGCGACAGGCTCGACTGAGATCGACGGCCGCAGCGATCAGTACAGTCTCGCGTGCGTCGTCTACGAGATGTTGGTGGGTGAGCCGCCGTTCACCGGGCCGACCGCACAGGCGGTGATCGCGCGCCATTCGCTGGACATGGTTTCGCCGCCGTCGATCGTGCGGAGCACGATTCCCGACGCCGTGGAGGCCGCGATCCTGCGCGCGCTCGCCAAGCTGCCGGTCGACCGCTATGCGACGACGGCGTTGTTCGCAGAGGCGCTCAACGCGCCGTCGGCGGCGACGGGCGCGGTGCGCCGGGCGACACTCGAGCGGGGCCTGGCGCGCCCGCAGAGCAAGTGGTGGCGCGTGGTGCCGGTCGCGGCCGCCGTGGCCGTCGTGGGAGGCTACCTGGTAGTCCGGTCGCTGGGTCCGGCGCGCGTGGCGTCCGGGGGAGGACTCGATCCGCGGCACGTCGCGGTGCTCTACTTTGCGGACGATAGCAAGGATCACACCCTCGGCTATCTCGCGGACGGCCTCACTGAGGCGCTCATCGAGGAGTTGCGACCGGTGCCCTCGCTCACCGTGATCTCGCGTAACGGTGTCGCGCCGTACAGTGACCCGGGCGTCCCCCCCGATAGCGTGGCCCGGGCGCTCAAGGTGGGGACCATCGTGCGCGGCGACGTGGAGCTGGCGGGCGGAGGGCGCGGCTTTCGGGTCTTCGTGCGGCTCATCGACGGCGCGAGTGGCGCCGACTTCAAGCGCGCGAGCTTTGAGCAACCGGCCGGCGCGGTGCTGGCGATCCGCGACAGCCTGGCTCAAAGGGTGGCGGAGTTTCTGCGCGCACGACTCGGGGAGGAGGTGCGGCTCCGGGAGCAGCAGGCCAGTACCCACAGCATCGTAGCCTGGTCATTGGTCCAGCAGGGGGAGCGTGCACGCAAGGATGCAGAAGCCCGACTGCAAGCGGACGATATGGACGGGGCGTTCGCCGGCTTCCAGCACGCCGACTCGCTGCTCGCGCGGGCGGAAGCGGCGGATGCCCAGTGGGTGGAGCCAATGCTGCAGCGCGGCTGGATCGCCCACCGGCGGGCGCGGCTTACCCGCGACCGGAAGGGAGCGGCGCAGCTGCTCGGCGCCGCCCTAGGGCACGCCGAGCGCGCGCTGCGCATGGCGCCGAACGACCCGCGGGCGCTCGAGCTGCGCGGCACGGTTCGCTACACGACCTGGCTGGTCGAGGTGTCGCCGGACTCGGCGGCGCAGGCGACGCTCCTTGCGGGCGCCCGTAAGGACTTGGAGACGGCGACGCAAGCCGACCCGTCGCTCGCGGGTGCCTTCAGCACCCTCAGCCATCTCTACTACCAGACGGAGGACGTCCCGGCAGCGGTTCTGGCGGCCCGCAGGGCGTACGAGGAGGACGCCTACCTGACGGTTGCCAGCGACGTGTTGTGGCGGCTGTTTATCGGCTCTTACGATCTGGAGCAGTTCACCCAGGCCAAACGGTGGTGCGATGAGGGGGGCGCGCGGTTCCCACGGTTCTACCGCTTCGCCGAGTGCCGGCTCTGGCTGATGACGACCGACGCCGCGGAGCCGAACGTGAGCGACGCGTGGCGGCTGTACGCCGAGATCGGTGCCGAGACCCCCCCACCGCTCAAACCGTTCGAAATGCACCACGCCGCGATGATCGTGGGCGCGATTATTGCACGCGTAGGGCAGGCGGATAGCGCGCGACATGTGCTGGTCGCTGCCCGCGGCGACGCCAAGCTTGACCCGCAACGGGAGTTGGTGGCCGAGGAGGCGTTCGCCCGGACGCTCTTGGGCGAGCAGGGCGAAGCGATTGAGCTGCTGAAGCAGTACGTGGCAGCGAACCCGGCCCACATGTTTAAGCGTGGTGGGGACATCTCATGGTGGTGGCGGGACTTGCGGAAGGATCCCCGCTTCTCGCAGCTGGAGCGATAGGGGTCGCGGGGGACGTGAGTGTAGCGTGTGCGCAACCATGCTGCGGTTGCGCAACAAGTAGCTCCGTCCAGCCTGAAGGAGTTGCACCATGAAGCGTGTCGTCGCCCTTGCGTCAGCGCTCGCGGTGTGCATCGCGTGTCGTGATCAGCACCCCATCACATCGCCGCTGCGGTCGTCCGCAGACTTCTCCGACGGCAGGATCCCGGGCGGGAACCCGCATTTCTTCTTCCTGCCGCCGCTGGTCAAGCAGCCGAGCTTCTCCGGTACGTTCAACCCGGCGCTACGGCCCGTGGTCGAGATCTGTCAACTCGACGTTGACATCAACGACATCCCGATCGCTTGCAGTGCCACGGTCCCGACCATTAATCCCGGAATCGTCCAGGTCGATCTTGTAGACGAGCTCTATCGGGTCAATTGGAACACGCTGCTGCCGCCGATCGACCCCACCAAATTCTACCGTATCCAGGTCCGGGTCGCGCCGGGCGGCAGCATCCTCGGGTTCGCCGATGTCGATCCGGTGCTGAACGGCATTGAGCTGCACAATCTCAACACCGGGGAATTCATCGGGTTGGTGGATGGCCGCACGCTGCCGATCAAGTTCCGCATCGAGATTGGCACCACCTGCAAGACGACCGACTGCCTCGCCGGGACCCTCTTCCCCGCGGGGGCCTTGAGTCAGGATGTGTTCCTAGTGATTGACCGGGTCGATGCGCGGCCGTGCGTGCCCATCGATGTGCCGCAGTTCCCCGGCTGCTATCGCTTCTCTACCGATCCGCGGCCCGAGCGATTCAACGTCAACGTGATCGTGGGGATGTGTGCCGACAACACCGGGCTGAGCCACCCGCAGCGGGACTTGGCCCAGATCTTCCAATTCGACCCTGGCTTGCCGGCGGTCGCGCTGGCCAATGTGCCGGCCACGTTTCTGACGTGCGATCCTGGCCATTTGCTTGGCGAGCAGCTGCCACCGGGGTTACGCCAGCTCGTGCGCTACCTCGCTTCGCTGCTCTTGCCGGGCGAGCTGCGCGCTGAACACCTCGGGGTCGGCGGGTCGACGGGCTCCTACAGCATCTTCGGCTGGGGGCTGCCGGCGCAACTGAGCATTAATGGTGGCAACGGGCAGACAGCCGTGTCCGGCACGGCGGTGCCCATCCTGCCCTCCGTGCTGCTCCAGGCCCCGCCGGGCACGGTGATCGCGGGGGAGGCCGTGACGTTCACAGTCGGCCCCGGCAGCGGCTCGATCACCGGGCCGTCGCCGGTCAGCGACGCCAATGGGATTGCGACCGTCGGGTCGTGGACGTTGGGCGACGGAGCGAACACACTGTTCGCGGCCTCCCGGGGTGCCAGCGGCAGTCCGCAGATGTTCACCGCGACCGGGGTCACGATCTCCGCCGCGGTGACGGATGGGGTGGGCGACGCGATCGCGGATCCTCGCGTGCTCGTGACGCCGGACCTCGTGAGCGCGACCGCCGCGGCTGGCAGCGGGAACCTGGCCTTGAGTGTACGCTTCGCGCCTGGGACGTTCGATGCCACGGCGGCGCACGTGGTCTTTAACCTGGACACGGATCAGAATCCCGCGACCGGGTTCCCCGGGGTGGATGCCGCGCACAGCGACGCAGCCCTACTGGGCGCCGATTATCAGGTGGTCCTGGGATCGAATTCTGAGGGGGGCACCGCGAAGGTGCTCCGGTGGGACGCCGCGAGCGGCTCGTTCTTGCTCGTGGCGACGGAACCGGTGAGCGCCGGGCTTGCGGGTTACGATGTGACGGTGCCGCTCGCCGTGCTGGGGAACGACGACGGCCAGATGAACTTCAAGGTCGTGGTGCAGTCGCAGATCCTCAGCCTCCTCCAGCTCGGCTACACCGGTTTCCAGGACTATCTGCCGGACCTGGGAGTCGCACCCGGCCAGTTGGTCCTTCCCTCTCGCTGATCGGGCAGGGGACTACGCACTCGCGCCCGCAGGGCGGCCCTGACCCGGCCGCCCTTCTCGTTTACGTGCCCGCCCGGCGCCGCTAGCTTCCTCTTCCGTGCGCCCTCAGACGCTCGGCATTCTCGGCCTCGGCGCGATCGGCGGCTCGCTCGCCCTCCAGGCGAAGCGCGCCGGGATCGCGACCGTGCTCGGCTGGTCTCCCGAGCCCGCCGAGCGGGTTGCGGCAGGGCGGGGAGGGGCGAGACGCGGGCCAGCTCCTCGAGGCGCTGGCTGAGCTCGACCATGTCGGCCTGCGTGCGTCGTGCGCTCCGCCAGATGGCGACGCGCTCGGCCAGGCCGGCGACGGCGATGGCGAGGAACGCCGCGGGCGCCGCCACGCTGGCGGGGGGCTGTAGCGCGTGGTAAGCTAGCCCCCACGTCCCGTGCCCGATCTGCTCGACTCCCTGCGTGAGGCTCTCGCTGACCGCTACGCGGTCGAGCGTGAGCTGGGTCGGGGGGGCATGGCGACGGTGTTCCTGGCGCACGACTTGAAACACCATCGGTCGGTTGCAATCAAGATCCTCAACGCGGACCTCTCGGCGGCGCTCGGCTCCGAGCGGTTCCTGCTCGAGATCGAGATCGCCGCCCGGCTGCAGCACCCCCACATCCTACCCCTGTACGACTCGGGCGCGGCCGCCGGCTTCCTCTATTACGTGATGCCGTATGTCGAAGGGGAATCGCTGCGCGACCGGCTGCAACGCGAGAAGCAGCTCGCACTCGACGAGGCCCTACGGATTACGGGCGAGGTGGCGAGCGCGCTCGCCTACGCCCACAGCCACGGCGTAGTGCACCGCGACATTAAGCCGGAGAACATCATGCTCTCGGGCGGGACCGCGGTGGTCGCGGACTTCGGAATCGCCCGGGCGCTCAGCGCCGCTGGCGAAGGCCGGCGACTCACACAGACCGGTACCGTCATCGGCACGCCGGCGTACATGAGCCCGGAGCAGGCGACGGGGAGCATGGAAAGCGACTCGCGGAGCGACCAGTATAGCCTGGCGTGCGTCACGTACGAGATGCTGGTGGGCGAGCCGCCGTTCACGGGGCCGAGCGCGCAGGCCGTGCTCGCGCGCCACTCGCTCGACATGGTGTCGCCGCCGTCGATCGTGCGCGCCAACATCCCCGACGCGGTCGAGGAAGCGATTCTTCGTGCGTTGGCCAAAGTACCTGCGGACCGGTATGCCACGACGGCCCTGTTCGCCGAGGCGCTCACTACGCCGTCCGCGGCGACCGGCGCGGGGCGACGGGTGACGCTGGCGGGCGCGCGAGGCCGCCGCCCGTGGCGGCGCGAGCTGCTCGCCGCCACCTTGGTCCTGATCGCCGCTCTAGTCGCGGGGTTGCTCATCCGCCCGCGAGCCGCTCCCCGTGCCGGCACGGAGGCTGAACTGGATGCGCGGCGCGTCGCGGTGCTCTACTTCGAAGACTTGTCCCCCGAGAAAAACCTCGCGTACCTCGCTGACGGTCTCACCGAAGCCTTGATCGGCGAGCTGTCGCGCGTGGCGGGGCTCGACGTCGTCTCGAAGAACGGCGTAGCGCCGTACCGCAACCCCGAGATCCCGCGCGACTCGGTCGGGCGCGCGCTCGGTGCCGGGACGCTGGTGCAAGGCAGCGTCGAACACCTGGGCGACCGCTACCGGGTTTCAGTGCGGCTCATCGAAAGCGGAAGCGGCGCGGACTTCCGCCGGGCGAGCTTCGAGCAGGCCAGGGGCGATCTCTTGAAGATCCGCGACACGCTCGCCGTCAAGGTCGCGGACTTCCTCCGCGAGCGGCTCGGCGAAGAAGTGAGATTGCGGGAAGAGCGGGCCGGCACGAGCAATCCCGCCGCGTGGGCTCTGGTGCAGCAGGCCGAGAAGGCGCAGAAGGGCGCGGGCGCGGTCGTCGGGACTAATCCCGCCGCAGTGGCCCAGCTGTACACCCGTGCCGACTCGCTGCTCGCAGCCGCAGAGCGGATCGATGGCGCCTGGATCGATCCGGTCGTGCTGCGCGCTCGGGTGGCGTACCAGCGGTCATGGGTCGAGCCCGACCCACGGGCCATGGACCGGGCGTTCGAGGCCGGCCTGCGGCACGCCGAGCGGGCGGTGCAGATGAACCCGCAAAGCCCGGACGCCCTCGAGATCCGGGGGACGCTCCGCTTCTGGCGCTACGCGCGCGGCCTCGAGCTCGACGCCGCGGCGGCGGAGCGGTTGCTCGCGGCAGCCCGGAAGGACCTGGAGGATGCGACCAGACTCAACCCGAGGCAGGTCGGCGCATGGACGGTATTGTCCCGCCTTTATTACGACGCGCGCGACCTCGTGGAAGCGAACCGTGCTGCCCGGGCCGCCTACGAGGGCGACGCATTTCTGGCCGGCGCCGACGTCATTCTCAACCGCCTGTTCCTCACTTCCTACGACTTGGAGCTGTTCCAACCGGCCCTCGATTGGTGTCAGAAAGGGCACCGCCGATTTCCGACCGATCCCCGGTTCGTTGAGTGTCAGCTCATGCTCCTGTCCACGAACGCGCGGGATCCCGACGTGGCCGAGGCGTGGCGCCTGGCGGACGACGAGGTGCGCCTGGTCCCGGAGGGCGACCGCCCGCTGCAGCGGCTGTACGCACAGTTGTGGGCGGCCGCAGTGGTGGGACGTGCCGGACTCAAGGACAGCGCGCACCGCGTGCTGGAGCGTGCGCGAGGGGATGCGACGATTGACCCGGAGCGCGAGGTGCTGGGCTACCAGGCGGCGGTCTACACCATGATCGGCGACAAGGACGATGCGCTCCGCGTGCTGGGCGAATACCTGGTCGCGAACCCGCGGCATCGCGAGGGATTCCGCAAGAACGTGCACTGGTGGTGGCGCGGTCTCCAGGACGATCCCCGCTTCAAAGCGCTCATCGGAGCCCGCTAGACGGCTCTAGCGGGCGTCCGTCCCGCGGGGCAGATTCTCTGCATCCGCGAAGTCTCGCCCGCGGCCGAGCATCGGTGTCTATCGTGCGGAGGTGCCCTCGGTTGCGGTGATTCGAGGTCCCCTGCCATGAAGTCCGTCGCCCTGGCGTGCCTCGCCGTTCTGCTGCTCACCGCCTGTCGTGACCAACAACCCCTGCAGCCGCCAACAGGTCGCCCGACGGCGCTCATCATGGATGGAGCGCACCACGGCGGCAACCCGGACTTCTTCTTCCTGCCGCCGTTGGCGGCGGATCCGACCGGCGGGCCGAACTTCGACCCCGGGAAGTTCAACCCCAACCTCTCCCCGACCGCCGAGGTCTGTCGGCTCACCGGCGATCCGGCGGCGGGGGCCGTTGACTGTGCCACCGACAACCTCGGCCGGCTCGTCCTCGTCTTTGGGCCCACGCCGATGGCGCTGGGCGTCGAGCAGTATCTGGTCAATTGGGACACGAAGGCGCCGGTGTTGCTCGATGCGAGCAAGTTCTATCGGATCATCGTGCGCGGGGCCCCCCGCGGGACCGTGCTCGGCCTGCTCGACATGGATCCGGTCACCAATGGCCTCAAGAACGTGAGGACGGGCGAGGTCGTGCAGTTTCAGGACGGCCGGTCGCTCCCGATCAAGGTGCGGATCGAGGACGGGGCGTTCGGGTCGACCAACCCCGATCACGTCGAGCGTGTAGTGGGGAATGTTGCGACGACCGTGACAACGAACACCGGGTTCGCCGGCGCATCATTCCCGGAAAATTGGCTTCCCCTAGGTGCACTGGATGCGGGCATCAACCAGGTCGTGCTGATCATCGAACGCATCCCGGTGGGCCCGGGGACGAACGACGCGACGTGTCTTCAGAGCGGTCTGATGGAGCGCGAAGGCTGCTATCGGTTCCGCACCGATCCCGATCTCCACGACTTCGGTCCCTTCAGTCAACTGGTAACTGCCGGTGTGTGCTTCGAAGCACCGGAACTCATCGGTAACGCGAATGGGCCTCCGCTCGAGCTGCACCGCCGGGTGGAGATAGAGGGAGCGCCGGCTGGGCCGACGATCGATCTGGCGGAAGCTCCGGCGACCTTCCTGACCTGTGCCCGCTTCGGGCCAACCCCGCCCCCCATCGGGACCATCACTTCGGGCCGGGTGCTGGACGTAGCACGAGCGGGCTGGCATGCCCTCGTGCGCGGCATCGGGCGTCTTGTCACGCCAGGTGCGCTGCACGCCGTAGACCTGGGGGCCGGCGGCAGGACAAACAACTTCAGTCGCATCGGCTGGGCGCGGCATGTGACGATGACGAAGGTCGAGGGCACCGATGGCAACTCCGCACCCGCCGGCACCACGGTCACACCGGACCCGGCCGTGTGCCTGACGTTGACCCATCATGGTGTCTCCAGCCCACTGGGGAACGAGCCGGTGACTTTCACGGTCATGACGGGCGGGGGAACCGTCGGCGGCCTTCAAGCGGTGACGGTGAACACCGACGTCGAGAGCGGTTGCGCGCACGCGGCGTGGCGCCTGGGAACCACGCCGGGGCCGAACACGCTGACCGCCGCCGGCCTCGCGAGCGGGAGTCCGTTGACCTTCACGGCCATCGCGACCGTCAGCTCAGGAAAACTGCTCTACGTTGCCAACGAAGCGGGCAACAACATCCTCGTCTTCGAGGAGGGGGCGAGCGGGAACGCGACGCCGACGGCCACGATCGCGGGCGGTAACACCGGACTAGACTTCCCGTATGGCGTCGCCCACGATGGCGCGGGCAACATCTACGCCACCAATTCCGGTTCAAGCGGCGTCGGTAGCAGCAGCATCACGGTCTACGCGGCGGGGGCGAACGGGGACGCGGCCCCGATCGCCACGATCAGGGGTAGCAACACCGGACTGAACTTCCCGTTGGGCATCGCCTTGGACGGCGCGGGCAACATCTACGTCGCCAACTTTGGCGCCAGCAACATCCTCATCTTCGCGGCGAGGGCCAGCGGGAACGTGACGCCGATCGCCACGATCGCGGTCGCGAGCCCCTGCACCGCGTACGGCGTCGCCCTGGACGGCGCGGGCAACCTCTACGTCACCAACTTTGGTTGCAACAACGTCCTCATGTTCGCGGCGGGGAGCGGGAACGCGACCTTGATCGCGGGCGGCAACACGGAACTGACCGACCCGGCCGGCATCGCCCTGGACGGCGCGGGCAACATCTACGTCGCCAACCCGCTCAACTCCAACAACGTCCTCGTCTTCGCGGCGGGGGCCAGCGGGAACGTGACGCCGATCGTCACCATCGCGGGCGGCAACACGGGGCTAAACTTTCCGGTGCTGATCAGCTTCTAACACGCTCGGCCCTGAGGTTTGTCAGGCCCCCGCGAATGCGGGGCGTGGGTTTAGCGGTGAGTGCGGCGTGGTATGGTGACCTGACGTAGCGAGCACCGGTAGCGGACCCAGCTAAATCAACGGTCTGCGTGACGGGTCCCTCAATAGCCTCGCTGCGATGCTGCAGAGCGTCGGGACCATCCCCGCAGGCGTTCTTGGTAGCCGTCATTCCCGTTCCGTTCACTGGCTTCTATGCGGCCGGGCGAGTCGTCTCTGGCGACACGCGTACGCTCACGTTCAGTGGGCTGTCGCTCGTCCCTGGCAGTTCGTATCAGGCTGTCGTGTGGGCCTACGACAAGGATGTGATGACGCCCGGCGCGATCGGTAGCCAGTTCAATATCGGTGCGAATGCCGTCACTTTCACAACACCGAGCGCTATCCCGTAGTCGAGCCGGCACCGCCTCAGGCTTCGCCAATAACGGCGTGATGGGGCGGCTCGGCGTGGAGCCGCCCTTCTCGTTTACGCCACCAGCAGTTACGGCTAGTTTCCTTTCCGTGCGGCCTACTAAACTCGGCGTCATCGGCCTCGGCGCGATCGGCGGCTCGCTCGCCCTCCAGGCGAAACGGGCCGGCGTCCCGACCGTGCTCGGCTGGTCGCCCCAGCCCGCAGAGCGCGTGGCTGCCATGCGGCAGGGCGCGATCGACGACGCGCCGCCCCGCGCGGCCGACG
>WNGJ01008519.1_pt1 | contig 10930 bp, 7 predicted proteins | sample 5400611 | NCBI WGS metagenome assembly WNGJ01 (sample SAMN13153375, study PRJNA577476) | soil metagenome | isolation source: 40 cm soil or saprolite under Garry oak tree replicate 1 | place: USA:California | collected 2016-06-15 | reverse complement strand
ATGGCAGAGTACCTAAGCCGAGGCTGGGAGCTTTGATCTCTTCTTTCGCACGCATTGGAAGGAGGTTGGGAGCTTTGATCTCTTCCTTCGGACGCTTTGGCTGGTTCGAGGTCAGCACAATCTCCGCTTGCGCGAACATCGGCTTGAGTTCCACAGGCTTCGCGTCCACGGTGTGAGCCTTCGGCAGTTGAGGTTTCAGAACCAGAAAAACGTGCGGCTGCCTGGGGTTCAATTGCGGCGGTTCGACCTCCACCGGTTTAGATTTAGGCACGACCGGCTTGGGTTGCCGTGGCTCGACTTTCGGTTTGATCTTTGGTGGAGGGGGCGGCGGAGTTGCGGGGGGGAGGTCAATGTGCGTGACCGGCTGCATCAACTCCACCACATCAAATCGGAGCGCCGTCTCCATTTGCTGGGGGAAAATCATCGGGCTTAGGAGCAGGAGACCCAGGAACGCCAATTGTGCGGCGGCGCTCACACCGATCCGGTTCCAGCGCGGCTCCGGTTCAGGCAAAAGTTCAAAACGCGCGGAGGTCCTCCTCCTCGGGAGCGCATCTCTGGTGGCTGGCGGCGCGGGGCTTCGGCGGTATGGCTGCGAGTTCACGCTCAAGCGCACGTCACTCCTTACCGGGGCGAGATTTCTCCTGAGTGGCGACTCTGGAGCGGGGCGCAGTTGACGCGAAACGGGAACAGCGTTTCTAGGGTGCTGCTGCAAGTTCACGCTCAAGCGCGCTTCACTCTCTACCGGGACGGGGCTTCTCGTGAGGTACGACTCTACACCGCGCACTTCACGCGAAAGCGGGGCAGCGCCTCTAGGGCGCTGCTCGAAGTCGACGCTCAAGCGCGCGTCACTACTTCCTGCGTGAGTCGAGTTTCTGCGGATGGGGTTCGAAACTTCGCCGACGCGTAATTCGCGCGCAGGGGGAGCAGCGCGTTCGCGCTGCCGGTCGAGTTCCACGCTCAAGTGCACGTCACTCCCTGAGGGAACGGGGTCTCTCGGGATGGGATCCGACGCTGGGGCGGGTAATTGACGCGAGGGAGGGACAGGGCTCGTGCGGTCGGAGTTCAATTGTCCACCCAGGCGCTCTTTGAAGGCATTCGATTCGAGAACCGAATTAGGGCTCTCGAATTCGCCCGGGCGCGCGTAACGTCTGCGAAGATCGATTGGTGCAGAATCCCCCATGCGCGTAGCTTACGCTTGGGAGCTCAAACTGTCATCTGTACGCAAGGTCAGGTTAAGAACAGGGTAGTGATGGCCGCGTCAACCCTGAACCCCGACGGCTTCTCGCGGCACGCATGACTCGGAAGGCAAACAAAAGACGAAGACACGGAATAGGCACGAATATGCAAAAAAAGCCCGCATTCCCCTGTTCGCCTAAAAGCGACAAGTCCCCTGCGGTAGCATCTCTGGTCTGGCAGCGCCTGCCCCGCTCCGGCCACATCGCGACGCTTGCTTACACACGGGCACATGGCAAGAATCTCAACCGCGGGAACATTCTAGAGCTTCCCGATATCTTCCAGCATGTGGCTAAGTAATTCTTCCATGACGCGGAACTCCGGAAGCGCGACGTCCGGACCTTTTACCCGCTGGTAGGAGGTTTCCTTGTCTCGCTTCGCGCCAGGCGCCGAATGATGGGAGACACGAGTGCCTTGCTCCGAGTACGCCATCACATCAAGAAGAGTTGACGGCTGATTATGCGGCGCCCTTTTCCGCCGAAACGGAAAGGATCGTGGTTGTCACCGTGTGCTCGTAGCTATAGTGCCAGGTGGAACCGTAGCTCGCGGTGAAGCTGCACGTCCCGCTTCCCCCGGTTGCTTCCTCAAGGGAAGAGACCTTCTCGAACGACTCGCTTCCTGGGGCGTGCGGCGGCGCCATATGGAAAACAACCAAATAATTCTTCGCCCCCGGCATAAGGGAGTCCGAAAAACATATCCCCGGAAATCTCTTCTGGTTCTTCTCAAACCATTGGAGCGCCCAGTCCGGTATGGCCAGGAATAGTTTGTCTTTATCCATGCTTCCCAAGGAAACGTTTTTGTTGCAGTTGGACCCCTGTCCTTCTCGGAAAGGAGAGTCTTCTTCCATACGATTCGCCTGGGGCTGCGTTGGAGATCCTCTCTCTGCCGGCAGTCGCGTGGCAAATACCAACGGCGTTGACAAGCGCTCTGGCTTGGGCGCGTCTGCCCTCGCGCCGGACTCCGGGCTTGCTGCGATCGGTTCGCTGGTTGGCGTCCTTTGTGCCGAGGCCGGTCTTGCAGCCGGTACCGGAGCTTCGACGTCGGGAGCAGGAGAAGACTTTGCGTCCATGGCCGGCAAGCTGGTTTCGTGTTTCATTGCCGTTTCGTTGCGGGCAGCTCCCGGAGGACTTTCCTGCCCCACCGGGCCCGGCTGCGCTTGTCGGACGGCCATCACTTCGTTCTTCGCTGATTCTTCAGGAGTCGATCGAAACGCTTCCTGAGCCGCAGCAATCGTTCCTGCGTTTGTTCGAGCTGCTCGCGGCTGTGGCAGGGAGGGTGCCTCGGTCGTTACGGCGGGCAGCAGTTGCGTAACGGATTCCTTCGCGGGCGCCTTATCCGTCTCGGATACCATCACTCGACGATCCACTTCTTCAGGACCGGGCTTCTTTTCTTCCAGGTTATCTTGGTCGGGTTTGCTTGTTATTGGCGCGCCTGCATCCCTCCGAAACGCACGCGCGATTTCTCCAAGGCTTTGCTTGGGATTCGTGAAGAAGGAGGAAGACTCTGCTGCATCGCCCGGTGCAAAATCGCTCGGTAGTGACCCTGCGGCCGCTCCCGGGGTGGCCTCCCGGCCCCCAGGGTTTGCTTCCGCTTTTTCCTTAGACCTGAGAATTTCTGGCTCAATAATGCCCAACAGAGCCTTGGACCCTTCAGCCGCTTTTCCCGCCGCTGTTGCGGAAGCCGCCGCACTTGTTTTCGGCTTTCCGACCTTGCATACTAGCCCGTCTACCAGGGTTTCATCCGCTCCCACAAAATTTCCGGCCATGGCCAGCGTGCGACAGTCTCGAAACTGCTGGTTCTGAGCATAAATCAGGCAGGGAGTCAGCGTTGCGAAGACAACCGCAAGCCGGGCATATTTCATCGCGCGATCACCCCGTTATTCATAGCGTCCCGTGGCCAAGCGTGGCCTGTCAACTGACAGGAGGGGCAAGAGTTAACTGTTCCCCCGGTCAGGTTTCCCGAAGTTTGGTATCTGAGAGAATGTCTGGCGCCAGCCCGTTTGCCGTGCGGTCGACATTTCCGGAGATGGACACCCGAGGAGAATGTGAGAATTCTCAGTCACATGTTAAGGTGGTACGGTCTCGCTGGGAAAATGAGCACCAAGGAGGGTCGAGTTGGCCACGTGTGAGCAAGTCGCAAGCGGCTCCTCACATCACCGGAGCCTTCTCGTCGTCATCAGGCTCTCCTTTCTATTTGCTGCGCTCTGGTTTTCCGCTTCGCCCGGAAGGTCCCAAATCTCGCCCGGTCCGCTGGCCAAGGCCCATCAGTCGCTGAATGGCACGAGCCAATGCGCAAGCTGCCATCTGTTCGGTACGAGCACACCCACGTTCAAGTGTCTGGAATGTCATAAAGAAATCGCGCGTTTGCTTTCGGACAACAAGGGATACCATGCGCGGCTCGAGATGAAGAATCCCAACGGCAAAGAGTGCGTTCGCTGCCATTTGGACCATAACGGCGAGAATTTCTCGCTGATTCACTGGGAGCCCTCCAAGAAACAGTTCGATCATCGCCTGACCGGTTATCCCCTGGAAGGCAAACACGCCGGTGTCGAATGTGAAAAGTGCCATACGCCTGCTCACATGCTCCCGGAGATCCGCGCACTGCTGAAACGACAGGATCCGGCCGGCTCTTATCTCGGTGCGTCTACCAAATGCATTGCCTGTCATGAGGACTACCACAAAGGACGGCTTGGCAAGGACTGTGAGAACTGCCACAACGCAAACGACTGGAAGGAGGCCAAGACTACCAAGAATTTCGATCACTCCAAGACGCGATACCCGCTCACCGGCGAGCATCTGCAGGTGCTTTGCGAAAAGTGCCATAAGCCGGAGATGCCTCAGGAAGTCCGTTTCAAGAACATGAAGTTTCAGAACTGCTCCGATTGTCATGCGGACCCGCATCATGGAGCTTTTAAGCAGAAACGATGTGAGGACTGCCACACCACGGAGGGATGGAAAAAGGTCCTGCCGGCGTTCTCGTTCGACCATTCCAAGACAAAATATCCCCTCCTCGGCGCCCACATTAAGGTGAGTTGCGTTGCTTGCCATGCCAAAGGGGAGTTCGAGCGCCCGCTCAAGTTTTCGAACTGCACGGACTGCCACAAGGACATTCATAACGGCCAGTTCGCCGCTCGCCCGCAAAAAGGGGAGTGTACCGAATGCCATAAGATGGAGGGATGGAAGCCTTCCCTGTTTGGCGTCAAGGAACATGCGACTTCCAAGTATCCGCTCGAAGGAAAGCACGCAAAAGTGGAATGCGACAAGTGCCACATTCCCGCCGGCAAAGAGACGATTTACAAAGTCAAGTTCGCAAGCTGCACGGACTGCCACAAAGATCCGCACGACCGCCAGTTTGCGAAAGCGCCTTTCGAGAACCGCTGCGAGGGCTGCCATACGGTAGCGGATTGGCACCGCTCGCTGTTCACCATCGCCAAGCACAGGCAGACCAAGTTCCCGCTGACCGGAGCGCACGCCGCCGTTACTTGCGCAGAATGCCATAAAGTGGGAGCTGGCGGCAGAAAAGACAAAATCATTCCGTTTTCCTTTGACGACAAAAGCTGCACGGGTTGTCACGAGGATCCGCACCATGGAGAGTTCCGCGACCGGCAGGAACGGCGCAGGCCGAATGGGACCAAGTTCGGCTGCGAAGCCTGCCACAACACGAGATCATGGGTTGACGTGCCGGGATTCGACCACTCGAAAACCAAATTCCCGCTGCTTGGCGTGCATCGAACGGTGGCTTGCAATCAATGTCACAAACCTCTGGTGGGGGAGAAGAAAATCCAGTTCAAAGGCACGCCATTGATTTGCGAAGCGTGCCATAAGGATGTCCATGGCAAGCAATTCGCTCGACAGGAGGGGAAGACGGACTGTGCGAGCTGCCACACCGCCGAGCGTTGGAAGCCCTCGAACTTCGACCACAGCCGGACGAAGTTTCCGCTTGACGGCGGCCACAAGGACGTTGCCTGTGACAAATGCCACAGCCTGTTCAAAGTAGTGGACGGCAAGTCGGTCCTTTTCTACCAACCTACACCGCTAGCATGTGAAGCGTGTCACGGCCCCGGTTTCAAGAAGAATTAGGCGGCAGCAAGCTGTGGGTCGGGGAGGAAGCCGTGCGGGCGGATTTTTACGGCGCTAAATCGGCTACAATGACAGGGAGCAAAGACAATCCCTTGGCGAAGCCCATTTACTAGCTCGATTTATGGCCGGGTACCCTCCTCAGGCCCAGCCGAGGACCAGGATTGGGCGATAAAGACAACATTGTCGAGCGCCGTTTGAGTTGTCGCCACAGCTTGAGGATTCCCCTGCGTCTGCGGGTTTGGGGATCCTCGGGCCCGAATCGGGATGCCAAGTCGGTTGACATCTCCGAAGAAGGGGCGCTCGTCGAGACGGACCTGCCTGTTCGAGTAGGGGCCTTCCTCGATTTGCGCATCGAATTACCGGAAGAGATCACCGGTCAGCCCACCACCGAATGGCGCTTTAAGAGCCGGGTCGTACACCTGGCCCTGGCCTCTTCCGCAGGTCGTCCGCCCAAGGTCGGCGTGCACTTCGACAGGCTGCATGTCTCGGCAGGATAAGTACAGGCATTTGTTCGCCGTCCACTACCCCTAACCATCGAAGTTCAAAAACTTGCTTCTTTGTTCCCGCGCAAATATGGCGCTCGGGCCGTCACCTAGAATGGCTGAGGTTGGTAAGGGAGTGGTCCGGACGCACGGCGCAATGCTCTCTTGGTCCCTCCAGTGGCCGCTAACGTGCTGATCAGCTGTTCGAGAGCTGGACTCGTCTAAGCGTGTCTAAGGGGTCCGCACCGGGCATTACGGAGGCAGAGACACAATGATGCGCCTACGATTTCTATTCGCTTTGCTGCTTGTCCTGACCCTCTCGGCGGGGGTGTATCCGGACGATGCCAAAACCGCGTACAAGCAAGGTCTTCGCGCCGAGTCGCGCAAGCAATTTGATGCCGCGTATGAGTTCTTCAAGAAGGCCTACACCCTAAAACCGGAAGAACCCAGCTATGCCACGGCCTACCTGCGTTCCCGAACGTTTGCGGCCGCCCACCATGTTGCCAATGGCATGAAGCTTCGCGATGACCTCAAATTGCAGGAAGCTTTGGCGGAATTCCAACGCGCCGCGGAGATGGACAGCACCAATTATGTCGCGGCTCAGGGAGTGCGCGAAACTGCGGCAATGATCAAAAAGCAAGCCGAATCGGGGCGCCCGCCCGCGCTCACCCCGGAGTCTCCGCTTGCAAAGCAAGCCGCTGCTCTCCTAGGTCCCATCGAGCTCGAGCCTTCTCCTAATGCTCCGATTACGTTGCGCATGACCACAACGGCAGACATTATTTACCGTGCCATCGGCAAGCTCGGCGGAATCAACGTCCTGTTTGACCTGGATTACAAGCCGCAGAAGATAACCGTGGAATTAAACGAAGTGATGGTGGCCGAAGCATTGAAGATGGTCGCCTTGGAATCAAAGACTTTCTGGCGGCCCATATCGCCAACCGCCATTTTCGTGGCTGCGGAAGGAAAACGCAAAGAGTATGAATCCAATGTAATGAAAACCTTCTTTCTTCGCAATGCTTCGACACCTGCCGAATTGCAGGAAGTGGTTGGCACACTAAAAGGCATGCTCGAGCTCAACCGAATTCAAGTGAATCCGACGCGCAGCTCCATCACCGTGCGAGGTACGCCCGATCAATTGGTTCTGGCGGAAAAACTTATTTCCGAGGCGGACAAGGCCAAAGCCGAGGTGGTCATCGAGGTCGCCGTGATGGAAGTTGGCCGCACCCTGCTGAATACGTGGGGAACCACCGTGCCTACCTCGACCAGCATCTCGCCCTTGCCCGGAGGCGGCGCCGGCACCAGTGGTTCCTCGAGTAGCCCAGTTGTGAAGATCGGTTCCATCAATGGGAATAATTATGTCATCCCCCTTCCGAGCGCGACCTTCACGCTGCTCATGTCCGACAGCCATACCAAAGTTCTGCAAAGGCCCCAGGTCCGCGCTCTAGACAACGAAAAGGCCACCTTGAAAATTGGAGACCGCATACCCATTGCCACGGGCTCGTTCACGCCGGGTATTGGAGCGGGGGGCATCAGCCCACTGGTCAATACGCAATTTCAGTATTTGGATGTTGGCGTGAACATTGATATTACCCCGCACGTTCATTCCGAGCGCAACGTTACCCTGAAGATGGTGCTCGAGGTCTCGACGGTGACCGGCTCCACAAATATCGGCGGAATCAATCAGCCCACGATCGGGCAGCGCCGCATCGAGCACGAGACACGACTGGAAGATGGTGAGGTCAACCTCATCGGCGGAATCCTGGAAGATACCGAAACAAAATCCTTGAGCGGTTATCCCTGGTTAACCAAGATACCCATTCTAAAGTACCTGTTCGGGCAGGAGAATAGGCAACGCATTGAGGACGAAATTGTCTTTGCCATTACGCCCCATATCCTGCGAGCCGAAGAAATTACAGACGACGATCTGCGGGTGATTGACGTGGGTACCAGCAATAATATCGGCCTTCGCTACAAAGAGTCCAAGCCCCCCAAGGCTAAGGAGCCGCCCTCTCCCCCCGCGAACTCCACTACCCAAGGCGGCGAGCGACGGCAACCTACAACCCAGAAAAACACGACGCCAGCCCCTAAGGCCTCGGCCTCGGCGCAATCCGACAGATAGCCGGCCGGAGACGCCGAGCTGGAGCTAACCTACCCGCGACAAGGCTTAGTAGTACACCAAGTACCGTAACTTACAAAGTAAACCGAATTTGCGCTTGTGCAAAAAGTTTCCCGTTTAGGGAACTCCTTGAGAATCCCGTGATTGCCATCACGCCTGCGACTTCTTGCATCCCACAAGCTTACAAAGGCTTTACATCCCGGGCAGGAGTGGTCTCAGAATTGCCAGCTCTGTTGGTCCTACGGGCCTGCCAGGCAAGTTGTCGATTGGACGTGGACCCGTTGAATGTGCGGCCTCGAGCTTTATCAGGTCATGCGTGTCTCAAGATTGTCTCCGACGTTTCTTGTTGTTGGCCGAGTGGGCATGGCGTCAGACGCCGTACTCGCTCCTGAGGCGGCCAGGAACCGGAAGCAAATGGAGAGAGAAAGAAAAGCACGGTCAATGCTCGGAGAGCAACCGGAGGAACAGATGGCGGCGGTATGCGCAAGCCCGACAGGTTTTCTCAGCGAAACTGAAACCACACGGAGGGAAGCCCTGGTTAGACTTTCACCTTTGTTCTCAGATATCCCCGCGAGTGAGTGTCGGGAAATTGCTTCGGCCGCCCATGAAAAGCCCTTTGCTCGGCGGCAGAGTATTTTCCTCGAAGGCGATCCGGTTCGGCGAGTCGTCCTGCTGACCTCGGGTAGCGCGAAAATCGTGCAATTGGGTCAGAGTGGCGCGGAAGTGATTCTAGGAGTCAGAGGGCCGGGAGAAGTGGTTGGGACGGTGGGATTGCGGCCCCAGGACCGGCACTGCTCGACCGCGCAGGCCCTGGTATCCGCGACCGCCCTTGTTTGGGATGCAGCCGTTTTCGAGACGCTCTCCCAGCGATCGGTGCAGCTGAGACGCAATATCACCAACATCCTCTGCCAGCAGCTTCATGAGCTGGAAGAACGATACCGCGAAATTTCCACGGAAAAGGTTTCCGTGCGGTTGAGTCATCAGCTGATCCGATTGCAGAATCAACTGGGGCGGGTCAACGGTGGCCTCGAGATTAGACTTTCCAGGGAAGAGTTGGCGCAGTTGACCGGCACAACCTTGTTTACCGTGAGCAGGCTGCTCTCGGCGTGGAACCAACGAGGCATTGTGAGCACACGACGGGAGGCCGTGTCGGTCAACAACTTTCAAGCTCTTGCCGCGCTCGGTGAGATGGAGTGAGCCTCCACCAGCCGGTTGCTGAGGCGGAAATTTGCGCTCTCGCTGGATCGACGAGGCTAGGGCCTGGCGGTTTGCTAGCGACCTTGGTTGATCGCGTATTCCATTGCCCGGTGGTGGTTTTTGAGGCCAGGCTTTGAAGCAAAGGAACCCTCGGGCGTCTTTGCTCTATCGCAAAGAGTCCGCAAGACGCAAAGAGCAGCATCAAAGATGTGCGGAGTGAATGGCAATGCCTCATTCCGCCAGAGGTAGCTGACGTCCAAGGTTCCCCGTCGCCCGGGTTGTCGGCAGAAAAGGCACTCCCCATGAATCATCATGTTTGGACGTCGAAGCAGCTTATCGTTCCAATAGCGTTGGCGGCGCTGGCCTTTGCTTCGGCCGGTAAGGCGGCAGAATCTTCTTCAAGGCTTCAATTGGACCGAAGGACGAATGGCGTTGAGCTGAGTGCTTTGCTGTCTGGGTCCTCAGAGCAGATTTCAGGTGAACCGCAGGAAGCAGCGGCGCAGCCTGCGCCGCAGCTCACCCCCACAGCTGCCGAACAGACAACGACAAAGCCCCCGCGGGTAACTTACGAGGATGGACAACTCACGATTATTGCGGAGAACGCTGCGCTTTCCGAGGTCATGAAGGCCCTGCGCAGCGCCTTGGGAACTGACATCGATCTTCCCGCAGGTGTTGCCGATCAGCACATCTGGGTCCACCTCGGTCCAGGGCCGGCCCGCCGTGTCCTTCGAGACTTGCTGGACGGCACGGAATTCAACTATGTGATTCAAGCCTCGGAAAACGATGGGGACGGAATCCTCAGTGTGTTGTTGACCCAGCGTAGCAAGTCCACTGGTCCGCAGACTCCGGGGTTGCCCGAAAGGGCAACCAATCGACTTCCACGTGCGGGCTCAGAACCTAAGGACGCGACCGATTCTGATAATCCTCCTCGCGAGTCTGTTGCTTCCGCCGATTCTTCGCAGTCGAGTCCGCCTGCATCGAATGCAAATGAGTCGTTGGCCGCCGCTAACCTGCCAAATCCTCCGGCCAATTCCGACAATAGCGGGAAGGGCGGTTCGGTAACCGATCAGATGATTCAACAGCTCCAGAGCATGTATGAGCAGCGCCGACAGCTGCAAGTTCAACAAAACCAAAAACTCCCGGCTCCGAAGCAGTAGCCTCAGCCGTACCGCCAGAACCTCTGTCTGAACGTAAAGTGCCTTGGCACGAGCAGGAAATTCCCCGTCCAAATACAGCCTTCTATTTTTGCGCCTGAGCTTGGGGTGCGGTGAAGGTTGTGTGTTTTCTCCCAGACCTACCAGGTAGCCAGCATATTTTTTTACAAAGTTTACGTTTATTGCTGTGCGACAAAGAAAAGCCGTCAGGGCCGCGTAAAGTTACAGCACTTACTTTTAGGAAGGCTGCCCAGCTCTATGACTCCTGTTTCTACGAACGCGCGCGTGGAGCAAGCCGGGCTGCCGGTTGTGACTCGAGCACAGGAGGTCATACTGCCGTGAGAAAGCTCTACCAGATTATCTTCCCCGTACTTGCTTTCAGTCTTGCGCCGGCGATTGCGACTGCCCAATCGTTCCGCGTGCAATGTCCGACCAGCACCATCACTCATCCGGATCCGACCAACGCCGGTGTTAACAGTTCGGAACCCGCGTACAACGGTCCGACGCAATTTACGACGAACAAGGACGGGTATGTTTCGCCGACCTCGGGGACCGTGAATGGCGCGATCAAGTGCCAGCAGATCTCGGGCGGTGACGGCTACATGACCGAGGCCGACGGCACGCAGACGTTCATGTTCTCCTTCGGCCCGCTCTCCGGGCTCGCGGACG
>WNGJ01008516.1_pt1 | contig 10931 bp, 10 predicted proteins | sample 5400611 | NCBI WGS metagenome assembly WNGJ01 (sample SAMN13153375, study PRJNA577476) | soil metagenome | isolation source: 40 cm soil or saprolite under Garry oak tree replicate 1 | place: USA:California | collected 2016-06-15 | reverse complement strand
AATGACCAGCACATAGAGCAGGTTGAAGCTGACGCTCGGGACCACAAACAAATCCATGGCCGCAATGTGCGGCATATGATTGCGCAGGAACGTGCCCCAGTTCTGACCACGCGAGCCACCATTGCTGGCCATATACTTGGCCACCGTCGACTGAGCCACCGCAAATCCGAGCTTGAGCAGCTCGCCATGAATGCGCGGTGCACCCCAAAGCCAATTTTCAATGCTCATCTGGCCGCGATTTGCAAAGCCAGTAGCGGCGAAAGCCGGCACGATGCCAGCGCATCACGGTCTCTGGCCGCATAATCGTCATCGCCTTGAGGACTGACGGAAACCAGCGATACAGCTGGATGAAAAAAAGGCGATCGCTGTTGGTGAACTGAACCCGACCGCGCACCTGGCGCTGCAGCACAATCAGCTGTTGTCTTAGCGCGGCATTCTCTGCTTCAAGCCAGCTCTTGGGCTTGAAGAACGACGCGCCCAGGTTCAAGAGGAAGAATATCAGCGCGGCCATCGCCACCGACGTTAAGCGATTCTGTCATCAAATCAAAACGGACGAGGTTTTCGGTACACACAGGTAGGGCGGTGCCCTAGGCCGCCCCCTCTTCATTTTATCGCACCAGCGGGCTTTATATTGGACCCATTTTGGACCCTACCCCTCGCAATGCCTTATTTTGTGGGGGTTTTCAGCCTCTTTTTTAGCGCGTTAAGGGCTGAAAGCCCGGCGTCCTATATCAACGCTTCCCGCCGCCTTCGCGCGCCAGCACCTTGTCCACCATCTCACCGGCGAGCCCGAGATAGGCGCCGGGGTCGCACATCTTCTCGAGTTGCGCGCGCGTGAGATGCCGGGCGATATCGGCATTCTGCCCCAACAGATCGACCAGCGGCTCCCCGCTCGCCGCGACCTTGCGGCAAATGTCGTAGACGAGGTCGTGCGCCCGTTGGCGGCCGAGATGCGGGGCGAGCCCCATCATGACGGCTTCGGAGACGATCATGCCGCGGGTGAGGTCGAGATTGGCGCGCATGCGATCGGCGTCGACCTCGAGTCCGGACAGCATGAGCTTGGTCTGCGCGAGCGCGCCCGAGGTCAGCAGAAAGATTTCAGGCAGCGAGATCCATTCGATCTCCCACGGGCCGGTCGAGCGCTCGTGGTCGGCGACGGCGGCTTCGAGCAGCGCGGCGACGTGCTGGCGCACCAGTGCGACGGTCGAGTGGATATAGAGGCACGAGATCGGATTGCGCTTCTGCGGCATGGTGCTCGACGATCCGCGCCCCTCGTGGAAGGGCTCATAGACCTCGGCTACCTCGGTCTGCATCAAAAGCTTCACGTCCATGGAAATCTTGCCGAGCGTGCCGGTGAGGAGCCCGAGAAAGCAGGCGACCTCGCCGATGCGGTCACGCACCGTGTGCCAGGCGATCTCCGGTTGGGCGAGGCCGAGCTCCTCCATCAGCGCGGCCTGCACCTTGAGTCCGTCACTCCCGAGCGAGGCCAGCGTCCCGACTGCGCCGCCGAACTCGCCGACCAGGACGCGGGGCTTGAGCTGCGCCAGCCGCTCGCGGTGGCGCTGCATCGCCGCGAGCAACGCGGCCGTCTTGAAGCCGAAGGTGAGCGGGACCGCCTGCTGCAGGTTGCTGCGGCCGGCCATCGGGGTATCGCGATAGCGCCGGGAAAGGTCGGCGAGGGCCGTTGCGATCGCCGCCATGTCCTGTTCGACGAGTTCGAGCGCGGCGCGGATCTGCATGATCGCCACGGTGTCGGTGATGTCCTGCGTGGTGGCGCCCCAGTGGCACCATTCGCCGAGACCCTCGGCGCAAAGCTCGACGATTTGCTGCACGATACCCAGGATCGGATAGCCGATGCGCTCGGTCTGCTTTTTCAGGCGGGCAAAGTCGATGTTCTCGATCCGGCATTGGCGCACGATCTCGCGTGCGGCGTTTTCGGGGACGATGCCGAGGCGCGCCTGCGCGCGGGCAAGCGCGGCCTCGAAATCGAGACAATAGCCGGTCCTGGCTTCGTCAGAAAAAACCCGCCGCATCTCCGGCGTGCAGAAGATGTCGCAGAAGATGACGGAATCGAGCGCCGTCGCGGTCATGCTGTCTCTCCGGCGGTCAGCGCCAACGAAATACTGCGATCAGGCGACCTTGCGCCCGCGCGCGAGGCCGTCGAGATGCGCGAGCACCTCCTCGATATGCATGACGTCGGCGTATTTGTGATGCAGATCGAACAGGTTAACCTTGTGGGTGATGAGCGAGCGGTCGTAGGTGCATTCCTCGACCACGACATTGTGGAAGCCGTAGGAATAGGCATCGACGGTCGACGCGCGCACGCAGCCCGACGTGCTTTCGCCGCAAATGATCAGGCTGTCGATGCGTTTTTGTTGCAGATGCGCGATCAACGGTGTGCCGAAGAACCCCGAGGCGCGCTCCTTGTAGATCACGAGCTCGTCCGGCGCCGGCGCAAGTTCGGCCTTGATGGCGTAGGTGTCGTGGGCCTCGCGGCCGCTGTTACGGTTGGTCGAATGCACGCCGCCCGTGTCGACGTGGCGGGTGGTGTAGATGATCGGTACGGCGGCGCGGCGTGCGGCCGCAAACAGCGCTTGCGTCGGCGCCATCGCCTTCCAGGCGTGTTCGCCGCAGGAGCCGGAGAATTCGCGGTCGACTTCTTTCACCGGACGGTCGCCGCCGCGATAGGCCTTGTTGTAGAGGTCGATGGCGAGCACCGCCGGGTTGTCTCCGACATAAATCTTGCGGCGATAGGCCCGGTAGATCTGGACGGTGTCGGCGTCGATGACGTCCTTCCAGCAATGATCTTCGAAATCGCGCGCCATGATGTGCTCCTGCTTGAGCGGCGAATCGCGAATGGCAAACGATCTATCCGCCATTCGCACTCCAATTGTTACTCCATCCGCGCGTTCTTGGTGAAATCATAATTGGCGGAATGGTCGCATTCGTAAACCTGCACGCGGCGCGCGCGGTCGTAGCCGGGGTCGAGTACGCGCTCGAGAAACGCGAGTTGCAGCGCCCAAGCGGCCTCCGCCTGCGCACGGCGATAACGGCCCGGCATGGTGTCGTTGAGCCAGCCGTGCGGCGCGTCGGCGTAGACCTTGATCGTATAGCTCTTATCGTGACGATCGAGGCAGTCGCGCAAGCGCCGCACGTCGGCGAGCGAGATCACGTGGTCGGCCTCGCCAAAAATGCCGAGAACCGGACATTCGACCGCGGCGATGATCTCGTCGAGCGGTTTGGGATAGCGCGCGCTGACCTGCCATTCGCGCTGCGACGCCGCGCCGTACCAGACGAGCGCCGCGGCGATCGGCCGCTGCGCCGCCAGCACCAGTGGATGGCGCCCGGTCTGACAGACGCCCTTGACGGCGATCCTCGAGGCATCGACTTGCGCCAGCGCGGCGACTTCGGCAATCGCGGCCTCGAGATACGCCACGGCCTCCGGGTCCGTCATGTCGTAGCCGACGTCGCCGCGGTGAAGCGCCGCTTGATCCGGGTGCTTGTGGAAGAAATCCGGTGCGATGGAGACGAAGCCGTCGTGCGCGAAGCGCTCGGCAAGATCGCGCGAGTGCCGCACGAAGCCGTAGCGTTCATGCATGAGCACGATAGCGGGCACTTTGGTGTCCGTCGCCGGAACGGCGAGGAAGGCGGGGAGCCCGCCTGCGCAGTGTACGGTTCTCGTGGCGATATCGGGCATCGCGGTCAGAGCACGATGCTGGGATTGCGCAGGTTGCGGTCGCAGTCGATGAGGTTGACCTGCCGGACCTGGACTTCCCAACGGCCCGCGCGCTCCACGAAGCGGTGGCCGCACCAACCCGATAAAAAGCGCGTTCCGTCCACCCGAAACTCGCTGATCAGGAAATTGGAGCGGACCATGCGGACGGCGCTCTCCCTGGTGGCGAATACTTCGACATTCGAGATCATCCGCACGGTGCGGGATTTCGGCGCTTGCGACCAGGCATAGCCGGTGCGCAGGCGATAGATCCGGTCCTCCATGCGCCGGCGATCGTCGAACGACACGGCGATCTCGCGGCGGGGATCTCCGCCCTCGGGCGTTCCTGGGACCCAGTAGATGCATTCGGGCGAATACATCGCCAGCCATTCGTCGAAGCGAAGCTCATCGAGCAGCCGCGCTTCGCGTTCGATCAGCAGGCGGAAACGATCGCGTACCTCCGGCGCATCGATCGCCAGCTCCTCGCGCTGCCAATCGGTGAAGTTCGCTACCAGATTCCGATAGAGCTCATCGTTGACGTAATAGGAACTGATCGTGGGATCGTGGACGGTTTGCATGTTCACGCTCACGGCTCGCGCTGAACCACGAGTTTGGGCGTCGCCTTCATCAGCCGCTTCCACTCCTTGATGTATTCGCGCATGAACACCTCATCGGTAGCGGGCGCCGTGATGATGCCGTTCTCGTCGGTCTTGACGCGGCCGGGAATGCCGAGCCCGCGATGCATGTAAATCCACTCATCCTCCTGGCACGCGAGCCCGCGCTGGATTTCCTCGAAATTGGCGAGGTCGTCGACCTCCCCGAAATTCGGGAACTGCTCCTGCGTGCGCATGCGCAGCGCGTTGACCTCGTCGACCGCTCCGCGCAGCGCGTCGTCCTCGTCGACCACCGCCGTGCCGTACCAAGTGACGTTGGTCTCGTCGACCGAGATCGGTTCGAACACCTGGATATGGTTGCCGAGCAGCGAGAAGTTGGGAAACACGTTGATATTGACCGGCTCCGAGGACGCAAGGTCGAGGATTTCTTCCGCCTTGGCGCCGAAGCGGCGGCGCAGCGCCTCGGCGTAATGCTCGCTGCCCGGGGCCGGGCCTTCCACCGCCCATAAACCGCCGGCGCGCTTTTGGATGTTCGGTCGCTTGTCCTTGAAGTGATGGCCGTTGCCCATATAGGCGATGTACATCGACGCCGTGTCCGGCGAGCCCTTGTAGTAGGACATGCCCTTGTTGGCGACGTCGGCCTGCCGGTTCTCCATTTCCAAGAGCGAGCGGTGCGAGAACACTACGTGATAACCGTCGCCGGAATTGTCGTAGGCGAGCTTCCAGTTGCCCTTGTATTTGAGTCGGTTCGCCTCGCAGACCCGAATCTGTCCCTTCGGCTGCCGGTCGAGCCATTCGTCGATCGGTTTGGTGATGGCGCCGAGGTAGTCGATCAGCGAAGGGGCGTCGGGGTTAAGCGTGGCGAAGATGAAGCCGCGATAGCTGTCCACGCGCGGCACCTGCGCGACATTGTACTTCGCGTCGTTGAAGTCGCAGGCATAGCCGTCCGGCCACGGCACCGCGCGCAGCTTTCCGGTGTTGAGGTAGCTCCAGCCGTGATACGGGCAGGTGAATATGCGCGCCGAGCCTTTGTCTTTGCGGCATAGCGTGGTGCCGCGGTGCGCGCAGCGATTGACCAGCGCGCGGATTTTCCCCTGCGAGTCTCGCAACAGGATGATCGGTCGCAGGCCCAGCCGCACGGTGATGTAGTCGTCGTTCGCTGGGATCTGGCTCTCGTGGCCGAGATAGACCCAGACCGCGCCGAAGATGTTCGTCATCTCCGCGGCGAAGATCGCCGGGTCGGTGTAGATCAGCCGATGGACGCGGTCCTCCTGAACGAGTTCGTCCCAGTCGTAGAGGTCGGCGCTCTCGATCCGAGACGCGTTGAGCTTCTCCAGCATGGCCTTCGTCCTCTAGAGAATCGGCATTACTCCATCTCCTGTCGTCCCCGCGTACGCGGGGACCCATAATCACCGTCGGAAGTAGTTTGCAGAGCCGGCGGTTACGGGTTCCCGCTTGCGCGGGAACGACACCAAGAGAATGGCACGATCGCTCGTTCCGCATCAGACTTTAGCGGTGCCCGCCGCATCCGCCTAGAAAAAATCGAAATACTCGTTCTGCTCCCAGGCCGTCGGCTCATCGCCCTCCCGCGCACCGGTTTGCTTGAGCCATTGCGCAAACCGGCCGGCCTCGTTGCGCTTGAGCTTGAGGAAATAGTCGACGAACACCTCCCCGAGTTGGGCGCGAAACAAGGGTTCGCGCTCAAGCGCCTCCAACGCGGCGGGCAAGCTCGTGGGCAGCATGGGCCGGTCGGCGTTGTAGGGGTCGTCCTCCGCCGGCCCGGGATCAAGCGCGTTCTCGATGCCGTCAAGGCCGGCGATGATCTGCGACAGGATATAGAGGTAGGGGTTGGCGGAGGGCTCGCCTGCTCGATTCTCCAGCCGCGTCGCCTCATCCCCCGGCGCGCCCAGCACGCGGATCATGACGCCGCGGTGGTCGTAACACCAGGAGGCTCGGTCGGGTGCGAGCGAGTTCGGCCGAAATCGCCGATAGCCGTTGACCGTCGGCGTGGCAAACGCGGTCGCGGCGGCGGCATATGTCATCAAGCCGCCGAGAAAGGCGCGGCCGAGCGGCGACAAATGTTCGCGCTCGCGTTCGGGCATGAACAGGTTGCGCCCGCTCTTGCGGTCGACCAGCGACTGATGGAGGTGCCAGCCGCTGGAGTAATAGCCCTTGAGCGCCGGCCGGCACATGAACGTGGCGAAATGTTCCATCCGGCGGCAGATTTGCCGCGTCGCGGTGCGAAACAGCAACGCGTGATCGGCCGCCTCCAGCGCCGGTCGCGCGGCGAACGTACACTCGACCTGCCCCGGTCCCCACTCGTTCTCGATCGATCGCAGCGGCAATCCGATTTTGTCGAAATGGTCGGCGAGCGCGGAGAGCACAGGCTGCATCAAGTCCATGTTGGTTTCGCAGTGATAGGAAAAGCCCGGTTCGACCGGCACAGTCTTGATCGGCCGCCCGCGCACGCCGGGGATGCCGACATTCTCGTCGCCTAGTTCCGCTTGCGCGACGCGCAGGAGATACCACTCGATTTCAAGGCCCACGATGAGGTCCATACCCTTGTCCGCGAGCCATTTGAGGTGCTTGCGCAACAATTGCCGGGGCGAGAAATGGAACGGCACGCCGCTGTTGAAATATTCATCGCACAGCACCCAGCCGATGCCGCTCGCCCAAGGCAGCACGCGAAAGGTCGCAGGATCGGGGACGATGGTGAGATTGGGCGAGCCCGTCATCTCGTCGAGGCCCATCCCGCCGCCGCGCGTGAACGAGGCGAAGGTGCGGGCGTTGGCGGAATCGAGGGTGGTGGTCGCGACGTTGATGTTGTAGCCGGTCTCCAGCGCGGCGAGGAAAGCCGGCACCGTCACCGCTTTGGCGCGCGCCGCGCCGTGCGGATCGGCCCAGACGAGGCGCACGAGATGCAGATTGTCCTTCTCGACCCTACGCTTGAGATCGTCGGCTTGCCGTCGCTGCTCGTCGGTCCACAGGCCGTGCTTTGCGATGAATGGGAGAGGCTTTTTCACCTGCATCATTCCGTGCGACGCCGCGGGAGGGTCGCAATGTAGATGATGGCGCGGGGCCGATCCAGATTGCGCACGCAGCGCGACGCACGGTGTGCGCCATTGACGGAGGAACCGCTTGTGTCCTGATTCCGAAGTTCGCAAACCCTTGCGGCAGCCTCTGATGCGAACTTCGGAATCAAAGGGACACAAGCAAATTTATCATGCTAGTGTGGTTTTGGATTTGAAGTTCCTATGCGAGCTTGCGGCTACAATGGTAGGAACTTCAAATCCACCACACTAGCCGATTTGATCGTCCGATGGCAGCGCACTCGGCGTGAGGGGAAGCATGAGAATCCGCGCGCCGAAGGATTTCTGGTCGGGCGTGATGTTCTGCGGCTTCGCCGTGGTCGCCATCCTCGGCGCGCGCGGATATTCCTTGGGCACGGCCGGCAAAATGGGACCGGGCTATTTTCCGCTGCTGCTCGGCAGCCTGCTTGCGGCCCTGGGAGCGATACTCATCGGCCGCTCGCTCGTCCTCGGCGGTGAACCGGTTGCGCGCTTTCACGTCGTGCCGCTGGCGGCGATTGCGGCGGCCGTGTGCTTATTCGGCGTGATGATCGAGCCGCTCGGTCTCGTCCTCTCGCTCGCCGTGTTGACGCTGATGTCGGCCTGTGCCGGCGCGCAATTTAGGGTGCTGGAAACCCTTGCATTGGCGGCCGCGCTCATCGTCTTTTCCGTCGGCATTTTTGTTTATGCGCTGGGCCTCCCGCTCAATGTCTGGCCGAGCCTGTAGCTCCCGATGGACGTGATTTCAAATCTCGGCCTGGGATTTGCCGTCGCGCTGACCATCCAGAACATCGCTTACTGCTTCATCGGCGTTCTGCTCGGCACCATCATCGGCGTGCTGCCCGGGATCGGTCCGGTCACAACAGTCGCCATGCTGCTGCCGATTTCGTTCACCCTACAACCGGAGTCGGCGTTGATCCTGCTCGCCGGCATCTATTACGGCGCCCAGTACGGCGGCTCGACCACCGCCATACTGGTCAACATCCCGGGCGAGGCGTCCTCGGTCGTGACCACCATCGACGGTCACCAGATGGCGCGTCAGGGACGCGCCGGACCGGCGCTCGGCATCGCCGCGCTGGGTTCGTTCTTCGCCGGTTGTGCCTCGACGCTGCTGATCGCGCTCGCGGCTCCGCCGCTTGCGGCCGTAGCCTTGCAGTTCGGTCCGGCGGAATATTTCTCGCTGATGGTGTGCGGCTTGGTCGCAGCCGTCGTTCTGGCGCGCGGATCGCTCGTCAAAGCGATCGCGATGGTCGTGCTCGGTTTGCTCCTCGGTCTCGTCGGCACCGACGTGAATACGGGCGCCCGGCGGTTCAATTTCGGCATGATGGGGCTTGCCGACGGCATCGAGTTCGTGGCGATTTCGATGGCGATCTACGGCGTCGCCGAGGTCGTCTACAACCTGGAAAGGAAGCAGGAAGCGAGTGTCGTTTCGCCCGCGCTCGGCAGGGTGTGGCCGAGCCTCGCCGATCTGCGGCAGTGCGCCGGCTCGATCCTGCGCGGCACCGGGCTCGGCGCGATTCTCGGCGTGCTGCCGGGGGGAGGCGCGCTGCTGGCCTCGTTCGCGGCCTATACGCTGGAGAAGAAAGTCGCCCGGCCGCCGCGCCAATTCGGCGATGGCGACATCAGGGGCGTCGCGGCGCCGGAATCCGCCAACAATGCGGGCGCGCAGACGTCGTTCATTCCGATGCTGACTTTGGGGATTCCTGGAAACCCGACCATGGCGATGATGATCGGGGCGCTGATGATTCACGGCATCGCGCCGGGGCCGCGCGTGATGACGGATCGCCCGGGATTGTTCTGGGGGCTCATCGCCAGCATGTGGCTCGGCAACCTCATGCTGGTGATCTTGAATCTGCCGATGGTCGGGGTGTGGGTGCGATTGCTGCGGGTGCCGTACCGGCTGCTCTATCCCGCCATCATCGTGTTCTGCTGCATCGGCGCCTACACCATCAACAGCAAGCCGTTCGACGCCTTCGTGATGGCGTTCTTCACAGTCTTCGGCTACGTGGCGCTCAAGCTCGACTGCGAACCGGCGCCGCTCATTCTCGGCTTCGTGCTGGGGCCGATGATGGAGGAAAATCTGCGCCGTGCGCTGCTGATCTCGCGCGGCGATCCGATGGTTTTCTTGCAAGAGCCGATCAGCCTCGCGTTTCTCGTGGTGGCGGCCGGGCTGCTGGCGGTGATTGCCGCCCCCGCCATCCGCCTCAAGCGCGAGGAGGCGCTGAAGGAATAGCCGCTACGACCGCCGCAACAGCCCGCTGATCCAGCTCCAGATCGCCTTCGCGATCAGCGCAAAACCCGCGATCGGCTTTGCCGCCGGCGCCGGCCTGGCTGCCGGCGCGATGGGGGGCGACGGCCGCATCGGCGCTGGCGAAGCGGATGCGGCCGCGGGAGCGGCCGGACGTTCCTGCGCGAGCTCCTCCTTCAGACAGCTGGCGAATTGCTTCATCAGCTGCGCGGCGGTCGCCTGGATGATGCCCACGCCGCGCCCGTATTGCGCCACCGCGCCCGACAGCGTCAGATTGGTGTGCACCAGCACTTTAGACCCTTCGCCCGCCGGCTCGAGCCGGAAAACCGAAGCCGCATTGGCGCCGCCGCGGCCCTTCGCGTCGGTGCCCTGCGCCGCAACGCGCGCCGTGCGGGCCGCATTGTCGATCTGCTCGAACTTGACGATGCCCGCAAAGGTCAAGGCCACCGGCCCGAGCCGCACGCCGATCTTGCCCTTGTAGGTGTTCTGGTCGACGACCTCGGTCAGCTCGGCGCCGGGCATGCAGGGCGCGATGCGTTCGATGTCGAGCAGCACCTTCCAGGCTTCGGCCGGCGGCAGCGGCACTTCGAATGAATTGTCGAATTCCATGCCGCGCTCAATTCTTGCCCGCGCGCGCGGCCGCGGTGCCCGCGATGCGGCCGAACACCGCGCCCGAGGTCAGGCCGGAGCCGCCGGGATAGTTGAAATAGAACAATCCCCCGACCAGTTCGCCGGCGGCATAGAGGCCGCGGATCGGCTGGTAGTCGGTATTGAGCACTTCGGCGTCGGTGGTGATGCGCACGCCGCCGAAGGTGAAGGTGAGGCCGCACGTCACCGCGTAGCCTTCGAACGGCGGCTCATCGATGGTGTTCGCCCAGTTGCTCTTGTTGACGGCGAGGCCCTCGGTGCGCCGGCCGTCCTTGACGTTCGGATTGAACGGAATGTCGCGGCGCACGGCCTTGTTGTACTCGGCGATGGTCTTGAGAAACTGCTCCGCGTTCACGCCGTCGAGCTTGTGCGCGAAGTCCTCGATCGTATTGGCGACGACCTTGGTGATCTGCCGGATCTTGTACTCGTCGCGCTGCAGATGCTTCACCTTCTGGTCGAAGATCTGCCAGGCGAACTGGCCGGGCTGCTCCAGCACCACGCGGCCATATTTGGCGTAGGTGTAGTTGCGGAAGTCGGCGCCTTCGTCGACGAAGCGCTTGCCGGTGGCGTTGACGAGAATGGCGAACGGGTAGGAGTGTTTCTGAAACTGGTCGCCGACCGCGAGGTCGCCGAACTCGGGG
>WNGJ01008515.1_pt1 | contig 10933 bp, 10 predicted proteins | sample 5400611 | NCBI WGS metagenome assembly WNGJ01 (sample SAMN13153375, study PRJNA577476) | soil metagenome | isolation source: 40 cm soil or saprolite under Garry oak tree replicate 1 | place: USA:California | collected 2016-06-15 | reverse complement strand
CTACGTGCCGCCCGACGCCAAGGACGACAAGGCCTTGAAGATGGCGGCCGACCTGCTGCACGGCGTCAAGGTCAATGTCGCCGCGCCCGCCACCGGCGACCAGGCTGCGCGCGCCAACAAGGCGGCGAACTGATCCGGCCCTGCGGGGCAGTAATGCGAAAAGGGCGGCCCACCGGGCCGCCCTTTTTAGTTGGCGTCTTGCTTGGCGTCCCGGCTTGCCGAACACATCGGCTTGCTGAATGGGGCGGCCTGAAGCCGGTTTTGGGGACCGCCATGATGTCGCCCCGCCGTAGACACGATCCTGCCTCGCCGTGGTATCGTCAGCCCGATTGATTCGGGTAAGTCGATGTTAGAGACGGCTGACGATCTGAGCGCACCGCTCGGACAGAAAACGATGCGCGCGAAAAAACGGTACCGGTTGCCTTTTACCGGGACCCAGGCGCTGGCCGTGTTGCTCGGGCTGTTTCTGGTCGGCTTTGCGGGTTTCGCCATCTTCAACGACAACCCGCTGGGCGGCGAGCCGACCGTACGCATCGCTATCCCCCACATCCCGGCATCGGGTGAAAAGCCGGCCTCGGCGTCCCCACATGCGCCCGACCCGGCGGCAAAATCGGCGCCGAATCCGATGCCGTCAGGCGATCAGAGGACCGTCACCATCATCGACGGATCGAGCGGCAAGCGGCAGGATGTCGTGATTTCAGGCGATGCCGCCGACAAAGCGGACGCCACGCCCGTCATGATGGCCGGGATAGATCAGCGTCTGCTCGAAAAATCGCGCTACGGCATGATCCCGGTGGTGTCGGACGGGCTGAAGCCGTTCACCGTCTACGCCGCCGAGGCCGACCGGGCCAGGGCGGCGAAAATGCCGGTGGTTGCCATTGTCGTCAGCGGCCTCGGGGTCGGCGCCGCCAAGACCACCGACGCCATCATGAAGCTGCCGGCTGCGGTGACGCTGGCGTTTACGCCCTACGGCTCGGATCCTGCCAAGCTCGCCGAACGCGCCCGCGCCCAACGCCATGAGATCCTGTTGCAGGTTCCGATGGAACCGTTCGATTATCCCGACAATGACCCCGGCCCGCAAACCTTGCTCACGACCCAGAGCGCGGAGCAGAATCTCGACCGGCTGTTCTGGCACCTCAGCCGGTTCCAGGGCTATGCCGGCATCGCCAATTTCATGGGCGCGCGCTTCGTCGTCAACGACGCCGTGATGCAGCCCATTATCCGCGAGGCCGCCAAGCGCGGGCTTGGCTTCCTCGACGACGGCTCGGCGCCGCGCAGCGTCGCCCCCACCTTGGCCGCAAGCCATTCGATGCCCTTCGCCAAGGCTGATTTCAGCATCGACGCGGTGCCGACGGCGGCGGAAATCGACCGGACCCTCGCCAGCCTTGAAAGTCTGGCGAAAGAACGCGGAACCGCGGTCGGCGTCGCCTCCGCGCTGCCGATCTCGATCGAACGGATCGGCGCCTGGATCAAGGCGCTGGAGGGCCATGGCATCATGCTTGTGCCATTGTCAACCGCGATGCTGAAACCAAAATCGGGCTAAGGCAAGTTTTGCAGTTGCGAGAACTTTCGGACCCGCCGTTATCAGCCCATATGACCGCAAGAGGCTTTCACGGAATGGCGCGCTACGAAGAACTGCCCTACCGAACATGCGTCGGCATGATGCTGATCAACGCAGCCGGGCTGGTCTTTATCGGTCGCCGCGCCGGTGGCATCGAACACGTCGACCAATCTCATGTCTGGCAAATGCCGCAAGGCGGTGTTGATCCCGGCGAGGACACCTGGGCAGCGGCGAAGCGCGAACTCTATGAGGAGACCAGCGTCCGCTCGGTCGAGAAACTCGGCGAAGTCGCGGACTGGCTGATCTACGACATTCCACGCACCGTCGCGGGGCGGGCCTGGAAGGGCCGCTATCGTGGCCAGCGGCAGAAATGGTTCGCGGTCCGCTTTACCGGCCAGGACGCCGAAATCAACGTCGCCAGCCCCGGCGGCGGCCACAAGGCGGAGTTCGTCAGCTGGCGCTGGGAGCCTATGAAAAATCTCCCCAACCTGATCATTCCGTTCAAGCGGCCGGTCTATGAGCGCGTGGTGAAGGAATTTTCGAAGCTTGCCGGCAGCTAGCGCGTGACAAAATCCTATCGGCCCAATGTCGGGATCGCGCTGTTTAATGCTTCCGGCGAGGTGCTGATCGGCCGGCGGTTTCGGGACGACGGACCGGAGATCATTTTTCCGGGCCTGGAATGGCAGATGCCGCAAGGCGGCATCGACGCCGGCGAAGATCCGCGCGACGCGGTGATGCGCGAATTGTGGGAAGAGACCGGCGCGGTCAGTGCCGACTATCTCGACGAGACCGATTGGCTGACTTACGAGTTTCCGCCGCTGGCGGTGCCGCCATCACACCGTCTGGCAAAATTCCGCGGCCAGCGGCAAAAATGGTTTGCGCTGCGCTTTACCGGGTCCGATGACGAAATCGATCCGCTGACACAGCGCAACGGCCAACCGGCGGAATTCGATCAATGGCGATGGGAACGGCTCGACCGCGTCGCCGATCTCGTGGTGCCGTTCCGGCGCGAGGTGTATCGGACCGTGGCGCAGTGTTTTGCGAAATTCGCCGGATGAGCGGGCCCAATTAGGCAAAGTCGTGCTCGACGGCACCGCCCCGAATTGCGTGACAACAACGATGTCAACGAATTCCGTCTCAGCGGTACGGGCGATCGGCGCAAGAAGCTCGAAGAGCTTCACGCCGCACACGCCCCGGCTGTAACGAACTCCTCGCCGCGCAAGACATCCCGATTATCAAAGAAAATCCGAGGTGAGAGTCAGAAAGCGAACGGAAGCTCCGACGTTAGTCAGCCATATCTTGGTCTGGTGGGTGCGAGGCGGTGATCCGCGGCAGCATCTGACCACGGTGAAAGTTGGGGAATGGTTCTCGACTCTGTTTCTGTGCTGCAGCGTGTGCCTCGGAAGGTCCGAAACGCAAATCGGATTGCTGTTGATTGCAGTTTCGCTTGAAAAGGAAGAATGCCCGTGAACGATGCCGATATGAAAGTCGAAGTGAGTATCAATTCGTCGAATGCGAAGGTCCATACGAACGAAAAATTAGGCGTTGACATGCCGCTTTTCGCGATGCCGGGGATCTTTCGTGGGATCGCCGAGCAGAGCGTCGTGCGGGCGAGAGAAAACTGCGAGAAGATGCAGGCCGCCTCGGGCGAGATAGCCAACATTGTTCGAGAAACCTATTCGTCCAACGCAAAGGGCGCCGCGGACTACGCGGTCAAAGTCGTCGAAATCTCGGGCGTCAACACTAACTCCGCTTTCGATTTTCTCAGCAATCTGATGGACACGAAGTCGCTATCAGAAATCATAAGGCTATCAGCCACGCAGAACCGCAGGAACTTTGAAGCAGTGTCCGCGCAGAACAGGGAACTTTGGGACCTTGTTCAAAAAGTCGCGAACGAGACTGCCGAGCCGATCAAGAATAGCGTCACCAGAACCCTGCAGAAAGTCGCCTGAATCGCAACCTACAAGGCTGCCTGCCTGGATCGGCTGGAACCGGCTCCGTCCGCGAAAAGGAGTTGCAACCCAACCGACGGCGAACTGGCACTCTGCTGTGAAAGAAAAGCGAACAAGAGGCAGGAAGGATCAAGATGGGCATCGTTATGATCAAATGCCCTCAAACGGGAAGCGCTATCCCGACCGGCATCAAGGCGGATCGGGAGAGTTTTCGAAGCAGTGCGGTGTTCTTCGCGCGCACCTACTGCCCAATCTGCCAAGCCAATCACGAATGGTTCGCCAGGGAAGCCTGGGTTTACGAGCCGAGCTAACGCAATTTCCACTTCAATGGCTTCATCCAGGTTGCGCGGAGGGGGATCTCAAGCGCGGGGAATTTCGTCCACGGGCGCACCGCGGTGAGGCCTCCCTCCTTGCAGCGAAAGAATCTGATCTATTCTGTGGCGCATTACCCGATAGCATTCGCATGCCCCTTCTTCGAGTCGCGGTCTGTCAATCTCGATCAAGCCCCGCCGATTGGATCGGATAGCACGCGACATCCGGAGCTTGCGAACAACATGCGTCACAGTCGTTCGTCGTACGCCAAGCAACTCCGAAAGCGCCTCCTGCGTCAGCGGTAGTAAATCGCCGTCAACTCGATCGTGGATGTGGAGCAACCATCGGGCCATGCGGGCCTCGACCGAGTGCAGGGCATTGCAGCCGGCCACGTGCTGGACCTGCGCCAGCAGCGCCCTGGCGTGGGTCTGGACCGCATCCCTGATCGCACCACGGTGGCTGAGGGCCGCATGAAATCGTGTTGGAGAAATTTGCAATGAGGTCCCGGCCACAAGTACGACAGCCGTCACCGGAGAGAGGGAGGGTCCCAGCGCCGATAAGAGGCCCACGGCTCCTTCATTCCCGATGACCGCGGTTGCCACCGTTTGTCCGTTCGGCATGTCCAGCATGAACGAGACCGTCCCGCTGCGGGGGAAATAGATCTGTTCAATTCGATCTCCCGATCGTACCAGCACCGCGTCGCGTTCGAGCGATACTTTCCGGAGGTGAGGAGCGAGCAGATCAAAATCTGCTGGCGGCAACGCACCTAACAGTCGATTACCAACCCCGGTAGTGTGCTCCATCACGGGGAAAAACTCCTTCCCTCGACGGACGCGCGACTCTTCGCGGAATATTCTTGGCGCCGCGCTGCGTGTAGAAGGCTGGAATAACAGCGCCCAACTACCAAGACGCGCCGTGCTGCATAAAGTTCCAATGGATGGATTCTGTTGTCAGCCACCTCCATTGCCGCCTGCCCGATAGCCTTGGCGGATAGGCCCGTTGGAGCTGCCGGTCCCGGGGCCGGATCGATCCTTATGCTCTTTAATTCTAGTTCGGTCCCACCGAAAACGGCCCGATCGCGATGACATGGCAATCGCTGTCGTGCTTGACGCAGTCGGCCAGCGCGTCGTTGACCGCATTCTGTTCGTTGGCCGATTTGAGTGCCAGTCCCGGACGTCCGGACACACCAACGGCAACCGCGTTCCAGCCGCTCGACGCATCCGCGATCTTGCGCGCGACCTCGTCCCGCGCGTTTACGACGATCGAAGATTCGCCGGCGGCCTTGAAGAAACCCGTAGCCTTCAGCGTGGTCGGCACCTGCACGACAAAGACGTCGTCGACAGCCACGATCATGCAGGGAACGCCGGCAACGGCTCCGCAACTTTCGAGATTCCGGCGCACCGAATCCTCTATTGCTTCCACCCCGGAATTGAAAAAGTAGTGTCCGCCCGGACCGATCGCCATCGACTTGCTCTTTCGGCCCGGCACATAATTGCCCTCGATCCTGGTCTTTGCGGCGTCGCGGACCAGCGGCACGTCCTTTGTCGCGAATGGCTTCTCGGTCAAAGTATCGCGTCTGATCCAGGGCAAGGGGGGCATCGGCGGGCGACCATGCGGGTACACCACCGTGTTGCCGACTGCATAAAGTTCGCACTTTCGCGGTGACTGAATGGCGTCGGCGCGCTTCTGACATTGCTCGACCGCAGCGCTTTTCGCGGCTTCCTAATTCTGCTGAGCGGAGGCAAAGGCGTTGGAACCGGTTACGTTGAGTGCGAAAGCCTTGTTATCCGCTGCCGGCACATACTCGTTCGCCAGGACAAGACGGGCGCGATCGCTGACGAACGGCACGGTTTCGGCCGCGAACTTTACGCTCGACACAATCGGCGGCGACGCGGGCGTTGGCGGTGATGGAGGCGCCGGCGCCGCCGTCTTTGCCGCCGGAGCAGGAGTTGGGAGGGCCGGCAGGGCAGGCGTTGGAGCCGCGTTGTTGCTTGCCGAAGATGATCCCTTGGAGTTGCCCGGCGCCTCCATCTTCGCAAAATACAGCAAGCCGACGACACCGACGGCCACGAGACACACCACCATCACCACCGCCGGCCACATCCAGTTCGGTGTGGCCGCGGCACCGGCGGGCTTCTTCTTCAATTGCGGCATGGAATAGGTTCCGTCGTCGCGCCGCATCGCCACCATATAGGCATGCACCGGTGTCGGAATATTCTTCACTTCCTGCTCGCCGATGTCGGCGAACCGCACCGACAGCTTGTTGGCGACCTGTTCATGGACCGCGCGCGAGATGCAGATGCCGCCGACCTCGGCAAGACCTTCGAGGCGGGCCGCGATGTTGACGCCGTCGCCCAGCAGGTCGCCGTCGCGTTCGACCACGTCGCCGATCGTGATGCCGATGCGAAAGCTCATCTGGCGGCTGGGCGGATACGCCATATTGCGGGTTCGCAGGCTTTCCTGGATGTCGATCGCGCATCGCACCGCTTCGACCGCGCTTGGAAATTCGGCGAGCACCGCGTCGCCGGCGGTATTGAAGATGCGGCCGCCGGCCTTGGCGATGAAGTCGTCCGTCACCTGACGATAGGAGGCGAGGCGCCGCAGCGTTTCCTCTTCGTCCTCGGCAACCAGCCTGCTGTATCCGGCGATATCGGCCGCAAAAATCGCCGCGATCTTGCGTTTCATAAAGGCCAGGCCCCGGATCACGATTGATTGCGGGAGAATGCCGCCATAAGCCGCGAGGCGCAACCGGGTTTCCGCCTCGGTCGCGCCGCTGCCGATGTTGTGACTCTTTCGGACCGGGAAGGCCTGAACGCAGCTTTAATGCATCGCGGTCGAACTGATCTGATGCTGGATGCTCTTGAAATGATCCAGCCGCTCGATGGCGCGGTCGAGCTCCGAGCCGTCTTTCTCGGCGAGCTTGGCTTCCATCTCGGCAATCTTGTCGGCGAACTGCGCCCGATCCAGCTCCTGTATCGACGTGGCGACGTCGGCGAGCACGGTGAGGCCCTTGTCGGATACTTCGGCAAGGCCGCCGAGCACGATGATCTTCTGCTGCGTGCCGCCCGACATCACCGTCAGGATTCCCGGCCGGATCGCAGCCACCACTGGCGCATGGCCGGCGAGCACGCCGAAATCACCCTCGACGCCGGGGACGTCGACCTGATCGACCTCGCCGGAGAAGGCGAGTTTTTCCGGCGAAACGAGATCGAAGTGGAAGGTGGCCATGGTCTATCCGCTCTTTCCGCTGTCACCGGCGGGCTTGACCCGCGGGTCCATCAATCAAGGATGTCTCTTTATCGATGGATTGCCGGGTCAACTGGTACGAAGACGCGCTTCGCGCTTTTGCCCGGCAATGACGATTTTCCAAATTCAAGCCGCTTCGGCGGCGAGCTTCTTGCCCTTTTCGACCGCCTCTTCGATGGTGCCGACCATGTAGAAGGCCTGCTCGGGCAGGTGGTCGTATTTGCCTTCGCACAATCCGCGAAAACCCTTGATGGTGTCGGCGAGGTCGACGAACTTGCCGGGAGAGCCGGTAAAGACTTCGGCAACGAAGAATGGCTGCGACAGGAAGCGCTCGATCTTGCGCGCCCGCGCCACGGTGACCTTGTCCTCTTCGGACAATTCATCCATGCCGAGGATGGCGATGATGTCCTGCAGCGATTTGTAACGTTGCAGGATCTGCTGCACCAGGCGGGCAGTCTGATAGTGCTCTTCGCCGACGACGAGCGGCGACAGCATGCGCGAGGTCGATTCGAGCGGATCCACCGCCGGATAAATGCCCTTCTCGGAGATCGCCCGGTTGAGGTTGGTGGTGGCGTCGAGATGGGCGAAGGAGGTCGCCGGCGCCGGATCGGTATAGTCATCGGCGGGAACGTAGATCGCCTGGATCGAGGTGATCGAGCCCTTGTGCGTGGTGGTGATGCGCTCCTGCAGCGCGCCCATGTCGGTGGCGAGCGTTGGCTGATAGCCCACCGCCGAGGGAATGCGGCCGAGCAGCGCCGACACTTCAGAGCCGGCTTGCGTGAAACGGAAGATGTTGTCGACGAAGAACAGCACGTCCTGGCCCTGGTCGCGGAAGTGCTCGGCGACGGTAAGGCCGGTGAGACCGACACGGGCGCGGGCGCCCGGCGGCTCGTTCATCTGCCCGTACACGAGAGCGCATTTCGAGCCTTCACCGCCGCCCTTCTTGTTGACGCCGGATTCGATGAACTCGTGATAGAGGTCGTTGCCCTCGCGGGTGCGCTCGCCGACGCCGGCGAACACCGAATAACCGCCGTGGGCCTTGGCGACGTTATTGATCAGTTCCTGAATCAGCACGGTCTTACCGACGCCGGCGCCGCCGAACAGGCCGATCTTGCCGCCCTTGGCGTAGGGCGCCAGCAAATCGACGACCTTGATGCCGGTGACGAGAATTTCCGCTTCGGTCGATTGATCGGTATAGCTCGGGGCTTCCTGATGGATCGCGCGCTTGCCCTCTGATTTGATCGGGCCGGCTTCATCGACCGGCTCACCGATCACATTCATGATGCGGCCGAGGGTGCCGACCCCGATCGGAACCGTGATCGGCTCGCCGGTGTCGCTGACTTCCTGGCCGCGGACCAGCCCCTCCGCCGTATCCATCGCGACGGTGCGAACCGTGGATTCGCCGAGATGCTGCGCGACTTCGAGAACCAGGCGGTTGCCGCCGTTCCGGGTTTCCAGCGCGTTCAGGATGGCCGGCAGATGGCCTTCGAACTGCACGTCGACGACGGCGCCGATGACCTGGGTGATGCGCCCGGTTTGATTTGCTGGCGTGGCCATGAAAACTCTCTCCTTCGAATTCTGTCTTGACCGTCAGTTTGACGGGGATATTGCCCTTGGTTGCCTTAGCCGGAGCCGCTGTCGTTCTGGTCCAGCGCGCCTTCTCAGGTCATCGGCACGGCCACCACGGCCGCTTCTGGTCGTCGCTGACGTGACATAAGCCATGTGACGCTACCCCCCTGCTGCTAAAGCGCTTCGGCGCCGGAGATGATCTCGATCAACTCCTTGGTAATCATCGCCTGGCGGGTTCGATTGTAGATCAGGGTCTGCTTGCGGATCATGTCGCCGGCGTTGCGGGTGGCGTTGTCCATCGCGCTCATCTGCGCGCCGTAGAACGACGCGTTGTTTTCCAATAGTGCGCGGAAGACCTGCACCGCGAGATTGCGCGGCAACAGACCGGTCAGGATTTCGTCTTCCTCCGGTTCATATTCGTAGGACGTCGCCGGCCCGGCCTTGGCAGGCTCGGCTTCCACCACCAGCGGAATGATCTGCTGCGCTGTCGGGATTTGCGAGATCACCGATTTGAAGCGCGAATAGAACAGCGTGCAGACGTCGAACTCGCCGGCTTCGAAGCGCGCGATGACTTTTTTTGCGATGTCCTCGGCGTTGACGAAGCCAAGCTGGCGGACCGAGCGCAGCTCGACCATTTCCACGATCTGCTTCTCGAAGTTGCGGCGCAGCTGCTCATAACCCTTGCGGCCGACACAGAAGAACTTGACCTCTTTGCCCTGGTTCATCAACGACAGAGCGCGTTCGCGGGCCAGACGCACGATCGCCGAGTTGAAGGCGCCGCACAGGCCGCGTTCGCCGGTACAGACCAGCAGCAGATGCACCTGATCCTTGCCGGTGCCGGACAAAAGCACCGGCGTGCCCGGCGATCCGGCGGCGGCGGTGGCGATGTTGGAGATCACCGCATCCATTTTCTCGGCATAGGGCCGCGCCGCTTCGGCGGCGGTCTGGGCGCGGCGCAGTTTCGAGGCCGCGACCATCTGCATCGCCTTGGTGATCTTCTGCGTCGCCTTGGTGGAGGCGATGCGGACCCGCATGTCTTTAAGTGACGCCATTCTCAGTTCACCCCGGCGACGGGGTCTCCGACCCGATCGCGAACCTCTCCTTCAACATGCCCGGCCTTGCGCCGGGCATCCACGTCTTGCTTTTCATCCATGCTCAAACACACCTATGGCCGGGACATTGAGTGCAAAGACGCGCTTCGCGCTTTTGGAGTGCAAAGACGCGCTTCGCGCTTTTGCCCGGCCATGACGGCAATTCAAGCAAACGACTTGGCGTAACCCTCGACCACCGTCTTGAGCTTCGCGGCGCTATCGTCGGAGAGGTCGCGGCTGTCGCGGATGGTGTTGAGCAGATCGGCGTTCTTGCCGCGCAACAGCGACAACAGCCCGTCTTCGAAGCTGCGCACCTTGTCGAGCGGAAGCGGATCGAGATAGCCATTGACGCCCGCATAGATCACCACGACCTGCTCTTCCATCTTCAGCGGCGAAAACTGCGGCTGCTTCAAGAGTTCGGTCAGGCGCGAGCCGCGGTTGAGCAGGCGCTGGGTCGAGGCATCGAGGTCGGAGCCGAACTGCGCGAACGCCGCCATTTCGCGGTACTGTGCCAGTTCGCCCTTGATCTTGCCGGCGACCTTTTTCATCGCCTTGGTCTGCGCCGACGATCCGACCCGCGACACCGAAAGACCGACGTTAACGGCGGGACGAATGCCCTGGAAGAACAGGTCGGTCTCGAGGAAGATCTGGCCGTCGGTAATCGAGATCACGTTGGTCGGGATATAGGCCGACACGTCGTTGGCCTGGGTTTCAATCACCGGCAGCGCGGTCAGCGAGCCTGAGCCATGCTCCTCGTTCAGCTTGGCGGCGCGCTCGAGCAGGCGCGAATGCAGATAGAACACGTCGCCGGGATAGGCTTCACGGCCCGGCGGACGGCGCAGCAGCAGCGACATCTGGCGATAGGCGACGGCCTGCTTCGACAAATCGTCATAGATGATGACGGCGTGCATGCCGTTATCGCGGAAATATTCGCCCATGGTGCAGCCGGTGAACGGCGCGATGTATTGCATCGGTGCCGGATCGGACGCGGTAGCCGCGATAATGATCGAATATTCCAGCGCGCCCTGCTCTTCCAGCACCTTGACGAACTGGGCCACGGTCGAACGCTTTTGCCCGATCGCGACGTAGACGCAATACAGCTTGATCTTCTCGTCGCCGGTGGCGTTGAGCGGCTTCTGGTTCAAAATGGCGTCGAGCGCGATCGCGGTCTTGCCGGTCTGGCGGTCTCCGATGATCAGCTC
>WNGJ01008514.1_pt1 | contig 10933 bp, 10 predicted proteins | sample 5400611 | NCBI WGS metagenome assembly WNGJ01 (sample SAMN13153375, study PRJNA577476) | soil metagenome | isolation source: 40 cm soil or saprolite under Garry oak tree replicate 1 | place: USA:California | collected 2016-06-15 | reverse complement strand
ATCAGCAGCACCCTGGGCTGGTGAAGGAGCGCGCGCGCAAGCTCCACCCGCCGGCGATTTCCGCCGCTCAGCTGGGACGTCTTGTCGTGGGCGCGGTCGGCGAGCCCGAGGCGGGCAAGCTCTGTTTCAATGCGCGGCTTCGCAATGCTGCGCGGAATGCCGTGCAGGCCGGCGTGGAACAGAAGGTTGGCGGTCACCGACAATTCGAGGTCGAGCGTCGGTTGCTGAAACACGATGCCGAGCCGCGCCAATGCCGGCACGGCGTCGCGCGTCATGTCGTGGCCCATCACCTCGATGCGGCCGGAATCCGGAACGAAAAGCCCCGAGAGAAGCTGGAAAAGGGTCGATTTGCCGGCGCCGTTGGGACCGAGCAGGGCGATGAATTCGCCGGGACGCGCGACAAGGCTGACGCCGTCCACCGCCCGGATCGGCCCATAGGTCTTCACGACATTGTCCAACAGCAGGGCTGGCGCCGCAATTACTCCGCCGGAGCGATCGTCCATCAGTGGGTAACCTCCCAGTTCGCGGCGGAATTGCATTGCAGGTATGCCCCCAACCATTCCTTCCCACGTATGCGGGGAGGGGCGGGGGCGTTGACGGCTTGCCCGGCCACTTGGATAAGTCGTACGCTGGGATCAATCGTTTTCGCAAGCAAAAGAGGATCGCCCGTGCCTATCCTACGCCTGTTGTCGGCGCCGCTCTGCATTGTCGTATTCGCTGCCGGATTGTCTTCGGCCGGATGGGCCAAGGACACGGGCCTCGTTTTCGTGAGCAACGAGAAGACCAACAACCTCATCGTCATCGATCCCAAGACCAACAAGGTTGTCAAGGATCTGAGGACATCCCGTCGTCCGCGCGACATGCATTTCAGTGCAGATCACACCAAGCTCTATGTCGCCTGCGGCGATGACGACGTGATCGATATCATCGACGTTGCCAAGCTCGAGGTGGTCGGCAAGCTCTCGACCGGATCGAGCCCGGAGACCTTCGGCATCGACGAGTCCCGCCGCCGCATCTACGTATCCAACGAGGAGGGCTCTTCCCTGTCGGTGATCGACATGGACCAGAACATCATTGTCCATGAGGTGCCGACCGGCGCCGAACCGGAGGGCGTGTTCGTCAGCGAAGACGGGCATCTCGTCTACGTGACCTCCGAGGTAGGCGACCTCATCCACCTCATCGATGCCGATTCGGGCAACGTGGTGCAGGATGTGGTGGTCGGCACAAGGCCGCGCCGGTTCGCGGCGACCCCGGACCACAAGGAATTATGGGTTTCAGCCGAGCTGTCCGGCGAGGTCTACATCATCGACCGTGAGAAATTCACCGTCGCAGGCAAGATCGAGTTTCTGCCGCCGGGCATGCGCAAGACCGACGTGACGCCGGTCGACCTTCGCATCACTCGGGACGGCAAGACCGCCTATGTGACGCTTGGCCACGCGGCCCACGTCGCCGTGGTCGATGTTCCGACCCGCAAAATTCAGGGCTACATCCTGGTCGGCAAGCGCTCCTGGGGTCTCGGCATGTCGCGCGACGAAAAGACGCTCTATGTCGCCAACGGCTTCGGCGACGACGTCACCGTGATCGATCTCAAAACGCGCAAGGCCACGGTGTCGATTCCGGTCGGGCGTATTCCATGGGGCGTAGTGATCGATGATTAGAGCTTTCATGCACCGTAGGGTGGGCAAAGGCGCATCGCTGCCGTGGCAACGCCATTCGTGTGGGCTTCTGTGCGATGCGACTTTGCCCACGCTGTCCGCGTTGGCCAGTTTGACCGTGTGGGCAAAGGCGCGAAGACGCGTCTTGGCCCATCCTACGTTCCTCGCCTTGCTGGCGCTCGTAGGTCTCCTCGCGCCGGCCTTCGCTCAAACCACACCGCCATCTCCGGCGCCGCCGCGGCAACAGATCTCCATCGGCTATGTGGAGATCGGGGGCGATCCGCGTTACGAGCCCATCCGCGCCTACGAGCGCCTTGTCCTGAAAACCCGCGCTCACCCCTTCACCGGCGCGCAGATTGGCATCGACGAAGCCGCCGCGCTGGTGCGGGTACTTAACACCGAGTTTGCGCTTGAACGCATCACCGTGAAGTCGGCAGCCGAAGTAGCGCCAGCGGTCACTCAGGCCTTGGAAGGACGCGGTATCCACTTCTTCCTGATCGATGCCGCGGCGGCGGCGTTCAAGCCGCTTGCGGCGGCCGTAAAGGGGCGTGACGCACTTCTCTTCAACGTCTCGGCGGAGGATGACAGTCTGCGCCGCGACCTGTGTGCGCGCGAGTTCGTCCACGTCATTCCGAGCCTCGCCATGCGCATGGATGCGCTAATGCAATATCTCGCATCGCGGAAATGGCGCGACATTCTGGTGTTCGAGGGTCCGCTGCCCGGCGATGCCGAGACTGTCAGGGCGTTCACCCGCTCAGCGCAGAAATTCGGCGCCAAGATCGTAGCCGCCCAGCGCTTCAAGGCCGGGACCGACCCGCGCGAGCGCGAGCAGAACAATCCGGCGCTGCTTAGCGCCATCCGGGGCAACTACGACGTGGTCTTCGTCGCCGATGAAGCGTTCGATTTCGTTCGCCAGGTGCCCTATCACACGGTGCTGCCGCGGCCCGTGGTAGGAAGCATTGATCTTGAACCGGTGGCGTGGCACTGGACTTGGGAGCACAATGGCGCGCCCCAGGTCAATTCGCGGTTCGATAAGAAATCCAGTGGCCGCCGGATGGAAAGCGTGGACTGGGCCGCGTGGGTTGCCGTGAAGATGGTGGTGCAGGCGACGTTGCGCACGCGCTCGGCGGATTTCGCGAAGCAGCGCGATTTCATCCTCGGCGATGCGGGCTTCGACGGCGACAAGGGGCTGCCGGTTTCGGTGCGGCCGTGGGATCATCAGGTGCGCCAGGCGGTGCTGCTGGCCGCGCCCTATATGGTGGTGGGGAGCGCGCCCCTGGAGGGGTTTCTCCACCGCACCAACGAACTCGATACGCTCGGGGATGACGAGCCCGAGACTTCTTGCCACCTGAACAGATAGACGCGAACAGATAGACGCCACTTTAGGACCGCCATGCAGATCGCTCACGTCGGCCGCGCCCTCAAGGCGCTCACCATGCGGGAAATCACCAAGTTCGCCCAGCAGCGCGGGCGGCTTTTGTCGGCTCTTGTGCGTCCGCTGATGTGGCTCGCGGTGTTCGCCGCCGGATTCTACAACGTGTTCGGCGTCTCGATCATTCCGCCGTACAAGACCTACATCACCTATCAGGTTTACATCGTGCCGGGCCTGCTCGGCATCATCCTGTTGTTCCACGGCATGCAGTCGTCGCTCTCCATGGTCTATGACCGCGAGATGGGGGTGATGCGGCTCCTGCTCACCGCCCCGCTGCCACGTTGGGTGCTGCTCGTCTGCAAGCTCGTTGCCGGGACGGTGCTTGCGGTCATCACTTGCTATGTATTCCTTGGAATCTGTGCGCTGCGGATCCCCTGGTATGACTTTTCCGAAGCCGAGTTTATATGGCTCGTTCCGTTCGACATCAATTTCGATGCTTCGGCATGGCTCACTGTCCTGCCGGCCCTGATCGTGTCAGGTTTGATGCTCGGCGCCCTATGGCTGTTCCTCTCGGTGCACATCAAGCAGCTTGAGAATTTCGCCGGCGCCATGAATTTCGTGATGTTCCCAATGTTCTTCTTCTCATCGGCGCTTTATCCGCTGTGGAAGCTGCGCGAGGGCGGGTCGGAGCTGCTGTACTATGTAGCGCTGGCGAATCCATTCACGCACGCAGTGGAATTGATCCGCTTTGCGCTCTATGGCGATTTTGAGATGGTGGCAGCCGCGGTCGTCGGCGCTTCGACGGTGGTATTTTTCCTGCTCGCCGTTGTCGGCTACAATCCCCAGCGCGGCATGATCCGCCGGGCGCCGCAGCCGGCGTGAGCGGTCTTCGTTCCGTCGGTGCAGTTTTGCAGTTTCTGCTCAAGTCTCAATGATCTCCAAGTCTCGATGACTCGGGTCAGATCAATCAAACGAAAAAAATGCACGCGGCTGCCATGATTCCGACACGCAATCGGGAATGAATGCGCCCGCCAATGCGTTGAGGCTTGATGGGTGAGGGTGAGCCGAAGAAGGCCTTGAGTTTCAAGGCTGCCTTTCTGCTCTTGATAAGAATTGTGTGCGCACTGCCGAGCCCGATTCCGCGGCCGGGCGCTGCGGCCACATCCATTCGGATTCCAGCATTGAGTGAGGACGGATTTTGAGCGAACCGTGGTGGAGGAGCGAATGCGTATGATAGCGCGGACCGTTGCAGCTGCGGCTGGCGCGGCATTGATGATGGTGTCGATGGCGGCGGTTGCCCAGCAGTTTCCGGGAGGTAAGCCGGTCGAGATGACGGTGATGTTCGGCGCCGGCAGCGCGGCCGACGTGACGGCCCGCCATCTCGCTGACGGCATGTCGAAATCCCTGGGCGTACCGGTTCCGGTCGTCAACCGTACCGGGGGCGGCGGCGCCATCGGCTACAGCCACGTCCAGCAGCAAAAGCCGGACGGGTTTTCGATCATCTGGAATTCGAATTCGGTGTCGACGAATTATCATTCCGGGATCATGCCGTTCGACTACAAAGCCTTTGACGCGGTGGCGCGGGTCAGCGTCGAGACGCCGGCGATTGCGGTGCGCGGCGATGCTCCGTGGAAAACGCTCAAAGAGCTCATCGACTACGCCAAGGCTAATCCCGGCAAGGTGCGCATCGGCAATTCAGGCACCGGCAGCCACACCCATTTCGTGGCCTCGGCTCTGTTCGCCGACGCGAAAATCACCAACGTGCCATTCGGAGAGGGGCAGGCGGTCGTCAACTTGCTGGGCAGCCGTATCGAAGGCGTCGTCCAGTTGCCGGCCGCCTTGGTGGCGCACGTCAAAAGCGGCGATTTGCGCGTGTTGGCGATGCTGGGCGAGAAGCGTGATGCGATCTTCGCCGACGTTCCGACAGCAAAAGAACTTGGCTTTCCGGTGGCTCTCGACATGTGGCGCGGCATCGCGGTCCCGACCGGAACCCCGAAGCCGGTCATCGCCAGGCTGCAGGACGCAATCAAGCAATCGGTCGACGCGCCGGCGTTCAAAGATGCCGGGAAATCGATCGGATTTACGCCTGCCTATCTTCCGTCGCCGGATTTCGCAAAGCTGATCGCCAGCGATGATGTGAGGCTTGCACAGTTGATGGACGAACTCGGTCTGAAGAAGAAATAGCGCTTGCCCCGGCGCCGGCCTCGCAACGAGCCTCGCGTGACCGCTCCGGTTTACGTTGGACGAAGGTCACCGGAATGCGCTCTAGATGACGGGCCGGCATTTTTTTCCCTTCCCTGCTTGCGGGAGAGGTCGTGGAGGGGCTCTTGCAGCGAGTTAGCGCCGCTGGAATTGTCCCCGTCGATCTACCTTCTTGCGCAAGCGGGGGAGGGTGAAAAATTTCCGCGCCGACAGGAATTCCGATGACCGGTGATTTGGATGATCCGTTGCGTGCGGGCGCCCAGGCAGGGGAGGGTTTGCTCCGCGCCATCAGCGCCCGGCGGGGCGGAATCTGGGTCGCCGCAGTGCTCGGGTTCATTGGCCTGCTCTTTAGCTGGCAGGCCTCGCTGATCGATTTCGGCGATTTTGCTCTCCCGGGTCCCGGATTCTTTCCGCTGATCCTGGGCGTATTGGTGTTTGCGCTTGCCGTCACGATTGGCACCAGCGATTGGCTTCAGGTGACCAACCAGGAGACGGTTGAACTCGGACATCGCGACGTGCTGATCGTGCTGGCCGCTTTGCTGACCGTGCCGCTGCTGTTCGCACCGCTTGGCGCCTATGTGACGCTGGGATTGTTCGGGGCGGTGCTTCTTGTGCTCATCGCCCGGTGTTCGCTCGTGATCGCGGGCGTGTCGGCGGCAATCGGCATGGCGGCGTGCTGGTATTTCTTCCAGGTGGCGCTCGGGCTGCAACTTCCGACCGGGCCGTTTTGAACGGGTTTAAGTGCGATGACCGGCTTCGACCAACTGCTTGGCGGATTTGCGATCGCGCTGTCCTGGAAGGGGCTGTTGTACTGCTTCATCGGGTGCTTCTGGGGCACCATCGTCGGGGTGTTGCCGGGACTTGGTCCGCTCGCCGGAATGACGCTGCTGTTGCCGCTGACCTTCGGACTCGATCCCGCAATCGGCATCATCATGCTGACTGGCATCTTCTACGGCGCGATGTATGGCGGTTCCACCACCTCCATTCTGGTGCGTATTCCGGGCGAGGCCGCTTCCGTCGTTACCTGCATCGACGGTTACGAGATGGCGCGCCAGGGCCGCGCCGGACCGGCCCTGATGATCGCGGCGGTCGGGAGTTTCATCGGCGGAACGGTCTCGATCGTCGGCCTCATGCTGATTGCGCCGCCGCTCGCCAAGGTCATGATCGCGATCGGCCCGTCGGTCGAAGTCGTGCTCATGCTGCTGGCCTTGAGCGTCATCTCGGTGGTATCCGCCGGCTCGCGGGTCAAGACGGTGGTGATGGTGGCTCTCGGACTTTTGCTGGGCTCCATCGGTCTCGACAATCTGACGGGCGTCGCGCGCTTCACCTTCGGATATACCAGCATGGCCGGCGGACTGTCGTTCACGGCGCTCGCTATCGGCCTGTTCGGTATTTCGGAAATTCTGATCAACCTGGAGAAGACCGACGCCATCAAGGCGATCCGACCGAAGCTCAGGGACCTCGTGCCGCGCGCCAAAGATGTACGCGACGCCGCGCCGGCGATCGGGCGCGCCTCCGTCATCGGATTCATTTTCGGCATCATCCCGGGCGTCAGCCACGTGGTCTCGACGTTCGTGTCCTACGCGGTTGAGAAGCGGTTTTCCGCCCATCCCGAGGAGTTTGGCCACGGCGCCATCGCGGGCGTCGCGGGGCCGGAGACCGCCAACAACGCCGTCACCGGCACCGCCATGATCCCTCTGCTGGCGCTCGGGATTCCGTCAATCCCAGCGACCGCGATCCTGCTGTCGGCGCTCACCATCCACGGCGTGCAGCCAGGCCCGCTGCTGCTCACCGATCATCCTGAGGTGTTCTGGAGCCTCGTGGCGAGCATGTATATCGGCAACGTCATCCTGCTGATTCTCAATTTGCCTCTGGTCGGAATGTTCGTGAACCTGCTGCGCATTCCCTATGCGTGGCTGGTTCCAATCATCCTCGTCGTTTCGATCATCGGCGTCTACAGCGTGAACTTTTCGGTCGCCGACATCTGGATCACGGTGATTTCCGGCGGCGCCGGCTACATTTTGCGCAAATTCGGATATGAGATGGCACCGCTGCTGCTGGCGTTCGTGCTCGGCGATCGGCTGGAGGCAAGCTTTCGCCTCGCGCTGACGATGTCGGGCGGCAGCTATGCGACGTTTGCGGATCACGCCTCCCTCATCGTGCTGGCTTCGGTGCTTGGCTTGCTGCTCGGAGTCCAGGGGTTGGCTTGGGTATTTGGATATCGTAAATCGGTGGCGGATAAGGCTGAAGGGGCATGAACGGAACCCCAGAGGCCGAACCGGGTTGAATTCTTAAGTTTTCTGCAAGTTTCTCGCGAGTTTCATGAAGCCAGTTACACAAAATATGTTGCGAATACTAAGAAACGCAAATTGTGTTGTTTAACTGATTAGTTGAATTGTGGAGTAACTTGGTCAGTATTTTGGCTGGTAACTGAATATTGATCCCAATCTCATCACACAATTGACGGAGCTCTGAGGTAGAACAATGCCTGCGGGTAGAAGGGGCGTAACTCGCGCATCCGGATCGAGGGTAAGAGGGGGAAATAAAATGCACATCCAAAAAAAAATACGGGTGGCATTGTGGGCTGCCAGCACAGTCGTAGGTATCGGGTTGGGAGTGGGCGAGTTCGGTCCAACTCTTCCGACGCCGGTTCAGGCCCAGGCCATACCGAAATCGCTTGAACAGGGCGGACCAGACGCCGAGTTGCGAGCGCGTAAGAACCAGTGGACGCTCGGGGTGGCAGGCGGCTTGCTGTCCGGCAGCAACATGACCTTCGCCGATGAACTGGCGCAGGTTCTAGATGACGGCGACAATCTGCGCATTCTTCCGATCGTCACCTACGGGGCGGCCTCGAACCTCGACGATCTTCTCTATCTGCGCGGGGTCGATGTGGCGATCACCCAGTCGGACGTGTTCGAGTATTTCCGCACGGAGCGCAAGACCGCCAATCTTGAAAGCCGCATCAATTACATCATCCGCATGCCAACGTCGGAAATGCACGTCCTGGCGCGCAACGAAATCAACAGCCTTGCCGACTTGCGGGGCAAGAAGGTCAATTTTGGACCCGCCGGCAGCGCGTCGAGCTTGACCGGAACAATCGTGTTTCAGCGCGCCGGCGTGCAAGTCGAGCCGACGAATTTCGACAATCCGCTTGCGCTGCAAAAGCTCAGATCCGGGGAAATCGCGGCGCTCGTTCGCGTGATCAACAAGCCGATCGATTTCTTCGCGAAGATTCCGGCAAATTCCGGACTCCACCTGGTGCCAATTCCGTTCACCAAGACCTATGAGGATGTCTATGCGCTGGGCGAGTTTACGAGCCAGGAATATCCGACGCTCGTTCCGCCGGGCCAAGTGACCGACACGATCGCGGTGCCGGCGGTGCTCGCCATGTTCAACTGGCAGGAGCAGAAAAATCCTGATCGATATCGCCGTGTGAAGAGATTCGTCGAAGCTTTCTTCACCAAGTTTGAGCAATTCCAGCAACCGCCCCGGCATCCGAAATGGCGCGACGTCAATCTGGCTGCGACGGTGCCGGGTTGGAGCCGTTGGAGCGTAGCAGAAGAGATGTTGCAGCGACTTCGCTTGGCCAGTGGCGTCAATACGCAACAGGCTACGGCCGCCGCCGAGTTCGCGACTTTCCTGCAGGAGAAGGGTGTGGGCAACGTGCAGCCGTCAGCAGATCAGCGCGAGGCGCTGTTCCGTGAATTCCTGCAGTGGCAACAGACGCGGCAGCGTGTCAGCCGCCAGCGATAGCACCCCAAAGTGGTGGTGGCCGGGCTTGCCCCGGCCACCACGATTATTTTTGCGCCGATACGTGCTCGCAAGTCACCTGCTCGCTTTCCCGAGCGCCTGTGAAATCTCCAAGCGAATCTTCTCCACCTCCTCCGCCGTGTGCTGCCCGCGCGGGCGTGCGATCGGGACTTCGGCGACGACGTGCGCCGGGCTTGCCGACAGCAGAAACAGCCGGTCTGCAAGGCCGATCGCTTCGTCCATGCTGTGGGTGACGATGAGCGTGGTAACCTGCCGGCTCCTCACCAAGGCGGCGAGCTCTTCCTGCAGATGTTTGGCCAGCGCCGCATCGAGCGAGACGAACGGCTCGTCGAGCACCAGGAGATCGGGTTTGACCGCGAAGGCGCGGGCCAGCGCGACGCGCCGCGCTTGCCCGAGAGACAATTCGCCCGGAAAGTGGTGGCGGTGGGCAGCGAGCCCCAGCGCCCCGAACAAGGCGTCGAGTTCGGCGTCGGTCGCTTCCGGCGCCCCTAGCCGGACGTTCTGTTCGACGGTGCGCCACGGCAACAGCCGCGGCTCCTGGAACACCATACCGAGCTTGCCGTGGTCGGGCAGATGCACCGCGCCGGTGTAGTCGGCATCGAGACCCGTGATGATGCGCAGCAGTGTGGTCTTCCCGCAGCCGGAAGGGCCCACCAGGGCGCCGACCGCTCCAGCCTTGAGGGTGAACGCCATGTCGCGCAGAACCTCGAGGGTGCCGCCCGCAGCCGACCGGTAGGATTTCCGTTTTATGCTGACGTCAAGCTGCCTGAGGTCGCCAGCGTGAGACATATCGTTCAATCGGCTGCACCACGAATGTTTCGATCGCCAGCATGACGAGGACGAAGGCGATAGCATAGGCGAGGATGCGCGTGACGTCGAACAGCTGGAACGCTATCCCGATCTCGAACCCGACCCCGTTCGGCCGCCCGAGCAGCTCGACGATGAGGACGATCTTCCACACCAGCGACAGGCCGGACCGCGTCGCTGCCGCGAGATAGGGTGCAAGCTGCGGAATGTGCACGTGCCGCAGCCGCACCCAGCGGCTCATGCGGAACACCTGCGCCATTTCGTCAAGCTGGCGATCGAGCGAGCGGGCGCCCTCGCGCACCGTGACGGTTGCGTTGGGCAGCTTGTTGAGCGCGACCGCGACGATGGCGGCGGTTTCGGTGAGGCCCGCCCACACATAGGCAAGCACGATGATGACGAGCGCCGGCAGGTTGAGGAGCGCCACCAGCCAGGGATCGGCTAGACGGTCGGCGAGGCGCGAGCGGCCCATCCATACCCCGAGCGCAGTGCCGATCGCCATGGCGATGACAAAGGCGATCGCGACGCGGGCCAATGTCGCGCCGAGATGGAAAGCGAGCGCGCCCGATTGCGCCTCGGTCCACAGGGCGAAGCCGACTGTCTGCGGGCCCGGCATCATGCGCTGACCGGCGATTTCCGATCCCGCATACCAGGCCACAACCATCACGATGAGCGAGAACAGCCTCGACGCGACGTTCAATCGGATCTCTCCGGATCGTAGAACGTCCCCTTGTCCAACTCCCGCGCTGGGCCGACCAACTCGGCGCCGCCGACATCCGCCAGCACGCGATAGAGGGAGATGGCGTCTCGTTCCTCGTCCCGGATCGGGCGGCGGGGAATGCCTTCGCTATAGCGTCGGCGATAGATTTCGAGGCCCGCGTTGTCGGAGACGCCGATGCGCGGCGCCAGCCGCTGCCATTCGTCTTGCGAATTAGCGAGAATATCCTTGGCCTTGGCGGCGACATCAAGGAAACGGACCACGGCGGACTTGTTCTTTGCCGCCCAGCCGGCGTCGAACGCGTAGCCCAGCATCGCAACCGGCCCGGACGCGCCGAGACGCTTCTCGATCGCCTCCATGTCGATGCCGCGTTTCAATCCCTTGCCTTCGAGTTCCGCGCAGAAATTCCAG
>WNGJ01028228.1_pt1 | contig 10934 bp, 9 predicted proteins | sample 5400611 | NCBI WGS metagenome assembly WNGJ01 (sample SAMN13153375, study PRJNA577476) | soil metagenome | isolation source: 40 cm soil or saprolite under Garry oak tree replicate 1 | place: USA:California | collected 2016-06-15 | reverse complement strand
GGCGAGTGAGACAGAAACAACGTATTGGTTTTGTCGCTCTCGCCGATGGACTTCAGCGTGTCGAAATACTGCGTGACCATGACCAACTGCATGACTTCTTTCGCCGACGCCCCCTCCACCACCTTCTGGAATTGTTCGATCGAGGCCTGCAGCCCTTCGATGATGGCCTTCCTTTGATTTGCGATCCCCTGTCCCTGGAGAGCCTTGCTTTCCGCTTCGGCCTCGGCCTTCTTGACCACCAGAATTTTCTCCGCCTCGCCCCTGGCGTTGGCGGCCACCATGCCCTAGGATCACCTGCTCGACATAGGATTTGATTTGCGCCACCGGATCGGACAACTTGTAGTAGGCATCGTAGACTTTTTCGGGACGCACTCGATTCTGCACCGAAATAGGAATGGTGACGAACACGTTATCTTTCGTCTTGGTCTCCATGGTCAGAGTGATCTGATTCACGCGTAGACTCACTGTGCCCATCACCGAATCGAAGAACGGCCGCTTCCAGTTTAATCCAGGCTCGGCGACTCGAAGAAACTTGCCGAATCGTGTGATCACAGCGACTTCGGCCGTGCGCACGGTGAAGAAGCTTCCCAAAATTAGGTACAGCACAAAGCAAACCGCGACCCCCAACGGAATCCAATACAGTTCATTCATTTGGTTTCCTCCGCTGATCCCTATAGTAACCAGCCAGATTATACTGGCCTGTTCGAGTTTTGAACCAGGTTCATCGAGAGAGCGTAGATTCAATGTTAGAGTGCCCGTCCGGGCTCTAGCCATCTGCAGTAAGTCTTCATCTGGGCGATGAATCCTGCGCGGTCTATGTGATATTTCGTGTGTTTGATGGTGGTCCCTGACCTGGCTACGACCCAAACACTATCCTCATCAGCCGCCACAGTCACCTACAACGCTGAGTTGCTCGCGATTGAGATTTATCGAACGCGCGCCGGAGCATCGCGCCCACCGGCACATGCTTGGTGAAATGCGCCTTTCAGAATGGCTTTTGCTTGTTCACTGAACGTTTTCTGTGCAAGCTGCTGCGCCAGTTCCGCCTCAAGCGGCGGTGCCACATTCTACGTCGCAGGCCAGCGGCCAGGGATACAGGACCTTGCAAATGGATTACTCGGTCAAGTTCGATCGCTCCGCGGCTTCCGTCGGTGATTTGATTCAATGCCCGTTCATGCGGAGCGCGTCGGCTTCCGCGGATACGGAATGATGTTGGCTGAGGTGGGCTTGCCTCCTGGTGCCGACGTGGACCGCCCCTCGCTCGACTCTGCCGTTTCCGCTTCCGGTTGGGACTTGCAGAGCTACGAAGTCCAACCTGATCGTGTGGTCTTTTACCTGTGGCCGCGAGCTGGCGGCACGACTTTTTCCTTTACGTTCAAACCTAGATTCGGGATCACGGCACAGTCCTCGGAATCCGTCTTGTACGATTACTACAATCCCGAAGCGCGAGCGTCCGTGCCGCCCGCGCGCTTTAAGGTCGAGGGAACGGCGTTGCCTGATGAAGTAAAAAATATCGGTGCATTCGGAGAAGGCACGACACCCGGAAGTAGATTTTCCAAAGATGTAAGGCAAAATCGTGCCGAAAAATGTGCCCGTCTCACGACGGAGCACTGGGCGAGGGTTGCGTGCGGACGTGAAGGCATCAAAAGGCTCCGGTTTCAAAGCTGTCCATTTCCTTCGCAGTGTTTGAACTCCAATAACGCTTGTGTAATCTGTTCCGCTTCACCATCCACTCATTCGTTGAAAGCCTAACGCCCCACTTCCTGGACTGCGGCGGGCACTTCTAACGAGCGACGGTGTCCAATTTCTTGTGGTGCGTCTGTCCCAGAGCGGATGGCAGGGAATCCGACTCAACGAAAATCTGCAAGAAACGGCAAATAGCGCGTTCTATTTTCTGAGCGCAGAAAATCGCAGGGGCGCTAACTCAGCAAGTCTCAAGGAGACGGATCATGAAGGCTCCGAAGCTATGGGTGTGCCCAAGCAGTTTCTGGTACCTTTTCTTCGCTGCCACACTTGCAGTGCCGCTTTTCGTAGCAGTGTTCGTAGAGTTCTTCCCAGCTGTCAATGCGGACCCAACAGTTGTCACATACACGTACGGTGTCGTGCATGTGACCATTCCTTACCATTCCCTTCATTCCGGCGATGGAACTCTGAGAGTCGAAGTGCTGAATCCGGAAGATGAAGTTCTAGGGAGTGCGGCAGCGCGAGTTGCGATTGGGACGGGATATGGGCGCTGGCAAGAGAGCATCCGGCTGAACAAAACACTCGCCGTGGACGATCTCGTATGGCACCGGGTGCGCTACCGGTTTGAATATGGGGATGGCAAGACCGAGGCCCTCGAAGGTATCGACTCGATCTCGCAAATCCTGCGCGCGCCCGTGGTGCATATTCTAGGGCAGCAATCGTACTTGAGCGGAGGCCCGGCGGCGGTGCGGGTCATCGTCACGGATTCAAAAAATGAAGTGATTGCGGGAGCGGGAGCCGTGCGCATCGAGCTGGCAGCCGCGGATCATAAACCGCGCGTCCTTTTCACAGGGCCGTTGAACCGTCGAGGGACGGCCGAGGCGCAGTTCCAATTCCCTGCAGGCCTTACGGGTAATCACGAGCTGCGGTACGTGGTGGACACGCTGATCGGTTCGACGGAGTTCACGCAGGCAGTGCGGCTGGAGGAGAAAGTCTCCATCCTGCTGACGACAGAAAAGCCGATTTACCAGCCGGGACAGATCATCCATGCGAGGGCGCTGGCGCTCGACCGCGCCGACCACGAAGCCGCCAGCGGACACCAGCTGACGTTCGAAGTGGAAGATTCACGCGGGAACAAAGTGTTCAAGAAAGCGACGGAGACAGACAAATTTGGCATCGCGTCAGCGGAGTTCGCGCTGGCGGATGAAGTCAACCTGGGCACCTATCACCTGCACGCTTTGATGGGGCAGGCCGATGCACCGACGAACACGGCAGAGATGGCGCTGAATGTGGAGCGCTACGTTTTGCCGAAATTCAAAGTGGCCGTGGAATTCGAGAGCCAGGATAAGAAAACGAAGCACGGCTATCGGCCAGGCGACCACGTGAAGGGAACTGTGCGCGCGAACTACTTTTTTGGGAAGCCGGTGGATGAGGCGGGAATCACCGTCAAGGCTTCTGGCACGGACGTGGCGGTGTTTGAAGCCGCTTCAGTCGAGGGCAAGACCGATAGCGACGGGACGTATAAGTTTGATCTTAAGCTGCCCAATTACTTTGCCGCGAGGCCGCTGAGCCAGGGAGTGGCGCTGGTGCTGATCGAGGCCACGGTAAGGGATTCTGCGGACCACGCAGAGAGCCGTGGAGAGCCAATTACCGTGAGCGAATCGCCTCTGCTGGTTACAGCGGTTCCGGAAGGAGGCACACTCGTCCCCGGCTTAGAAAACGAAGTGTTTGTTCTTACCAGTTATGCGGATGGAAGTCCGGCGCGAACTGAGCTGACAGTCCATGCAGCCGACAACGCCGACCAACACGCGACCACGGACGAAGGCGGGGTGGCGGTGCTTCGTTTGAAGGACGGTGCGGGAACCCAAGTGCTGACGATAGAAGCAGCAGACAAGGAAGGGAACCGCACGTCGAGCGCCGTGGCGCTACAAAGCCGCGGAGGACAGGATCAGATTCTTCTGCGGACAGAACGGGCCGTGTACCGAGCTGGGGACGACATTCGACTGAAAGTGTTCTCCACAGTGAAACGAGGCACTGCATATGTCGACATCGTCAAAGAAGGGCAAACCGTACTCACGCGTGACGTGGACATCGAAAACGGCCAGGCCGAATTGAAGCTGGCAGCCACGCCGGAACTGGCAGGCACGGTGGATTTCAATGCCTACGTTTTTGGACGTGACGCGCAGCCTGTAGGAGACCACCGGCTGGTCTTCGTGCAGCCCGCGGATGAATTGAAGATCGAGGCCACGGCCAATGCGCCGGTGTACAAGCCGGGTGGCGAAGCATGCATCCACTTCCGAGTGACGAACGGCCGAGGGCAGGGAGTGAGCGCTGCGCTGGGATTGCAAGTCGTGGATGAGGCGGTATTCGCACTTGCGGAGAAACAACCTGGGTTTGCCAAAGTTTTCTTTTACCTGGAGCAGGAGCTTTTGAAGCCGCGCTACGAGATTCACTCGATCGGGATGCCGGACGTCGTCGAGCCGACGGAAGAGTCCAAAGCCGAGCAAAAGGACCGCGCGGCACGGGCTTTGTTTTCCGCGACGGAGATGGTGAGCGGGAATAAGTTCGAAACGGAGTTCGGACGAACGGTGCCACAGACGAAATACTGGGAGTACGCGCAACGCTATCAGAAGCAGCTTTTAGAACAGGTACAGCGGCTATCAGAGAGGCTCAGCCGTGCGTATGCCGAGAACCCGGAGAACGGGGACCTAATCAAGACTCTGGAAAGAATGAGGCATGACGGCGCGGCAGACCTGCGCGACGCGTGGGACACAAACGTGCGGATAGAGCGCGCTTCGTGGGATACGGACAAGACGCACTATCTGATAAGCAGTGCGGGTCCGGACAAGCAATTCGGGACTGGCGACGATCTGTTGGTCTACGTGGAGGCGCGGCGAAGGAGAGTCGTAGGGCATCCCAGCGCGGGCCCCAGCACGATCGGGATCAACATTGAACACGAGCGCGGCGCGTTTGGTGGGCGCGCAGAAATCATCGGAATGGCGGTGGACCAGTGGGGCGGTGCGCTTGAAGGAGCTACCGTAGTGGCGCGCTTGGTTTCGAGCGGGAAGGTCCGTAGGACGAGAGTAGGTGTCGATGGGCGGTTCCAGTTGGGAGGTTTGCCCGTCGGCGACTATCAAATTCAAGTTTCTACGGACTCAGGAAGCGCTTCTGGCAAGTTGGAGCTGGACGCGCGTGATCGCGCCATCCTGTCAGTCTTGCTCCGGCAAGATCGGCCAGCGGGGACGATTGTAGCGCTAAGCGATTCGGGAAGAATGGTGGCAGATTTCAGAGCGGGCGCGGGCGTGGGGTTTGCGGGCGGCGTTCCGGGAGGAGTGGCAGGCGGCGTCGTGGGAGGAGTAGTGGGTGGTGTGATCCCCAGGGTTGAGCGGGCCCGCGACGCTGAGTTCTTAGCAGCACCACCGGCGGCTCCCATTGCCGTAGCTCAGATGGTTGTAGTCGACGAGGCTCGCGCGGTGAACAGCGTGACGGTCGCAAAAGAGAAGGATCAAGCCGCTTCGGGCGCTGCGCGAGTGCGGTCGTATTTTCCAGAGGCGCTGTATATCAATCCAGAGATCATCACCGATAAGGATGGAGTGGCAAGTATCACGATACCGCTGGCGGACTCGATTACCACGTGGCGCATGGCGATGATGGCGTCGACGGCGCGAGGGGCGCTGGGAAGTGGCACTTCGAGCTTGAAAGTGTTCCAGGATTTCTTCGTGGACTTGGATTTGCCGGTCGTTCTCACGCAAGGAGACCGCGTGTCGATTCCCGTGGCCGTGTACAACTACTCGGGCGCGCCTGGGAAAGTTAGCCTACAACTGCAAACCGACGAATGGTTTTCACTGGTGGATGACATGGCCGAGAAGAGCGTGACGGTGGATTCTGCGCGAGTGGGTGGATCGCAGTTCACGCTGGAAGCGAAGCGCATCGGGAAATTCAAGCTGACGCTGAGCGCGCGAATGAAAGGAGAGTCCGATCGCGCGGACATCGTGGTGCGGGAAATCGAAGTGGTGCCCAATGGGCGCGAACAGAACCAGGTTTTCAACGGTCGGCTGGAAACTACGGCGAGGCACGAGCTAAACTTCCCCCCGGAATCGATTCCTGATGCCAGCAATATTTTCGTCAGGCTTTATCCCGGGCCGCTGAGCCAGGTGATTGAAGGGATGGACAGCTTGCTGCGGATGCCGTTCGGCTGCTTCGAACAGACCTCTTCGAGCACGTACCCGAATGTGCTGGCGCTGGATTACATGAAGCGCACGAAGAAGGTGACACCGGAAGTGCACGCGAAGGCCGAAGGTTATATCGCCAACGGCTACCAGCGGCTGCTGACATTTGAAGTTCCTGGTGGGGGCTTTTCCTGGTTCGGCAACGCGCCGGCGAACAAAATCCTGACCGCGTACGGGCTCATGGACGGGACAGCAGCAGGGCGACGGAAGCTGGAAACCGGATGCGTCGTTCATTAACGAAGGAGCGACGAACCGCTATAACAAGGATGTACTGCGCATCACCGCTTACCTGGCGTGGGCGTTGGAGAATACCGGCTATCAGGGTCAGGCTGTGGAGAAAGCCAAACAATTCATCGAGACGCACGCGAACGCAAAAGCCGACGCGTACACGCTGGCGGTGCTGGCGAACTTCGCTACGGATTATAGAAAAGACCGAGAGTTCACCCGACAGGCGATGCAACTGTTACTCGATGCGCGTACGGAAAGAGATGAACAAGCGTGGTGGAGCGCGGAAGAAACGAATGTGTATGCCACGGGTACTAGCGCCAGCGTGGAAACTACCGGGTTGGCCGCTCAGGCGCTGCTTAAATGGGGCGGAGCTTCGGGGACTGCGCGCAAGGCGATGAATTACATCGCGGCCAAGAAAGAAGCTTCGGGAGCCTGGGGCACGACGCAAGCGACCATCATGGCGCTGCGCGCATTGCTACTGGCCACAGAAAAAGGCACGGCGGACGTGAGCGGCACACTGGAAGTAGTGCTGAACGGGAAGATTGCGGAGAAACTAGCGTTAACTCGAGAAAATAATGATCTGCTCCACCAGTTTGTGTTCAAAGGAGTCGATGCGAAAAGCGGGAACACTGTAGAGATTCGCTTTGAGGGGAAAGGCGGGCTAGCGTACCAGGTGGTAGGGCAATACTTTTTGCCGTGGGACAAGAAACCGGAGAACGAGCCCCTTACTATTGAGGTGACATACGATCGCACGCATCTTGCGGGGGACGATATCGCTATGGCGGCCGCAACTATCAAAAACAATTTGCCGAAGGCTGCCAACATGGTGATGGTAGACCTGGGAATTCCGCCGGGGTTCGATTTACTCAGTGAAGATTTGCAGGCCTACCATGAAAAGAGTGCGGGTCAGAAAAGCGGTCGGCTAGAGAAGTTCAGTCTGACCGCGACGCAAGCGATTCTATACTTCGATTCTCTTGCTTCGGGCGACACAGTCCTACTTCGCTTTCGCTTGAGGGCAAAGTATCCGATCCGTGCCAGAACGTTTCAGTCTCGCGTCTACGAATACTACGACCCTGAAGTGAACTCCATCGCGCGGCCGATTCAATTGGAAGTTCGCCAGCGCTAGCACAATGCTGTGCTGCTTTGAAAGCAAAGCTAGACCGGACAGAACCGATGACCAAACGGCCGAAGTCGTCGTTCTAGAACGACATGTTCAGATGTCTCCCGTCCCAATAGTGAGGTCGGCCCAAAAGTTTCGTGATAGCAATCCTCGCTTTCGGACTACGTTGCCGACAAAATCGGGCGTAGTTCCTGAACATTACACGCAGCTTATAGACATGGTTGTGACCGCTCCGAATTTCGACGAGTTTGTTCAGCGCGGGAACGCTGATGGCAGTGTTTGGGAAAATATCGAATCCTTAGATCAGATTCACGAAGGCCAAATCGAAAACGAATTGAGGGCTTTGGAGGCCTTGGCTAAACAACGAAAGAACCTCCACATCCCTCAACGCCTTTCGATGATGTTTGGTGCTCCAGGCTGTCGCCCGAATCCGTTGGTGATCAGTCGTCAGTTTTTGGCGGCAATTGAGTATCTAGAGACTTCGGTTCGAAAAGTTGCGGTAGGAGCGAAGCCTCGTAAGAACGACCGAGGTTTGTATGTGGATTGGCAATTGCTCATGTACTTGGCGGACCCCAACGTTAGCTTTCTCACCAACGAAGACTTTTCGGGAGAAATATCAACGTCAGCGCAGAAGGACAGAATCATCAAACCCGACGCCCTTGTTTGAAAAACCCATTTCGTGGCACCAAAACGCCCAAAAGTGGAAGCAATTCGTAACCGAGTCAGGACCAGGACATACGGACGGCAATCACCTTTAAGCGGGACGTCTGTCCAAAGAAAAACAAGTAAGCAAGCCTGATTCTACACCGCTTGTGAGCAGTCGCGTCACCCGCAATTCCTGCCTTAACACGAGGTCTTGGACGTGAGAGGATACCGGGCCGGGAGGATTCATGGAGCAGGAAGAAACGGGTGATGTCTGCGGCTGCGAGAGCCAGAATAACGAAGTCGCAAAGGGCGCGGTGGGCAAAGGTGAGGGCCGCGAAGAAGAACTCCTAAGAGGTTCTAATAAAAACCACTGCCAGGACGGAGACGTTGAGCCAGCTAAGGGTTACTGAAAAAATAGTGCGTCGTCCAAACTTGCGGACACCTGCCAGCGCCTACTTTTCGGAACATAAGACCCACCACCATTAGATCTACCCTTTAGAATAGCGCTCGTGCTTCAAGCTGTTGCAGTTTAGGAAAACTGCCCTATTTTCGCATTCAGAAAGTGCTTGATTTTTGTCGCTAACTTGTAGATTTACTTCTCTCATATGAAAGACGAACCACGTGGCCCTCAGGCCGCACACCTCCGCCAGCGCAAGTTTCAACTGCTTCGCCGTTTCCCCATCCCTCCCGATCTGCTGCCGGGAAACCTCACCCGCAGTTTCACCCGCTGCGGGAATCCCCGTTGCCATTGTGCGCACGACAAAGGGCATGAATCTTGGACACTCACCTTCATGGCCGCCAAGGGGCAGCGACAGGTCGAGCGCATCCCGCGAGATTGGGTGGAGGAGGTCGAGCGGCGCGTCTCGGCCGGACGCGAATTTCAAGACACCGTGCGCGAAGTGCTGGCGGCCAACGCCCAGCTGTTGGTCTTGGCCCGCAAGCAGCGCAAGAAAAGGCGAAAGCCCGACTGAGAAGCCCTACCCCACGTCGGCTGTGGAAGTTCGTCAGCCAGCACCTCCATCTGGCGTACTACTTCCGCTCCCCCGGCGATGGGCGTTGTAGTCATAAGATCCCGGCAAAAGATCTGTTGTGGTCCTTCGTCCTGGGCACCATCTTGCGCCAGTGGGCCTTCCTAGCCATTGAATTCCTGGTGGGATCGAAAGCGCGAAGAAACCTAAACGTCAGCCGATCCTTCGGCGACGATGCTTTGGGTTACTTCACCGCACGTTTAGATCCGACGCCCACGCGGGTCGCTTTGGCCGCCGTGCTCCATCGCGCCAAGCGCAACAAGGCCTTCGAGGACTGCCGCTTCGTAGGCCTCGCTTTGGACGGGACCACCGGGGGGCGGCGGCGAAAGGAGGGATGCCCTTGTGCCGTCCCCACCGCAATGCCGAGAAAGAAATCACCGGCTACCGGCATCATTTCGTGCTCGCATCCGTGGTCGGCGGCGACCTCATCCTGCCGGTGGACGTGGAACCCTATGGGCCGGGCGACAGTGAATACCGAGCCGGGCAGCGTCTGCTGGCTCGCGTGCGCCAGAACCTGGGAGCACGCTTCATCAGCTATGTGGTGGTTGACGGAGAATTTGCCACGGCCCCTTTCCTCCATGCTGCGGGAAAGGCGGGTTGGCCGGTAGTCGCCCGGCTGAAGGAGAATCTACGCGAATTACTCCGCGCGGCGGAGAAGCGCTTCCGTTCCCAACCGCCGGCCCTGGAATTCCGGGACGGTACCGATCGCGTGGAGATCTGGGACGCCGACGACTTTGACCCTTGGGAAAGCTTGCAGTGGGAAACGGTGCGGGTCCTCCGCTATCGCCAACCTCCGCTATCGCCAACACAAACCGGATGGCGATGTCGTCGAGGCCTACTGGCTCACCGACCTCTCTTCGCGTCGCATCAGCCGCCGCTGTCTGTACCACATGGCCAAGAGTCGATGGCACATTGAAAATGAAGGCTTCAACGACGCTATTATAAGAATCGTTATGGACTGGAGCATATCCGCCACCACCACGAGCGCAGCTTGCTCATCGTCATTTTCCAGGCCCTCTGCAGCAGGCTGGACAGGTGTGCGCGTGTCGGCAAATTCGGGCAGCGAAAATAGGCTGCGATCGCCAAGCGCGCCCGCTCCAGCCGTTCATCCCAGGCGAAAACGTCGGTCTAAGGCTTCCCGCTGCTGAAGTTCCGAAACTGCTGATGCCCATGCGCGTTCATGCGCGTGCCTTGACAATTCTCCCGTGGCGTGTATTATCCCTCCAACTCAGCTGAGCCCGCTTCCCCCGCGCAGCGAAGTCCCAGTTTCAGACTGTGCGGTGACCCACAGATTCGACACGACGGAGGCGTCCTATGTTCACCAGACTCAAATCTTTCCTTCTCGCATCAGCGCTCGTGCTCTTGATCGCTCTTCTGTCCAAAGCTGCCGTCACACAATTAGTTCTCTATGACAATTTTGCGTCGAGGAATATCGATCATTCGAAATGGAATGGGTGGCAATTTTCGATCTTGATATGGTGGAGGCAACACCCAGGTAGTTGGAGAAGAAGAGCGTCGCCGCCTACACCTTGCGCTCACAGCCTACTCCTCGACCGCTGATAATTTTGGTGGGAGTGGCGGCCCCTTTGGTCTTGCGTTTCCTGTTCCCGATGCGATTAAGGAGGCGTCTTTTACCACCGTTGTGAACCGAGCAGAAGCCGTTGGTTGCGCAAGCAATCCGTCTCTGAGCGTGACAGATGTGGAGTTCCGAGGGAACTTCTTCAACACGGAAAGTTCGCCGACGAGCCAAATTGGTGATGTCGTAGGTGTGATTGGCATATCACGAACGCCTACAGATGTCGGAGGCACTCTCACAGTAGCTGGTTTCTACACTCGCTGTAACGATCAGTTCTGTGGCAATCAGACGTCGCTCGACTACCGCGTGCTCGGCTACGTGCAGCCCGATGCTGTTTCCACCTTGCGCATCAAATGGGATCGGCCTAATCACCAATTCATTTTTCAGTTGAACAGCCAATCTGAAGTGGCCGCGCCATACACTGT
>WNGJ01017480.1_pt1 | contig 10935 bp, 10 predicted proteins | sample 5400611 | NCBI WGS metagenome assembly WNGJ01 (sample SAMN13153375, study PRJNA577476) | soil metagenome | isolation source: 40 cm soil or saprolite under Garry oak tree replicate 1 | place: USA:California | collected 2016-06-15 | reverse complement strand
GGCTGCGGGGGGCGGGCTGGATCCTGCCCGAGACGCCCGAGACGACCGAGCTCTTCCAGTGGCTCGTCCAGGAAATCCAGTCCGTCCGCGGCGAGGCGACGCTGCTTCGCGTCGATCGAGTCGAGCCGATGACCGACCAGGAGATCGCCGACCTCTTCCACAAGGCCCGGAGTGTCGAGTATCAGGCGGTGATGCAAGGGTGTCGGGAGATCCTCCGGCACCTCGATCGCTACCAGGCGAACCACCGCCGATCGATCCCACGGCTCCGCGGCAAGCTCGACGGTCTGAAGCGTGAGCTGGACCGGATTCAGTCCATCGACTACCTGAAGGCGCCCGCGGGAGCGCGCGCCCGCAGCCTCTGGGAGACGGCCGCCAAGCGGCTGCGCGCCGCGGAGACGCGTCCGCGCGCGACAGGGGGCGGGCGCCACCGCACGTCGCTGCCCCCGCGGGGGAGCACCTGGGTGACGCGTCCGCGACCGCACATCGACCGGATCGCCTCCGCCTGGCTCATCAAGCGCTTCTGCGATCCCGACGCGAAGTTCGCCTTCGCCGATGCCGCCGATGCCGCGCGCAAGGGGATCCCGTTCGATGTCCTCGGCGCCGACTTCGGCCATCACGGTGAGGACTGCACGTTCGAGACCGTCGTCAAGCGCTTCGGGATCAAGGACCGGCGCGTCACGGTGATCGCCGAGATCGTTCACGAGGCGGACCTGCACGACGGCAAGTTCACCCGTAACGAGGCCGCGGGGCTCGATCTCGCGGTCAACGGTCTCGTCGAGGCGACGCCGGACGACCACGAGCTCCTCGAGCGCGGGATGGCCATCTTCGAAGGCCTCTACACGGTGTTGAAGCAGAAGGCCTAGCAGAGCCGATCACGGCGAATCCTCGGCCATGAACCGTGATCAGCGCACAACGTTGGGCGCCGACGGGAGCGCCCCTCCTGTCCCTGGACCATCACCGAGAAACGGGGAGAGACATGACATGAAAAAGACCGCGTTGACGCTGGCGTTCCTTGTAGCGTGGATGTTCACGGTGCCGATGGGCTGGGCGCAAAAGTCCGCCGACGCGGAGCATGCGGAACTCGCCAAGGCGCTGCGGGACGCAAAGATCTCGCTGCAGCGCGGGCTCACGGCGAGCACGAAGGAAGGCAAGCCGATTTCCGCGAAGTATGAGGTGGAGCACGGGAAGCTCCAGTTGTCCGTGTACACGATGAAGGGGGAGAAGTTCTCTGAGGTCATCGTGGACCACAAGACGGGCAAGGTGGCGAAGGCCGAGCCGATCACGGGCGGCGACGATCTCACGGCGGCGAAGGCCCAGAGCGAGGCGATGGCCAAGGCAAAGCGATCCCTCGATGCGGCGGCGTCCGAGGCCGTGAAGGAGAACAAGGGGTATCGCGTCGTCAGCGTGATGCCCGCCCTGAAGGACGGTCATCCCGTGGCCGACGTCACGCTCGTCAAGGGTGCTGAGTGGAAAACCGTGTCTGAGAAGCTGGATTAGGGAATCAGCAGTGCGGGACGCAATCATGTCACGAAGAGGGCTGTTCAAGATCGCGTTGACCGGGTTCGGAGCATGCGGTTTGGGCTCATCGCCCTCCGCGAGGGCCGCTCCGCCGGAAATCAAGGTACCCGACGGCGTCACTGAGCAGAAGTTCGACTTCGATACGAAGGGAATCGAGGGCTGGACGCTGGTGCGAGGCCAGTGGGTGGTCGAGGACTTCGCAGGTGCACCGATTGGCAAGAAGGCCTTGGTGCAGCGCGCCACCAGGAATGAGTTCAATGTGATCGTGGCGCCGGCCGGTCCGTTCACCGACGTGGATATATCGGTCAAATTCGACCCCTTATCAGGCAAGGAAGACGCCTCGGGCGGCATCGTGTTCCGGTTCACCGACGGCAAGTATTACGTTGTCCGAGCCAATGCCCTCGAAGGCAATTTCCGGCTGTACTACTACGACGGGGGCCGCCGTCAACTGGCGAGCGCCAGCGTCAAGCCTCCGGCGCTCGCTCAGTGGCACCTGCTGCGGGTCGTTGCCGTCGGTGACCACATCCAGGGCTGGCTCGACGGCGCCTTGCTGCTCGACCACCGAGACTCACGCTTCAAGTCAGGTCGAGTAGGGCTGTGGACAAAGGCCGATTCGATCACGGCGTTCAATGACTTCACCATTCGTGGTGTGACGGGAGGCGCTTGATGAGACAGGCAATGCAGCACGCGCTCTTGATACTCGCGCTGGCGGTGATCGTCGGCGGGCCGGAACTGGCGCTTGCGTCGGAGCCCGACTGGAAGGCGGTGGAGGCGGCGTTAGGCAAGTCGGGCCAGGCGCAGCCAGGCGGCGTCTTTCGCATCGGGATGCCCCGTACCGATCTCGCCGTCACCGTGAAGGGTGTGCCCGTCAAGGCCGGATTCGCGCTCGGATCGTACGCCGCCTTCAAGCCGGTGGGGGATCAGGTGATGGTGATGGGCGACCTCGTCCTCCTCGATCAGGAGGTGCCCGCCGTGATGGCCGGCCTGTTCAAAGGGGGGCTCGAGGTCACCGCCGTCCACAACCACTTGAACGACATGTCGCCGCACGTGATGTACATGCACTACGGGGGCCACGGCGACGCCGTCAAGCTGGCGACGGCGCTCCGCCAGGCCTTGTCCGCCAGCGGCACGCCGCTCGGCGGCGGGGGCGCGGCGGCCGCCCCGGCGGCGGGGCCTGGGCTCGACACCAAGCAGATCGAGCAGGCCCTGGGGCGAACGGGAAGGGCGATGGACGGCGGGGTATTCCAGGTGACCGTCCCCCGGGCGGAAGTGATCACGGAGATGGGGGTGCAGTTGCTGCCTGCCATGGGTGTGACGACGGTGATGAACTTCCAGCCGACCGCCAACGGCAAGGCGGCTATCACCGGAGACTTCGTCTTGATCGACAAGGAGGTCAACGCCGTCGCCCGGATCCTGGTACAGCACGGCATCGATGTGACGGCCCTCCACAACCACGGCCTCATGGACACACCGCGGCTCTTCTATATGCACTTCTGGGCGAATGACGATCCCGTCAAGCTTGCCCAGGGGCTCAAGGCGGCCCTGGGCCAGACCAACAGCGCGAACCCGTAGGGCGCCACGCCACGGAAAGGATCCGTCCCATGAAATGGGTCACCCGAGAGAAGGCGCGCGTCGATCGCATCGCATGCCCCTGGCTCATCACACGCTTCATCGACAAGGAGCCAGCGTTCCTCTTCGCTCACGCCAGAATCCGCGGGCCTGTATGCGGTGGCGACCGGGTTTCAGGCCATCGCGCGGGACGACTTCGACAACATGAAACTGCAGTTCCCGGTCTACGACGCGCTGTATGACTATTGCCGGGCGCGGTTGACGGCGGCAAAGTAAACGACGGCAAGACGCAGGGGGGTCCATGATTCTCGAGCAGATTGCTGAAGTGCCGCTTCCCGCCCACGACAAGCCCGGCGGCTTCGATCATGCGGCGGTGCACGGACCACGGGGGCAGCTCTACGTTGCCCACACGGCGAACAATGCCGTGGACGTCATCGACTGCTCGACGCATGCGTATCTCGGTTCCATCTCCGGTCTTGAGGGTGTCGCCGGCGCGCTGGTATGTGAGGACCAGGACCTCGTATTCACGTCAAACCGCGGCGAAGACACCGTGGGGATCTTCCCGGCGGGTCAGCCGGAGGCCCTGGCCAAGGTGAAGGTGGGGCTGAGGCCGAACGGTCTCGCCTACGACGCCGACCGTCGCCTGCTGCTGGCGGCGAATGTGGGGGATCCGGCGAGCCCGGGCTCGTTCACGGTGTCAATGGTTGACGTGGACGCTCGAGCGATGATCGCCAATGTTCCCGTGGCCGGCCGAACCCGCTGGGTGGTCTTTGATCCTGGCACGGCCTGGTTCTACGTCAACATCGCCGATCCGCCCCAGATTGCGGTCGTGGACGCCACGAATCCGGGCTCCGTGGCCCGTATCTTTCCTGTCCCAGCTGCCGGTCCCCATGGCTTGGACCTGGATGTGGCAACCCGTCGGCTGTTCTGCGCCTGCGACGGCAAGACACTGGTCGTCCTTGGTTCCAAGTCGGGTGCCGAGCTGGCCCAGGCGGAGCTTGCCGGTATCCCCGATGTGATTTTCTTCAACCGGGAACGGCGGCATCTGTACGTAGCCATTGGCGATCCGGGGCTGATCGAAGTGTTCGAGACTGACCAGATGCGGCGCCTGGAAACGGTGCGCACGGAAGCGGGCGCCCACACGCTCGGGTTCGACCACATGCGGAACACGCTTTACGCGTTTCTGCCCGATACCCATCGGGCCATGGTCTACGCTGACCGAGGCTAACCAGATAGACGCGATCGTCCAGGGGTCGATGGAACGGCTCAGCCCGATCCTGATGACCGCCCTCGTCACCGGCATCGGCCTGATTCCTCTCGCCCTCGGCGCCGGCGCGCCGGGCAAGGAGATCCAGCAGCCCATGGCCATCGTCATCCTCGGCGGGATCGCCACATCCACGGTGCTCAACATGGTGGTCATTCCGGCGCTCTATCTCAAGTACGGCCGCGCCGAGCCCCGGCGGCGTCGCGAGGAGCCCGCCATCGGCGCGGCGGCCGTCTCGGACTAGCGAGCGCGCTTCCCTCATGCCATTCCGGAGCCTCATCGCCTGGGCGCTTGTCGGGATCCTCGCGGCGCTGATCGTCTGGGCAGCCGTCCTCCTGGCACGGTCGAGGTCAGAGTCGGTCACCACGCGGGCGACGCTCATCGGCGCGATCGTTCTTTTGGGAGCGATCGTCTTGTGGATCGTCTTCATTCTTCCCGCATACTGGGACTGAGTCGAAGACGGAGCTGACCCGACATGCCTGTCCTCCAGGCCCTGCTCGCGGCTGCGACGTTCGGGCTGAGCGCCCCGCTGGCGAAGCGGCTGCTCGACGCCGCCTCGCCTCTCTTCTTGGCGGGACTCCTCTACCTTGGCGCCGGCGTGTTCCTCACCGCGGTGCGGGCCGTGACGCGGTCGCGGCGCTCGCCGAGAGCCCTCCAGCTGCGCGAGTGGGTGATCCTCGTCGGCGTGGTGCTGTCGGGCGGCGTTCTCGCACCGCCGCTTCTGCTCTGGGGCCTCGCCCGGAGCACGGCGAGCGCATCGTCGTTGCTACTGAACTTCGAGGTCGTCTTCACGGTGCTCCTGGCGGGTGTCGTCTTCCGCGAGCATCTTGGCGGCCGCGTGATCGTCGCCTCGATCATCCTGGCCACCGGCGGCATCGTGCTCGGCTGGCCCTCCGGGCATCTTGACCTGCCGGTCGCGTCACTCGCGGTGGCCGGCGCGTGCCTGCTGTGGGCCATCGACAACAACCTGACCCGTCTCATCGCTGACGCTGATGCCGCCCTTGTGGCCCAGGTCAAGGGCTTGGCGGCCGGCGCGGTGAACGTTGCCCTGGCGCTTGCCGCCGGCCACGCCGTGCCGCCACCGGCGTCGATTGCCATCAGCCTCGTGCTCGGCGCGGTCAGCTACGGCACGAGCCTCGTGCTCTTCATCCTGGCCATGCGGGGCCTCGGGGCCGCGCGGACGGGCGCCTACTTCGCCCTGGGCCCGTTCTTCGGCGCCCTCGGCGGGGTCGTGCTGCTCGGCGAGCCACTGACCGGCCGGCTGGCCCTGACCGCTGCCCTGATGGCGGCCGGGGCTTGGCTGCTGCTCCGCGAGCGGCACTCGCATCGACACCATCACGAGGCAGGGACGCACACGCACCGCCACGTCCATGACCGGCACCACCAGCACGAGCACCAGGGCTGGGAAGGACCGGAGCCGCATCTGCACCCGCACCCGACTGGGCCGCTCGAGCACGAGCACCCACACATCCACGACCGCCATCACGGGCACGACCATGACTGAGCGGTGAGGGCCGCCTACTGACCGCTCTGCTGGAGGAGCTTGGCGACCAGCCCCGTCCAGCCCGTCTGGTGGCTGGCGCCGATCCCGGCGCCGTTGTCGCCGTGGAAGTACTCGTAGAAGAGCACGAGATCCTTCCAGTGGGGATCGCACTGGAACTTCTCGGATCCGCCGTGCACGGGCCGCTGTCCGTCGGATCCGCGGAGGAAGATGGCCGTGAGCCGCCGCGACAGCTCCGTGGCGACGTCCCACAGCTTCATGCGCTGGCCTGACCCGGTGGGGAACTCCACGGTAAGCTTCTCATCGAAGAAGTAGTCGAATCGCTGCAGCGACTCGACCAGCAAGAAATTCATCGGGAACCAGATGGGCCCCCGCCAGTTCGAGTTGCCTCCGAAGAACCCCGTGGAGGACTCCGCGGGCTCATAGTCTACGCGGTGCTCCGTGCCGTTGACGTTCAGCACATACGGGTGGTCGCGATGGTGTTGTGAAAGCGCCCGGATGCCATACGGGGAGAGGAATTCGCGCTCGTCTAGCATGAACCGGAGGACTCTTTCGAGCCGATCGCCGCTCACCAGCGAAAGCAGGCGCCGCTGCTTTCCCTTGCTCGTGACCTGCTGCGTGACGAGATCACAGAGGTCCTCGCGGTTTTCGAGAAACCAGCGCAGCCGCCGATTGAAGCTCGGCAGGTGCTCGAGATCTTCCGGCTCGAGCACCAGCACCGAGAAGAGCGGGACAAGGCCCACGAGGGACCGCACCTTCATGGGGAAGACCCCGTCAGGTGTGTGAAGCACGTCGTAGAAGAACCCATCATCCTCGTTCCAGAGCTCGACGCCCTTGTGGCCCATGTGGCTCATGGCCTGGGCGATGTACATGAAGTGCTCGAAGAACTTGGAGGCCATGTCCTCGTAGGCGGGGTCCTTGCGGGCCAGCTCGAGGGCGATGCCCAGCATGTTGAGGCAGAACATGCCCATCCACGCCGTGCCGTCCGACTGCGCGATGTGCCCACCGGTGGGCAGCGGCGCCGAGCGGTCGAACACCCCGATATTGTCGAGACCGAGGAAGCCGCCCTGGAAGACGTTCTTGCCCTCGGGGTCCTTGCGGTTCACCCACCAGGTGAAGTTCAACAGGAGCTTCTGGAACACGCGCTCGAGGAATTTCCGATCCCCCGCCCCCCGGATGCGCTTCTCGATCTTGTAGACACGGAAGGCGGCCCAGGCGTGGACGGGTGGGTTGACATCGCCGAAGGCCCACTCGTAGGCGGGAATCTGCCCGTTCGGGTGCATGTACCACTCGCGGAGAAACAGAATGAGCTGGTCCTTGGCAAAATCCGGATCCACGAGCGCGAGGGGGATCGTGTGGAAGGCGAGATCCCATGCCGCGTACCATGGATACTCCCACTTGTCCGGCATGGAGACGACGTCGTCGTTGTAGAGGTGCGTCCACTCGGAGTTGCGGCCCCGCTTCCGCTCGGGCGGAGGCGGCGCCTGGGTCGGGTCGCCCTCGAGCCATCGGCGGACGTCGAGGTGGAACCACTGCCTGGACCAGAGCATGCCGGCCAGGGCCTGGCGCATCACGGCGGCCGAGTCTGCGCTCAGGCGATCCGGAATGACCGTCGCGTAGAACTCATCCGCCTGCCGCCGCTGGTCCTCGACCGAGCGATCGAAGCCTTGGAACGCGCGCGGCGGCCGCCCCTTGGCCTCGCGCGTCAGGCGCAGCCTGAGGATGGCGTTCGCGCCCGCGTCCACCATCAGCCGGTAGTGGGCGGCCGCCTTGGTCCCCTCCTCGAGGGGATTCACCACTTCCTGCCGCCCGTTGATGAGGTATTCGTGGAAGGCGTCCTTCACATAGGGTGACGGGCTTGCCGCGCCGTACACGCGCTCGAGGTTCGAGTCATTCTCAGTGAAGAGAAGCTCGGGCTCGCCGTCGCACGCCAGGCGGTACGTTCCATCCATCTCCGGGTGGGACGCGAGGATGACGCGACCCGCCCCTTCTCGTTTGCGGGCGAGGCGCGGACGCTCACTCCCCTCGTTCCACGACCACGTGTTCCGGAACCAGAGGCTCGGGAGCAGGTGGATGGGAGCGGCCTCGGGTCCGCGATTCTCCACGGTGATGCGGATCAAGATGTCCTCGGGCGCGACCTTGGCATACTCGACGGTCACGTCGAAGTATCGCCCGTCCTCGAAGACTCCAGTCTCGAGCAGCTCGAACTCGCGCTCTTGCCGGCTCCTCCGGCGGTTCTCGTCGACGAGGCGGGAGTAAGGATATTCGGCCTGCGGGTACTTGTAGAGCCCCTTCAGGTAGGAGTGAGTCGGCGTGGCATCGAGATAAAAGTAGTACTCCTTGACGTCCTCGCCGTGGTTACCCTCGGTGCCCGTGAGGCCGAAATAGCGCTCCTTCAGGATGGGGTCGCGCCCGTTCCAGAGAGCCACGGCGAAGCAGAGGCGCTGGTGGTTGTCGGAGATGCCGAGAATGCCATCCTCGCCCCAGCGATAGGCGCGCGAGCGGGCATGGTCGTGCGGGAAGTAGTCCCAGGCCGTGCCGTGGGCGGAATAATCTTCCCTCACTGTCCCCCACTGCCGGTCGGCCAGGTACGGGCCCCAGCGCCGCCAGTGGGCCGTGCGCGAGCGCGTCTCCTCGAGCCGTCGCTGCTCCGCCGTCATCGTCGACCGCCTCCGGCTCATCGTGTGGTTATCGCCGCGTCGAAGATCCTCGAGGGGCGCTGGCAGGGCGGTGGGGGCTGACGGTTGGGATCTGGCCAAGCGCCCCTGTTTTGTTTGACCCTTCCCGGGCACTCTGGCACGATGGCGCGCGATTGCACTGCCCTCATGCGCAGCCGGCGCCGGATGATACCGGTGGCCTGGCGAGAGGAGGCGGCTGATGGAAGTTTCCGGAACAGGCAGTCACCTGGACCATTTCATACGCCAGACTCGCGTGCACCACGTGCAGTTGAGCCAGATGGCCGACGTGAAGGCCAACATGATGCTCACCATATCGGCCCTGATGATCACGTTCTCGATCGGTCACCTCTCGGACCCCTATCTCAGATGGCCGGTGCTTGTCCTGATCGTGTCCTGCCTCGCCACCGTGGTCTCGGCCGCCTACGCGGTCATGCCCAAGCTCAACAAGGGATTTCGTCCGGACCTGGACAGACCCGACTGCAACATCCTCTTCTTCGGCAACTTCATGAACCTGGAGTACGAGGAGTTCGCGCGGCTCATGGAGGGCGTAATGAACGACTCGTCGCGCGTCTACGAGGCGCAGGTCCGGGAGGTGTACGAGCTCGGCGTCTTCCTCGGCCGGAGGAAGTACGTGTACGTCCGGCTCGCGTACGTGTTCTTCATTGCCGGCCTGCTGGTGAGCGCCGCCGTCTTTGCGGGAGTGGAGATCTTCGCGACAGCACGATGACGAAGCGCCCGCTCGAGGCCGGACGCGATCTTGATGGGATCCTCGAGGGGCGCTGACGCTCGTCCTCATTGCGGCGTGTGCCAACCTCCCACATCGGCGACGAGGCGATCGGCCTGAGGCGGGCCCCAGCTCCCGGGCTCGTACTCGAACATCTGGCTCGGCCCGTGGATCACCGGATCCACGATCGCCCAGGCCGCCTCGACCACCTCCTGGCGCGCGAACAGCGTGGCGTCGCCCGCCATGGCGTCGCCGAGCAGACGCTCGTAGTCGCCCATCCGGCCGTCCTGGCCCTGCTGGGGCTGCTCCACGACGCACAGCTCCAGCGGCTGGCCCATCATGCCAGCTCCCGGCCGCTTGGCCCGGGCGCCGACGGCGATCGCCACCTGCGGGCTGAGCCGGAAGCGGACGTAGTTTCCCACCGACGGCGTGGCCTCGCTGAAGACCACCTGCGGCGCGTTTCGCAGCCTGACCGTGACCTCCGTGCACGTCATCTTGAGGCTCTTGCCCGCGCGGACATAGAACGGCACGCCGTCCCAGCGCCACGAGTCCACGTAGAGCCGCAGCGCGGCGTACGTGGCCATGTAGGAGTCCTTGGCCACGCCGGGCTCGTCCCGGTAGCCCCGGAACTGCCCGCGCACCATGTTGTCCGCGCTCATCACCCGCACCGTCCGCAGCACCTTGGCCTGCTCGTCGCGGATGGCCTCGTGGTAGGTGCTGGACGGCGCCTCCATGGCCAGGTAGCTGACGACCTGCAGCAGGTGGTTCTGGATCACGTCGCGGATGACGCCGGTCTCCTCGTAGAACTTCCCCCGGCCCTTGACCCCGAAGCTCTCTGCCATGGTGATCTGGACGTTGTCGACGTAGTGGCGGTTCCAGATGGGCTCGAGGAACGCGTTGGCGAAGCGGAAGTAAAGGATGTTCTGGACCGCTTCCTTCCCGAGGAAGTGGTCGATGCGGAAGATGCTGGCCTCGGGAAAGGCCTGGTGCAGGGTCTCGTTCAGGGAGCTGGCCGAGGCAAGGTCGCGGCCGAAGGGCTTCTCGACGATGACCCGGGCGTTCTGCGTGCAGCCCGCCTGCTGGAGCTGCTGGACCACGGCCGGGAACATGCTTGGCGGGATGGCCAGGTAGTGGGCCAGGCGCGCGCAGCCCTCCAGCTCCCCCCGCATCCTGGCGAACGTGGCAGGGTCGCTGTAGTCGCCGTCGACGTAGCGGAGCTTCTCGGCCAGGATCGGGAAGGCGCCCGGGTCGACCCCGCCCCCGTGCTCGGTGACGCTGGCCTTGGCCCGCTCGACGAGCTGGTCACGGGTCCATCCCGACTTCGCCACGCCCACCACGGGGAAGTCGAGACGGCCCCGGCGCGCCATGGCCTGCAAGGCGGGGAAGATCTTCTTGTACGCGAGGTCGCCGGTGGCGCCGAAGAACACGAGGGCATCGGAGCGGGGACGCTCGTCGCTCATGCCTTCTCCACGTGCCCTCCGAAGCCGAAGCGCATTGCGGAGAGGACCTTGTTCTGGAAGAGGTCGAGGCCGCGGGACGAGAAGCGCTCGAAGAGCGCGGCGGTCAGCACGTGGGCGGGGATCCCCAGGTCATTGGCGGCCTGGACCGTCCAGCGGCCTTCGCCGGAGTCGGCCACCTTCCCCCCGAACTTCTCGAGGCCGGGATCGCCGGCCATGCTCTG
>WNGJ01009182.1_pt1 | contig 10935 bp, 12 predicted proteins | sample 5400611 | NCBI WGS metagenome assembly WNGJ01 (sample SAMN13153375, study PRJNA577476) | soil metagenome | isolation source: 40 cm soil or saprolite under Garry oak tree replicate 1 | place: USA:California | collected 2016-06-15 | reverse complement strand
TGGCGCTCGTCGCGATCGAGGAGGTCTCGAAGGTCTGCGCGACGAGCGGCCTGATTCTCGCTGTCCAGGAGCTGGGCTCGCTCGGCCTGAAGCTCGCCGGCAGCGAGTCGCAGAAGGAGCGCTACCTTCCGCGCCTGGCTTCTGGTGAGTGGCTCTGCGCGTATGCGCTCACGGAGTCGGGCTCGGGCTCGGACTCGGCCGCCATGCGCACGACGGCCGCGCGCGAAGGTGAAGAGTACGTCCTGAACGGATCGAAGCGGTTCATCACGAACGCAGGCGTCGCGCAGCTGTACACGGTGTTCGCGAAGACGGATCCGGATGAGGGGCACGCGGGGATCTCCGCGTTCGTGGTCGAGGCGGACACGCCGGGGTTCGAGGTCGCCCGTGTCGAGCCGAAGATGGGGATCAAAGGTTCGACGACCGGCGAGCTCGTCTTCGACGACGCACGTGTCCCGGCGGCAAACCTCCTCGGAGAAGAAGGCGAGGGGTTCAAGATCGCGATGCGGATCCTCGACCGCTCGCGGCCCGGCGTCGCTGCACAGGGGTTGGGCCTGGCGCAAGGCGCGACCGACTACGCCCTCGAGTATGCGAAGACGAGGGAGACGATGGGCAAGCCGATCGGTGAGCACCAGATCGTCGCCGCGATGCTCGCGGACATGGAGACGAAATGTGAGGCGGCGCGCGGACTTCTGTACAAGTTCGGCGCGGCGGTCGACGAGGGAATCGACGGGTCGGAGCTGACGAAGCTCTCCGCGATGACGAAGCTCTATTGCACGGACGTCGCGATGGAGGTGACGACCGACGCGGTGCAGGTTCTGGGCGGGTATGGGTACATCTCGGAGTATCCGCTGGAGCGGATGATGCGGGACGCGAAGATCACGCAGATCTACGAAGGAACGAATCAAATCCAGCGGCTGGTGATCGCGCGCGAGATGCTGAAGGAGCAGCGTGCGTTCTTGCTTGCCGGCGTTGGCTAATTAGGAGGAGCCATGAAGCGCAACTTCGGCCCAATCAGCATCCTCGCCCTGATCGCAGCTCTGGCTGTGGCCGGGACAGTTGGTGCAGCCTCGCCCATCAAGGGCTCATTCAAGTTCTGCAACAATCCGACCTTCCCGCCGATGGAGTACAAGACGGCGGCCGGCAAGGCGGTCGGGTTCGACATCGATCTTGCGAATGCGATCGCGAAGAATTGGAAGATCAAGGCGAAGTTCGTCGAGACGAGCTTCCCCGGTCTGCTTCCGGGCCTCGCCGCCAAGAGGTGCACTGTCGTGATCAGCGGAATCTTCATCACGCCGGACCGTCTCGCGCAGTTCCCGGCCGTCGCGTACATGAAGACGCATCGCGCACTTGTGGTGCAGGCTGGCAACCCGAAGGGGATCAAAGGCCCGAACGATCTGTCGGGCAAGACGGTCGCGGTGCAGGCGGGGACGAAGTACGAGGAGTACCTCAAGGCCCTGAACGAGCAGTTCAAGTCCTCAGGCAAGGCCCAGTTCACCTTGCAGAGTTACCCGGGCGACACGGACGCGGTGGGTCAGTTGGTCGTCGGCCGTGCGGATGCCGTGCTGACGCAGGACACGTCCGGCGCGTTCCAGAAGAAGAACAACCCCGGCAAGCTCGCAATCGCCTACCTGTTCCCGGAGACCGACTCGTTCGGAATCTACTACCGGAAAGGGGAGGCAAAGCTGGGCACCGCGCTGAAGGCGACGATCAAGACGCTGAAGAAGAACGGGACGCTGAAGAAGATCGCCGCGAAGCATCAAATCCCGGCTACCGACGTGAAGTAGGTCGCAGAGCGGGTGCTCGCGAGCTTCGACACCCACATCTTCTGGGAAGCGCTCACTTCCAGGCCGTACTGGCATGGGGCGCTTCTCGCGCTCGAGCTGACGCTCGTTTCGTTGGCGGCTGCCTGCGTGATCGGGTTCTTCCTCGCGTTGGGCCGCAGCAGCCGCTTCAGGTCGGTGCGCGGCTTCGTGTTCTTCTACAGCTGGATCTTTCGCGCGACGCCGACGCTCCTGCAGCTGCTGTTCATCTGGAACGGTCTGCCGCAAATCTGGAGCACGTTCGCGAGCGATTGGTTCAAGCCTTTCCTCGCGGCGTTCATCGCGCTGTCGTTGAACGAGGCGGCGTACATGTCCGAGATCATCCGCGCAGGCTTGCTCTCGGTTGATCCGGGCCAGGAGCTCGCGGCCAGGGCGCTGGGGATGACACGTCCACGCATTCTGCGCCGCGTGATCGTGCCGCAGGCGATCCGCATCGTCATCCCGCCGACCGGGAACGAGTTCATCACGCTGTTGAAGTTGACGAGCCTGGCCTATGTCATCTCGCTGCACGAGCTGCTGACGGCGTCGGAGGTACGCGGCGCGGCCGACTTCCACTATGCGGAGGCGTACTCGGCGGCGGTGATCTATTACCTGGTGATCGTCAGCGTCCTGATGGTGATCCAGGCCCAGCTCGAGCGGCGCTTCACGTGGAGCTCGGCGGGCCGCCGACGCCGTGTTCCGGTTGTCTCGGTCGCGCACGATGCCCGATGAACGACGTCGTCCTGCGCGCGGAGGGCGTGCACAAGTCCTACGACGGTCTCGACGTGCTGCGTGGGGTGTCGATCGACGTCGGGCGTGGCGAGGTGAAGGTGATCATCGGACCGTCCGGCTCCGGAAAGTCCACCTTGCTGCGCTGCTTGGCGTTGCTGGAGCCGGTGGATTCCGGCTCTGTCTACCTGGAGAGCGAACGACTCAGCGACCTGCGGGAGAAGCAACTCGCGGCGCACCGGTCGGAGGTCGGGATGGTCTTCCAGCGCTTCAACCTCTTCCAGAACATGACGGCGCTCGGGAACGTGATGTGCGGCCTCGTCGAGGTGCGCGGTCTGAAGAGGCGCGAGGCGCGGGAGCGGGCGCGCGAGTTCCTCGCGCGTGTGGGGCTCGCCGACAAGGCGGACAACTATCCCGAGGAGCTGTCGGGTGGTCAGCAGCAGCGGGTGGCGATCGCGCGTGCGTTGGTCATGCGTCCGAAGGCGATGCTGTTCGACGAGCCGACGTCAGCTCTGGATGTGGAGTTGGTACGAGAGGTGCTCGACGTGATGGAGGGCCTGGCCCGTGACGGGATGACGATGATCGTCGTCTCCCACGAGCTGCGCTTCGCGCATCACGTGGCAAGCTCGATCCTGATGATGGACGAAGGCCAGGTGATCGAGGAAGCCCCGCCGGATCGGTTCTTCTCCGCGCCGAGCCACGAGCGCACCAAGCGCTTCCTGGCCCTCGTCGAGTGACGTTTTAGCGACGGATCTGTCGCGAAGCCGACACGATCTCGTCACGCCGCAAGCCCTACCGTTAAAAAGCGATACCAGTCCAAAACCCGGACACGTCACATGCCGACATGTCCTGGGGTCTGACCCAAAGACAGCGCCCAGAAAGGACAGGATGCCTCGTCCTCTACGCCCCCAGGTCCCGGGTGGGATCTATCACCTCGTCAGCCGGGGCGTTCGGAAGTTGCCGATCTACACGGACGACTTGTCGCGTCGACGCTTTCTCGCTCTGCTCGACGAGACGCTCGGCCGCTACGCGTGGGAGCTGCACTCCTGGTGCTTGATGACGAATCACTTCCACCTGCTCGTGACGACGATCGAGCCGACCGTCTCGGAAGGCATGCAGTATCTAAACGGCTGCTACGCAGAGTGGTACGACTGGCGGCACGGCTACGAAGGCCACGTTTTCGAGCGGCGCTTCTGGTCGGACTTGATCGAAACCGACTACCACCTCTTCGAAGCCGCGCGATACATCGTCCTCAACCCGGTCCGCGCCAACCTTTGCGCAACCGCCGCAGACTGGAACTGGAGTAGCTATCGAAAGACGATGGGCACGACCACGAAGGGCCCTGAGCTCTCGACCATGCTGCTCTACGAATTCGGCCGTCGCGTACAAACCGCGCGCGTGAACTACGCCGCCTTCATTCGCGCGGCGGAATGATGCGCCGGATCCACGCCGAGACCTCGAGCACGAACTCCGGGTCGAGCTGGTGGTACATCGGCGTCTCGCGGTACAGCACCTCTGCGCCCGCGGCCTCGAGCACCTCGCGCGCCTGCCGGCCCCACTCGACTCCGATCACCGGATCCAGCGTGCCGTGTCCGATCGCGACCGGGGGCAGCGGCGGCGACAGGTCGAGCTCGAAACCTTCCACCGAAGGGATGAAGGAGCTGAACACGGTGAGTGCCGCCGGCCGAGGCCGTCCGCGGCCCAGGCCCAACGCGTACGTCATCACGCCGCCCTGCGAGAACCCGCCCAGCGCCAGGCGGTCGTGAACGACCCCGTGCTCCGCAAGGAAACCGTCCAGCCATTCGGCCGCCGCGCCGTAGCTCGCGTAAAACGTCGTCGCCTCGGGCGTCCCGATCCCGCCGAGCGCGTACCAGTGCGCGCCCCCCGGCGGCAACGACAGCGGCCCCCTCGGCGTCGCGCCGACGAACCGGCGCTCCGGATCGAGGGCATCCAACAAGGGAAAGAGATCGTTCTCGTCCGCGCCGCGCCCGTGGAACAAGACCAGCGCCCCCTCGGGCTCGCCGGCGGCCGGTCGCACGCGTGCAGTCAACGCCATGCCCTGATCATGACGGCCGCGCTACAGTCCAAGCAGCGATGCGTTTCGAGGGCATCCACCACATCACGTGCATCACGGCCGACGCGCCGGGGAACGTCGACTTCTACGTCCGCGTCCTAGGCCTTCGGCTCGTCAAGAAATCCGTCAACCAGGACGACCCGACCGTCTACCACCTCTTCTACGCGGACGAGAAGGGCAGCGCGGGGAGTGACCTGACCTTCTTCGAGTATCCGCAGGCTCGCCGCGGGCGCGCCGGCGCCGGAATGGTGCACAGGATCGTCTTCCGCGTCGCCTCCGACGAGTCACTGGACTTCTGGGAGGAGCGGCTCGCGACGGAGAACATCCCGACGCAGCGCGCCGACACCGGGCTCCGCTTCGAGGACGCGGAAGGGGTCGGCTTCGAGATCGCCGTCGTCCAGACCGACGACGAGCCGCTGATCGCAGATCACCCCCAGATCCCGCGGGAGCTCGCGTTGCAGGGATTCGACAGCGTGCGTGCGTACGCTGATCCGGACGCGAGCCGCCGTTTCCTCGAGGAGACGCTCGGCTTCGAGCCGACGAGCGACGACACGTGGAAGGTGCGCGGCAGGAAGCGCGGCTCCCGATACGCCTACGACATTCCACCCATGGACCCGGGAATCCCGGGTGCGGGCACCGTCCACCACGTCGCGTGGGCCTCACCGGCCGAAGAACACGAAGCCTGGCAGAAGCGAGTCGCCGCCAGCGGCGCACACCCGACGCCGATCATCGACCGCTTCTACTTCAAGTCCGTCTACTTCCGCGAGCCGAGCGGCGTCCTCTTCGAGATCGCCACGATCGGCCCTGGCTTCACGGTCGACGAGCCGCTGGAGACTCTCGGTGAGCGGCTGTCGCTGCCGCCCGACTACGAGCACCTCCGCGAGCGCGTCGAGCCGCTGCTCACTCCGCTGCCGAATCCGCGCGAGCTAGTCCAGCGCTAGCGGCGGATACCGCGCGCGGATCGAGTCGACGAAGCCGGCCATGCGCTCAGCGAGCGCGGCGTCTTCGATCTCGAGCACGTTCTCGGCATTCGTCTCGCCCGAGTGCGAGAGGTTGAAGCTGCCGATGAACACTTTGTCGTCGGCCACCGTCACCTTGGCGTGCATGTAGTCGTGCACCGAGTCCGGCGCATACGGCGTCGACTTCTTGCCGGAGAACGTCGGACGGTGGAGCAGGAACCGGAGAGACGGCCCTTTCCAGGTCACGTTCCCGTTGCGACGCCATTGCTCGAGTACCTCGTCGATCTGCGTCGCGTCTACAACTCCGGCCAGGTCGACCTTGCCGTCGGCAGCAACCTCGGCCAACGTTCCCAAAATCGGCGCGGACGAGATCACCGGCGACGCAACCCGCACGCGGCGCTCGGCTCCGCCGATCGCATCCGCGATTCGGTGGGCGAGCTTCTCCCCGCGCTTCGGCGCGAACCACGTGCGCACCGGGGAATCACCGACGCGGATCGGATCCGTTGCCACTCTCCCCGACGCCTCGACCCTCCGCTTCTTCCACAGTTGCGCAAAGTCCTCCTGGAAGCGGATGGCAACGCCCGTCGACTTGACGACGACGATGACGTTCTCCTCGCGAGTCCACGAATCGTCGGTCCAGTTCGTCGAGCCGCTCCAGACCGAGTCGCGGTCACGCACGACGTACTTCTGGTGCATCAGGTCGGGCCAGCCCGGCACGGCCGCCGTCTCGAACGGCAGCGACTCGACCAGGCTCGGTTCCGTTATCGGAGGGGGTGGCACGGGGGGACGCTCGTCGACTTCGTCCACGTTGTAGACCAGCCGCACGTGGACTCCCCGCTCGTGCGCCCCGACCAACGCACCGCGGACGATGTCTCCGGTTTCGTCCTGCAGGCGAAAGTCGTAGAGCGCAAGCTCCAGCGTCTCGCGCGCGCCGTCTACGAACGTCGCGATCCTCCGCGCGACCTCCAGCGAGGTCTGCCCGCCATCGGTGAGGGTGTGAACCTCGATCAAGGCTGTTGCTTCGCCGGCCGTAGGTTCAGCGGTCTCAGGCCTCGGCGCCCGCAGATGCCATGAGCGTCTCGAGGCGCTCGAGGCTCGCTGCCGGCCACAACTTCTTCGTGTCGTAATAGACCTCGAACGCAGGCACCGACTCGGGAAGCGTGACCCAGGGGAGCTTCGACCGCGTGTAAATATGAACGTCCGGCGCGACCGCCGTCGGGTCGTCGAGCGTACCGGCGCGGACAAAGCGGACCTGGCGGCTCGTGTACTGGCTGAAGACCGCGACCTGGCAGGTCGGGCAACGCCAGACCTTCTGCTTCTTGCCGCCGGTGCGAGGGACGGCCACCGGCTGTGGATCGCCGGCGAGAAGCTCCACTCGATCGGTCTCGATCAACACGTTGATGACGAATGCGCTGCCGGTCTGTCGTTGACAGTTCAGGCAATGACAGCAGTGAACGAAGAGCGGGTCGGACGTAAGGTGGTAGCGGACCGCCCCGCAGGCGCAGCCGCCCTCAAGTGGGACATTCATGAACTCCTCCTCCCGCACGACGGACCGAGTTCCCACTGTACTCGGCGATCATCGTGTTTGGGCCGTTGGTTCGCCCTCCGTGACTGCTCGCTCGCGCACGCCGACAATGTTGAAGGCGGGAAGCGGTTTGGAAAATCCCTTCAGGGTGTACTCGCCCATCGCCTCCGCTTCGACGTTCTCCTCCACCTCCGCAAGGAGTCGTTGCGAAACGAGGATCTGGCCGCCGGCCGCCTCGTCCGACAGGCGGGCCGCGAGGTTCGTGACCGGGCCAAGCGCTGCGTAGTCTGATCGTCCTTCGAAACCGACCTCGCCGCACGTCGCGTAGCCAAAGGCAATCCCGACGCCGAAGTCGAGGTCGTACCCTCGCCTCCTCCAGCGCGCCGTGAGCTCGGCCATCTCCTCGCGTAGCTCGCAAGCCAGTCGTACAGCGCGCAACGCCGGATCGGAAACCTCGATCGGATCGTTGAAAAAGACCTGGATGCCGTCCCCTGCGAGAAAGCCGACCGTTGCGCCGTAGGTCTTGACCAGCCGGCCCACCGCTGTGTGGAACTCGCCAAGTACAGCGAGCAGTTCCTCCGGCTCGACGGCATCGGCGAAGCTCGTGTAGCCGCGCAGGTCGCAAAACAGCATCGCGAGCTCACGACGGTGGCTGCGCAGGATCGCATCGTCTCCGGAGGACACGATCGCATGTGCAAGCTGCGGTGAGAGGAAGCGCTGCAGTTGCCTGAGGCGCTCGAGCTCCTGGACCTGCTGCGTGACCCGTTGCTCGAGCGTCTGGTTGAGCTCGTGGAGCTCGGCACCCTGGGCCTTGATCGTGTCGTGGTACCGCTTGATGCGAAGGAGCGAGCGAACGCGCACAAGGAGCTCGTCGTGGTTGAACGGTTTCGGAATGAAGTCGTCGGCGCCGGCTTCGATCGCCATCTTCTTCTCGGCGCCGACGCTCGACGTGACCATGATCACCGGGAGCATCGCGGTCTCGTCATCCGCGCGAAGCCGCCGGCACACGGTGTATCCGTCGATGTCCGGCATCACGATGTCGAGGAGAATGAGATCCGGTTTTTCGGACTTCACGGCTTCGAGCGCGGAAGCCCCGTTCGTGGCGGAGACGACGTCGTACGCATGTGCGGTGAGCACCGCCTCGAGCAGGCGCACGTTCTCGGGAACGTCGTCCACGACGAGGATCCGTGCCTCGTGCTCACTCACTGCCCGTGTCTCCGCAGTGCTCCTTCACCGTCTTGACGAACTCCACGACGTCCACGGGCTTCGAGATATAGGCGTCGAAGCCGGCGTCGAGGAACCGTTCACGATCGCCGTGCATGGCCTGCGCGGTCAGCGCCACGACCGGGATCGACGCCGTCCGCGCGTCGGCGCGCAGGCGGCCGAGGGCTTCGACACCGTCGATGTCCGGCAGCTGGATGTCCATCAGCACCAGATTCGGCTGGTGCTCGGCCGCCAGTGCCATCGCCCGCTCGCCGGTCGTCGCCTCGAGCAGGCGGTAGCCGGATGCTTGGAGGACGTCGCGGAAGAGCTTCATGTTCTTCTCGTTGTCCTCGACGACGAGGACCTGCGCGCCCGTCACATCGAGGCCGCCCTCGACGGCAGCGTAAAGACGAAAGCGCTACCTTCGCCCGGCTCGCTGTCGACCCAGATTCGCCCGCCGTGCAACTCCACGAGCCGCTTCGAGAGCGCGAGCCCCAGCCCTGTCCCCTCGCGCTGACCTGCACCCGCCTCCGTTTGCTGGAACTCCTCGAAGATCCGCTCCTGATCCTCGGCCGCGATACCCGGCCCCGTGTCCGTGACCGATACGAGGACCTCTCCGTCGAGCGGCGCAGACTTGAGCTCGACACGCCCTCCCGGCGGCGTGAACTTCACCGCGTTCGAGAGCAGGTTGAAGATCACCTGCCGGATTCGTCGCTCGTCCCCCTCGACGACCTCGGCAGCCGGATCGAGCTCGAGGACCAGCTGCACGCCGTCCTTCGTCGCACGCTCCCGGACCATCACCAGGCCGCGCTCGAGCGCCTCGCGCAACGAGAACCGGTTGATCTCCAACTCGATCTGACCCGCTTCGACCTTCGACAGGTCCAGCACGTCGTTGATCAGCGAGAGCAGGTGGTTACCGGAGGAGAGGATGTCCTCGAGGTACTCCCGTTGCTTCTCGTTGATCTCCCCGAACATCCTTTCGCGCAGTACCTGTGAGAAGCCGATGATTGCGTTGAGCGGTGTCCGCAGCTCGTGCGACATGTTCGCGAGGAACTCGCTCTTGTGGCGGCTGGCGCTTTCGAGCTCGCGATAGACACGGCGGAGCTCGTCGTTCATTCGATTCACGTTCGTTGCGAGCGTGCCGAGCTCGTCGCGGTTCGCCACGTCGACGCGTCCGGAGAAATCCCCTGAAGCGATCGCCGCGAGCCGCCCGCCGATTCGTTGGATTGGCCAGATGAGGGACCACGAGATGACGAAGCCCAGGAACAAGGCGAGGAAGACGGTTCCTGCGCCGACTCCGATGAAGAGGTTGCGGGAGCTGACATACGCGCGGCGGTTTTCGGCGACCAGCGCATTCGTTTTGACGGTCGTCGACTCGGCCAGCCTCCGAGCGGCGACTTCGAGGTCGACGGACAGGTTTTCGGCGCGCGCGTGCAACGGGAACGCATGCGCGCTCGAGCCGGCGATCTTTCCGACGAGCCTTTTCAGATTTGCGTAATCCTTCTTGATGTGCCCGAAGGCGACGACTTCGTCGGTCGTCGGCTTGAACTCGAGCTGGGTCGCTGTGCCGAGCAGCGCGAGCACCGCGTCAACCGGTTGGCGTATCGTTCGCAGGCACGTCGGCGCCGATCCTCGCGCAGGTTTGCCCCCGTTCAGCCACTTCGCGTAGTCGGGCGTGCCCGTGCAAAGTGCGAGCACCTGGCGTAGGGTGGCCGCGTCTGCTTCGAGCGCCTGGTAGCCGGCGACCCGTACCTGCAACGCACCGAGACGCTCGGCGCGCGAGTTCGCCTGACCAAGAACCCGCAGTCCGAGCAATGCGACCAAAACGAGCAGCGCAGCAATTCCGAGGAAGGCGACGAGGAGCTTCGTCCGTACTTTCGCTGGGAGTTTGGCGACGGCACGAACGAGGGGGTTGTCCGCACGACTCAGCAGCCGTCGGCGTTTCCCGCCGACGGCTGCTGGAGGCGAAGCCGGAACCGTTGCGTGGGCCTGCGCCAAGGGTTTACGGCGTGAGCGTGACCGATGAAGCCGCCATGTTGGTGATCAGCCACTTTCCATTGAGCTTCTGCACCTGCTGGTCGGCGCCGACGGTGCTTGCAACCTTGCCGGTATCGATTGCCGGTATCGACGTCGATGTAGTGGCACTCGAAGTAGAGCGTGCCTTTGTTGCCGTTCACCGTCGTTCGGATCTTGTACGCCGGTGTGTCGGAGATCCAGTGATTCTGAGGCTGGAACGGACCAGCCTTCGCAAACAGCGCGCGGATTTCTGCTTTCCCCGTCACCGTCTTCCCCGGAAAGGTTGCGGTCGCGTTGGGCGCCCAGATCGACATCATCAAGTTGAGATCCTTCTTGGACGCTGCCTTGTGCCAGATCTTCTCGATCTGATCGATCTGGTAGAGCGCGGCCAGCTTCTGGACACTGGTGCCCGAGCTACCGCTTCGGGCCCCGTAGGCGGTCACGGCGAGCACCAGCCCCGCGAGCGCCGCCATCGTCAGAACCTTCTTCATCACAACCTCCTCTAGCTCGAGCCGCTTTTGAGCATCACACACCCGCCGCTGATTGCCTAGAGCCGACTCACCCGACGGGCTGGAACGCGCGCCGAAGGTCGTACTTCGCGACCTTGCGGCCCAGGACGACTCCGGCAAC
>WNGJ01008511.1_pt1 | contig 10935 bp, 10 predicted proteins | sample 5400611 | NCBI WGS metagenome assembly WNGJ01 (sample SAMN13153375, study PRJNA577476) | soil metagenome | isolation source: 40 cm soil or saprolite under Garry oak tree replicate 1 | place: USA:California | collected 2016-06-15 | reverse complement strand
TACCCGGACGCCCGGGCCCGGAGCCGGGCGATCGGCGTGTGGGCCGCGACCTCCGGGTTCGCGCTGGCCGCGGGCCCGGTCATCGGCGGCATCCTGACCGGCGTGTGGAGCTGGCGCGGCATCTTCTGGTTCAACCTGGCGTTCGGGCTGGCCGCGCTGATCGTGGCGGCGGTCATCCTGCCGGAGAGCGCCGACCCGACGGCGGCGCGGGTGGACACGGCCGGCACGATCCTCGGCGCGGGCGCGCTGGCTACGTTCGTCTTCGCGATCATCGACGCGGAGTCGGCCGGCTTCGGCTCGGCCGTCGTGATCATCCTGCTGTGCCTGAGCGCGGTCCTGTTCGCGGCGTTCGGCTGGTGGGAGCGCAGGTCCCCGAACCCGCTGCTCGACCTGCGCTACCTGCGCGTGCCGCAGTTCACCACGGCCAACATCACCGCGTTCTGCACCTACTTCGCGACGTTCGCCATCTTCTTCTTCACCGCGCTGTACCTGGTCGAGGTGGTGAACGCGTCCGGCTACCGGCTGGCGGTCCTCTTCCTGCCGATGACCGTGCTGATGATCGTGGCGTCGCTGCTGGCCGGGCGCTGGACGGACCGGGCCGGGCCGCGCTGGTCGATCACGATCGGCTGCGCGCTGCTGGCCGCCGGGCTGTTCTGGACCGACAGCGCCCTGTCCCCGAAGCCGGACTACGCGGTGCTCACCGTGGCGCTCGCGCTGGCGGGCATCGGCATCGGCACCACCGTGGTGCCGATCACCTCCTCGGTGCTGTCCGCGGTACCGCCGGAGCGGTCCGGCATGGCCGCCTCGGCCAGCAACACCAGCCGGGAGATCGGCGCCGTCACCGGGGTCGCCGTGCTCGGCTCGCTGGTGTACTCGCAACTGCACGTCAGCCTGGTCGCGCAGATGAACCATCTTGGCGTGCCCCAGGCCTTCCAGGGCCTGGTCATCAACGCCATCGAGACCGGCTCGATCCCGAAGGACACCAACGCCTACGCGGGCTTCGGCAAGCTGGTGCAAGAAGTGATTGGTGCGGCCTATACGGCCTTCCACGACGGCCTGCACGCGGCGTTGTACCTGTCCGCCGGGCTGGCGCTGGCCGCCGGGCTACTCTCGTTCATCACGCTGCGCTCACGCCCGGTCAACTCTGGGTCTTGACAAGTCCTCTGGTTTGAGGGATCTAGGTAATGGACGGCAATGACGCACGGCCACCACCCCTCGACGGCACGTTAGCGAAGAGAGGCCGACCATGGTCTGCTACGCCCGCCCCGCGAGTCTGCTGGCCGCCATCGTGGCCGTCGCCTGGCTGGTGTTCTCCGGGCCGGTCAGCCACTTCTTCAGCACCGCCGCCGTCATGGTGGCGGTGATGGTTGCGACCGCGGGCGCGGCTGTGGGCGCGGCGCTCGTCTTCGCCACCTTCATGTCCACCCGGCGCCGCCGTGCCAGAGCCGGTGGCTGCGTGAGCTGCCGCTTCCAGTGCCAGCACGCCATGACCGGCCATGCTGAGGGCCGCCGGCTCTGGCTGGTGACCACGGCGGACCGGCGTGAGCTCGCGGAGCCAGGCCAGGGCGTCACCGGGTGCCAGGGCCCCTTGCCCGCCCGTTCGGCACCGGTCTTGCTACCCATGCCGGAGGTGAGGGTTCCCGGGCCGCGGTGGCCCGACCGGCCGCTGTACCGGGTCCCCCCGGGAACAGCGCCCCAGCGGGAACGGGCCGGGTCGCCGGCCTAGGCCAGGACCACCTCGTAGACCAGCTGGATCGCGTCGCCGAGCAGGTAGAGCCAGATCGCGACCGAGAGCAGGCGCCAGGCCCGGACGGTGGCCCGGCCGAGATCGGTGCGCCGCGACACCCGCCAGGCGCAGTACCCGCCGGCCGCGTTCGGCAGGAAGAACGCCAGGTCCCCGATCAGGGCCTGGTGCTGGTGGCCGCCCAGCGGAAGACCTGCCACAGCCCGTAGACAACCATGATGGCCACGGCGGCGGCCAGCGTCCATGCGCCCACCGGATCGGTGACCCGGCGCAGCCACCGACTCCGCCGCTACCACCCGGCCTGAGGACAGCTCGACCTCGGGCTGGTAGTAGGCCACCAGCTGGCCACTGCGCAGCGCATGAGGGAATTCGGCCTTCAGTCGCGCGGCTAGGTCTTCGGCTTCGACTGCCATCCGCGGCCGTTCTCCTCGGTGACAACAGGGCTACTGGTTCTACACACTGTAACCGCCAGTCACATGCTGTCATAATTGAGGGTTACGGCCTCGCCTTGTGCCAGGTCAGCGCGCTTTAGCTACATGGGCCGCGTCAGTGCACGACCGGGCCTGGGCGGCCCGCTCGGCGGTCCTGGTGATGAGCTCGGCGACGGCGCCGGGGTCGTCTGCCATCGGCACGTGGCCGCAGCCGGGCAGCGTTTCCGCTCGTGTCCCGGGCGGAAGCTGGTCCAGGTGCCGGGACTGACGGGGCAGCAGCAAGATGTCCCGCGAGCCGAAGGCCAGCGTCAGCGGCGCGGTGATGGGCGCGGTGGCCAGGTACCGGCACCTGGCCGTGGCGGCCAGGGCCGCCTCGAAGCCGGGGCAGGTGCCCATGGCCGCGAGGGCCTCCCGGGCGTAACCGGGCGTCAGCCGGGTGGGCCGGCCGTGGGTCTGGCCGAGCACGACGACCCGGCCGAGCCGGTAGCGCACCAGGCGGGAGAGCGGCCGGGCAGCGTGCCGGGCCAGCCACCGGGAGGTGCGGAGGCTGATCCGGCAGTACAGCGGGGCGTCCCGCTTCCAGAGCCCGGCCGGGCTGAGCACGGTGACCGAGGCGGCCGGACGGAGTGCGGCCAGTTCGAGCGCGACCCAGCCGCCGAGGGAGTTCCCGGCCAGGTGCGGCGTTGTGACGCCGAGTTCGGCCAGCAGCCCGGCCACGGCTTCGGCTAGGGCGGCGGGGTGGGCCTGAGCGGTGGCGGGTGAGTCGCCGAATCCGGGCAGGTCGACCGCTATGACGTCGAAGCGCCGGGCGAGCGCCGGGATGACCGGATTCCAGGAGCGACGGGAGAGCCCGAGCGGGTGCAGCAGCACGAGCGGGGCGCCCGAGCCCGAGCGGGTGTAGGCAAGTGATGATGACATGTCGGTTGAGACGCCGCCCTCCCGGGTTCTGTGACACCTGGCCCGGGGTGAATGAGGATCAGGGGCCGAACGAGCCGTGGCGACCCGCCCCGGCGGCGAACCGGGCGGCGCCGGGGATGGCCTCGCTGGTCAGCGCCTGGCGGCCGTGCGCGAACTCGGACGCCAGGGCGCCGACTTCGGCCAAGCCCTCCTGGTCGAGCACTGACGCGCGGTCGCTGCGCAGGCAGACCTGCGGGAACGCGGCCAGCTCGGCGGCGAGGTCCCGGGCTGCAGTCAGCGCCTGGCCGGGCGGCACGACGCGGTTGGCCAGCCCGAAGGCCAGTGCTTCCCGGGCATCGACGGCGCGTCCGGTGAGGATCATGTCCATCGCCCGGCTGGTGCCGATGAGCCGGGGCAGCCGCACCGTGCCGCCATCGACCAGCGGAACGCCCCACCGCCGGCAGAAGACGCCGAAGACGGCGGTCTCGTCCGCGACCCGCAGGTCGCACCACAGAGCCAGTTCCAGGCCGCCGGCCACGGCGTACCCGGACACCGCGGCGATGACCGGCTTGGACAGCCGCAGCCGGCTGACACCCATCGGCGCGTCGCCATCCGGCGCCACCCGGTTGCCGCGTTCGGTGCCGAGTGCGGTGAGATCGGCGCCGGAGCAGAATACCCCGCCCTCGCCGTGCAGGACGGCCACGGCGGCGTCCGGATCGGCGTCGAAGGCGCGGAAGGCCGCGGCCAGCGCGGCCGCGGTGGGACCGTCCACGGCGTTGCGGCGGGCGGGACGGTGCAGGTAGACGGTGGTGACGGTCCTCGACCGCTCCACCCGGACGGCCTGTTCGGTCATGGCTGTCAGTCTAGGAACCGTGTCCTTGTCACCCGGGGCTGGCTAGCAGCCTCTCGATGTCCTCGATGGCCTGCGTGTTGTGCTGGAAATGGACGGCGTGCATGCCCGCCTCACGGGCACCGGCGACGCAGTAGACGGTGTCGTCGAGGAACACGGTCTCGTCCGGGTGGACGTCCAGGCGAGCGCAGGCCAGGGCGTAGATCCGGGCATCGGGCTTGTTCATCCCCGCCTCGTGCGAGTAGACGATGTCGTCGACCAGGTCCTCGAAGCCGTAGGCCGCCTGCTCCTTCTCGCGGGCGCCGACGAAGCTGTTGCTCAGGATCCCGGTGCGATACCGCGGCCGCAACTGGCGGGCGTACTCGATCAGCTCGGTGTTCGGGGTACCGAGGTACTGGCGCCAGATGTCGGCCATGAACGCCGCCACCTGATGCTCATCCAGGCCGAGGCGATCCCGGGTGGCCTGGTGCACCGCGGCCTCGGTGATCGTGCCGATGCTGCCTCCGGCCCAGACGTCATGCATGCGTTCGCTCAGTTCCCCGGCGGATAGCCCCAGCCGGGCCTCCCACATCTGGATGACGCCGAGGTCCGGGGTGATCTCCAGCACGCCACCGATATCGAGCACCACCGCGCGGATGGCCATGCCTCCTCCTGCCGGTACGGTGCCCCGCCGGGGCGCCTGGTGCTCCCGCAAGCCGTTCGGGCACGCCAGGACCCTAGTCGCCGGTCAGCTTGACCGCCACCCCGGCGGCGTTTTCCTTCTGCAGGCCATGGGCCAGGCTCGCGCTCGGCATCATGTGGAGCGGCGCGCCCGCGGTCAAGGAAGGTCACAAGCTCCGCACCACGGGGCCGTACGGCATAACCAGGCATCCCATTTACGCCGGCATCCTGAGCATGCTGCTCGGCACGCTGCTGGTGGCCGGGGCCGGGCGGTGGCTTGTGCCCTTCCCCGTTTTCCTCGTTCTTCTCGAGATCAAGATGCACATCGAGGAACGTTTCATGCTGGCCGGGTTTCCCGACGACTATCCGCCGTACCGCCGGCGAGTGCCCCAGCTGATACCCGGCCTGCGCCTGGTCAGGTCCGCGCGGCCGGGCTAGCGATCACGCCGGGGCGGCGGGCTCACTGGCCGCCGGTTCCCCGTGTGGCTCCCGCGGGAGGACACTCATGAATGGGGGCGCAAATGCAGTGAGCACCCGGAGGTTGCCGTGTCTGTGCCACCGAATCCGCCCAACTTCGGCCATCCGCCGGGGCCACGCCCCGGGCGCAGCGGACCCGAAGCGGTGCCGTGCACGCGGTGCGGCCACCGCGCCCGCTCGCACGCCGACTCGGCTTCCTGCTCGGCCCGTGGCCGCTGGTGGCGGCGCTGCCGCTGCAGCGGCTACACCGGATTCGACGCGGCCGACCCCGCTTAAGCCGGTCCTGCCTCACGGTGTCCGCGAGGGTCCGGTCAGGGGCCGACGTAGGCCGCGAGGTGCTCGCCGGTGAGGGTAGAGCGGGCGGCGACCAGGTCGGCGGGTGTGCCCTCGAAGACGATCCGGCCGCCGTCGTGACCCGCGCCAGGGCCGAGGTCGATGATCCAGTCGGCGTGCGCCATGACCGCCTGGTGGTGTTCGATGACGATGACCGACTTACCGGAGTCGACGAGCCGGTCGAGCAGGCCGAGCAGTTGCTCGACGTCGGCGAGGTGGAGGCCGGCGGTCGGCTCGTCGAGGATGTAGACGCCGCCTTTTTCGCCCATGTGGGTGGCCAGCTTGAGCCGCTGCTGCTCGCCGCCGGACAGCGTGGTGAGCGGCTGGCCCAGGCTGAGGTAGCCGAGCCCGACGTCGGCGAGCCGGTCGAGGATGGCCTGCGCGGCCGGGTTGCGCGCCTCGCCGTCGCCGAAGAACTCCCGGGCCTCGGCCACCGACATGGCCAGCACCTCGCTGATGTCGCGGCCTCCGAGGTGGTACTCCAGCACCGAGGCGTCGAACCGCTTCCCCTCGCACACCTCGCAGGTGACGGCTACGCCGGCCATCATGGCCAGGTCGGTGTAGATGACGCCGACGCCGTTGCAGTTGGGGCAGGCGCCCTCAGAGTTGGCGCTGAACAGCGCGGGCTTCACGTCGTTGGCCTTGGCGAACGCCTTGCGGATCGGGTCGAGCAGTCCGGTGTAGGTCGCCGGGTTGCTCCGGCGCGAGCCGCGGATCGGGCTCTGGTCCACCGCCACCACCCCGTCCCGCCCGGACACCGAGCCGTGGATCAGCGAGCTCTTGCCGGAGCCGGCCACGCCGGTGACCACGACCAGCATGCCGAGCGGTATGTCGACGTCGACGTTCTGCAGGTTGTGGAGGCTGGCGCCGCGCACCTCCAGCGCCCTTGATGACGTCCGCACCGTCTCCTTGAGGGCGGCCCGGTCGTCCAGGTGCTGCCCGGTGATGGTGTCGCTGGCCCGCAGCCCTTCGACGGTGCCCTCGAACATCACCTCGCCGCCCGCGGCACCCGCGCCGGGGCCTAGGTCGACGGCGTGGTCGGCGATCGCGATCGTCTCCGGCTTGTGCTCCACGACCAGCACCGTGTTGCCCTTGTCCCGCAGCCGCAGCAGTAGGTCGTTCATCCGCTGGATGTCGTGGGGGTGCATCCCGATCGTCGGCTCGTCGAAGACGTAGGTGACGTCGGTGAGCGCGGAGCTGAGGTGGCGGATCATCTTGACGCGTTGCGCCTCGCCGCCCGAGAGCGTGCCCGACGGCCGGGCGAGCGAGAGGTAGCCCAGGCCGATCTCGGCGAACGAGTCCAGGGTCTGCTTGAGCGCGGCCAGCAGCGGCGCCGCCGACGGCTCGTCGAGGTGGTCGACCCATTCGGCCAGGTCGCTGATCTGCATCGCGCAGGCCTCGGCGATGTTGGTGCCCTTGATCCGCGAGGAGCGGGCCGCCTCACTGAGCCGGGTGCCGTCGCACTCTGGGCACGCGGTGAAGGTGACCGCGCGCTCCACGAACGCACGGACGTGCGGCTGCATCGACTCCTTGTCCTTGGCCAGCATCGACCTGCGGACCCGCGGGATCAGCCCTTCGTAGGTCATGTTGATGCCCGCGATCTTCATCCTGACCGGCTCGTGGTGCAGGAAGTCGTGCAGTTCCTTCTTGGTGTACGTGCGGATCGGCTTGTCCGGGTCGACGAAGCCCGACTCGCTGTACAGCCGGGAGTTCCAGCCTCCTCCGGTGTAGCCGGGGACGGTGATCGCGCCCTCGTTGAGCGATTTGCTGTCGTCGTACAGCTGAGACAGGTCGATGTCGGTGACCACGCCCCGGCCTTCGCAGCGGGGGCACATGCCGCCGGTGATGCGGAAGCTGCGCCGCTCCTTCACGGTTTTCCCGGCGCGCTCGAGGGTCACCGCACCCGCTCCGCTGATGGAGGCAACGTTGAAGGAGAACGCCTGGGGCGAGCCGATGTGCGGTTTCCCGAGCCGGCTGAACAGGATGCGCAGCATCGCGTTGGCGTCGGTGGCGGTGCCGACCGTGGAGCGGACGTCGGAACCCATCCGCTTCTGGTCGACGATAATCGCGGTTGTCAGCCCGTCGAGCACGTCGACCTCGGGCCGCGCCAGCGTCGGCATGAAACCCTGCACGAAGGCGCTGTAGGTCTCGTTGATCAGCCGCTGTGACTCTGCTGCGATGGTGCCGAACGCCAGGGAGCTCTTGCCCGAGCCGGAGATGCCGGTGAACACCGTCAGCCGGCGCTTCGGGATCTCGATGCTGACGTCCTTGAGGTTGTTCACGCGCGCGCCGTGCACCCGGATCAGATCGTGGCTGTCGGCAGCGTGCAGCGCAGGCGACTGCGTGTCGGTCCTCGTGGCCATGCTCATCGTGTCTCCATGTCCCCTGTCTACCTGAGTCCCTGTCTACCTGATCGGCGGTGTCGGCCGGGGCGTCAGGCCAGCCAGCGGCCGTCGCGCAGCAGCTCGCGGCCGGGCAGTTCGTCCACCTCGCGCCAGGCCTGAATACGTTGCGGGCGGATGCGGAACCAGCGGTACGGCGTGGCGAGCTCGCGCGGGTCGAAGCCGGTGCGCGCGGCGAACCGGTCCCCCCGGTCCTGCGGCAGCGCGTCGATCTCGAGGACCTCGACATCGCCGTCGATCATGGACACGTCGCGGGTCAGGCCAAGCCCGAGCCGAACGGTCCGGGTGGCAGCCAGGTTCCTGCCGGTCGGGCTGTCCGCCGGGGTGGCCACCAGAAGCGCCTCGCCGTCCCAGTCGAAGGACAGCGGCACCAGGTATGGCGCACCATCCGCCGAGGCGCTGGCCACCCAGACGTCGACGTCGCGGGTGAGCCGTTGCTCGGTGTCGCGACGACGCTGAGCGTGCGAGCGAGGGCCGGCGCTCATGGGTCCTGAAGCAGGCCGAGGACGTTGCCGTCAGGGTCGGTGACGGTGGCCACCAAGCGGCCACCGCCGACGTCGTGCGCGGGTTCCTTCACGGTGGCGCCCGCGGCGGTCACCTCGGCCAGCTTCGCCTCGATGTCCGGCACCTGCCAGTAGGCCACCGGCGACGTCATGCCCTGCGCGCCACCGCCCGGCACCAGGCCGATGTGCTGGCCCCCGGCATCGAAGCCGACGTAGTAGGGCGAGTCGGCCTGCGGCTGCATGCCAAGCAGGGTGGCGTACATTGCCTTGGCCGTCGCCAGGTCGGACACGGGATGCAGCACGATCTTGATTCCCTGGGTGGGAGAGCCGGTCATGGTTAGTCCTGACGTCGTAGGTCACATCGACCCTGGCTGTCGATTTCGTGTCTCGTAGAAGTGTGACGACAGCGAACCAGAGGACGCTTCTCGATTCCTGCTCGGTCCTCAGCTCCGCTTTCTTCACGAGCGCACCGATCCCCTCATGCTAGGTGCGGCCCGGTGACCTGCGCTTCTTCATTCCTGACCGGTCAGGTGCTGGCTGCGAGCTTCAGCAGGAGCTGGGCGGTGCCGTCGTGGGAACGGTGGCGTAGCCGGAGGATAGCGAGGGCCGCGGCGGTGGCCTGGCACCAGTGCCAGAGCCTGTCACGGTCCAGATCCGGGACGAGCCTGCATAGCTGCCCGATCCGTTCGCGGACCTCATCAATGCTGGCGGCCCGGTCTAGTGTCCAGTCGATCGCGTCGAAGGTGAGGTCGCCAAAACCTGGCCGGGGGTCGATAGCGACAAGTCCCCGGGCCGGGCCGGCCCGAAGGATGTTGGAGAGGTGAAGGTCTCCGTGGAGCAGTCCCGCCGGGCCGTCGCTGGCCAGCTCGCGGGCTTTCCGGTGCCCGTCAGCCAGGTGCCAGCGCAGGCAGTACCGCTCGACCAGATCAGGCAGTGCGGCACACCAGGCGTCCACTCCGGCTCCGAACCGGGCGATAAGCTTGTCCCGACCCTCGTCATCCAGCACGAAGTTCGGATCCAGCATACGCCTATCGTGGCGGGGAGCCCTCGCCTAAGCAACCGGGATCAGGTGTCGCCAGCCTGTGCTCTTCTCCTTGCCGAGCGGGGAACGGCCACCTTGGCGGGTGCCGCCGCCATAGCGTGAGCACCACCGTCGGCCCGGCGCGAATCGAACGCGCATGAGCGGTTTAGGACACCGCTGCCTTGTCCGTTGGACCACGGGCCGGATGGAGGCGCGGGACGGAATCGAACCGATCGTTACCGGACAGCTTTGCAGGCCGCCGCCCGCGCCAGCGAGAACCGCGCCGAAGCGCTCCCAGCAGGACTCGAACCTGCGATCTCTGCCTTCGGAGGGCAGTGTCCTATCCGCCTGGACCATGAGAGCCTGAGTGCGCCGGGATGGACTCGAACCATCGTGTGGAATACCTGATTTACAGTCAGGCGCGGTCGCCGCTGCGCCACCGACGCTTGGGGTGGCCGGAGGGACTCGAACCCTCTCTAACCGGCTTCACAGGCCGGCTCCTCGGCCGCTTTGGATTCGGCCACCGTAGCCAGCGAAGGAATCGGACCCTCGTTTCCTGTTTGTAAAACAGGCGCTCTCCCATTGAGCTAGCCGGCCGCGCGTCCAGCAGGAGTCGAACCTGCACTCCCCAGATTCGTAGTCTGGTGCCTTATCCATTGGGCCATGGACGCAGAGCGACGATGACGGGAGTTGAACCCGCACCTTCCACCTTGACGGGGTGGCGCACTACCGTTTGTGCTACATCACCATGGCTCCGGCGCAGAGAATCGAACTCCGATCAGCTGGTTAACAGCCAGCGGCCCTGCCTTTAGGCGACACCGGATTGGTAGCGTAGTAGTGACTCGAACGCTCATAGCCGGCTTATGAGGCCAGTATGTTCCTGCTATACCACCACGCGGTAGCCCCAGACGGTTCCGACCCGTCTCCCTCGGCTTGAAAGGCCAAGATCCTAGCCATTAGACGATGGGGCCATTGTCTTACGTGCTCCGTGCGGGAATTGAACCCGCATCTCCAGGTTGAGAGCCTGGTGAATCTTCCGTTGATCTAACGGAGCATGAGCGCGCCGCCCCGGACTCGAACCGGGAGCCGTCTCGTTAGAAGCGAGGTGCGCTGTCCCATTGCGCCAGCGACGCTTGCGTGGGCCGTCAGGGGTTCGAACCCTGGACGAACGCGGGTTAAAAGTCCGCCGCTCTACCACTGAGCTAACGGCCCGCCGATATCAGCGACAAGGCCTGTTTACTGGTCATCGTCCGTTCCCTTCCGTCGCGGCGTTGGCCGGGCGGGATTTGAACCCGCGACAGTTTCCCGAGATATAAGCTCGGCGCTCTCACCGCTGAGCTACCGGCCATCAGTAGCGAGAGAGGGCACCGACCCCCCGACCTCCCGAGCATGAATCGGGCGCTCTGCCAGCTGAGCTATCTCGCCATAGTTGGCCACCGCGGGATCGAACCGCGCAATACCTGCGTATCAGGCAGGCCCCCACTGCCCTTAAGTTTCCGGAGTTGTGTCCCATTTCGGGAGATTCGACTTCGTGATCTCGATGGTGTAAGTGACTTCTTCGGTATGCCGGGTACGGCGTTCGGTTGCGGTTCTGCCGGATGTTCGCTGGCGGCCGGA
>WNGJ01032658.1_pt1 | contig 10936 bp, 8 predicted proteins | sample 5400611 | NCBI WGS metagenome assembly WNGJ01 (sample SAMN13153375, study PRJNA577476) | soil metagenome | isolation source: 40 cm soil or saprolite under Garry oak tree replicate 1 | place: USA:California | collected 2016-06-15 | reverse complement strand
CCGCTGTTTACCGGCCCGGGACGCAAAGTTGCGCTCGGCCTCCTTCCTCCTCTCACCTCGGGAGCAGTGCTGACATTTTTTCTTGTTCGTGCCGGCATGCAATCCGCGCTGCCCGCCACATGGCTCCTGCTCTATGGAGCAGGCATCGTGACGGGAGGCGCTTTTTCCGTGCCTCTAGTTCCGGTCATGGGAATTTGCTTCATGGCTATGGGAGCGCTCGCGGTCATGGCGCCCGTGGTATGGGGAAACTGGTTTCTGGCCGCAGGTTTCGGCGGTCTGCACGTCTTGTTTGGAGCACTCATCGCGAGGCGGCATGGTGGCTAAAGCTTCGGCCCAACAGCGAAAGCCAGCAAGGATGGGATCCCTCCCGCGGCCCAGTGCTCCTCAACACGCGCCGGCATTGCCGGAACTCGATCGCTTGATTCACGAGCGCATTCGTCTGGGAATTGTGAGCGCACTGGCGACCAATGATTCACTGAGCTTCAACGACCTCAAGCGGATCCTAAAGACCACGGACGGCAATCTCAGCGTGCATGCCCGCAAACTCGAAGACGCGCAATACATCTCATGTTCGAAATATTTTGAGGGCCGCGTCCCCCGCACCCAATATCGTCTGAACGCTGCCGGTAGACGCGCCTTAAGCCAGTATCTCGATCAGATGGAAGAGTGGATCCGCCTTACCCGCGAGGACTGAGGCTTTTTTTTGCCATCACAAACTTTGTAACCCAAAGTACATTATGAGCTTGGAGATCCTCCATGTGCACCCCCCCCATCAGTAATATGAATTTTCCGGCCCCGGCATCGGTGCTCGGGTTCCTCGCCGCCTGCGCAGGAACCTTCGCCGCCGCCGCGGCTGCGCTCGTCGCCTGGTTCATACGCAAGCCCAGGATTGCTCGCGCCATGGCGTTGCTCGTGGCCGCCGGAGCCGTCGTCTACTTCAGCTTTCTTTTCGGCCTTTCGCTGGTCAGCCACGACAGCGTGCTGAACCGCGGCCAGGAAAAGTATTTCTGCGAAATCGACTGCCATCTGGCCTATTCGGTGGTTGAGGTAAAGACCGAGTCCGCTGCCCTCACGACCCGCTACTTTGTGACCCTGCGCACGCGCTTCGACGAGACCACAATCTCTTCCCGACGCCCCAAGGACGCCACTCTCACCCCTAACCCCCGGATCCTGCGGCTCATCGACCCGAGCGCACGTGAGTATTCGCCCGCAGCCGTTCATGGAACACCCTTGGATACGCCTCTAAAACCCACCGACTCCTACACCACGCAGCTCGAATTCGACCTTCCCAAGGGCACCGCCGCGTTTCGCCTGCTCGTCACCACCAAGGGTTCCGAGCAGCATCTGATGATCGGCGACGAGAACAGCTTGCTGCACAAGAAAACCTACTTCGCGCTTTAAAAAAGCAATCAGCACTCAGCATGCAGCCAGGAAACAGGGTGCTGAAGGCTGGGTGCTGAAGGCTACGCAGCAATATCAGGCTCCATCGGAACCGGCGGTCTTACTATGGTCTGGTGCGGGTGTGCCGCTGCGGGAGCGCCTTACGCATTAATTGCGTGACCCCATTTCTTCGGATAGCATTTGCCGCAAGCGTGAGGCATGTTCGATAAGGCTGAATCTTAGGAGGCCCCGGAATGGACAGCGGCATCGTGACCGAAGCTGCGTTTCTTCTGCTGATTGTCGGCGTGGCGATCTACGTTGTGATTCTCTACAATGAATTGGTGCGCCTGCGCAACGACAACGACCGCGCGTGGGCCAATATTGACGTGCTGCTCAAGCAGCGCCACGACGAGATTCCGAACCTGGTGGAGACAGTGAAGGGATACATGCAGCATGAGCAGCAAACGCTGCTAGCGGTGACGCAGGCGCGTGCCGCCTCGATGAACGCGGCCAGCGTGCATCAGAAAGCGCAGGCCGACGTGATGATGACGGGCGCGCTGCGCGGCCTATTCGGGGTAGCGGAGAACTATCCGCAGCTAAGGGCCAATGAAAACTTTCTCAAGCTGCAGAACCGTATCAGTGAACTCGAAGAGCGTATCGCTGACCGCCGCGAGTTTTTCAACGACGACGTCAATACCTACAACACGCGCATCGGCCAGATTCCGGCGGTGTTCGTGGCCAGCTTTATGAATCTGAAGCCGCGCGACATGTTTAAAGTGTCCGATGAAGACCGGCGGCTTGTGGACGTGAAGTTCGCCAGCGGCCAGGGTGCGACGGGCGCGTAGGCGAAGGGTTCGCGTGGAAACACGGGCCCACAGTGGAAAGTCTCCACGTGGAACACCCGGAAATGGCCAAACAATGACTGGGTTGGGACTCTTGAAAAGGGAAGCGATTGGAGCCACCCGCAGAATCCCCTTGCAGGTCAACGCAGCAGCTTAGCGGCTTCTTTGGCGTAGTAGGTAACGATAATACTTGCGCCGGCGCGGCGGATCGCGACTAGAGATTCCATCATGACGCGGTCGCGCTCGATCCAGCCATTGCGGGCGGCGGCTTCGATCATGGCATATTCGCCGGAGACCTGATATGCGGCTAGCGGGAGGTCGAAGCGGGCGTGAGCGGCGGCGATGACATCGAGATAGGGAAGCGCCGGCTTGACCATGATCATGTCGGCGCCTTCCGCGATGTCGAGGTCGATTTCGCGCATAGCCTCGCGCACGTTTGCCGGATCCATCTGGTAAGAGCGGCGGTCGCCGAATTGCGGAGCGGAGTCGGCGGCTTCGCGGAATGGTCCGTAGAAGCCGGAGGCAAACTTGGCTGCGTAAGAAAGAATGGGCGTGTTGATGCAGCCGGCGCCGTCGAGGGCGCGGCGGATGGCGGCGACACGTCCATCCATCATGTCGGAGGGTGCAATAACGTCGATGCCGGCGCGGGTGAGCGAGACCGACGTGCGTGCTAGCAGGTCGAGCGTGGCGTCGTTGTCAATCTCGAATTCGGGCTGCGTGGCTCGCGCTGCAACTGCTGCCGCCGCCTCGATGGCCTTCATCTTCTCATGGGGCTCGACCGCCACCGTGATGGCGCTCGTCGCTGCCGCCCCGAGGGACTTGGGGGCTGACGGCTTGCGTACGATGCCGCAATGACCATGCGACATGTACTCGCAAAGGCAGACGTCGCCAATAAGAATGAGGTCAGGAATTTCGCTCTTGATGGCGCGGGCCGCCTGTTGCACGACGCCGTCGTCGGTCCAGGCTCCGGTGGCTACTTCGTCTTTTTTCTCGGGCAGGCCGAACAGAATTACCGAGGACACTCCCAGCCCACGCGCTTCACGGGCCTCTTTAACAACCTGGTCACGGAGAGGTTGAAGACTCCGGGCATGGAGCGGATTTCCTTGCGTACGCCCTTTCCCGGGCAGACGAAGATGGGATAGACGAAGGATTCTGCGCTGAGGCGAGTTTCGCGAACCAGGTCGCGAAGTGGTCCGGTGCGACGCAGTCGGCGAAGACGAGTTTCAGGAAATGCCATGATTGCACCGGAAGCTCACAGGATCAACAATCCAAAGTGAAAAAGCAGGAGCCGGAGTGCCCGCTCTATGCCCGCTCTAGAGGACTGAGTTCGACCCAGTTCAGCTCCCACCGACAGGTTAATTCCCGTCTGATTTTAGCAGATGCTGATTCCATTGGTCTTTCACCGGCCGGCCCGGAACTTGAGCGCTCTTTGAAGTATGACGAAAGTAACTTCGGAGACCCGGAAGCTGACCGCCAAGGCCGATTCTCATCAATAAAATAAACCAGGATGGGTGGGTTAGGGCGTTTTCGCTGGTTTGCGACCGCAGGCGGAGTCTCGCTCGCGTTCGCCGCGGTGTGTCTGGCCGCGCAGCGCAGCGCCGGGCTGACCGCATTTTCCGACATTTTCGTCTTTGTGGCAATGCTGGTCGCGGGCGGCATCATGGTGGCGAATGCCATGATCAGGCCGGGACGGGAGCGCTGGTTTTGGGGATTAATGGCAGCGGGCCTTGTCGGTTGGACGTTTAACCAAGGAACTTGGGTGTTTTGCGAAGTGGTACTGCGCAAGAATGTCCCTGATCCGTATTTCGTGGACATCATTCTGTTCTTCCACCTGATACCGATGATCGCGGCTGTAGCCTGGAGTCCGCACCAACTCAAGCAGGGGCAGAGATTCCACCTCAGCACGCTGAATTTTCTCATGCTGCTGGTGTGGTGGATGTTCCTGTATGCGTTTTTAGTTTTTCCCGATCAATATGTCACGCTGAACGTCGCCTCATATGATCAGCACTACCTTTTGCTGTACCAGGTGCAACATGTGCTGCTAATTACACTCATAGGATTTGCCGCATGGAGATCCTCGGCGCCGTGGAGGCGTTTGTACCTGAACTTTTTCGTGGCCTGCGCCTTATACCTCGTCAGCTCGCAACTTACGAATGTTGCCTTGGCAAGTGGCCGCTATTACTCCGGCAGCTGGTACGACGTTCCCTTAGTGGCCGCCATCAGTTGGATGGCGGCCACCGCTCTGACAGCACGGCAATGGCAACTGGAGGCTGCCCCCGCGAAGCCTGGGATCGGGCAGCGAGCGATTACACCGCGACTGGCCATGTTGGCGATTCTTTCGCTGCCCGCGCTGGGATTGTGGACGTTCCTGTTCGACCGGTCCGCTGAAGGGTCCCGCGTTTTTCGACTATTCACCGTCTTGGCAGCCATGGTCGTGCTGGGCGCGTTTGTTTTCCTACGGCAGTATCTGCAAGACCAGGCACTCATGCGCCTTTTGGACGAATCGCGCAGCGGCTATGAGAACCGGGAGCGGTTGCAGAGTCACCTGGTCCAGAAGGAAAAGCTTGCCTCCCTGGGCCATTTGGTGGCTGGGGCGGCGCACGAGATTGACCATCCACTGACGGCTATTATGACGTACTCCGAGCAGCTCTGGTCGAATCAACGGTTGACCGACGAGCAAGACGTCCTGGTGCGCAAGATTGTAAACCAGGCGAGGCGAACTCGTGACTTGGTGTCAGACCTGCTCAGTTTCGCCCAAGAGAGTCCTGCCGAGAAGACTCTGGTAGACGTGGCGACGCTGGTGCAGCGTAGCATTCTGATGCTGGAGCTGCAGCGGCGAGCGGGCGGGATTCGAGCGGAAACCTTCATAGATCCTGAGCTTCCGCTGGTTTGGGGAAACGCCAACCAGCTTTTCCAGGCGTTCGTGCAGATCGTGGAAAACGCCGTGGACGCGTTAGAAGAAACTGGCGGCGGATCGCTGCACATCATCGCGCAGCGGCAAACCCGGGAGGTAGTCATACAGTTCTCCGACACTGGGTCCGGCATCCGCGAGCCGCAGCGTGTGTTCGATCCTTTCTATACCACCAAGCCGATCGGGAAGGGCACGGGCCTGGGCCTGAGTGCAGTCTATGGGGTGATCCAGGATCACCAGGGACAAATTACCTGCCAGAACAAGCCGGAAGGTGGAGCACTTTTTGTCCTGCGGTTGCCCGTGGCGACTGACGCGGCCATCAAAGCTGTGGCGGCGAGAGCGTGACGAGAGAGTTCCGGTTGTCAGGTTCCAATTGTGCCGGGCATCCCTGATGGATTCTCTGCGACTACTGCACAGCTCGGCGCGGGTTCTCGAGTTCGACGCTTTGTGCGAACTGCTGCGCGGATATAGCTTTTCGACCCTAGGCCGGCAGCGAATCGATGGGCTTACACCTTCAACGGACCGCAGTTGGATCGACGAGCAGCAACAGTTGGCGGAGGAGGTTCGAGAATTCCGTCGCGCGGGAGGTCGATTCGATTTTTCCGGACTGCTCGGGATGGCGAAGCTCCTCGATAAGGCGCGTATTGCCGGGGCCGCATTGGAGACAGCGGAGATCCGGGATGTAGTGCTCGTGGTGGATCGCGCCGCCGAGTGGCGGGAAATTGCGTTACATCCGCCGGCGAGCATGAAGTCAGAGTGGTGTCGGGTGCGGGCGCTTTCGGAACGGGTTGCCGACTTCACGGAATTCCTGCGATTTTTCCGCAACAAGATCCAGCCGGATGGAACTCTCGAAGACCGCGCGTCGCCAGAACTGGCGCGGGTACGCCGAGAAATTGAAAAGCAAAGGCGAGCGATTCAGGAATCTCTACGCGGTTACCTGCGTCGACTGGCCGAGGATGGCGCAGTGCAGGATGAGCTGATCACCATACGCGGCGAGCGCTTTGTGATTCCGGTGAAGACCGAACAAAAGCGGCGGGTGCAGGGTGTGGTACACGGTGCCAGTTCTAGCGGGCAGACCGTGTTTGTGGAGCCGCTGGAGACGATCGAGCAGAACAACGAACTGGTGCGGTTGCTGGATGAGGAGCTGGCGGAGATTCACCGCATCCTGCTGGAGATGACGCGGCGTATTGCTGAGCTGGCAGAGGCGATAGGGGAGGCGGCGGCGGTGCTGGGCGAGTTGGAGTTACAGTTTGCCAAAGCGTGCTTTGCGGAAGATTACAAGTGCGTCGCAGTAACGCTCAGCGCCGAGAATGGGTTGTCGCACAGCGGCCGGCTTGTTCTGCACAATGCCCGGCATCCATTGTTAGAGCGGAATCTCAAGCTCAAAGGGGCGAGCGTCGTTCCGGTGAGTGTGGAACTCGAGGGCGCACGGCGGCAGTTGGTGATCACTGGCCCCAACACTGGCGGAAAGACGATCACCCTCAAAACCGTTGGACTGCTGGCGTTGATGGCGCAGTCGGGCATTCCGGTTCCAGCCGATCGGGCGGAGTTGTCCGCGTTCGATGCGGTGTTGGCAGATATTGGCGACTATCAATCGATTGAACAGAATCTTTCGACGTTCTCGGCTCACGTCACCAATATTGATTTCATTTCGCAGACTGCGACCGAGCAATCTCTGGTGCTGCTGGACGAGTTGGGATCGGCTACTGATCCGGAAGAGGGCGCGGCCCTCGCGGTGGCGATTGCCGGGCACTTTGCGGCGGTTGGCTGCATGTCGGTGATTTCGACGCATCACACGTCGTTGAAAGTTTATGCAGCCAATACGCCGGGCGTGGTGAATGCGGCAGTGGGTTTCGATGAGGCCACTTTGCAGCCGACTTACGAATTGAAAGTAGGCGTGCCGGGGGCGTCGGCGGGGATCAACATTGCGAAGAGGCTGGGACTGAATCCGGCGATCATCGAGGCAGCGCGGGGTCGATTAGGAACGCAGGCCCGTGATGTGGGCGAGTTTCTCGATCGCCTGCATGCCGAGCTGCGCACGGCTGAGAGTAAGAGGTTACTTCTGAACCAGCGCGAACAGGAACTGGAGCGGGAGAAGGCGCATCTGGCTGTGGAAGGCAAGAAGGAACAGCTGGCGAAGGTCCGCGAAATGGAAAAGAAGCTGGAAAGCGTGTTGCGCGATTTCGAATATCATGCCCGCGAGGCGGTGAATGCGATTCAGGAACGGGCAGCAGCGCAGAAGCTTTCCAAAGATGCCGAGCGGCGGATCGCGAAATTGCGTCGCGAATTCCGCGAGCAGTTCGACTCGACAGTAGTGGCACACGCGACCGGGGCGGATCGTGGCGATCCTCACGCCCAGCCGCAGCTGGTGAAACATGTTTCCGAGGGCGACAAGGTGAAACTGAAATCGACAGGACGTCCGGCGCTGGTGTCGCGAAAATTGGATGAGGGTCACTTCGAAGTCGTTGTCGGCGCCATGAAAATGAAGATCGCACGTGACGATATTGCGGAGGTGCTGATCGGCCAGGGTGATGCGCGGGCGGCGGATTCTCCAGTGAAAGCGGCGCGGGCGCGAGGCATTTCGGTGTCGCTCGAGCGTGAGGGCCAGAACGTGCCCAGCGAAATCAACGTGATTGGACGCACGGTCGACGATGCCTCGCGTGAAGTCGAGAGATTCATTGACCAGGCATTTCTCGCCGGTCTGACACGCGTGCGCGTGGTGCATGGCAGCGGCATGGGCATTCTGCGCAAGGCGCTGCGGCAGTTGTTGAAAGAGCATCCGCATGTGGAATCGGTGGCGGAGCCTCCGCAAAATGAGGGCGGAGGGGGGGCGACTGTGGTGGAGTTGCGGGGGTAAAGGAGCCAGGCAGGTTGAGCCTGGCTCCTGACCAGACGGCGAACCCCTGCAGATGAAAGGGCAGTGCGGCGCTTCCGATTTAGTGCGGCTGTGCTTTGTTTGTGATCGTGCTCACAGCTTGTTTCTGGTAAGGGCTGCTTCGACTCCGGGAGGCCATGCGCCAGCGAATGTCTCACCACGCTCAGCATGAAATGCAAGAGAAGAGGACGCTTTTCCTATCGCATCAACTACTAAAGTCAACTTTCCACAGGTTTTCCGCAGTCAAACTCTCCTGCTATATTCCCTTGAGAGATTTTCTACGTCACAATTCCTGCGGATCATGGCGTCTCATTCATGGCTAACCCCGGCGACTTCGCTTACACGGTTAAACAGCACGCGGACATCGTTCGCATTGTGGGGGACTACGTCAAGCTGAAAAGGGCTGGGGCGCAAAACTGGTCGGGGCTTTGTCCATTTCATGGGGAGAAGACAGCGTCATTTTCGGTGCATGCTACGCGCCAGTTCTATCACTGCTTCGGGTGTGGCATCTCCGGGGACGTGTTCAGCTTCGTGCAGAAAATCGAGAACATCACCTTCCCCGAGGCCGTGCGATTCGTGGCGCAGAAGCTGGGGATGGCGCTGCCCAAGGCCAGCTATTCGAATCCGGCGGAGGCTAAGGAAGCGCGGCTGCGGACTCAGTTGTTGGAGGTCCACGAGCGCGCTTGCGGGTTTTTTCAGGAATGTTTGAAGGGTCCGGAGGGAGCCCGGGCGCGGGAATATTTGTTGGGCCGGGAGCTGGATGAAGAAACGATTGCGGAATTTCGCATTGGGTATGCGCCGGATTCCGGATTTCTGCTGCGCGATCGTTTGAAGAGTGAGTTCAGCGGAGAAGTTTTGCGGGAGAGTGGGCTGTTTTCCTGGAAGCAGGAAAGCGGGCTTCAGGCTTCAGGTTCCAGGCTCCAGCCCGGCAGCTCTCAGCTGTCAGCCATCGGCTCTCAGCAAGAGCAGATGGCTCCCGGGCTTGCGCCCGCTCGGAATGACAAGAGCCTCGAGGAAAAGCCAGAAGCTAGCAGCCAGAAGCTAGCAGCGGCTTCTATGTATTCCAAGTTTCGCGACCGGGTGATGTTTCCCATTCGCAGCGAAGCGGGCAAAGTGATGGCTTTCACCGGGCGCACCTTGGCTACAGACGAAAAGTCCCGGCCGAAATATTTGAATTCTCCTGAGACGGCGATTTACTCCAAGGGGCGAGTCCTATTCAATCTGGACCATGCCAAGGAGGCTATGCGAAAGCTCGACTACGCCGTGCTGGTCGAGGGGCAAATGGATTGCATTTCCGTTTACGCCGCTGGCTTTCACAACGTGATTGCCAGCTCAGGCACGGCATTCACGGAGTTGCAGGCGAAGCTGGTCGGGCGCTTTTCCAAGAATGTTGTGGTGAATTTTGATCCGGACACGGCTGGGGCCAAGGCCACGGAGCGGACTCTGGGGCTGTTGGTGGAAGAGGAATTTCAGATCAAGGTTCTAACCCTGGAGCAAGGCTTCGATCCTGACCTGTTCATTCGACGCAAAGGCAAAGACGCGTATGGGACTGCTCTCAAGAATTCCCAAAAATATTTCGATTATTTGATCGAACGTGCCCGTGCGCAATTCCCGGTGCGCAGCGCGGAGGGTAAAGTCAAAGCGGTGAACCACCTGCTGCCACACATTCAGCGCGTTCCGAGCCGGATTGTGCGCGACGAACTGGCGCATGAAATTGCGCAGAAGCTCGGCATTGATTCGTCGGTGCTGCGACAAGAATTGAAACACGCTGCCGGGACGCGGGCGGCGGCGGCCGTGAAGGCCCCGGCGGAGGCGCAGGTCACGGATTCTGAGCGCATCCTTATCCGGGCATTGGCCTCGGCACAGCAGATGCAGCCCGGAGAAGAGCATCTCTCTGCGCGAGATGGAGCTGAAGAAGAGTTTGATCCCGCGCGGCAGGCACAGTATGCCTTGCACAATGAAGGTCTGCATCACGGGCTGGCAACGGAGTCGCTGGCGGAGGCGCTGCTCAATGCTGCTTCCGATGTTGCCGATGTAATGGACCTACCCCGCTCGGAGGCGGACCGCAGGCTGCTGGCTTCGATCCTGCTGAAAGAAGATGAAGAATTAACTGCTGAGCGACTGGATGGGGCGGTACGGGCACTCAGGAAAATTCATTTGCGACGGCGTCTGGAGCAGGTGCAGCGGGAGCTGCAGTCTGCGGGGGGTAAGGAGCCGGCACAGCTGCAGGAACTGCTGCAGGAGAAAATGCGTCTCAAGCGGGCGCTGATGGATCCGGGAATAGCGGACAGCGGGACCGCAATCGCCGTCTGAGCGCTACTGCATGAAAAGGGGGTGAAACAAAATGGCACCCGCAGCCATCTAAGTATCTAGGGAAGGTGGGGATAGAGGCCGGGGCAGAAGTTCTGCGGCAAGTGATAGACGCTGTGGCACTTATGTGCTAACATCAACGAGTTTGTGCTAGATGCACAATCCCGCGCCACCCCAGATTCCCACCCTTTGAGACTGTATCACACGCTCCCACGAGAGCGAATTGAGTTGTTTGAGGACACGTTTTGGCCCTAGACGATAAATTCGACGATATTAAAAAGCTGATCGATACCGGGAAAGAAAAGGGATATCTCACCTACGACCAGGTCAATGACCTGATCCCGCACGATGTGCACAGTCCCGAAGACCTGGATGATCTGCTGACCACCATCGGTACGCAAGGAATCGATGTGCTGGAGGGGCCGAAGTTGCCTTCCTCCGCGCTCGATAAGAAATTCGAAGAAGCTGAAGAAGGCTCTGAGGACGTTGAGCTCGACTTGACCCCCGGAGCCCTGGAAAAAACCAATGACCCTGTCCGCATGTATCTCCGCGAAATGGGGACGGTGCCGCTGCTCACGCGCGAAGGCGAAGTGGAAATTGCCAAGCGCATTGAGCGCG
>WNGJ01011503.1_pt1 | contig 10936 bp, 11 predicted proteins | sample 5400611 | NCBI WGS metagenome assembly WNGJ01 (sample SAMN13153375, study PRJNA577476) | soil metagenome | isolation source: 40 cm soil or saprolite under Garry oak tree replicate 1 | place: USA:California | collected 2016-06-15 | reverse complement strand
AGCAGGCACTTGCAGGCTAACTCCCAAGGAGGGGTTCTCGTATGAAGCGTCTCACGTTGCTGTTGTTGGGTCTCGCGCTCGGCGTCACCGCGACGGCCAGGGCGCAAGGCCTGACGATGCAGATGTCGAATGGCTGGTCGTTCTCGTTCGCCGGGAACGTGAACGCGTTCTGGGTATTGTCGAAGCGGAACAGTTCTGGCGGCGCGGATACGAATGCGACCGTCAGCAGCATCCGGACCGGGCTGCTCCCCTCGTTCGCCACGTTCGACGCGAAGGGAAGGGAATCCGGGATGAACCTTGGAGTTCACATCGGGTTCGCACCGCAGATCCAAAACGGAGGCGGGGCAGCCAGCACGGGCGCCGTGCACGACCAGTTCGGGGCGCAGATCGATATGCGGCAGGTATATCTGACGGTCGGCGACCCGAAGTGGGGTCAGATCCTCGCGGGACGCGAGCTGGCGCTGTTCGGCCGCCAGAATATCCTGAATGACCAGACCCTATTCGGCGTCGGTGCCGTAGGTATTGGTGGCGGCGGTGCCGGCGGCACAACCCTCGGGCGCATCGGGTACGGGTACATTTACCCGAACTTCGAAGCGCAGGTCACCTACAGCTCTAAGGCAGGCCAGCCTGCGCAACTGAGTATCGGTCTGTTCCAGCCGAGTATCATCACCGCGGTGCCAGCCGGGAACAGCTACCTCTACACGAGAATGCCGCGGGTCGAAGCCGAGTTCACGTACAACAAGAGGTCCGGTGCCAACAAGTTCCTGGTCTGGGCCGGCGGCCTCTGGCAGACGACCAGCAACCTTCCATCAGGTGGCCGCTCGCTCAGCTCGGTCGGCGGCACGGCCGGTGTCCGTGGGGACCTGCAGGAGCTGTCGTTTGTCGTTACCGGGTACATCGCGAAGGGCGTAGGCACAGTGTTCGGATTCGGCAATACTGGAGGCGGGCCTGTTGCGGCCAACGACTCGACGGGCCGTCCTTCGGACGGTGGTTACGTGCAACTGGGCTACACCCTCAACAAGAAGACCACGCTGGCCGGCAGCTTTGGCTTCAGTCGCCTGAAGAACGCCAGCTCGGGTGAAGGCGCGGCGGCGAACAACAGCGCCGTACGGACCCAGTGGAGTGCCTACACGGTAGGAATTTACCATCAGTGGACCAAGTCGCTTAAGCTGGTGTTCGAGGGCACGCGCGAGCAGGCAGGAATCGGCGCGGCCGCACCGGGGCAGTTCGACGCATCCGGCGGATTCATGCTGTTCTTCTAGAACAGAACGAACACGGTAGGAACGTCAAGAGGCCGGGAGCGATCCCGGCCTCTTACGTTTCTCCGTGACGTCTTTTCGTGACGTCTCTTCGCGACGTAGTTTATTTATTTGTAGCGGTACGTAATCCTGCCCCGCGTAAGATCGTATGGAGAGAGATCGACGGCCACGCGGTCGCCTTGTAGGATTCGAATGTAATTCTTGCGCATCTTCCCGCTGACGCCGTTCTCGAGCTTCACGCGGAAAGTCGTGTTGGGAAGGACCTCGGTGATGGTGCCCATCATCTGTATCGCGTCGCCCGCCACGTCCCTGTCGCCTCCTGGTCCTACGCCCGCGCCGCGTGCGGATCCATAGTCTCGTCCCGCGGGGGCTCCCGGCCCCGCTCGATGTACGACGCATGACGCCCGCAGCTCTGGCACGTCAGCGTCACGCGCTCCGGCGCGAGCGGCCCGAGCTTGATCCCCCCACGACGCCGGGGCGCGCGCATGATCGACCGCGTCCCGCACGAGGGGCAGACCAGGGGCACATGCTCGCGGTCCGCCGCAATCAGCGCCAGCGCTTCCGGCGCCCGGTATTCCTTTATGCCACGTCGTCCCACGGCTGTATTGGGCCTCCAACCTCGGAATCTAGCCACCCCAGGAAGGCCCTCCAACGGAGCGGTTTTGGGCCTGCTTGACAGCCCCTTCGGGGGGCGTATCTCTCAATCAGCCCGGAGGTTCCGCCAGAATGGACCGCCCCAAATACGAGCCCGTCGCCGAGATCGAAGTGGATGCGGCTCGACCCGACCCTCAGGGCTTTACGCTCACCGGCCAGGGCGCCGATCACGCCGAGTACCAGCTCGACCTGCACTTCGGCATGCCGCTCGACGCCAAGACCCGGAACGTCTTGGGCGAGCTGCTGTCGCACTCCGATCTGACGATCTCGCGCCGGGCGCCGGGCGCGCTGGTGCAGGCGCTGCGCCGGCGTCGTAACCGCGCGTCACAGCCCCAATTACGGGAAAAATCCGCCGAAAATCCTTGACGCTCCCGAGGGGTTCGTGTAGCTTGGCGCGACCTTCAGCGCCGGAGCAGCGTGTTCGATGCCCCCCCCAGCTGAGCTCGGCGGGTCGCAGATTTCTTCGCTGCTCGAAGCCCTCCCCGGCATCGCGAGTGTGCTGCGCAGCCCCGTGGCGGACGCGCTGGTCAAGGCGATCCGCGGGGCCGCCGGCTTGGGCGAGTTCACCGTCGACGATGCCGAAGAGCTGATCCGCTACGCCGTCCGGCGCGGCCTGATCGGACCGGAGGAAGGGGACCGCGTCCTCGCCGACGTCCAGGGCGCGCTCAAGCGCAGGCCTCCCAAGGCCGCCGCCCGGCCCAAACCAGCCGCGAAGAAGAAACCCGCCACCAAGAAGAAGTCGCGCCGGTGAATCGGCGGCAGCTCTCACGTGTGACTTGCGTGGTCGCGCTCGGCGCCTGCGCGGGAACGCCCCGTACGGGTTCTGTCGCCCCCGCCGATCGCTTCCAGCTGGCCGCCGCACTCGCCGCGGCAGGGCGGTGCGACACGGCCGTGGTCGTGACGGCGGCCGCGCAAGCGCTCGCACCCGCCGACGTGCGGGGACCGCTGGTGCTCGGTGCGTGCCAGGAGCAGGCGGGTCGCTTCGACGACGCCATCGCGACGTATACCGACTTCGCGGCGCAGCACCCGGGCGCCCGGCGTGTGGCGGCGCTGCGGGCCAAGGCGCAGCTCGCGCTCCGCAGCGCCGCGGAGCGGACGGCGCGGCAGGCGCTGGCGCGGGAAGCGGAGCTGGCGCAGCAGCCGCCCCAGGCGGCCACCGTGGCGGTGCTGCCGCTCGTGATCGCCGGGGACTCGAGCGTGCAGCCGCTCTCCCGCGGGCTCGCCGAGCTCATCACCACCGATCTCGCCCACATTCGCACGCTCCGGTTGCTCGAGCGCCTGCAGATCGGCAAGCTGCTGGACGAGCTCGAGGTCGGTCAGAGCGAGCGGACCGATCCGGCGACCGCGGCGCGGGTCGGCCGGCTGCTCCGGGCGGAGCGGATGGTGCAGGGGACCGCGATCATCCCTCCCAACGGGAACGCCACGATGCAGCTCTCCGCGACGGTCGTGACGGCTGCCGGCGTGGTACGACCCGTGGGTCAGGTGACGGGCCCGTTCCGGCAGCTGCTCGCGCTCGAAAAACAGGTGGTGTTCGACCTCGCCGGCCAGCTCGGGATCGCGCTCACCGAGGCCGAGCGGCAGGAGATCCTGCGACAGGGGCCCAAGAGCCTCGCGGCGTTTCTGGCCTACAGCCGGGCGCTCGACGACTTGGATCGGGGCGATTACGACGCGGCGGCGCGTGACTTCGGAGCGGCCGCGCGGGCCGACCCGAGCTTCCAGGCGGCGCGGCAAGGGCAGGAGACCGCCGCCGCCACGCCGGCCGTGCAGCAGGCGGGGGCCGGCGGGATCGTGAGCGTTGTCCAGTCCTTTGAACCGATCACGGCGCCGTCCGAGGCCCTGGGGGCGGCGGGTGGGCTGCTCACCACCACGACGCTCGACGTCGTGCCGGCCACGGGCGACGTGATTACCCAGGCGGGAGGGCCCCCCTCGGGCACGCCCACCATCGACCGTCATCTCACACCCGAAGCGCTCGGCCTGCCGTCGATCGTATTCGTCACGAGCGGCATCGTCATCATCTTCAGGCGCCCGTAGTGAAACGCGTGTTGCTCTTGAGCTGCGTCGCGGCGCAGCTCGTGGCGCAGGAGCCCGCCGCCGTCCCCGGCACCAGCGCGCGCACCGGCGTCGTACTCGACAGTTATCACTTCGGGTCCGGCTTCGCGGTCGACCACATCGTCGAGTGGACCGTGCCCGTGACGTTGTCCCACCGGTTCGGCCCGCGCTTCACGCTCGACCTGTCGAGCGCATATGCGCACGCTTCGGCCGCGACCACCAGCGGGACGCTCCAGGTCGGGGGCGCGACCGACACCGACGTCCGCATGAGTTGGGGGGCGGTGGCGGGTCATCTGATCGTGTCGCTCGTCGGCACGCTCCCCACGGGAAAGAAGGCCGTCGACAGCGCGGACGTCCCGGTGCTGAGCGCCCTCGGCACCGAGCTGCTCAGTTTCACCACGCCCACTTTCGGTACGGGCGGCGGCATCACCGGGGGCTTCGCCACGGCGTTCAAGCTGGGCGAGCGTTGGGCGGGCGGGGTCGGCGCAAGCTACCGCTGGCATACGAGCTACACGCCGGTGGTGGCGAGCGGCGAGCTCGAGCCGGGCGGCGAAGGGCGTGTCCGCCTGGGCGTGGAGGGGCCGCTGGGCGGTGGGGGGGGCGGGGGGGGCGGGGGGGGCGGGTATTTCCGCGGCGCCGTGGTGTACGCGGCGAGCGGCGCGGACACGGTCATCGCCGGCTCGCGCAGCGTCACCGGTAGCCGTCTGCTGCTCTATTCGGCGTTGAGCCTGCCAGCGGGACGGGGCAGCTGGTCGCTCTACGCGTACGACCGCTATCGCTTTCGCCCCGGCGGCTACGACTCGACCGTCGTCCAGGTACCGCGCGGCAACGTGCTCGGGCTGGGCGCCCGGCTCGACCGGCCGCTCTCGCCGGCGCTGAACCTCGCGCCGACCGTCGAGATCCGTCACGAGCTGGTCGGACCCGCGACCGGAAGCCTCGCATTGCTGGGCTGGCTGGTGCGTCCCGGCATCGACCTGCGCTACCGGCTTGGCGGCGCGGTCGCCGTGCTGGTGCAAGGCCAGGTGGCGATAGGCCGTCTGGCGGACAACGGCAGCTCCGTGCCGCTCGTGGGCCCGCGGGCCTTGGTACTGCTGGAGTGGGCGCGGTGAGGCGGGGCGCGTGGGTCGCGCTCGCGCTGCTCGGCGGCACGTTGGCGTGTGCGGAGTGGGGCGGCCGGGGGCTCGGGGGTCCCAGGCTCTGGATTGTGCCGCTCGTGAGCGTACCTGTCCTGGGCGCCGGGACCGTGCTCGTCGACGACCTCGACGCCCTGCGAGTCGTGGTGCGGTCGTCGTCCCAAGGGCGGGCGCCCGGAGTCGTCGCCGACACGACCGTACCGGTGGATCAAGCGGGGAACGCGGGCGTTACGGTCCCCGTGCTGGTCGCAGGCTCGGCGCAGACGTTTCTGGTTGACCTTCAGGGTATCCGCACGCGGGATGGCACAGTTCTCTACACGGGGAGCGACACCGTAACCGTCCGGCCCGGTCTCCCTACGCGCGTCGACTCCGTGCCCGTCGCCTACATCGGACCGTGCGGGCTCGGCGCAGGGTGTCGGGTGAGCGTCGCGCCGCAGGACACGACGCTCGCCCCGGGCGGCTCGTTTGTGATGCGCCTCGGCATCGATTCCGCGGGAACTGCCGTTGCCGGCGTGCCCGTAATGCTCACCAACCTGACTCCCGACTTGATCTTGGTCGGTCCTGATCGCGGCATCACCGCCCTGTTGTCGCCGACCGGTGGCGCGGCGCGTGTCGCGGCCGCGATCCGCGGCGCCGCCGATACGCTACGGCTCACCGTATCGCCGCTCACCGCCCCGGCGGCGGTTCTGGTGAGTCCGGGGTACGCGACGCTCACGACGCTCGCGCCGGGGAACGCGGTACAGCTTGCGGCAACCGTCACGGACGTCGCCGGAAAGCCGCTGTCTTCCTCGCTCGCGACGTGGACCAGCCGCGCGCCGACCGCGGCTCGAGTCTCTAGCGCCGGCCTCGTGACGGCGGTTGCGCCAGGTAGCGCGATCGTGGTCGCCAGTGCGGGACCGGGAATCGCCGACTCCTTGGCGATCGTGGTCGGCGACAACACTCTGCCGCCGGGCAATCCCATCGCCCTCGCCCTCGACGGCGGCCGCAGCTTTGGTGGCGGGAAAGTCGGACAGCCGATCGCGATCGACGTTATCCTGGATCTCTCCGCGGTGCCGGCGACCGAGCTGCTTGGCAGCTACGACGCCCGGTTCACCTGGAGCACGGCCGTGCTGAGGTATGACAGCACACAGGCGGGCAGCTTCGGGCTTCCGACAGTCATCCCCGACACGGCGGCAGGGGGCGTGCTGCGCTTCAACGCCACCGACGCGCTCGGGAAGGCCGGATCGCCGACGCTCGCCCGGCTCTGGTTTACCGCGGTGGGTCCCGGGCAGTCCAATCACCAGGTGGCGTTCACCACCCTGTCAACGGCGGTCACGCTGATCGATCTGTTGCCCGGCCTCCTCGTCGCGCCCGGCGGCGTGACCATCGGCCCCTGACGCGGCGGGTGCCTAAACGCGGAATCCCTGCACCAGCTGGTGCAGCTTCTCGGCCGCCTGTAGCAGGCTCCCGGCGGCGGCCGCCATCTGCTCGGTCGACGCGCCCTGCTGCTCGGCGGCGGCCGTTGCCTGCTCCGCTCCACTCGCGTGCGCCGTCGCCCGGCCCGACACCTGTTGGGCCTGCTGCAGCAGGCGGGCGGTGGTCTCCCGGCTCGACTGGGCCGCCATGCGGACCCGCGCGGCCGTCTGCTCCACGAGCTCCACGGCTGTGGCGATCTCGGCGAGGGCATGCGCCGCCCCTTCCGCGACGGACTCGATCCCCCGCACCTTCGCCTGGCCGGCGGCCATGGTAGCGGTGACGTCCTCCATCTGCTCGCGAATCAGGCCCGTGGTGCGCGTCACCTCCTCGGCCGCGCGTGCCGATTCGTCGGCAAGCTGGCGGACTTCTTCGGCCACGACCGCGAAGCCGCGGCCGTGCTCGCCGGCGCGCGCCGCCTCGATCGCGGCGTTCAAGGCGAGCAGGTTCGTCTGCGACGAGATGCGCTTGATGAGATCGACGAAGTCGTCGATCGAGGTGGAGAGCTCGGTGAGCTGCGCGATCTGCCGTGAGCTGGTCTGGACCACCTCCCGCACGTCGAGCAGCACCCCGCTGGCGGCGGCCACGGCGCCGCGTTGCCGTTCGGCCACGCTGCGGATTTCCTCGCCGAGCTTGGCGGCGCGCTCGGCCGCGTCCGCCATGTCCCCCGTCGCCTTGCCCAGCTCGTCGAGTCCCGTGCCCATGGAGCCGAGCGCGGTACGTTGCTGATCCGCGCCGCTCGAGATCTCGACCATCGCCGTCGACACCTCGCTCGAGGACGCGGCGAGCTGCTCGCTCACGGCGGACAGATCGCCGGCCGAGCCGGCGATCCGGTCCGCCTCGGTGATCACCTCGCCCACGATGCGGCGCAGCCGGTCTCCCATGTGCTGCATCGCGTCGGCCAGCACCCGGAATTCGCGGGGCATGTCGCCGGTCGTGACGGGTCGCAGGTCGCCCGCCCCGAACCGCTCCGCGGCGGTCACGAGCCGGGCGAGCGGGCCCTGCACCGACTGCAGGGTGTAGCGCGACAGGAACACGCCCGCGACCACGAGGGCGACGACGAACGCCCACAGCTTGCGCTCCCGGTCGGCGGCGTCGGCCGTCAGCCGTTCCGCGGCTCGCGCCGCCTTCTGCGCCTGGCGGCGCGACAGATCGCGCACCAGCCGCGTCAGCTCCGTCGCCTGGGACCGCACCGCGGCGGCCCGCGTCACCGCCTCCTGCTCGCGCCCCAGGTCCTGCAACGCGTGAGCGATCGAGTATTCGGTCTGGATGGTGGCGTGCAGCTGCTTCAAGCGATTGACCGTGAGGCGATCTTCGGCGGTGAGGCCGCTCAGGGCGTCCAGCTGCCGCTCATACTGGAAGGCGTCTTCGGCGGTCGTCTGAAACAGCCGTCGGGCTTCGGCACCGGGTGACGCGAGGTACTGCTCGGCCGCGCGGATCTCCTCGAGCACGGTAGTGACGAGACCGCTCCCCACGTCCATCGACGCCCGCAGCCCCGCCAGCTCGTCCGCCACGGCGTAGCGCATGTGCCGGAGCGTGGCCGCGCCGGCGATCGCCGTGACCACCAGACCCATCATGAGCAAGACCAGACCCACCAGAATCCGGTTGCGGATCGTGGCGAGCGGACTCCGCATTACCGCTCCGCCTGGGTCACCAGCGCGCCGTCGTGCACGACGCCGATCACCACCGACTTCCCCCGAGCGTCACCGGTGGCGTCGAACGCGATCCGGCCGGTGACACCCTCGAATTGCTCCCGGCCCTGCCCGACACGTGCGAGATAGTCGCGCACGGCCTGGCGCTCGGCGCCGGCGCGCTCGAGCGCCCGCGCCACGAGCAGCACGGCGTCATAGGCCCCGGCCCCGCGGTGGTCGGGGCGCAACCCCGGGTAGGCTCGGGCGTAGTCCGCCACGAACGCCGCGTTGCGCTCGTCACGCCGGTCGGGAAGATAGGCCGACGAGATCCGCACCCCTTCCGCGAGCGCCCCATCGGCCTCGATGCCGGTGAGCGCATCGCCCCCGAGCACCGGCCAGTGTATGCCCAGCGCGGCCATCTCCCGGAGGGCGAGCTCCGCCCCCGCCCGCTCACCGGCGATGAGGAGCACGTCGATCCCGGCCCGCCGCATGCGGGACAGGTACGGCTCGAGCGACGGCGTCGCCGCGACGTACGGATCCGCTTCTACGACGGCTCCGCCCAGCCGGGTGAACTCCGCGGCGAACGTGCCGCGGACGCCGCGCCCGTAGTCGTTGTTGTTGTAGATGATGCCCGCCCGCCGCGCACCCAGCGCCTGCCAGGCGAAGTGCGCCAGCTCGGGTCCGTGCTGCAGGTCGCTCGGGCACACGCGGAATACCCAGGGACTGAGCCCGGACAGATCGGGGCTCGACGCCGACGGCGAGATCATCGCGACCGGATCGGCGCCCCCGCCGTACACCCGCGCGGCGGCGATCGTCGGACCGGACGAGAGGTGCCCCACCACTGCCACGACGCTCGGATCCGCGTACAGCCGCTCCGCCACGCGCACGGCCGTGTCTTCGCTCCCCGAGTCGTCGACGACGCGCAGCTCGAGGGCGCGGCCACGCACGCCGTGTCTGGCGTTGATCTGGTTCACCGCCAACTGGGCGGCCCGCAGCATCGAGGCGCCGCGTGTCTGGGAGAAGGGGCCCGCCAACCCGATCGCGACCGGGTGGGCGGGTTGGGAGGAGCACGCCGCGAGCACGACGGCGATGGCGACGACCAGGGACGTTCGCAGAAGCCCTCGGGGTGAGGATGTGCGGGGCAAGGTTAAGGCTGGCCTGGGGGAAGCGCAACATTCCCCCAGGGTTGCCACGCGGTTTTCCAGATCGATGTGGACAAATGCGATTTGCGAGCATGCCGCCGGCGGATAGCTTGATGCAAATGGAACCGTCGCGCGCGCTCTATCGGTTTGCCGGCGCCCTCGAGCCTCTGCTGACCGCTCCCGACGCCGCCGCCTTCGAGCGGGCGTGGGATGCGGCATACCTCGACCGGGTCGCGTGGGAGGCGCTCGCGCTCGCCCGCCGGGAGAACGGGGCGGCGCTCGAGCCGGCCCTGCACGCCGTGGACCGCCGGCTGCTCGCCGTGCTGGAGCGCTGCCGCTCGTTGCTCGATCCACACCTCGTGACATTCCGCGTTCCCGAGCTGGAGCGCTGGCAGCATGCCGCCGCCGCGGCGCTCGCCGGAGCGCGCTGGGGCGTGGCGGGGCTGCGCACCGTCATCGCCGATACCGCCGCTCCGTTCGGCCGTCGCTACTTCGCGTTCCTCGCGCTCGCGGAGCGTCACCCGGAGGGCGCCTGGCCGCTGTTCGAGCGCTATCTCGTCACGCCGGGAGCGCACCACGCGTTCGTCGCCGCTGCGGTCGAAGCGGCGCGGTTCTACGCGGGGCACGCCGAGGTGCTGGAGCGCCTGTTCCACCGCATCCGCGGCGACCAGCTGCTGCGCCGCTTCCTCGGTCCCAAGATCCTCGAGTCGCTGTATGTCCTCGCCGAGGAGCGCACGCTGCCGCTGTTCGAGGAGCTGCTCGTCACGGGCCACACCGACCCCGATGTGGACCGCTGTGAGGTGACCCGGGCCCTGGTGGCCGTACGCCGGCTCACGGGACGGGTCGCCCAGAGCTCCAAGTTCGTGGACGGCGACGATCCGGCGGTGCTGCGCGCCCTCGCCGAGGCGGAGCGCCATTTCGATGAGCAGCGGGATCGGTTCGATCAGGTGGTGGTGATCTAACGGGCAACGAACGCCCAGAGCTTGTCCCGGTACGCCCGCCCGCCGCGATCGTACGTGTCGTTGTGCCCCGCGCCGTGGATCAGGACCAGCTCGACCGGTCCCGCTGCGGCCGCCGCGACATCCCTCCCCATCGCCGTCGGCACGAGGCGGTCGGCATCGCCGTGAAATACGAGCACCGGGCAGCGGATCTGCCGCATGCGACCGAGGTTGTCGAGCGACAAGCGCAGGATAAAGCGCGGCAACAAGGCATAGTGCTGGCGCGCCATCGCGGCCGCGCTGGTGAAGGGGGATTCGAGGATCACGCCGGCGACGGGATGGCGCGCGGCCACCCACGTCGCGGCTGCGCTGCCCAGCGAGCGGCCGTAGACGTAGATGCGCCCCGGATCGATGCCGGGCCGCGCGACCAGCGCCGCGTAGGCGGCGTCCGCCGCGCCGTACAGTCCGGCCTCGGTCGCCCGGCCCGCGCTCCCGCCGTAGCCCGGATAGTCGACGATCAGCACGGCTGTGGCGGGCGGTTGAAACTCGCGCACGATGGGCCAGATCGCGGCGATGGTCTCACCGTTGCCATAAAACCAGAGGAGGCTAGGGGAGGTTGGGGAGGTTGGAGGAGGTTGGGGGACTTCGGGTTTCAAGTACCACCCCACTAGTCTCGTC
>WNGJ01011121.1_pt1 | contig 10937 bp, 8 predicted proteins | sample 5400611 | NCBI WGS metagenome assembly WNGJ01 (sample SAMN13153375, study PRJNA577476) | soil metagenome | isolation source: 40 cm soil or saprolite under Garry oak tree replicate 1 | place: USA:California | collected 2016-06-15 | reverse complement strand
AGCATCAATGCCTGCATTAAATTCAGGCAATCGTTGTAGCTGGGCGGCTGCGGCGCACCGGCATGTGGCGTTGTTTCTGCGGAGATCAGACCCCGAAAGCTTTCGGGGTGGCTACAGGGCTTCCCACAATGTAATCCGACTATAACAAGGTCCCGCTTCACGCCATCAAGTTGCGCGACCGCAGGAAAGAATCCCCAGCGCTCGAAGCCGAAGCGTTCAAACAATTTCAAACTCGGCTGGTTATGTCCGAAGATCAGCCCGATCAGAGCGGTTATCCCGAGCGACGGCGTCCGAGCGATTGCTTCTTCCAACAATCGTTGTCCGACGCCGTGCCGCCGGAATTTTTCATGGACATAAACACTGATCTCGGCTGTGCCGCGATACGCACAGCGTGGCAGGAATTTCTTGAAATCGAGCCAGCCGATTACGCGGTCGTCCGATTCGGCGACCCAGAATGGATATTCGTCCGGTGAATGTTCGCGGAACCACGGCAAACGCGCTTCGACGGTGGTCGGCTCAAGCTCCGCGGTCACCATGCGGGTCGGCACAGTGGCGTTATAAATCTCGACGATCACCGGCAAATCTGCCTCAACAGCGTCGCGGATGATCAGATTCACGGCTTCCGCTTCTTCGTCGGGCTTCGCTTAACGGCAGGTGAATTCGTCGGCGTGAGCGTCGGATTAAGCTGTGCGGTCGCTAATGGGCTGGCAACGGGAAACGCGAACGTAGGCGACACCGAAGCAGATGGCCCCGCCGCTGCAGTTGACGAGGGAGACGATGTCGCGCTCGGAGACGGCGAAGCACTTGGCGTCGGGCTGGGAGTTGGCGAAGGCGGAATGATATTTTCCCAGTGATGCAGCGGCACGCTTGCGCCGCCGATCTCTTTAACCAGCGTTTCACAACGCGCCTGAAGTTTTTCCAAATCCGGCGGGCCAAATGGCTTGTCAGCCGTGTCTGGGAAAATTATGTAGGTCACCTTGAGATCGCTCACAGGCCGATTGTAGGGCGTCGAGAGCGTGTTGATCTGTTTTGCGATACGGAGCGAAGCCTCCCCGACTTTATCGTTCGGCCCAACATCGCCGACGATGGCGGGATAAATCGCGTCTCCGAAAACAACAAGCGCATAGTCGCCTGGCTTAACGGCGTCGTGAGCATGCGTAAATGCGCCGGGTACCACGATAAAAGGATCGGCCGTGCCGATGAGGAAGCTGTAATTTTTCAGTGTACCGACTTCGGCGCGCAGTTGCGCGATTGCGTTGCGCAAATCACGCTTCCGTGCGGGAGTGGTAGTTGCAAGCCCATACTCGTCTTCGGCGCGTTTCAATGCCTGTTCGGTAGCGGCGAGATATGGGTTAGGCGCGGAGGTTTTCTTTGGCCAGCGATAACTCGTGGACGGCTTGAAATTAACCGGCGCGCCAGTACCGACCGGCATCCGATCGCCATCCGAGCCGTCAGCATCCACATCCATGTCCGCCTGGAGCAACAGCGCTTTTCGATGCGTTTGCGGATGTTGAAGTTGCAGGACAGTTTGGCAATCGAAAAAGTTATGCCGCGATAGAAGCAGATCGAGGCGAGCGAGGTTTTCACGAAGAATTCTAACTTTTGTATCGTAAAGCTGAGCGTACAGAGGCGAAACGGGATCGGCCGATAGCGTCGATGCCAGCCCAGGCAACAACGTGGGCAGTTGGGGACTGACTTTCGCCAGCTCCTCGATCGTCTTGTTCGGTAAAGGCACGCGCGCCTGTAGCCTTAAATCAAGCACGTAACTGTCCGGCTGGGTGCGTTCCGTCGTAGCATCAGCGCCTGGAATCGTCTCGACCGTGGAGTGCAGCGTGATTCCATTGCACAGTTTGCTCGTGTCCAATTTTCCGGTGATCACCGGCGGCCGGGTCGGCGTCGGTTCCGGTGTTGGTGTGGCGGTTAACTCAGCGGGCGCGACACGTTGCAATCGCTCGAGCGAGATCCAGCGGTAAACAATCGCGGCGAAGAGCGCGACGAATATGACCAGCACAAGCCGCCGCCACGTCCGAAGACGAATTTTTCCCACGCGATTACTTCTTTACCCAGGCGACGATGACCACGATGATCCCGATCACGCTCAGGAGCGACATTATCCCAGCGGGCATGACTCTTCCGGTCCGCAAAAGTTTGGGGATGAACTGCGCGGCGAGCAAAAGCGAGATAATGAGCGCAGTCGCCAATCCAACCATGCGATGTTCGGGCAACAGGAACGCAGCCACGAGCAATAGCACCCCGGTGATTGAGCCGGCGATGATCGACGCTGCGCTGCCTGCCTTTACGTAACCGACAATCCCGCCGACGATCGTCAAAGCGCCAAACACGATAAAATAAATTTTCGCTGCTTCCATTGGAACGCGCGAGCATTCGTAAGCCAACTGCTCTGCGCTGTCCAGTGCGTTGTATCCGGGGTCGGCGCCTCCGGCCTGATCGTTGGGAGGCTCACTGGAATCACCGATCCCGGCTACAGCTATAGCCCTCGCACGCTGGCGTCATTATAAAATTCGATCTGCCGCCCGCCGAGACGATGTATTACGCGCCAGCCGTGCCTCTTTGCAAACTCTGTAAGCTCTGTATCGGAAATTTCTCGCAGAATTCGCAGCTCTGCGGGCTGCGTGACAACATACTCAGATCCGCGCGACAGTGCTTTTGCGATTTTCGCGGCAAGCGCGGGAAGTTCTTTGTGCATCGTATTCCCGGTCTAACGATCAATCGCGCGCCCGGCGCTTCCGGAATTTTTCTTCACCGGCAGCGGCGGCGGGCGTTTCGCTTTTCGATTTAATCTTTCTTTCAAGGCAAGATGCGCTTTGCGGCTCGGAGAAGGCCCGCGTGCCATCGGCTTTTCCATATTGGTCTCAGTAGGTGGCTGTTCACAAACTTGGACGGTTGGCATAAGCATCGCCACAATAATCTTGCCTCACTGGCGCGGGCGCGCCAGACGGCTAAATTCTGTAAATGTTTTCGGAAACGATCGAGCTACGCGGGCATATTATCGATTCGCTCATTTTGCCAAAAGTCCTGGATCAAATTTTGACCCACGGCGCGAACTTCAAGATTACTGAGATCGACGTTGGCAAAAAGCGAGCCGACCAAAGCTTTGCCCGAATTGAAGTGTCGGCCGAAACGAGCGAAGCGCTTGATGAACTGATTTTGCGTCTGCGACAGCACGGCGCAGAAGTCGCCAAACACGAAGATGCGCAGCTCGCCTCAGCTCCGGCGGATGGCGTTTTCCCGCGCGATTTTTACGTGACGACGAACCAACAAACCTTTGTCCGGTTTAGCGGCAAAGAGATCGAAGTGCAGCCAGCCATGATGGATAGCGCCATTGCAGTGGATCGAAAACGAGGCGCCGCACGGGCGGTCAAGTTCTTCGACGTCCGCAAGGGGGACGAGATCGTAGTGGGTCACCAGGGAGTGCGCGTTGTGCCGGTGCAGCGCGCGACGTCGCGCACGGATGTTTTTCAGTTCATCAACACGATCATCGATGCGGACGAACCGAAGTCGGCCATCATTCGCGAGCTGGCCGGTGAATTGCAACGCGCGCGCGCGTCGAAAGGTAAAATCGCGGTCGTCGTAGGGCCTGCGATCGTGCGGACCGGCGCCGGTCAGCATCTGGTGCGCCTCATCGAATCGCGATATGTCGATCGCCTTTTTGCCGGAAATTCATTTGCCGCCTACGACTTGGAACGCGCATTGTTCGGCACCTCTTTGGGAATAAGCCCCGATCTGGCCTTCGCGCGCGGGGGGCGCGAGAATCTTGTCCGCGCGGTTAATGCAATTCGTGAAGCAGGCGGAATCGCTGCAGCTGTTCAAAAAAAGATCGTGACCAGCGGCATCATGCACGCATGTATCCAACACAATGTCGATATCGTGTTGACCGGTTCGACTCGCGACGAAGGACCGATTCCTGGCGTAACGACAGACGCGATCGAAGCCCAAAAAGTGATGCGCGAAAAACTGACCGACGTTACGCACGCCCTGTTGCTGGCGACACTTCAGCATTCGCTCGCCGTGGCAAGCATGCTCGGCCCCACCGTGAAAACTGTCTGCGTCGATATCGATCCGTCGGCAGTGGAGAGAGCCGTCGAGCATCAGCCATTGCAATCCATCGGCCTGGTCACGGACGTGGAACCATTTTTGCGAGAACTCGCCGATTGTCTCAGCGACTCCCGCGTTCGCGATTAAATTGGCCATCCAATGCGCGAGCTGCTTCTTTGTCCGCCCGATTACTACGGCATCGAGTACGAGATCAATCCGTGGATGAGCCGCGCGCGCGGCGCCGAGGCAGCGCTCGTGCAGAAGCAATGGGAACAGTTGCACGCGACGCTTTCGAAATTGGATTGCAAGGTTCATCTAATTGCGCCGCAGCCGGGACTTCCTGACATGGTTTTCACGGCCAACGCCGGGTTGACGGTTGGTCGCAAATTCATCCCCAGCAATTTCCGCCACAAAGAGCGCGCCGGCGAGCAGCCGTTCTTTGCGAAATGGATGGAACAACGCAGCTATGAAGTACGGTGGCTGCCGGAAAATCTTTATTTCGAGGGCGAAGGCGACGCGCTCTTTAGCGGCGACGTGCTCTTTTGTGGCTACAAATTTCGTTCTGACATTCAATCGCATCGCGCCGTGGCAGACATCCTTGGTTGTCTCGCTATTTCCGTGGAACTTGTGGATCCTCGGTTTTATCATCTTGATACCTGCTTCTGCCCGCTGCCGGACGGCGGAGCGTTTTGGTTTCCAACGGCCTTCGACGAGTATGGCCAGCGCACAATCCGCGAGCATGTCAGCGATGTGATCGACGTCTCCTCAGAAGAGGCGACGCACTTTTCATGTAACGCTGTCGTTCTGGGGCGCGACATTGTCCTGCCCGAAGGCGCGCCTCAGCTCGTGACGAAGCTGGAAGATCGCGGTTATCGCTGCCACGCGTTGCCGATGAGCGAATTCATCAAAGCCGGCGGCGCGTGTAAATGTCTGGTCATGTTCATGCCGCAAAGAGAGCCCGTGTCGTAAACACGTGCGCACTGTCATCCCGAGCGGAGCGAGGGACCTCTCACAGCTGATGGGTCACGCTGGGAAATTGCGTGGCCCAAACTTTGACTGCGAGGTTCCTCTCCCGCGATTGCGGGATCGGAATGACAAAGAACGCAGGGCGGCGCGTGCAACGGCGAGGGCGAGGCGACACCCATTGAGCCTTCTACAGTCACTTCCGTTGCTCGAGGATCATCGGCATGCCGTATCGGGAACGCAAAGTGATATGTGGATCAAGCTCAATTCGGTGGCCCGGCGCGAGCCGCATCCGCCACCGCCGGGCGAGCGTGGCTATCGTAAGCACACCTTGCATCCAGGCAAAGCCTTCGCCGATACATTGCAAACTGCCTCCGCCAAACGGAAAGTAGGAGAACTTTGGGCGCGCCGCGGCGGCTTCTGGCGTCCAGCGTTCTGGATCGAACCGTTCCGGTTCTGGGAAGTATCGCGGGTCGCGATGTGTCACGAACGGGCTAACGTGCACATAAGATCCGCTGCGGATTACGAAACCATTTATCTTCACATCTCGCACTGCTCGCCGGGTCATGAGCCAGACGGGCGGATATAGCCGCATCGATTCGGCCAAAACCATCCGCGTGTAGCGCAGGCGGTCCAAGTCTTGTCCTGACGGGAGCCGATCACCGAGGACGTGATCCACTTCGTTCTGCACCTTCTTCGCCACGTCCGGATTTTCCGCAAGCAAGTACCACGCCCACATTAATCCAGTGGCAGGCGTCTCGTTGCCGACCACGAAAAATGTCATCATTTGATCGCGTATCTTCTGGTCGGTAATTCCCTTTCGCGATTGTTTGTGGAGGCGCACGATCACCGAGAGCAAATCCGGGTCCTCGCACGCACCCTTTCGACGCTCGGCAATCATCGCGCGAATCCCCGTGTCGAGTTTCTTCGCAGCACGTGCGAAGCGACGATGGGAAGGGAGCGGAATTTTCTCGAACTGCTTGGTAGCCAGCGCCAGATTGCTGAATCGAGTGGCTTGCAATACTGTGACGAGTGCGTTGCGCAAGTCGACCGCTTTCGAGCCCAAATCAACATTGAACAGCGCCTTTCCAGTAATGGATATGGCCAGGTCCGTCATCTCCTCCGCCATGTCCACTGAGGCGCCGTCGCGCCACCTGTCAGTCCAACGCGTGATCTGATCAACCATCACTTCGCCGAGCGCAACGATTCGTTCGCGATTAAACATCGGTTGCAAAAGAGCGCGCTGTTTCTTATGGCGCTCGCCGCGGCAAGTCAGCAAGCCTGTCCCAAGGACCCGTCGCAGTGGGCGGTGCACGCACCGCCGCAGATTTTCATGATCGAGCAGGGCAGCGCGGACAAGATCGGGATGATTAAGAAGAAAATCGCTCTTACGACCAATCTTTATGTGGACGACGTCTCCATGTTTGCGCGCCGCACGGGTGAGAAAGCCAAGCGGATCACGATAAAGCGCCGCGTAAGCAAGCCATGCGTTTCTCGGTCCTGACGGCTTCGCCGGGCAAGCATCGATAGCCTCCATTGCTGACTGAGTCATGTGTAGGGCGAAGCCTTACACTGGCAAATCTGCCAGAGGCCAGTCAAGGAAATAGGTTGCGGTCGCAGCACGGGTCGGAATCACGCGACCGTGATGTCAGCGCTTGTTGGCTACCTCTGTCTCTTCGCTGCAAGGGCGTGCTCTATTTTTTCCAATGGCAAACAATTCATCACGTCCGCCTTTGTTAGCCAACCTTTGCGCGCGATGCCAATTCCAAACCATAAATCCTGCAAACGCTCGGCGCGGTGCGCGTCGGGATTGATCACACATTTGACGCCATTCTGTTTCGCCATTGGCCACCAGCGCCAGTCGAGATCGAGCCGTTTCGGAGCGGCGTTGAGCTCAATCCATGTCCCGGTACGCGCAGCGCCATCGAGAATTTTTGCGATATCGATTTTGTAAGGCTCGCGTTTCAAAAGCAGACGACCGGTCGGATGTGCCAGCATGGTCACGAACCGATTTTCCATCGCGCGAATCACGCGTCCGGTCATATCCGCTTCGCTCAGACCAAAAGCAGAATGAACGGAAGCGACTACGAAATCGAGTTGCGACAAAAGTTCATCGGGAAAATCAAGCGAACCGTCCCGAAGAATGTCGCATTCGACTCCAGCAAAGAGACGGAAGCCGTCGAACTTTTTGTTCAGCTTTCGAATCGCCGCGATTTGCGCGAGCAATTTTTTCTCGTCGAGGCCGTGGGCCTGAATCTGGCTGCGGCTGTGATCGGCAATGCCGAGATACTCCAACCCAAGAGCCTGCGCGGCTTCCGCCATTTCTTCGATAGAGTTGTGGCCGTCGCTCGCCTTTGTGTGGCAGTGAAATGTCCCCCGCAAATTTTCCTTCTCGATCAATTTTGGGAGAGAATGTTTCTCTGCGGCTTCGAACTCGCCCCAGTTTTCCCGTAGCTCCGGATGTATGAAATCGAGATCGACCGACCGATAAAGTTCGGCTTCATCGCGCACCTTTGGGATCTTCATCACCGGCCCTTTCTTCTTCGCCTTCGGATCAGGCGGCAACGGCGCCAAACGGTACTCGTTGAGCGTCCAACCTCGTTTAAGCGCGCGGCTGCGCAGTTCGATGTTGTGCTCCTTGTTCCCAGTGAAATAAGCAAGCGCAAAAGGGTATTCCGGCGTGCTCACCACTCGCAGATCACACTGCACTCCGGACCGAAGTCGCACACTCGATTTCGTCGGCCCTTGAGCGATGATCGATTCCACCAGCGGATGGGAAACGAAAAATTTCGCGATCGCCTCGGGTTTTTTTGTCGCCACCAACAAATCGAGATCGTGCACAATTTCTTTTCGACGCCGATAACTTCCCGCGGTATCCGCCTGCAGAGCGTCGGGATGGCCTGCCAGATCGTTTCTTAACGTCTCCGCTTCATGCGCGATCTGCCCGAATTGAAAATAACCGGCGTGCCGGGTTCGTTCCTCGATGGCTTTGCAAATTTTCGCTTGCGTTGTTTCACCGAAGCCAGGCAATTCCGCTACGCGACCCGCCTCGCAAGCCTGGCGCAACTGCTGTATTGAACTGACGCGCAACTGATCAAAAAGGGCCTTGATCTTTTTCGCACCCAGACCGGGAATCGAGAACAATTCCAGAATGGCCTCCGGAAATTGCGCACGCAAATCTTCGAGGTATTTCAGAGAGCCAGTACCAGCAAGCTCCTTGATTTTGAGGGCAATGCTTTTTCCAATCCCCGGAATTTTTGCGACTGCTTCTTCGTCCTGCAGATCCGGAATATTGCCACCAAAAGTTTCGATCGCGCGCGCCGCGTTAACATATGCGCGAATTTTGAACGGATTCTCGTCCTTCAATTCGAGCAGCGCTGCGGTCTGCTCTAAAATGCGGGCGATTTCCTCTTTGGTCATCACCCAAACCGTTAGCCCAGATTGCCCCCTCGTCGAATGGCGAAGCGCTGCTGACCTGCACTGTCAGGCGGTGCGGCTAAGGTGCGACGTCCTGCGTGGACTCGCGTTCAAGGAAGCGCTGTAGGTTTGTTCACAACTACTTTGGCCTCGGGCCTATTCACTTCGAGCTGGGCGTTGGCTTTTTGGATTTGCGCAGTATTCTGTTGTAGCTGGGCGGTGAGCGTCTCTATTTGTTGCTGTTGCTGCGAGACCGTGGCTCGCAAGTTCTGAACTTTCAGATCGAGCATGGCTTGCTTGGCGGCATCGGGAACGGCTTGCGGCTGGACGCCGGGAGATTTACCGGGATTTCCGCCGGCAGAAACGAGCACTGTGCCCAGCCTTCCATCGGGATCGACGTAGACCATACGGGCAGGGCCAATCGGGTTCAAGTCGTCAACGCTCCTCCCATAGATGTTGTCGATGTAGCAAACACTATTTTCCTGACCAAAGCGACTGTGCACACCAGTGTGGTGGCCGATGATAATATTGTTATTGGCGGTGGTAATCAACAACCCTGCCTCTCTGCCCACACAGACGTGCTCGCTGGTGTTCACGCTGTTCAGGAGCGCCAGATTGCCGATGGCCGTGTTGTCGTTTCCGGTGGTGTTGCTCGCGAGGGCAAGACTACCAAGGGCCACATTGTTCACTCCGTCTATGTTGGCAGTGAGCGCTTCCAAACCGATGGCCGTGTTGGAACCGCCGGTGGTATTGTTCATCAGCGCAAAGTAACCGGCGGCAGTGTTGGAGGAACCGCTGTCGTTAAAGACGAGCGCGTCCGTTCCAACAGCAGTGTTCTGTGTGCCGCTGGTGTTGAGCAACAAGGCTGCCGCGCCGACCGCGGTATTGGAATCCGCATTGTTTAGCGCCAGCGCTCCAGCGCCAACACCGGTATTGAAGCTGCCGGTGCTATCGGTAAAGAGCGCATCCCAACCAAGCCCTGTATTTCCAGCGCCGGTGGTGAGAGAGCTTATTTCCATGAACTCCCGTTCAAGGAACAGCTTTGGGTTTGTTCACAATAATTTTTGCCGCTGGCTTGTTCATTTCGAGCCGGGCATTCACTTTCTGGATTTGCGCGACCTGCTCTTTAACCTGCGAAGTGAGCATTTCTATTTGGTTCTGTTGCTGCGAGATCGTCGCCTCCAGGTTCTGAACTTCGCGATTCAGCATGGCTTGCCTGGTGGCATCAGGAATGGCTGGGGGCTGGATGCCGGAAGATTTACCGGGATTTCCGCCGGGAGTAGGAGTAGCAGTAGCAACGGGCACTGTGCCCAACCTTCCATCGGGATCGACCCACACGGGGCGGGCAACTCCCCCCGCATCGTCAACATTCGCACCGTAGATGTTGTTAGGACTGTTCTTTGTTGCTGGATTGCCGATGTAGCAAACGCTATCTTCCTGGCCAAAGCGACTGTGCACACCATTGTGGTGGCCGATGATAATATTGTTATCGAAGATGGTGATCTCAGACCCGGCCATTCTGCCTACGGCCACGTGCCTGCTCGGCACTACGCTGTTCTCGAGCGCCAGATTGCCAATGATTGTGTTGTTGTTTCCACTGGTGTTCCTCGTGAGGGCAAGAGTACCGAAGGCTACATTGCCCTGTGCATCGACGTTGGCAGTGAGCGCTTGCCAACCGATAGCCGTGTTCGAACCGCCGATGACATTATTCATGAGCGCAGCATAACCGATGGCAGTGTTGAAGTCGCCGCTGACATCACCGCTGCCGTTAAAAACGAGGGCATCAGTCCCAACGGCCGTGTTTTGTGTCCCCCTGACGTGGAGCAACAAGGCTGCTGCGCCGACCGCGGTATTGGAATCCATGTTGTTTAACGCCAGCGCTCCACCGCCAACGCCGGTATTAAAGTTGCCGATGGTATCGACAGCGAGCGAGCGCCAACCAAGCCCTGTATCTCCCAAGCCGGTGGTGAGAGAAAGAAGCGCATTGCACCCTTCCGCTGTCGCGAAATTAGGATAGCACCCCTCCGGGGTAGGGGTTGGTGCAGGCGTAGGGGTAGGCGTGGGCGAAGGTATAGGCGTGGGCGAAGGTACAGGCGTGGGCGAAGATACCGTGCAGGTCGGGCAGTTGAAGGTGATTCGATCGAAATCTGGGGCCCAGCTACCATCGATCGGATTGTAGAACTTAAGCGTGTTGCAGCCGGTGTTCAAAGTGACTGTTATCTGTATTGACCCGACAGTCTGAAACGAACCAGTGGACGGAAAGCTCACAGGCGTTCCTGGACCGCCGTTCACGCTTAGATAGGCGTAGCGCACCGCGTCTCCGTTGAGGTAGCAGATCGTCATGGTGTAATTGCCCGTTGCTACAATGCCAACAGCATTGAACTGGAGAGTACCATCGTTGCTGCCCACGTAGCTTACCTTTTTTCCGTGCGAGCACGTCGGGCAGTCTAGAACTATCGCGCTTCCCTCCAGCGTGTTAGGTGGTACGTCCTCCGCTTCAT
>WNGJ01008506.1_pt1 | contig 10937 bp, 13 predicted proteins | sample 5400611 | NCBI WGS metagenome assembly WNGJ01 (sample SAMN13153375, study PRJNA577476) | soil metagenome | isolation source: 40 cm soil or saprolite under Garry oak tree replicate 1 | place: USA:California | collected 2016-06-15 | reverse complement strand
CGCCGAATCACGTTCAGAACGACTGCATGGCGGGCGGCCACGCCGAAGGAGGAACCATGGCCGACGCCAGACAGCCCACCTTTGGAACCGCGCTGGTTGCGGTGCTTGCCGGCGGTGCGATCAGCTCCTGGATCTCCGCAGCCTTCATCGGCATCGCGCCCGCAACCAGTGTCGAGGCCTGGGCGATCCTGACGAGCATCTGTGGCGCGGTCGGCGTCAAGGTCGTGCTGCGGGCCTTGAAGTTCAACGTGCCCTTTGCCTTCGCCGCCGGAGCGCTGATGGCCGGCCGCGTCGTCAGCCTGGCGCTCGTCCAGACGATGCCGGATCTAGGCGGTCACGCGATTCCGGCGTTCCCGACTTACGGCCTCTTCTCGAGCTTCCCCAGCCTCGTCCTCTCGGCCTGGCTCGTCCAGATCAGCGCCGGACGGATCAGAACAATCGTCTATTAACGACCATTACCTGCTCGCGAAGCGGCTTTTTCGACGTCGCCGGTTCATACACAGTCGAGTACGCGCTACGCTTGCGTCATGCCTGAGATCGGCATCGCCGGGCTCATCGTGATTCTCATCGTCGCCTTGCTGGTGTTCGGGCCGAAGCGGCTACCGGAGATCGGCCGCTCGCTCGGGAAGGGCATGCGCGAGTTCAAGGACTCGATCAGCGGCCAGGACGAGAAGCCAGAGCTGCCGCCCCGCTCCGGGGACGAGTCCCCGCCTCCCTCGACTTCGTAACCCGATGAGCCGGCTCCCGCGGCGCCTTCGCCACGGCGAGGAAGCCACGCTCGTCGAGCACCTCGGCGAGCTCCGCGCGCGACTGATCATCGCTCTCGCGGCGATCGCGATCGCCTTCGCCGTCACCTACGGATTTCACGGCCAGCTGCTCGACTGGCTGAACCGCCCGCTGCCGCACCGGTTGAGGAAGCCCGTGACCTTCAGCCCGATCGAGCCGTTCACGACCTCGATCTTGGTGACCCTCTACGCGTCCTTCCTGCTCGCGCTCCCGGTCGTCCTCTGGCAATTCTGGGCCTTCCTCGCGCCGGCCTTCGAGGAGCATCGCCAGCGCTCGATCGCCCTCGTCGTCGCGTTCGCGACCGCGCTCGGCGCCGGCGGCGTCGCGTTCGGCTACTGGGTCGTACTGCCGCCGGCGATCCACTTCCTCACAAACTACGACTCGAGCCACTTCAACATCCTCATCCGGGCACGCGACTACTACCGGTTCGTCACATTCGTCCTGATCGGCGTGGCGCTCGCCTTCGAGGTTCCCGTGTTCGTGCTCGCCCTTGTCCGGCTGCGCATCCTCACGGCTGCGAAGCTCCGCAGTACCTGGCGCGTCGGCGTCTTCGCCATGACCGTGATCGGGGTGCTGCTGCCTGGGGTCGATCCGGTCTCGACCATCCTCTCCGTGATTCCACTGGTCTCCCTGTACCTGCTCTCGATCGGCCTCGCGTCGTTCCTCGAGCCGCGCTGGCGGGCGAACGCCGGCGCCGCGCCGCTGACGGAGTGACGTACCCGAAGATCGAGCTCCACGTCCACCTCGAGGGGACGGTGCGGCCGGAGACGCTGCTCGCGATCGCGCGGCGGAACGGCTACACGCTCCCGGTCGATTCCGTCGAAGCCGTGCGGGCCCTCTACGAGTACCGCGACTTCGCGCAGTTCATCGAGGTCTTCATGTTGACGTCGGGCGCACTCGAGCGCGAAGACGACTTTCGCCAGATCGTCGTCGAGTACGCGGAAGAGGCCTCTAGGCACGGGGCCGTCTATCTCGAGGCGATCTTCGCGCTCGGCCTCTGGCGCGGCCTCGACAGCGACATCGTCTTCAGCGGCGTCTGCGACGGCGCCGTGGAAGCGCGCGAGCGATACGGGATCGAGATCCGCCTGACGCCGGACATCGCGCGCGTGTACAGCCTCGACGAAGCGCTACAGGTCGTCCGCTACGCAATCAAGTACCGCGACCGAGGCGTGGTCGGGGTAGGCCTCGGCGGACCGGAGGCCGAGCATCCGCCGGAGCCGTATGCGCCCGCCTTCGAGCTCGCCCGCTCCGAAGGCCTCGCCTCGGTTCCCCACGCCGGCGAGCACGCGGGGCCGAGCTCGATCCGAGGCGCGCTCGGCGCGCTCGGCGCCCGTCGCATCCGGCACGGGATCAGGGCGATCGAGGATCCGGGGCTGGTGCAGGAGCTGGCCGACAGGCGCGTCGTCCTCGACGTCTGCCCGATCTCGAACGTCCGCACTCGTGCGGTTCCTTCGCTGAGCCTCCACCCGCTGCCGCAGCTCGTCGCGGCGGGCGTTGTCTGCTCGCTCTCGACCGACGACCCGGCGATGTTCGGGACCGACCTTTCCACTGAGTACACCGCCGCCCGCGAGCTCGGGCTCGAGCCGCGGAGCTTCTACGAGGCCGGCCTCGAGGGCGCGCTCTGCGACGAGTCGACACGGTCAAGGCTGCGTGGGCTCGGCGAGGCTTTCGACTGGGATGTCGTCCCCGCGGCCAGGGTCGAGGTACCCTAAGGCGTCATGGCGCGAGGAGCTGCACAGGCGCGGCGGAAGGCTGCGAAGTCCCAACCCGGAGGCCGGAAGCAAGCCGCCGCCCGCCGTCCGCCGACCATCGAGCAGACGATGTTCTTCCCTCGCCTGCGCCGCCAGGCGAAATGGGTCTTCCTCCTCCTCGCCTTCGTCTTCGCCGGCGGCTTCGTCTTCTTCGGCGTCGGCTCGGGCTCGACCGGCCTCGGCGACCTACTGCGCGGCAACTTCAACATCTTCGGTAACAACGGCGGCTCGACGAACAGCTCCGCGGTGCAGGCCGCCCTCAAGAAGACGCAGGCCCACCCGAAGGACCCGAACGCCTGGAACGACCTCGCGACCGCCTACCAGACCGACGGGAAGCTGACTCAGGCGAACACGGCGCTCGAGCACCTGCTCAAGCTGAGGCCGAACGACACTGGGGCGCTCCAACGGGTCGCCGGCTTCTACGAGACCAAAGCTACGACCAAGGAGACCGAGGCGCGCAATCTTCAGGCGCAGGCTCCGCTTTCGCTCACAGGCGTGCTCGGGGTGTCGAGCGCCAGCCAGATCGGCCAGGCACTGAGCAACGACCCGACGAGCCAGCAGCTGACGCAACAGGCTCAGGCCGCCTTCACCGAGGCAACGACCGCGCTCCAGAAGGACGCCGACCTCTACAAGCGGCTCGTGAAGCTGCAGCCGACCGACGTCAACACCCAGTATCACTATGCGCAGCTCGCCGATCTGACCGGCGATACAACCGCGGCTCTCAAGGCTTACAGGCAGGTCGTCAAGCTGGCACCGACCGACCCGGCCGCCCAGGCGGCGAAGCAGCGGATCGCCGTGCTAAGTCCCGCGAAGCATCGATAGACTCAGCCGTCCAGACCTAGGCGTTCACGAACCCGGGGGGCGGATGAACTTCGACATCAAGACGGAGCAGGTGGACGATGCCTACGTGATCGCTTTAGCGGGCGAGGTCGACCTCTATACCGCACCCGAGTTCAAGCAGCAGCTGCTGGACGTGATCGCCAAGGGCGGCAAGGAGGTCATCGTCGACTTCTCGGACACCACGTTCATCGACTCGACCACGCTGGGAGTTCTCGTCGGCGGCGTCAAGCGGCTGCGGACGAACGAAGGCCAGCTCTCGCTCGTCTGCAGCGACCGCAACATCACCAAGATCTTCGAGATCACCGGCCTCGACCGCGTCTTCACGATCTACCCGACGCGCGACGAGGCGCTCTCGAAGGTCGGAACCTCGAGCCAGCCTCCCGTTTAGATTCGTGCGCCTCTTCGCCGCGGGACTGCTCTTGCTGGGGGTCGCCGCAGTCTCTGCTGGCTGCGGGACCGGGCAGACGGGAATCGCCAAGGGCGGCGACGTCGGGCAGGGGAAGAAGCTCTTCGTCGCCAACTGCGGCAGCTGCCATCGTCTGGCGGACGCAGGCACGACCGGAACGGTGGGGCCCGATCTCGACGGCGCCTTCGCCGGCCCGAGGGCACAACATTTCAAGGTGAACACGATCAAGCAGGTCGTCTATGACCAGATCTACCACCCCGCCCCCGCCGGTCTGATGCGGCCGAAGATCGTGACCGGCGCGGACGCGGCTTCGGTGGCCGCCTATGTCGCCTCGGTGGCAGGAACGGGCGCGGGGAGCAACGGCGCCCCACCGACGCTGACGAGCCCGCCCCCCGGCGGCGGCGGAGGCGGCCTCGCCGCGACGGGCACGAAGCTCTACGCGAGCCTCGGCTGCTCGAGCTGCCACACCCTCACCGGCGCAAAGAGCATCGGTCCGACCTACAAGGGCCTCTTCGGCTCGAAGGTGCAGCTCTCGAACGGCCAGACCGTCACCGCGAACGACGCCTACCTGCTCGAATCGATCCTCAACCCCGACAAGCAGATCGTGAAGGGCTTCCCGAAGGGCGTCATGAGCGCAACCATCCCGCCAGGCTCCGTCTCCATGGCGAACGCGAAGGCCCTGGTGGCGTTTATCAAGTCCAAGAAGTAACCGTCGCGAACGGCCAATGTCCGGGGTCTGACCCCAGACGGGGCCGTTAGGGCCGAGGGCGTCGCCGCGCTAGGGCCCGAACTTCTCGGCCACCGACGCGGGCGTCTGTCCGTTCCGGCCAATGTCCGGGGTCTGACCCCGGGACATGACCCGATCGGCTCTAGCGAACCTCTTCGCTCTCGCGTTCCAGATCCACCACAACGTGTGTGATCGGGACGGCGAAGCGCTCTCGAGCACCGCTGACGACGCCCTTCTCAAGCCAGTTCGACCGGCCTTCGGGATGGGTCGAGATGATGATCTCGTCGGCGCCGAAAGTGCGGAGCGCGTCCTCGATCGCCTGCAGCGGCTCGCCGTCGCCGATCTCGCCGCGGGCCTCGATGCCCGCCTCCTTCAGTCGCGCGAGGCTCCGGTCAAGGCGCTCCTGCGCGGCGTCTCGCGCCTGGTCGTCGTCCGAGACCCAGTGCTTGAGCGGAGTGTTCAGCGCCGGCGTCACGACCAGCACCTCCGTTCGCGAGCCCTCGCTGCGCCTGCGAATCGTGTCGCGCAGCGTCTCGCCGCCGACGGTCTCGTTTGCGATCACGAGAATCCGCCGCTCGTTCTCGGGCGTGCGCGACCTCGTCGGTGCGAGGACCCTGGTGCGCCGTTCGCCGCGGCGGAAGTAGAAGAAGAGCACGCTCGCGCTGAGCACGATGAAGACCGCGAGCCCGAGCCAGCGGTTGATCACGGCGCCGGCGACGATCAGCCCGAAATAGCCGATCGTCAGCCAGACGAAGCGGTACGCCTCGGCCTCGCTGCGAAACGGGTTGAGCGGCACGGCGCTAGAGGACGTACACCGTCGTGAAGACGATGATCCACATCACGTCGACGAAGTGCCAGTAGATGCCCCCGATCTCGACCCCGTTGTGAGCCTCCGGGGAGAAGTGACCGCGGTAGGCGCGGGTCGTCATCGCCGCGAGGATCGTCAGGCCGACGAGGACGTGTGCCCCATGCAAGCCCGTGAGGGAGAAGAAGATCGTCCCGAACGCCTGGTCGTGCGGGGTGAAGCCGATCCGCGCGTACTCGAGCAGCTGCGTCAGCAGGAACGTCAGACCCATCAGGAAGGTCAGCGTCAGGCCGGCCTGCAAGCCGACGCGGTTTCCGCGCTTGATCGACTGCAGCGACCAGTGCATCGTGAAGCTCGACGTCACCAGGATCGCGGTGTTCACGAACGCGACGAACACCGGCAGGTGGAACTGGTGGGGTGGCCACGGCTCGTGGTTGACGACACGGATGAAGAAGTACGCCGTGAAGAACGAGCCGAAGAGCATCACCTCGGAGGCGATGAACAGGAACATCCCGAGCGTGCGCGCGTCGACGCGCGAGCTCTGGTGCGCAACAGGCGGATGCGCCGCGTGCTCGGTCTCAGCATGTGCGCTCACGTCACAGCCGCCTTTTCCTCCTGAAGCACCACGTGCTCGACCGGCAGGTTCGTCGCCTTGTGCAGCCGCTGGATCAGGTCGCGGCGGAGCCACGGCGACTTCGACGGCGCGAAGGTCGAGACGATGATCTCGTCGATCCGCTCGTCCTGGACAGCCTGCGTGGCGGCTGTGAACGGATCCGGGTGCGCCACTTGCCCGTGAGCGTCGATCCCGTCCGCCCTCAGGATCGTCAGCGCTCGCCGCAATCGTCGCTCGGCCTCAGGATGATCGGCCTGGGTCGGATCGCTCTGCGGGGCAATCATCAGGAAGCTCGCGGGCCCGCGCTGCGCGCGCTCGCGGATCCGCGCCAGCAGAGGCTCGCCGATCACGGTCTCGTTCGCGACCACGAGCACGTTCTTGGGGCCGCCCTCCGACTCGAGATCGACGACCACGTGCTCGACCGGCGTGTCGCCCGCGGCCTCGCGGATCCGGTCGACCACGTGCTTCCGCAGCCAGCCGGACTTCTCCTCGGGATGCGTGGAGACGACGATCCGGTCCGGCGGCGGCTCCAGCTGCACGAGCGCATCCTTGACCGTGTCCACCGGCGAGGTGTCGACGACGAGCCCGTGGGCCGAGATCCCGGCCTCGTGCAGCGCGTCGAGCGTCCGGTTGAGCCGGCGCCCCGCAGCCGCCCGGCGCGTGTCCTCGTAGACGACGTAGCCACCTGAAGGAGCGTTCACCGGCGCGAGCACGGTGACGAGATCGACGCCCGCCGCGGTCCCGCCGCGGACAGCGTCGAGCAGCTGCTTGCTACCGGCCGTCTCGTTCGCGATCACGAGGATGTGGCTCATACCTTCACCTCTTCTTCTTCGACGACGCGGTCGCCGTTGAAGACGGCGTGACGCGCGCCGGGGACGCCGTATTCGTACGGGCCTCCGACGACCTGTGGGATCTCGTCGAAGTTGAAGACCGGCGGTGGCGAGGAGACCTGCCACTCGAGCGTATGCGCGCGCCACGGGTTCGCCGGTGCCGGCGCGCCGCGCGCCCACGAGACGATCATGTTGTAGAGGAACACCAGCGTCGAAGCGCCGAGGAAGAACGACGCGATCGAGATGAAGAAATTGAGGTCGGCAAACCGCGGCGCGTAGTCGGAGACACGGCGCGGCATCCCCTGGATCCCGAGGTAGTGCATCGGGAAGAAGGTCGCGTTGAAGCCGACGAAGGTCAGCCAGAAGTGCAGCTTCCCGAGTCGCTCGTTGTACATCCGCCCGGTCATCTTCGGGAACCAGTAGTAGATGCCCGCGAAGATCGTGAACAGCGAGCCGCCGAAGAGGACGTAGTGGATGTGCGCGACGACGAAGTAGGTGTCGGAGACGTGGATGTCAATCGGGACCGCGGCGAGGTAGATGCCGGAGAGGCCGCCGATCACGAACATGGAGACGAAGCCGAGCGCGAACAGCATCGGCGTCGAAAAGTTGAGCTTGCCCTCCCATAAGGTCGCGAGCCACGAGAAGACCTTGATTCCGGTCGGGACGGCGATCACCACCGACGTCACCATCATCGGCACCCGCAACCAGGGCGCCATGCCCGAGACGAACATGTGGTGCGCCCAGACCGAGAAGCCGAGCACGAGGATCGCCATCAGCGAGAGCGCCATCAGGCGGTAGCCGAAGATCGGTTTCCTCGCGAAGGTTGAGATCACCTCCGAGGCGATCCCGAAGCCGGGCAGCATCATGATGTAGACGGCCGGGTGCGAGTAGAACCAGAAGATGTGCTGGTACCCGAGGACATAGCCACCCGCCTCGTAGTTGAAGAAGTTCGTGTGCATCACGTGGTCGAACATCGACATGAACTGCGAGCCGGCGATGAACGGCGTCGCGATCACGACCAGCAGCGAGGTCGTGAAGTTCGCCCAGACGAGGAGCGGCATCCGCCAGAAGGTCATCCCCGGCGCGCGCATGGTGATGATCGTGACCAGGAAGTTGAGCGCGGTCATGATCGAGGAGGCCCCCGCCCACTGGACACCCATGTTGAAGAAGACGGCCCCCAACTCCTGGTGGGTCGAGCAGAGCGGCGCGTAACCGGTCCAGCCGCAGCCGAAGCCCGGGACGAAGAAGCTCGAGAGCATCATCAGCCCCGCGATCGGCAGCAGCCAGAACGAGAGCGCGTTCAGTCGCGGGAAGGCCATGTCCGGGGCGCCGATCATCAGCGGGATCACGTAGTTCCCGAGCCCGGCGAAGGCCGGGATGATGAAGAGGAAGATCATCAGCGCGGCATGCACCGAGAAGAGCTCGTTGAAGACCTGGTTGCCGACGTACTGCATTCCCGGCCGTGCCAGCTCGGCCCGCATGATCATCGCCGTCAAGCCGGCCGCGACGAAGAAGAAGATCGTCGTGACGAGGTACTGGACGCCGATCACCTTGTGGTCGGTGTTGACGCGGAAGTAGTCGCGCCAGCTGTAGGCGCCGTGGCCCGAGTGGTCCTCCGGCCGCGTTGGTGAGCCGATCGCGTAGCGGGCCCAGTAGTCGAAGCCGCCGATCCCCGCCAGGAAGCCGAACGGAACCGCCGTCAGCTCGACGGTCGTGATCACCTGGCCGTCCCAGATCGGGTGCCAGCCCTCCGCCCAGCGGACGAGCAGCGTGATTCCGAGGCCGATCCCGAAGAAGAGGGCGCTCATCCACGGAACGCGCAGCCAGCCGGGCGCGAGCAGTCGGCGCCATCCTGTAGGGCCGCGGGGCGCGGGACCGGCGTGCAGCTCGTCGTGAGCAGCTGTTGTCGCCGACGTCACTTCTTCCCCGCGGTCAGGAACTGGACGAGCGCGTCGAGCTGCTGCTTGGGCAGCGACTTGAACGTGCTCGGCATGATGTTCGGCTGGTAGCCCTTCTCGATGTAGGCGTTCGGATCGACGATCGACTGGCGGGCGAATGCGACGAGCGGCTGCCCCGCCCGCGCGGCCTCCGCCGCGAGGTTATCGAGGTCGGGTCCCGTCGTTGCGGTCGAGCCGGCGGGCTTGTAGGTGTGGCAGGCCGAGCAGCCGTTGCTGTTGAAGGCAGCGAGCCCGGCACCTCCGCCCGCCGATCCCTGAGCCGCGCTCGCGGCCGCCTTTTCTTGCGCTTTCACCCAGGCTGTGAAGGCCGCCGGCTTCATCACGACCGCCTCAGAGCGCATGAGCGCGTGCCCCTCGCCGCAGAGCTCCGTGCAGGCGATCGGGTAGGTGCCGAGCCGCTTCGGCGTGATCACCACTTTCGTCTCGATGCCCGGCACGAGGTCCTGTTTCTGCCCGAACTGCGGCACCCAGAACGAGTGGATCACGTCCTTGCTGTGCATCTTCAGCTGGACCGCCTCGCCGAGCGGCAGACGCAGCTGCGAGACCGTCAGGCCTTCGTACTTCGGATAACTGAACGACCACTCGAATTGCTGCGCGGTCACGTTCACCTGCAGGTGGTTCTTCGGGAGATGCTCGTTTTGCGCCAGCGCGACTGCGCTGACGACTGCGACGGCGGTCACGAGCACGGCCGGCACTGCCGTCCAGGCGATCTCGAGCGTGGTGTTGCCGTGAATCGGCGCGCCGTCGGAGTCGTCGTCCGGGCGTGCCCGGAAACGAACGACCGAGTAGAGGATCACGGCAACCACGAGCGCGAAGATGGCGATGCTGATCCCGGTCACGAACCAGAAGACGAAGTCGATCCGGTCGGCCTGCTTCGACGCCGGCTTCGGAAGCCAGGGCACGAAAAAAGCCACCGCGGACGTCACTGCCGCGGCGGCAAGTCCGACTGCGACCAAGCGCACGAGCACTCCCCTGCGCACGATCGCGAGCCTACTGAATCCGCAGGAAAGACGCGTGCTCCGAACAAGCGTCACAAACCCTTTACGAAGGTGGTTTTCGCGCGACCGGGTCGGGTACCCAGCCGCCTGCGGGCCGCATCACCGAAAAAGCCCGGAAAGGAGGACCACATGGGAATCGGAGTAAGTCTGTTACTGGTCGCCGCCGGAGCCATCCTCGTTTGGGGAGTCAACGGCAACGTCGGCGGCGTCAACGAGGACGCGATCGGCTGGATCCTGATGATCGTCGGCGCGGTCGGCCTCGTTCTGTCGATGATCTTCTGGTCGACGTGGGCGGGCCCCGGCTACTGGGCGCGCCGCCGCGGCGGTTACCCCGATGAAGCCCCGCCCCCAGGGCCGGGCTACTAGCTCGGACGAAAAGCATCAGCGTTGAGCTGTAGACGGGACGGCCTCGGCCGTCCCGTTGCTCTTTGCTTTAAGCGGGGCTGGGGAGGCCCTCGATCGCGTGGAGAGCGCGACTCATCTCATCCTCGTCCAGGGCGACGTCTTTGAGCTTGCCGGCGAAGTAGTTGTCGTAGGCGGCCATGTCGAAGTGACCGTGGCCCGAGAGGTTGAAGAGGATGGTGCGCTCCTCGCCCGCCTCGTCCGCTGCCTTCGCCACCTCAAGGGTGCCGTGAATCGCATGCGCGGCCTCGGGCGCAGGCAGGATCCCTTCGCTCCCCGCGAACAGGACGGCCGAAGCGAAGACGTCGTTCTGGAGATACGCCTCGGCGCGGATCAGCCCGTCGCGGAGGAGCTGCGAGATCAGCGGCGCGACCCCGTGATACCGCAGCCCACCCGCGTGAATCGGGGCCGGCACGAAGTCGTGGCCGAGCGTATGCATCGGTACGAGCGGCGTCAGCTTGCTCGTGTCGCCAAAGTCGTACGCAAAGACGCCACGCGTCAGGGTCGGGCAGGCCGCGGGCTCACAGGCGAGCACGTCGATCTCGCGGCCGGCGATCTTCTCGCGGATGAACGGAAAGGCGAGCCCGGCGAAGTTCGAGCCGCCGCCGACGCAGCCGATGACGACGTCGGGGAAGGCGTCCGCGAGCTCCATCTGTGCAAGCGCCTCCTGGCCGATCACGGTCTGGTGTAGGAGCACGTGGTTGAGGACGCTTCCGAGCGAGTAAGCCGTATCGTCCCGTCCGGCCGCGTCCTCGACCGCCTCCGAGATCGCGATCCCAAGGCTCCCCGGCGAGTCCGGGTGCTCCTCGAGGATCGCCCGC
>WNGJ01010138.1_pt1 | contig 10938 bp, 11 predicted proteins | sample 5400611 | NCBI WGS metagenome assembly WNGJ01 (sample SAMN13153375, study PRJNA577476) | soil metagenome | isolation source: 40 cm soil or saprolite under Garry oak tree replicate 1 | place: USA:California | collected 2016-06-15 | reverse complement strand
CGCTGACGAAGCTGACCTGGGACAACGCGGCGCTGGTTTCCCCTGGCACCGCGGATCGCCTGCGTCTCATCAGCGGCGACGTCGTCGAGTTGAAGCAGGGCGGCCGCACGCTGCGCATTCCCGTGTGGCTCGCTCCGGGCCAGGCACCCGACACGCTGACGCTGCACCTCGGGTACGGCCGCACGCGCGCCGGCCGGGCGGGCAACAACACCGGGTTCAACGTCAACGCGCTCCGGACCTTCGACGCGCAGGACATGCTGCAGGGTGTCGAGCTCGCCAAGACCGGCGAAAGCTATGACCTCGCCTGCACGCAGGATCACTGGTCGCTCGAAGGGCGCAATCTCGTACGCGTGGCGACAAAGACGCAGTACGAACAGGACCCGAAGTTCGCCCAGAAGATGGAGGAGACCGAAATCTCCGGGCTGACGATGTACACGCAGCCGTTCAAGTACGAGGGCTACGCGTGGGGCATGACGATCGATCAGAACGTCTGCACCGGCTGCAACTCCTGCGTGGTCGCATGCGTGGCCGAGAACAACGTGCCTGTCGTCGGCAAGGCGCAGGTGATGAACGGACGCGAGATGCACTGGCTCCGCGTCGACCGCTATTACACCGGTGACATCGAGAACCCCGACACCTATTACCAGCCGATGCCGTGTCAGCAGTGCGAGAACGCCTCGTGCGAGGTCGTCTGCCCGGTCGCGGCGACGACGCACAGCGACGAAGGCCTCAACGACATGGTCTACAACCGCTGCGTCGGCACGCGGTATTGCTCGAATAACTGCCCGTACAAGGTGCGCCGCTTCAACTTCCTGCTGTATCAGGACTGGGACACACAGAGCCTCTGGCCGCAGCGCAACCCTGACGTCACCGTCCGGAGCCGCGGCGTNNCCGGAGCCGAGGCGTGATGGAGAAGTGCACCTACTGTGTGCAGCGCATCAGCCAGGCGCGCATTGCCGCCAAGCTGGATGATCGGCAGATTCGCGATGGCGAAATCCTCACCGCCTGTCAGGCCGCCTGCCCGACCAACGCGATCGTGTTCGGCAATATCAACGACCCGGGAAGCCAGGTCTCCAGGCTGAAAGCGAGTCCGCGTAATTACGCGCTGCTGAATGAATTGAACAACCGCCCGCGCACGACGTATCTCGCGCTCGTGCGCAATCCGAACACCGAGCTCGAACCCGCGAGCGCCGCAACAAACGGAGAGGCGCGCTGATGGCAGAACCGCAACAGCCGTTGCAGGCTCCGCCCGAAGCAGGCAGCATGACCGCCGCGCACCGCGAGCTGCTTGCGCGGACGCCCGTTGTCATCGCGCCGGGTCATACCTTCGGCTCGGTCACCGACAAGATCAGCGGGATCGTCCTCACGCACCGCACCCCGATAGGGTGGTTCCTGGGCTTCGCGATCGCGTTCCTGTTCCTGATGATCCTGAACCTCACGATCCTCAAGCTCCTGTTCACGGGCATCGGGATCTGGGGGAACAACATCCCCGTTGCCTGGGCGTTCGACATCATCAACTTCGTCTGGTGGATCGGTATCGGCCACGCGGGCACGCTGATCTCCGCGATTCTGCTGCTCTTCCGGCAGCAGTGGCGCACCTCGATCAACCGCTTCGCGGAAGCCATGACGCTCTTCGCGGTGGCGTGCGCGGGGATGTTCCCGCTGCTGCACACCGGCCGTCCCTGGCTGGCTGCCTACTGGCTGTTCCCGTACCCGAACACGATGCAGCTCTGGCCGCAGTTCCGCAGCCCGCTCATCTGGGACGTGTTCGCCGTCTCGACCTACGGCACGGTTTCGCTGCTGTTCTGGTTCGTCGGCCTGATTCCGGACTTGGCAACCCTGCGCGATCGTGCCCTTACCAAACCGAAGCGAATCATTTACGGCATGCTGGCCATGGGCTGGCGCGGCTCGGTGCGCCACTGGCACCGCTATCAATCGACATATCTGCTCCTTGCAGGTTTAGCAACACCGCTGGTGCTGTCCGTGCACACCGTCGTGAGCTTCGACTTCGCCGTCGCCATCGTTCCCGGCTGGCATACCACCATCTTTCCGCCCTATTTCGTTGCCGGAGCCATCTACTCCGGCTTCGCCATGGTCTTGTCTATCGCTATTCCCCTGCGCAAAGCCTACGGCCTGGAAGATTTCATCACCATGCGGCATCTCGACAACATGGCGAAAGTCATGTTGGCCACGGGCTTGATCGTTGCGTATGGCTATTTCTTTGAATTTTTCATGTCCATTTACAGCGGCAACAAGTTTGATCTCTATCTGGTTCAGCAACGCCTCCACGGCCCGTACTCTCACTTTTATTACGCGCTGATTCTGTGCAATATCCTGACGCCGCAGCTCCTCTGGTTTTACAAAATCCGCCACAACGTTCTGATCCTGTTTCTCATGTCCCTGGTCATCAACACGGGCATGTGGCTCGAGCGCTTCGTCATCGTGGTGATTAGCCTCACACGCGATTTCACACCGTCGGCTTGGGGCCGTTATCAACCGACCTTCTGGGACTGGGCCACGTTCACCGGCACCATTGGATTCTTTGTCATGCTGCTCTTCTTGTTTGTCCGCGTTCTTCCGGCGATCTCCATCGCAGAAATGCGCGAACTCGTGGCTGAAACTGCGGAGGCCGATTAGGAATGGAACAGCAGTCCCACATCTACGGCGTGCTGGCGGAGTTCGATACTCCGGAGCAGCTTACTCATGCCTTAGAAAAAACGCGCGAGGCGGGTTATCGCCGCATGGACGCCTATACGCCGTTCCCCGTAGAAGGCCTTTTCCAAGCTATGGGTTTGAAACGCAACATGGTGCCGTTCATCACGCTCGTTGGCGGCCTCGCCGGCGGCATTGGTGGGTTCGCTTTCCAATACTGGGCGGCGGCGATCAGCTATCCGCAGAACATCGGAGGGCGCCCGCTCAATAGTTGGCCGGCCTTCATTCCCGTCACCTTTGAGCTTACCGTTCTTGGCGCTTCCCTCTGCGCTGTGTTTGGCATGTTGGCTTTGAACCGCCTGCCTCAGCCACATCACCCGGTTTTTAACGTCGCGCGCTTCGCCCATGCGTCCTCGGACCGCTTTTATCTTTGCATTGAAGCGCGCGACCCGAAATTCCACATCGCAGAAACCGTGCGATTTCTCCAGGGGCTGCATCCGCATCACGTCAGCGAGGTGAGGTATGATTAGCGCCTTGCGTTCGCTCGTCACGGTTTGCGTCGCAGCGATCTTGTTCTCCTCCGCCGGCTGCCGCTATCTCCGGCAGGACATGGCCAATCAGCCGAAGAATAAACCCCTTTCACCCTCCGATTTCTTTGAGGAGGGCCGCTCCGAGCGCCCGCTTGTCGAAAATACTGTGGCACGAGGCTCGATTGCCGACGATGCGCTCCGCGTGCCCAAGGATTCGAACGCCTTCCCGTTGCCGGTGAATCGCGAACTTCTCGAACGCGGTCAGGATCGCTACAAGATTTTCTGCACGCCATGCCACGGCTTGCAAGGCGACGGCAACGGCATGGTCGCCATGCGCGGGATGAAGCATCCGCCCAGCTTTCATCAGGACCGTCTCCGCCAGGCGCCCAATGGCTATTTCTTCGATAACATCACCAACGGTTTTGGCGCGATGTACGGCTACTCCGCGCAGATTCCTCCCCGCGATCGATGGGCCATCATCGCCTACCTTCGCGCGCTGCAATTGAGCCGCAACGCAAAAGTCGCGGATCTGCCCGCCGGGCTTCGCGAAAAGCTCAACCAGGCTGGGTCGTCCGCCTCAAAGCCGAATGGCGGGTCAAGCTTGGAATCAAGCGCAAACGATTTGACAGGAGGCCGCCGCTGATGGCCGTCGAAGAGTATCCGGCTCCCGAGAGCGTAGGCCGTTTTCAAACACGCGCGCTCGGTGTGGGCGCCATCGCTCTGGCGCTGTCTCTTTTTGGCGCCATGCGTTCGCCCGGCGCCTTCTATCAATCCTATTTGGTGAGTTTCCTGCTCGTGCTCGGTTTGGCACTTGGTTCGCTGGGCTTGGTCATGCTACAGCACCTAACGGCAGGTCACTGGGGCGTCATTATCCGGCGCCCGCTGGAATCCGCCACGCGCACGCTCCCGCTCATCGCCATTTTCTTTGTTCCCATTGCGCTTTTCGGCATGAAGTACCTTTACGGCGAGTGGCTCGACCCAAAGATGCTAAAGGAACCGCTTTCCGAGTTGCAGCAGAGCTATCTGACGCACGCCGGCTATCTCACGCGCGCGGTGATTTATTTCGCCCTTTGGCTCGCGCTGATGTTCATTTTCAACATTTGGTCGAAGCAGCAGGACCTCCATCAGGAAGATCGCGCGCTACGTCGCCGCCTGAAGATGCTGGCTGGCCCAGGCATCATTCTTTACGTTTTTGCCATGAGTTTCGCGGCCATCGACTGGGTGATGTCGCTTTCTCCGCACTGGGCCTCCACCATCTATGGATTCATCTTTGTCGGCGGGCAGCTCATCTCGTCCATGTCTTTCATGATCGCGGTGGTGGTGTTGCTCTCTCGCACCGAGCCTTTTTCGAGTATCCTGCAGCCGCGTCATTTGCACGACTTGGGAAAACTGCTTCTTGCGTTTGTGATGCTTTGGGCCTACTTCGATTTTTCGCAACTGCTGATCATCTGGTCGGGCAACCAGCCTGAGGAAATCAGCTTTTACCGTACGCGCCTCTACGGCGAGTGGGGCGTCGTCGCCGTGATCGTGGTTGTGTTTCACTTTTTTGTCCCCTTTTTCCTGCTTCTCTCGCAAAACTTGAAGCGCAACGCCACAATTCTTCCGAAAATCGCCGCGTGGCTGATTTTTATGCGGCTGGTCGACCTTTTCTGGATGACCCGGCCGGAATTCACCTCGAGCGCCGTGCCCACCTGGCTCGATCTCGTCTTGCCCGTCGCCCTCGGTGGATTGTGGCTCGGCTTCTTTGCGTTCAATTTGAAGCAGTGTCCGCTGCTGCCTCTCGGCGACCCGAATCTTGCAGAGGCCATCAGGAACCATGAGCACTGAGCAGCACAAAAGCGGCCGCCAAGCGGATGGAGCCCCTCGCCATTCCGACGTTTCCTTCGAGGAACGCGACATTAAGCCGGGCACCATCTATTGGTATCTCTTTGCGCTGGGCGTGGCCACGGCAGCCGCGCTGGTCATTTGCATTTTCATTCTGCGCTTTACCAGTGGCCTCGCCGCTTCTTCCCATACCGCTCCCCCGCCTTCTCGCGAGGCTCTTGGAAAAGACTATCCGCCGGAGCCCCGGCTTCAGGGTGTTCCCGGCCACCAATCCGACCCGCAGAAGGATTTGCGTCAAAAACTGAAAGCGGACAATGCCGCGAACGAAAAATTGCAATGGATCGACAAGAATGCCGGCATCGCGCAGATTCCCGTGGAGGACGCAATGAAGATCATCGAGGAAAAAGGATTGCCCGGAGCACCCGCGCCGCCGGCGGAGAAAAAGAAGTGACGAAATGAAGCAGCTTCTCTATATTTTCGGGATCGTCGCCCTGCTGACAGCATCCTGCGTTTTGCAGTCGCCAACCACTCTCGGCAGCATCGGCCCTTCAGCCGCAACCATGCCTCCCGTCCTGCAAAATGTAGGCTTCGAACCGCCGCTCAACGGCCAGATGCCGCTCGGTCTGCATTTTCGCGATGAAACCGGCCGTGACGTTCAGCTTGGCGAGTTCTTCGGTCGGAAGCCCGTGGTCCTCGCCTTCGTTTATTACCATTGCCCCATGCTGTGCGACCAGATTCAGATGGGTGTGGTGGGCGTTTTGCGCATGCTTTCCTTCAATCCGGGCCGCGACTACCAAGTCGTTTTCATCAGCTTCGATTCGCGCGATACTCCGCAAATAGCTGCCGAGAAAAAGAACGCTGCCCTCGTCCGCTTCCGCCGCCCGGAGACGGTTTCCGGCTGGCATTTCCTTACGGGTTCAAAAGGGGCTATCGAAGCCGCCACGCACGCTGCGAATTTCCGCTTCCGCTTTGACCAGAAATCCAATCTATTCGCACATGCCAGCGGTGTGATGATCTTGACCGCCGACGGCCGCATCTCGCGCTACTTCTACGGCGTGGAATATCCCGGCCGCGACATGCGGTTGGGACTGGTGGACGCCTCCGACGGGAAAATCGGCACGCCCATCGACCACATCTTGCTTTTCTGCTACCACTACGATCCCTCGAGCGCCACCTACAGCGCCTCCATTCTCAGGATCATCCGCCTGGGCGGCATCCTCACCGTTGTTTCGATTGTGGGAGGGATTTGGATTTTCCGGCGCCGCGAGATTCGTGCGGGCCAATCGAAGCTTCAAGGAGCGCAGTAGAGCCGTGCAATCGCAATTGCCATTGTATCCGGAGCAAGCGTCCAACTTTGCGCCGCTCGTTGACGGGCTAATGCTTTTTATTACTTCCGTATGCGTCTTTTTTGCCGCCGGAATCACCTTGGCCATCATCTATTTCTTTTTCAGGTATCGCCGCAAAACGCCGGATGCCGTTGGCGTTGCCACCCAAGAAGACCCGCGGCTCGAAGCGGCGTGGATCATTGTTCCGTTGATTCTCGCCGTGGTCATGTTCATTTGGGGGGCGGTGGTCTACGTGGATTATCGCCACACGCCCCCGGACACGCTGGACATCTACGTGATTGCAAAGCAATGGATGTGGAAGGTGCAGCAACCCAACGGGCTAAAGGAAATTAACGAGCTTCACGTTCCCGTCGGCCGCAACATCCGCCTGACCTTAGCCAGCGAAGACGTCATCCACGATTTTTTTGTGCCAGCCTTCCGCGTAAAGATGGACGTGATCCCCGGCAACAACCATTACAACACCATGTGGTTCCGTCCCACCAAAGCCGGGCGCTACCACTTCTTCTGCTCGCAGTATTGCGGCACCAACCACGCCCTGATGGGCGGATGGGTCGAGGTCATGGAGCCTACTGATTACGCCGCGTGGCTTTCGGGTTCCGGAGCCGACGAAGCCAATCCCGTCGCCGCCGGCGAGAAACTCTTCGCGGAAAAGGCCTGCGTCACTTGTCACCTGGCCAACGGCACCGGCCGCGGTCCCTCTCTCAATGGAATGTACGGCGCGCAAGTACTCCTTGCTGACGGCACGACCGTCACTGCCGATGAGGCCTACATCCGCGAATCGATCCTCCAGCCCAACGCAAAAATTGTGGCCGGCTACGCGCCGCTGATGCCTCCGTTCCAGGGACAATTAACAGAGGAGCAAATTATCGCGCTAACCGATTACATAAAATCATTGCAATCGCAGCCCGTTCCCGCCAAGGGCTCCGGAGTCCCCCCGGTAGGGCGCGCTGAAACCACCCCGGCCATGGAGAAAAGATAAGTCATGAGCACCATACCGCTCGAATTGCCGGAAGAGCATTATTTGAATGCCACTTACGGAGCCGGCATCCGTTCCTGGCTGCTCACCACCGATCACAAGCGCATCGCCTTGCTTTACCTCGCCACCGTCACGGTTTTCTTTTTCATTGGCGGCATTTTCGCCACCATGATCCGCATTCATCTCCTGACCCCTGGCGGCGTGCTGGTCAGTCCGGAAACCTACAACAAGCTCTTCACCATGCACGGCGTGGCCATGATTTTCTTCTTCCTCATCCCGTCGATCCCCGCTGTTCTCGGGAATTTCCTGATCCCCATCATGATCGGAGCAAAGGATCTGGCCTTCCCGAAAATCAATCTCCTGAGCTGGTACGTTTATATTATCGGCGGCAGCTTCGTGCTCTATTCCTTCAGCACCGGGGGCCTGGATACCGGCTGGACCTTCTACACGCCGCTCAGCAGCATCTATTCGAATTCCGCGGTCACCCCGGCGGTCATCGGTATCTTTATTAACGGCTTCTCTTCTATTCTTACCGGTCTCAACTTCATCGTCACTATCCACACCATGCGCGCTCCGGGCATGACCTGGTTCCGGATGCCGCTTTTCGTTTGGGCGCACTACGCTACCAGCTTGGTGATGATTCTTGGCACCCCGGTTGTTGCGATTACCTTGTTGCTTGCCGGCCTTGAACGTATCTTTCACCTGGGCTTTTTCAATCCGGCCATGGGGGGCGATCCCATCCTGTTTCAGCACCTCTTCTGGTTTTATTCGCACCCGGCCGTTTACATCATGATTCTTCCAGCGATGGGAGTGGTTAGCGAGATCATTCCCACGTTCGCGCGCAAGCCTATCTTTGGCTACTCTTTCATCGCCGCTTCCAGCATCGCCATCGCCGTCATCGGCTTCTTCGTCTGGGCCCACCACATGTTTGTCACCGGCGAATCCACTTACGCAGCCCTGGCGTTTTCCTTCCTCAGCTATCTGGTCGCCATTCCGTCGGCGGTGAAAGTTTTCAATTGGACGGCCACGCTTTACAAAGGCTCGATCTCTTGGGACCCGCCGATGGTCTATGCGCTCGGCTTCATCGGCCTGTTCACCATTGGTGGCCTGACAGGTCTCTTCCTCGCCTGTCTCGGCCTGGACATTCATATCCACGACACCTACTTCGTCATCGCGCATTTCCACTACATCATGGTCGGCGGTGCGGTCATGGGTTACGTCGGCGGTCTGCATTTCTGGTGGCCCAAGATCACGGGCAAACTCTATCCCGAAGCTCTCTCCCGCTTCGCCGCCATCGTTCTTTTTATCGGTTTCAACCTGACCTTCTTTCCGCAATTTATTCTCGGCTATCTCGGCATGCCCCGCCGGTATCACAGCTATCCGCCCGAGTTTCAGGTCCTCAACGTGTTGTCCACAGCGGGAGCTTCTATCCTGGCGCTAGGCTATCTCCTGCCGATGGCTTATCTAACGTGGTCCATGCGTTACGGCAAAGTTGCCGGCCCGAATCCCTGGCCCGCCACGGGTCTCGAGTGGAAAACCGATTCGCCGCCTCCTACGGAAAATTTTCATGTCACGCCCGTGGTCAACTGGGAGCCTTACGACTACAAGAACCGCGCAGACCTCGGTTTGGCCGCGGGGCCTCCATTGACCCCGGCTCACGGCGACGATTAAGGAGTCGGAGGTGGGACAGACTTTGGAGTCTGTCCGCTTGGTAACAAAGTTCGGCGGTACGTGCAGGTTTAGGACGCCTCACAAAGAACATGAGAAGGAGTGCCGCGTGCATCGCACCGGAGAACTATGCGGGCAATTTCAAACCCTCGACCAGCAGAAGGAATCTGCCACGTTCGGCATGTGGATCTTTCTGGTCACCGAAGTGTTGTTTTTCGGCGGCATGTTCCTCACCTACACCATCAACCGCCACTACTTCTTCACTGCCTTCGGTATCGGCAGCAACACCTTGGACATCAAGCTGGGTACCATCAACACGGCGGTGCTCATCATGAGCAGCTTGACCATGGCTATGGCCGTCTGGTCCGCGCAGGTGGGCAAAAAGCCGCTGGTCACCGGTTTCCTGATCGCCACGCTCACTCTTGGCAGCGTTTTCCTCGGCATCAAGCTGGTCGAATACAAGCAGAAATTTGATCACCATCTCATTCCTGGGTACGCCTTTGACATGACTTACAGGTCGACGCATCCCGCCCCGGGCGACGACCCGAAAGAAATTGCCCTGGAGAAAAAAGAGGTGGAGGAGGCTTTCGCTTCCGACCCTGACACCAACGCCCATGCCCAGCTCTATTTTTCGCTTTACTTCGCCATGACCGGGCTGCATGCCTTACACATGGTTGTTGGCGCTGGCCTTCTCATCTGGCTGATTAAAGCGTCGCTCGGCGGCCGCTTTACGCCGCAATACCACACGCCGGTCGAAATCGTGGGACTGTATTGGCACTTCGTCGATATCGTGTGGATTTACCTGTTCCCATTGCTATACCTGATTGACCGGCATCGTTAGGAGGGAATCGCGTGTCTGAACATTCCGAGCACATCGTTTCGCCGGTAATCTACCTCGTCATTTTCCTGTCGCTGATCCTCGGCACGGGGATCACCGTTTGGGCCGCTTTTCAGAATTTCGGCCCGTTCAACATCGTCATCGCCCTCGGCATCGCCACCATAAAAGCCACTCTCGTCGTCCTCTACTTCATGCACGCGCGCTACGCCGAGAGACGCACCAGGCTGGTCATCGTTTGCGCGCTCTTCTGGCTGGCCATCATGCTTGCACTGACTCTTTCCGATTACCAGACCCGTCAGCCGCGCCTGAGCCGCCTCGTTTCTTCCGCGGCCTATTACACCGCCTGACCATCCTTTCTAACCTCTTCAGCCCGCCGACACTGGCTTTGCGTCCGCGCCGCTTGAGACGATCAGATCGAGAACACACAAACCTTACTTTTCGCGCGCTTGTATTTCCGGGGTGTCTTTCTTGGGGTGGCTTCCGGTGAGGCTCAGGAGAAGTCTGCTCACCGCTCGGAGGACGTATCGGGGAGAAGCGAACCGGCCCAGCCCTCAATCCCCTAAAGGGATCCTCGGCTCGCCTCCCCCACGTTCTATAAGAACTGCACCCTCCGCGCCATACCTATTCCCTTTGTTCTCAACAAACTCCACACTATTTCCTGGTAAAAAAGCTCTAGTCCCCCGAAAAATTACCTGCCCCCGTCGCCAGCGGCAACGGCTTGTAGGGTGAACCCTCGAGAGGTAAACTTTTTTCCTGCACTTTCAGGAGGTGTGGGCATGCCTCGTGTCGTTCGCTGCGGCCTGATTCAAGCGCATTGTGATTGGTCTCCGGAAAAATATTCGCTGCCAGACATAAAAAGGAAGATGATCGCCAAACACGAGAGCCTCATCGCCGCCGCCGCTAGGAAAAAAATACGAATCCTCGGCCTCCAGGAGCTTTTTTATGGTCCTTATTTTTGCGCCGAACAGGAAACTCGCTGGTATGAGCTCACCGAGCGCATCCCCAAAGGCCCCACCATCTCGCTCATGCAAAAACTTGCGAAGAAGCACCAAATGGCCCTTGTTGTGCCAGTCTACGAAGTGGAGATGACCGGCGTTTATTACA
>WNGJ01008504.1_pt1 | contig 10938 bp, 8 predicted proteins | sample 5400611 | NCBI WGS metagenome assembly WNGJ01 (sample SAMN13153375, study PRJNA577476) | soil metagenome | isolation source: 40 cm soil or saprolite under Garry oak tree replicate 1 | place: USA:California | collected 2016-06-15 | reverse complement strand
TGTAGGAGGTCAGGGCTTGAATCAGGATAGCCCCGGCAACAGCCGCCGCGATCGGAATCAGCAAATCCTGGCGGTGTTTCTGGACGACATCGTCGATAAGAAATTTGGTCGACCCGGGAAGAACCAGGCTCGCGGCGCGATTGATAAAGGTCAATATCAGGCCCAGCAAAAACAAGTTCCGCCGAGGCCAGATCAATTCCCACAGATCCCGAAAGACGTGTGATGCCTTGAGTTTAGGTTTGGGCCGTTCGTCGGAAGAGCGTTTCATGATGTAGCAACGGGTCCGCGAAGCGCAAGCGCGCGCGAAGCGTGAGTGCGATAGCGCGAAGCCTCAAGCAAAGCGCGTAGCCTTAACAACGGCCCGCCGGGTATCTATATTATGGCATCCGCATTATGGCATCCGCGGCCGTCGTTTCTTAAGGCTGCGCGCTATCGCGTCTTAAGGCTGCGCGCTATCGCGCTTGCGCTTCGCGGACCGCCGTTACAGGACCTCATCCACCCGCAGGCGCACAGCCGGACATTTTTGACCCGGTGAATGCCCACTTTTGCCTTGGGTGGTAATGCCGTTCCACTTATTAAGCCATTGAAAATGCGGCTTGTCAGCATTGGTCCTACATCTGCTAGCGTGTTAGGTCGCGCAAAGGGACCGCAACTTTATGTTGGCCGTCGTTAGCTGGCAGTGCCTCTGTGGCATGAACGTGAAGGTCATGTATGAGACGAATCGCAAGACGAAGGTGCGCTGCCCCAATTCCTTTTGCAAGATTACCCACACCGTTGACGGCAAGATCACCGAACTTTGGATCAAGGGCGAGTCGCCAGGCTGGCGGGGGCATGAAGTCAGGAGCCTCATCGTTCGTTGAGGCCATCCGCCGATGGACATTTTCGGGGCGCATCATTTTGGGACGAATGGTAATCCAGTTCGCCTGATAAGCCATCCAAGGTGCGTTCTTGTCAGTGTTCGTCCTGTCTGTGCTCGCGTACACCGATGCACGGATACGTAGGAGGGGGCTGTGCTGCAGAATGGCAACGTGAACGAGACCTTCGGAGTGTATAAAAGCGTCTGCTGCGGCTCAGAGATTGTCATCACCAAAGGTGCAATCTTCCCTAAATGCCCAGACCATCCTCGGCTCACCACGATCTGGAAGCAGCTCTCGAACGAGGACATGATCCGTTTGACGGATAAGGAAAAATCGGAGTCAAACCCAGCCGCTTAGCCCGCCGCTATGGAAGCCCGATGCATTCGGGCGACACCGAACCAGTGGCCCGTAAGTGCCGGGAGGGTGTTTTGGGCCTGAACGAATGCGCTTTTCGACGCTAAGTCATCGCCAAAAGTGGCCCGCCTCAGTGGCCGAATCACCGGGCGAGCCTGACCAGATCGCCGCATGGAGGGAGGCGAGCATGGCCAGATCAACAGTAACAAATTTCCTTTCCCTCACTGAATCCACATTTCCGATTTCAGACGACAGCGTCTCGACGGCATGAGCAGAATTGCTGAACGCCCTTATGTTCCTCACGTCTTTTTCGAACTGGCAACGCAGTCCGCCTACCTGCGGCCACCGCCACCCATATGCCCGCCAAATCCTCCGCCGCCGTGCGCGAATCCGTGCGCAAATCCTCCGCCACCGTGCACGAATCCTCCGCCGCCGTGGCCAAAAGCCGGTCCTGTATGTGCAAAGCCTCCACCGCGGTGTACGAATCCGTGTCCATTATGAAAACCGTGCACGTGCGGTCCGAAGTTAAACGCGAAGCCCAGTCCGACCCTGGGACCCCAGAAGTAGGGATACCCGTAGTAGCCGTACGGATAGTACGGATACAGGTAGCCGTAGTCATAGGTCGGAACGTTCACCGTGTTTGGATCGCTGTAAATGACTGTCGGCGACTCTTGCGTCGAAGGGACCGCGGCGGATGATGAAGGCTGCGCATGCAACAGCCACAATCCGCTCGACGCATCGAAACACGCCCATCCACTTTCGGATTGGTCTGTCGTAACGTATGGCTGTGGAGACTGGCAACTATAGGTCTGGTCCACTCCGTTTTCCACGATCAACGCGCCCTGTGCCGACTGGCCATTTATCATGATCGGTCGAATGATCCGATGCTGTCCTGAAAGGCTGGATTGGGCTAAAACTGCAGGGGAAAGGATCACTAGGACGGCAATGATCACTAAGAGAATAAATCCTCTTCTCATAATCAAAACCCTTAAGTATCACTTCTATTCTCATTGTAGTCCTTTTCCCTGGGCACGATGCCGGTCTTGAGGCTGAAGAAGGCAAGCAGCCAGGGAACCAGGATGAAAAATTGGAACGGGCTCACGAAGAATTGCACCAGGAATCTACGCCCGAATTTCAAGGCCGCCATCGCCACCGGAACGAGGGCGGCGATGACGAACCACGCCAAGTGCCGAACGCCGATAGGGGCCCCCTTCGGCGAGTTTGGCTCGAGGGGCGAACGCGCGCCGCCGCGCTGACCGCCCGGCGAAGAACTTGCACTCCTATTAATCTTCAAGGCCTTTCCTGTTGGGCGACTGCGTGCCTTGGCCGCCCCAAAGGAGCGTCTCATGGCGTCATGCGCGTTCATCGCAACCTGCCCGAGGCAGTGGAGCATCTTCCCCAGGAGTCCGTTTTGCTTCTTGGACTCGCGGATCAGCACGATCATGGGCTTGTTCGCCTTGAACCGGAGCGGCGGCGCTCCGGCCGATATTGGAAAGGGACGGCTTTGTTGCCGACCTGAAGATGAAAACATTCCAGCCTGCCGCAGCCTCAGCGCCCGCCGATCATTCGACTCTCGCTGCGGAACTTCTTCAATGTGTTGCCGGGAGCCGTTCCGCGGCGCGCAGGAGACGATCGAGATCTCCGCGCTGTAGAACCTTTCCCGCAGCGACGACCGTCCAAATCTTTCGGCTGTTGCGGATGTCGTCCAACGGGTTCTCACTCAGCAGGACGATATCGGCTATTTTCCCCACCTGGATAGTTCCAATCTCGCTTTGTCGCCCGAGCAACGTTGCCGGAACGAGCGTCGCCGCTCGAAGCGCTTCTGCGGGCGTGAGGCCGCATGCTACTAGCGTCGCCAATTCGTCATGCATAAGAAAACCAGGAATTCGTGGTGCTGCGGAAACGTCGGTTCCAACCATGAGCGTGACGCCAGTAGAATGCATCTGTCGGACAGCGTCACACAGCCCATCGAACACTTCTTTGAGCGGCAGATTCAGCGGTTCAACAGGAATCCGGCGCAGCGATGCAGCGATATAACGAACGTTCGGGTCAGGGACGGATCCGTCACGCGCCGCGATTTCGGCTTTCCACGCGCCAAGGGTAGGTGTGACAACCGTGTGATTTGCAACGAATTTGGCAAACAGCGCACTCCCATGCTCCGCAAGGTACTTGCGGATGGATTCGCCGGTCAAATCGAGAAGTTCGCCGTTAGTGACAGCTCCTTCGAACAGTGTTTCCGTATGCTCAATGCTCGCCTGACCAGCGTCTGAAGCTTCTTCCGGTTTGACGGTCAAGGGCACATGGCCAACTACGCGAATATCTTGCTTCCGAGCTTCGTCCATTAAAGCAAAATACGAGTCGCGTGGTATGCGTCGATGAATCTTGATGAAGTCAACTCCCGCGGCCTTTAGGGCTCTGACAACCCCGCGTGCCTCATCTGGGTTGCCAACTACCATCTGGTATTGATTAAAGCTTTGGCCATTCAAAATCGGCCCAGTTCGGACAATGCGGGGCCCCGGCCGAATACCTGTGCTAATTTCGGTTCGCCACCCGTCAATCTCGCTGAGGCGGCTCCCCGTATCACGCACGCTTGTGACACCATTTGCGAGCAAAATCGGTAAGGCGCTTTCTGTCGCCCAGCTAAGGTGCACGTGCATGTCCCACAAGCCAGGGATGGCGAATTTCCCGCGAGCATCAACGAGTTTGGCGTCGGCGGGTGCTCTGAACGCAGAGCTCTCTTCAACCCTTGTAATCCGGTCGCCTTGGACGACGATGGTCATATTGGGGAGCAATCGACCTTCGACGGCATCCACGATCGTCAAGTGAACGAATGCGACAGGCTGGGAGTTCCTTGGCGCCTGGGCAACCACAGGAAACCTTGTCAGGAGATAGACGACTACGCAAAACACAGGCGAGTCAACCCTCGGCGTCCGCATGACATTGGTCTTAGCTCCTCGGAGTGTCTTAATCACAACGTAGGAAATCTAAATCGCGTTGGCGTGCAGGACCGCCTCTGGCACACAGCTCTATTACGTTCAAGTATGCAGCCGCGGGCTGCCACCATCGCGCCGACCGCAGCTTCCGCTGAGCAGGGAATCACCCACCGCGACCTGAAGCCCGGCAACGTCATGGTGACCAAGGCCGGCATTAAGGTTCTGGACTTCGGACTGGAAGGTGGCACCGGCTTCGCCCCGTGAATCGCTGACCGCCAGCCGCGCGATTCATCCGTTCCGTGAGTTTAATGGCTCATGGTGTAGACGATGACATTGGAGACGAATTTGAAAGCATACTTGGAGTAATACGCGGGATACTCGGGATCATCGGCCCATTCCAACCCGTCGCCAAGATCGGTGTTCCATGCCATCAGAACTTTTATGCGTTCATGCTGATCAAGGACGGCGAACACCTTGGGTATCCTCCCGGATGGGCCGTTCTCCCACTGCTCGCATTCAGCGCATTTCGCGATCGAGTCGTTCGGCACTTGAATCACCTCTTCGATGTCATAGAAACAATGAAAGAGGGGATGAGAGACATCTAATTCCACCGGAGATGCGCCGGGTATCACTTTCCGAATCTGTTGAAGAAATTGATCGTATTCTTCGTCGCCATGGAAATCGTCGGCAAACCACAAGCCCCCGCGGTCCAGGTACTCGTGTAACGTTGTGATTTCGCGTGGGCCGAGAACCATCTGTTCAGGCTCGACAGAATAAATGAGGGGATACCGGAAAACATCGGGGCCAGAAGGCTCAACGACAACCGGAGGACCGACATCGATTCCTGTCAAACGCCCAGTAAGCGCTGTTAGATTTTTGTCCATATTCGGGTAGTCGGTGTACCAGTTTTTGACGTCCCCCGGAATGCCACCAGGATACCGGATCCGGGCAAACTGGAACTTGGTTGCCTTGTTGGCCGTTCGCAAATCCACAGGGGAATCTGCGGCAAATACCAACCACGTTAAGGGAATCGACAGCGCAATACTAAGGAACGCCACACCCGCACAATGTTGCGATTCGCGGGAACAGCCAAAGACTTGGCGCCTTATGCTTGTATTCATTCCATCTCCATCTCTCGTGTTTCCCGAGATGTGGCGCGGGTTCCGCACTGGCCCGACGGCCTTTCTTGCTGTTGCTATTCAACAATGGCTGGAAGGTGCCGGATCAATTGACCGAAAGTGACAGCACCGCGCTACCAGCACCTAGGGCCAACGTTTTCACCCAAAAGTGCGCGACGCCACCGGGGTCGCGTCTGCCCGCGTCCAGTCCGGGTCCCATGTCAATCTGCCGGTGGCTGTCGGGCGGGTCGGCGGGCGGAGGATTTAAGACGAGAATTTCCGGGCGGGTGGCATGCGTCTTTGCCGGATCGATCCAGCCACGTCAGTTGCCGGGCCACGCCGGCCGAGCCGCTCCGGTAGGCCACAATGCCCGAGGTGGCGGAAAATCCTGGGGCGAATGTTCCTCCTGGGTTGAAGGCCACCTGTTCGGCCGCCGGAAACGGATTGCCGGAAAGTTCTTGTCTCTTGAAGTTGAAGGCTTGAGCAAATAAGGTGGTCTGCCGCAGGAAGAGCAGGAAGCCCGAAGGGGAAACCGCCGCCGCGGCATCCCCATTGGCGAGACGCTTGGGCGGTCTATATGCGCAGCGCCGCGGGTTGCTTCCCGACTGGGCAAAGAATTCCTTTAGCGTAAAACTGTGGTTGGACGCAATCTCCCCGAAGCCGGCTTCTGGCGGACCTCAGTCTTCGTGACGCCTAAATTAGTAAGTGACGTTATCATGATCCGCGGGGTTCTATGGATACGGGGGACATGAAAGCACGAACTTCCGAACGTTTTGGAGGGACTGTGTCAGATATGAGTTCACCCATAAAAATTCGCCACCTCACGCTATTCAGCCTCTGCCTGATGGCGTTCATTCTGTACATCGATCGCGTCAACATCTCCGTGGCCGGTCCGTTCATGCGGAAGGAGATGGGCCTGAGCCCGACCCAGCTCGGCGTCATCTTTTCGGCATTCGCGTATTCGTACGCGTTCATGCAAATTCCCGGCGGCTGGCTGGCTGATAAGTTCGGTCCGCGCGCCAGTCTCGCGGTGTTGAGCGCGCTCTGGAGCGTGGCGACCGTGATGACCGGCGTCGCCACCGGCGTGTCGGCGTTGATCGTGTGGCGGTTTCTGGTGGGCGTTGGTGAAGGCGGCGCCTTCGCCGCGGCGACGCGCGCATTTCTACACTGGATGCCAATCAGCCGGCGCGGCTTTGCACAAGGCCTGACGCACGGCGCGTCACGGCTTGGCGGCGCCGTCACTCCGCCGATTGTCGTGGCGATCGTCATCGCCTCCGGCTGGCGTCAGTCCTTTCTCGCGCTCGGCGTGGCAAGCCTCGCATGGACCGTCGGTTGGCTGCTGTTCTTCCGCGACTCGCCGGCTGACCATCGATGGATGACGCGCGAGGAGCTCGTCGAGCTCGGCTTCGATTCGACGCGGCCGATCGAGCCAGCGAGAAGGACACCGTGGAAGGACATGATCAGCCGGATGTGGCTGGTGACGCTCGTCGATTTCTGCTACGGCTGGTCGCTGTGGGTGTTTCTGACCTGGCTGCCGTCGTATCTCTCGGACGCGCGCGGGTTCAAGCTGAATCAGATGGCGATCATGACGATGCTGCCGCTGATGGCGGGGGTGGTCGGCGACGCGTCGGGCGGCATCGTATCGGACGCGATCTACCGGAAGACCGGAAATTTGCGGGTCGCGCGCTGTTCGCTGCTGCTGATCGGCCTGATCGGATCAGTAATTTTCATTCTGCCGGCGGTTATCACCGCCAGTCCAACGACTGCAGTCGTGTACCTTGCGCTGTCATTTTTCTGTCTCGAGCTCACCAATGCCGTGCTCTGGTCGCTGCCCATCGATATCGCGGGCCGCTTTGCGGGGACCGCGGCCGGCATGATGAATACCGGCTTCGGCGTCGCCGGCATGATCTCGCCGGTCGCATTCGGGTTTCTCATTCAGCACACCGGCAGCTATCAGCTGCCGTTCTTCCTGTCCGCAGGGCTGCTGGTCGTCGGCGCGCTGGTCTCGCTGCTGATCGATCCGATGAAAAAGATCGCGGAGCCGGCCGCGGCATCCATTCCAGCGGTCGAAGACCTGTCGTTTGTGAAGTAATCACCTGGTCGACGTCGTGCGCTTCGTCGGCGCAGTCGATGGCACGAACGCCTGTGCTCCGCAAATATGAAATACCGGATTCTTCATGCCGCGATCGTCTGCAACTGGTATTCGTGGTGAATCTACAGACGTGATCGTAAAAATTCAAAGTCCGCTAACGCTAACCTGTGAGCCTCACGTTCGTTTGCATTCTTTCGAAGGGTATTTTCGATGTGGTAATTCAGTGCCACCGATAAGCCGTTGAAACCTGTTCTTGCCTGGATCATCCATTTGTCTATCTAGCTTCGCTTTTTTTATGATTTATTAATAGTGCTGGGTTCATATCCTGGGGGCGGTTGCCATGCGCAAGTCTGCGACTCAGACCGGTGAAATAAATCACATCACTGGCATCTATCATTCTGAATGTCACAGCGGCGAGCGCACGATTTTGGAGGGACAGGAGTTTCCCCGTTGCGGTTACTGCAACTGCGATACAACCTGGATGTTCATGGGACCGACCGAGTCCGACAAGCCGCCATCGAAAATATCGACAGCCGCGGCTCTTCCTGCCAGACGGCGCCAACCGAAACCGTGAATTACCGCACTTCCGGTTAATAGGCCATAGCGTAGCAGTCGCGGCGGGGATCGGCGCCCGCGATGCGATTCCCGCTTGCCGGATCGATGAGCACGGCGGTCGCGCAGCTGGATATACTCTGCGCGCGTACTCTGCTGGCGTTGTGGCCGCGGGCTTGCAGTTCCTTGAACACCTCATCGGAAAGGGGAGCTTCGACGTTCAAGCGATTGAATCCCGCGTTGTGGGGCCAGAAGGATCCGAAGAAATGCAGCGTCTGCACCCGGGGCCACTCGAATGCTTCGTGCAGGTTGGGGTACCAGTCGTTCCAGAACTCGACAACGTTCAGGAACGCCTGAAGGATCGTTTGATCCTGATTGTCTCCTCCGGGTGTACCGATCGCCATAAACGGCTGGCCATCCCGCAGCACGATGCTGGGCGTGAGCGTGTATCGCGGGCGGGAGCGCGGCCGCAGTTGCGCGGCCCGTGTTGGATCCAGCCAAAACTGTTCGCCGCGCACGCTCATGCCGATGCCGGTGTTGCCGAGGATGACAGCGCCGCCGATCCAGCCCCCGCTCGGCGTGGCATCGAAGATGTTGCCCTCTTTGTCAATGACGGAAATGTGAGTCGTATCCTTGATCGTGCCTCGAATGGGTTCCGCGTCGGGCGCGGGACCGCCCGACTTTGTTCCATCGGCGATATTGGCGGCCCAATACTTCCACTCCTTCACCTTCGAATCAAACGCCATCGGATTGCCGGCAATGAAACCGCGCGAGGCATGCTTGGGATCGATGAGCGCCGCGCGCTGCTTTGCGTACGCCTTGGACAACAGACCTTCACCTGGGGTCTGAACAAAAGCCGGATCTCCGTAATAGCTATCGCGGTCGGCGTAGCCCAGCTTCAGCGCCTCGATGATCGTGTGGATGTATTCGGCGCTATTGCGCTTCATTGACTTGAGGTCGAAATTCTCCAGAATATTGAGCGTCTCGAGGAGCACCGGACCCTGGCTCCCAAAGGAATGCTTGTAGACCTGATAACCGCGATAATTCGTCGTGGCGGGCTCTTCAATCTTGGCGAAGAATTCCGCAAAGTCATCCAGCTCGAATGGCGCTTGATGCTGCTTCAAAAACGCCACCATCTCCCGCGCAATGTCACCTTTATAGAAGCGGTCGCGCGCGGCGACGACTCCGGCTGCGCGGCCTTTGGATGCTGCGGCGCGTTCAGCTTCGACCATGAGTGTCAACGTATGCGCGAGAGTGGGCAGCTTGATCGTTTCACCGGGTTTATACATCGAGCCGTCGGGCTTCAGCCAATAGCGCTGATTGCCGGGCCACTTCTTGAAAAAATCGAGATTGCCTTCAATGGATGCCGCCGTGCGCGGCCTGAGCGGGAAGCCGTCGCGCGCATACTCGATGGCTCGAGCGGACACCTGCTCGAAGCTCATCGTACCCCATTTTTCGAGCACGGTCAGCGCGGCGTGAATCGCTCCCGGGATCACGGCGGGATCGAGACCTTCGCCATCGAGGTCCTTATGGCGCGCGGTATACCAATCGATACTCGCGCCTTTGGGCGCCCAACCCTGCCCGACAACGGACGTTACTTTACGTTCGCTGCGCGGATAAACGAGCACGAGGCCTTCACCGCCGAGGCTGTAGAGATCCTGCTCAACGACACCGCCGACGAGCATCGCGGCAACACCTGCGTCGAACGCGCTGCCGCCCTTCAACAGAATCTCAAAGGCCGCTGCCGTTGTAAGCGGATGGCCCGCCGATGCTCCGCCATTGCGTCCGCCCACAAGCGGGCGCTGGGTCGGGCGGTCTGAAGCGTCTCGAGCACGCACGACATTACCTTTCTGCGCTGCGACGTTGGGAGTTTCGGTCAAGCATAGTACCGATACTGCAAGTGTAGCTGTTAAAGCAAGCAATCCGAGGTTTGGCCGCATAATTGTCTCCCCCGCGCGATTATACTCTTGTGAGGATCTCGACTGTAGCGGCGGTCTATTACTTAAGGCTGCGCGCTGTCGCGCTTGCGCTTCGCGGACCGCCGCTGCAGTTCAATCCTCCAGCACGATCACTTCATCATACGGCGGGTTTCGATACAACCTCTCCACAATCGCGGCACGCCGTTCGATTACTGCGCGCTGGTTGATGTAACCCTTGTCGGTGATCTCGCCGGCATCGATGGAGGGCGGCTCGGTTAAAAGGATCGCGCGGGTAGCATAGGTCGAACTGCCACAGCCTTCCGCCCTCAGTAAGGCCAGGCCTTGTCGTACACGTTCCCGCGATGCGGGATCATTACCTACGCCCGTTTTGGGAAAAACTAAGAATCCGATTTCGTCTCGATCGTGTCCGGCGATGACGATGTCCTCGGCGACGGAGGCAAGCGCCGCAAGCGCGCGCACCCGTAACGCGCCGACGTGAACCCAGGTAGCGCTGGAGAGCTTGAAATCTTCCGTGAGCCGTCCGGCGAATTCGATGCCGCGCGCCGGTTCGTTCTCACTGGCGAAGCGGCCCGCGTCGCCCATTTTATAAAAGCCTTCTTCGTCAAAAGCCGCATCGGTGAGGTCCGGCTGTTTCCAATAGCCGGGAGTGACGTTCGGTCCTCGCACGCGCAACTCGTATCGGCCCGAATTGTCCACAGGAATCATCTTCAATTCACAGCCCGGTGTCGGTAAGCCGATAACGCTTGTTCGAACCGGCTCGTAATGTACAAGCGTGACTTGAGGAGCCGTCTCAGTCGAGCCCCAGGCAGAGGTCAGAGGCACGCACCTACCGGTTTCTTCGGTCGATAACCGCCTGAGCCGTTCCCACAGCGGGGCCGGAAGAGCCGCCGCAGCATAGAGGACGATTTTCAGGCGCGCGAAGAAACTGCGGCGTAAAGCGGCGTCCTTTTCGAGAAACGGCAGCAGCGCATCGAAGCCGCGGGGTACGTTGTAATAGATGGTGGGTGAGACTTCGCGCAAATTCCGGACCGATACTTCAATCAAGCCAGGCAGCGGTTTACCCGCATCGATATACAGCGTGCCGCCGTGACC
>WNGJ01008503.1_pt1 | contig 10938 bp, 11 predicted proteins | sample 5400611 | NCBI WGS metagenome assembly WNGJ01 (sample SAMN13153375, study PRJNA577476) | soil metagenome | isolation source: 40 cm soil or saprolite under Garry oak tree replicate 1 | place: USA:California | collected 2016-06-15 | reverse complement strand
GCTGCAAGAAGACTACGCCATCGGAAATCACCATCGGCTCGAAATTTTTTACCGAGCAGGTGGTGCTTGCGGAACTTTTGGCGCAGCACATCGAGGCCCAAACGGGCATCCCGGTGATTCGCAAGACGAATCTTGGGGGCACGCTGCTGGTCCATAAAGCGCTGCTTTCCGGCGACCTTGATCTCTACGTCGAATACACGGGGACGGCGCTGACCACCGTGCTCGACGAGAACCCCCAAGGCACTGCTGCGGACGTCTACCATCGGGTGAAGAAGCTTTACGCGGAGAGATTTCGTTTGGAGGTGATGGAGCCGCTCGGTTTTGAGAATACCTTTGCCATGGTGATTCGCGGGGACGACGCGAGGAATCTGCACATCCGCACGCTTTCAGACCTTGCGTCGGTCGCTGCTCAGTGGCGCGTGGGCGTGGGTTACGAATTTCTTGAGCGGCCTGACGGGTTCTCCGGCCTCCGTCGGCGCTACCATCTGCAGTTCGGGGGGTCTCCGAAGGTGATGGATCTCGGCCTGATTTATCGCGCGCTTGTCGATCATCAGGTGGACGTGGTGGTCGGCAATTCGACGGATGGTTTGATTGACGCACTCGGCCTGGTGGCCCTGGTCGATGACCTGCACTACTTCCCGCCTTATGATGCTGTGCCGATCGTGCGGGAATCCACGCTCGAGCGGTTTCCGCCGTTGCGCGCGGCGCTTGCTGATCTTGGCGGCAAGCTTTCGGCGGGCGACCTTCGCAAACTCAACCATGCGGTTGACGCGCTGCACCAGGATGCCGCCGCGGTGGTGCGAAAGTTCCGCTCCGAAAGAGGGTGGTAGCTTGTGGCGGCCGCTTAGACGGACCAGCCCTGGCGGTACTCGCGTCGCAGATAGTCGTTCGCCTGCGGCAGGTTGGTGACGCGCATGTTTTCGCCGTCGTAGAAAATTTTTCTCCCGGCTTTCAAAGCAACGATGCCGAGCAGCATCACTTCCGTTAGCCGCGCGGCGTAGGCGAACGGGCAGGAAGGTTCGGTCTTGCCTTTGGCCGCGTCCACCCAGTTCATTTCGTGGGCTTCGCCGGGAATGCGCGGCAACTTTACCGGCGGCTTGCCAAACGAATCGTTGAGTGACTTAGGCAGCAGACGTGGATGCAGCCCGTAGGTGTCGTGCAACAATTTGCCTTTGCTGCCGATGAGCAACGCGCCGCCTTCTTGCTTGAGCTCTTCGTCCCCCAGCTCCGCGGGCTTGTTGGGCATCAAGCCGCCGTCGTACCAGGTTAGTTTCACGGGCGGCAGTGGCCCGCGCGCCGGGAACTCGTAAAAGCTCATCGTCGCTTGCGGATAAGACGCACCGTTGAAAGGCGTGGAGACCGTTTCTACGCTCGCAGGCATGCCCAAGTTCAGCGCCCACATCGAGTGGTCGATCAGATGCGCGCCCATGTCGCCGATGGCGCCGACACCCCAATCCACCCAACCTCGCCAATTAAAGGGATGGTAGATGGGGTGATACTCGATATTCGGCGCGGCAGCGCCAAGAAAAAGATCCCAGCGCAGGGTGTCCGGAACTGGATAGTTGCCTGCCATGGCCGCGGCCAGCCGCAAATTCACGCCTTGGCCGTTCCAGCGAAGCTTGTCTGCGGGCTCCTTGAGCGGTTCGGGACGCGGAATGCCTTGAGGCCAAAATCCAAGAGGGCGGTTGGTCCAAATGTGTATCTCGCGCACCTCCCCGATCGCGCCGGCCCAAATATATTCGACGGCGGTACGCGCGTCGTCCATGGAATGGCCCTGGTTGCCCATTTGCGTGGCGACTTTGCTTTCTTTCGCTGCGTGCGCCATCTTGCGGGCTTCCTCGACCGACCAGGTCAGCGGCTTTTGCACATAAACGTGTTTGTGCAGGTCCATGGCGGCGAGGGCGATGGGTGCGTGCATGTGATCAGCGGTGGCCACGAGCACGGCGTCGATGTCTTTTTGGCGGTCTAGCATCTCGCGATAATCTTTGTAACGCTTGGCCTTGGGCAAATGCTCGGTCTTGAGGCGAATCATCCCGTCGAGCCGGGCCTTTGCTTTCACACCATCAAATTCCGCCGGTGGCTGGCCTGACGCTGGCGCTTGATCGGGATGCTCCAGGCGGTCTCGCAGCTTCTGGATGTCGGAGTCCAGGCGCTCGAAACCCTTGTCCGCATAGCCCCAGTCGACATCGCAGAGGGCGACAATGTTTTGGCTGGCAAGGTTGATGAGGTTCTGGCGGCCCATGCCGCCAACGCCCACGCCGGCGATGTTCAGCAGATCGCTGGGCGGTGTGAAACCCCGTCCGAGCACGTGGCGCGGCACAAATGCGGCGGCTGCACCACTGGCTGCCGCGGTGCTCAGGAATTTCCGGCGCGTCAGTCCCTTCTTTTCGTCGTTGCCGCCTTTCGCCTGGTCGTTTCCGTCTTTTTTCGCTTCCTTTATCTCTTCTCTCATCATGCTCTCCTGGTGTCCCCCTCGCCGGAGACATTATCCCTCGACTCGCGATGCTTGGCGACAACACAATTTCGCGTAGAATATCACGGCCATTGCGGGCATCGCCCGAATCGCGGAATATTCCGCACACGCGAGGGGTCTCACTTGTTTGATAAAAAGCCGTGAAGCGAGTTGAGGCGTGAAAGATGCAACGAGGGAGGATTCTTCTGACGGGCTGCCTGGTGCTCGTCGTTCTTGGCGGGATCTACGGAGCCCGACTGATTCGCAGGGGCTTTGGCGCCGCCGAAGAGCCCTCAGGCATCGAGAAGCTAATGGCGCGCACGGTGCGAAATCTCTCCATTCCGGCGCGCGCACGCAAAGAAACAAATCCGTGGAAACCGACTCCGGAAAACCTCGAAGAAGCTCGCGATCATTTCCTCGCGCGCTGCGCCATCTGTCACGGTACCGACGGCTCCGGCGTGACCCAGATCGGGCGCAATCTCTATCCTAAGCCTCCCGATCTGCGCGCGCCCGAGACGCAGGACCTTACGGACGGGCAAATCCACTTCATCATCCAGAAGGGCGTGCGACTCACGGGTATGCCTGCGTGGGCCAATCCGCACGACGAAGCCGACAAGGAAGGCTGGAAACTGGTGCTGTTCATCCGCAGTCTTCGCCCGCTTTCCGGCCGAGAGCACTCCCAGCAGGAGGCCGCTGTCCGAATGGCGCACTACACCGGTTCCCGGGCGTGCGCCAAATGCCATCAAGAGATTTACGATCGATGGAAAAAAACACCGATGGCCAACGTGGTGCGTGATCCGCGCGAACATCCGGACGCCATCCTTCCGAATCTCGCGAGCGATCCGTTCGCCAAATTCTCTAGGGACCAGGTCGCGCTGGTGTACGGGAGCATCTGGAAGCAGCGGTACTTCACGCGAATCGGAGATGACTATTATCCGGAGCCGGCGCAGTGGGACGTCACCCACCATGCCTGGCGTCCGTATTTTGTTGCCAAGGGAACGGATTGGTGGGAGCCGTTTTATCCGCCCGATAACAGGCAGCGCCCTACGGGTCCTACCTGCGATGGCTGCCATTCGGTGGATTACGACATTCGGACCAAGCAAGTAGCGGAGTGGAACGTCGGCTGTGAACGCTGCCACGGACCGGGAAGCGAACACGCGGCGCATCCAACGCGCGGCAATATCATCGATCCGGCAGAGATGGACTATGTCGATGCCAATGATACGTGCATCCAGTGCCACTCGCAGGGCCGCCCGGTCAACAATCCGATGGAAGGCAAGTACTACGATTGGCCGGTTGGGTATCGTGTGGGCCTGCGTCTCCGCGATTTTTGGCAGCTCGAGGAGCACACGCTTGGACAGACCACATTCACTCATTTTGCGGACGGCACGGCGCACAAGAACCGGATGCAAGGCAATGATTTTGTGCAGAGCCTGATGTATCGCCGTGGCATCACCTGTTTCACTTGCCACGATGTGCAGGGAACGGGCAATTATGCCCAGCTGCGTAAACCGGCCGAGCAGCTTTGCCTCGATTGCCATGGGCCGCTCTCTCCGAACGGCCCCCGCACGGCCACACTCGAGGAACATACCCATCACAAGAAGGGCTCGACGGGCAGCCAGTGTGTCGCGTGCCACATGCCGAAGATCGAGACCACGCTCGGAGACGTGAAAGTGCGGGCGCACACGTTTGCGGTTTTATCTCCGGCCATGACTGACAAGTACCAGATTCCGAACCCCTGCACTTCTTGCCACACGGATAGGTCCACGGCCTGGGCGCTCGAAGCGCTCGGGCGGTGGCCCGAGCGGTCGCCCTGGCGGCTTGAATAGCTTTTTCTTTGTATTCGGCGTTCCTTGGGAATAGTCTTACAATCCTTTTCCGTGCTGCTTGCCGGTGTCCTGTTGTGCGAAGCGTAACAGGCGCGGCCTGAGCTTGCCTTCGAGGAGGTCCGAGTGCACTTCATGCCGACAAAGAAAAGCATCACCATTAGCATTTTCTGTCTCTGCCTTCTTGCGTGTCTCGATGCTGCTTGCGCTCGCGCGCAAACGCAGACACCATCGCCGGCGCTGCTGGTCCTCGACAAAGAGGACAACATGCTTTCCATCGTCGATCCTGCTACCTCAAAGACCGTCGCGCGCATTCCCACTGGCGAGGGCCCGCACGAAATAACGGCTTCCGACGACGGCAAGCTCGCGTTTGTCGCCAACTACGGCGCGAGGACGCCGGGCAACATGATTTCGGTGATCGATTTGGCGGCGCAGAAAGAGTTGCGCCGCGTGGAGCTCGGGGCGTTGCGCAGGCCGCACGGAATCACGTTCGCAGACGCCAAAGTCTGGTTCACGGCGGAGCAGAACCGGCTGATTGCGCGCTACGATCCCGCTTCGAATCAGATTGACTGGCTCCTGGGCATAGGGCAGAACGGCACGCATATGTTGGTCTTTTCAAAGGATCGCTCGCAAATTTTCACGTCCAACATTGGATCCGATTCCCTCACTTTGCTCGAGCGCAGCGGCGATTCTGCCGGTTGGAGCGCCACGAACATAAGCGTCGGCAAAGGTCCAGAAGGCGCGGACATCTCGCCCGATGGCCGCGAATGCTGGGCGGCCAATTCCGGCGACGGGAGCATCTCGATCATTGACGTCGCAGCCAAAAAAGTGGTCGAGACTCTGGAGGTTCAGACAGCCCGCTCGAATCGCCTCAAGTTCAGTCGTGATGGGAAACTCGTGCTCGTATCGGACCTGGGAAACAACGCGTTGTTGGTGCTCGATGCGGCTTCCCGAAAAGAGGTCAAGCGGCTCAATCTTGGCCGGCAGCCTGAGGGGATTCTTATCGTTCCCGACGGCTCGCGCGCTTTTGTCGCTGTTGCCGGGGAAAACGCTGTTGCCGTGCTGGATTTGAAGACCCTGGATGTAACCAGTCGCATTCCCACCGGGAAGGGCCCGGACGGCATGGCCTGGGCCGTGCGCCACTGAGTGCTTGTACAATAAGGAGAAACCCGTTTACAGGCTAAGACGCAACAAGTGAAGAGCTTTCGTTTTCCTGCTTCGTCGCTTGGTTCGCGGGGTCCACCGCGCTCGCAATGAGCGCGTTCGAGCTCCTCCTCTTGAACTTGGTGTTCCGCGATATCGCAAGCGATGGCCTGTTGCAGTTCGTGGTTGCGCTGCTCCAGCTTCCCCTTCGTCACGATGTAGATCTGGCAGGCAACGCCAAAAGTGCTGGTGGCGACGGAGGGAAACTTCCAACTTGAGCCGGGGTACGGCCAGAACGCCCCGCCGGGCCGATTCACAAACCAGAACACCATGGCTGTGGTGCCGGTGACCATGACGGGAGTGAGGATGAGCAAGAGCGCCAGAAACGCGGCCCAGTGGGGGAGGGGCGGTCGGCGGGCGTACAAGAAACTTAAACTGCTCAAGGTGAAGGTCGTGAGGTTCCGAGAGGCAGAGAGTGCAAACGACGGTGACTAAGAGATTTGCGCTCTCCGCACGTATGGCCCAGAGAATCCCGTAGCCGGCCTCGGGGCCGACCGTCGCTTGATCCCTGGTTTCTGACCGCGGCATGCTGTTCACCGCTCGCTCCCGAGCGAACTCATACGGTGATCCATCCGGGCGAGCTTGCCGTGACCGAGCCTACCAGCCCCGGTGACCTGTATCACGAAATGCCTGGTCTAAGGTTTTGAAATTTGATTGGTCGAAGGCCGGCAGCTTGTTGCGTTTGGCGGCCGCGAGCCGCTAGACTGCGCGCATGAAACAATCTCCAATACTCCTCGCCACGGTCCTGACGTTTTTCCCTGGGGCAGTGCCCGCTCGCGCGCAGCAGCCCAGGTCCATTTTCTATATGACGCGCGCGCCGCAGTCTGTACGTTCGTTCCTGGCTCATGCGGACAAGATCGATATCCTCTCCCCCAATTGGTATGCGGTGGATTCGAGCGGCCTGCTTTCCGGCGGTGCGAATCCGGAGGTCATGGAAACGGCGCGCCAGGACCATGTGCCGGTCATGCCACTGGTGGTCAACCTAGGCTTTGCACAAGAGGAAGTGCACAAGTTCTTTGCAAACCCGGCCGCGCGCCAGCAAGCCATCGGTGCCATGGTTCGAGCCTCGAAGGACAACGGCTACATCGGTTTCCAGCTGGATCTGGAAAATGTGAACTGGACCGACCGGGATGCACTTTCCGATTTCGTGCGCGAAACGGCGGCGGCATTCCACAAGGAGAACCTCCAGCTTGCCATCGCCACGATTCCGAACGCCCCCGGGCATCCGGGAGAAACGGGCTTCTCGGCCTGGATTTATCAGAATTGGCGCGGGCTTATGATTTGAAAGCCCTTGCGCAAGCGGTGGATTTTGTCTGCCTGATGACCTATGACCAGCACACCACCTGGACTGTACCCGGCCCCGTTGCCGGATGGAACTGGACAGTCGCCAATCTCGACCACGCGCTCAACAAAGTCGTGCCGCCGCAAAAGCTGGCCCTGGGAATCCCTCTGTATGGCTATCACTGGTTTACGGGTACTCCTATCAAGGCACCCGACAAAACCGGAGATAAGCCCAACCCAACCGCCGACTACATTTCCACCGATGACGCGCTGGACCTGGCCAAAGCCTACAGCGCACACCTTGACTGGGATGCCGTGGACCGGGCGGCGTGGATGTATTTCTACCGAGACGATGAGCGCGAGTGGATCTTTTATACCGATGCGCGCACCTTCAAAGAGCGCTACGCGCTGGTGAGGGATCGCGGGCTGTATGGTTTTGCATCGTGGGTGCTCGGAACGGAGGACCCCGGAATCTGGAATCTGCTGCCAAGCCACAAATGATTTTCCTTTGGCGCATGTGAAGAAACAGGACGCTGCCAAGGTAAATTCCGGTAATCACAACCAATAGGGAGCTTCCGGAATCACGGCTCGTGGCTTAGGCTTCTTTCCGCGCGAGACGGAGGCCACCCCTGGTCACCTCAGGCGGCAACTGTATCCATCCGTAGGGCGACCGGCGAGGATTCTCCTGGCATCTTAGCGTGCCTCGGCGAAGCTTTCGAAGAATTTCGGGAGCGCTACACCCCCGAGGGGTTCCTGGACACGGTGCTTACACCGAAGACGCTTGAAAAGCGTCTCGAACAATGAGTGTCTTCGTGGCGGTCCGTTCCCGGGAGCAGGTTGTCGGCACGATCGCCTCGAGCGTGGTCCGCTTAGAGGAAGGGCATCTTCGGGGTATGGCTGTGTCGCCCGCGATGCGCGGCGGTGGAATTGCGAGCCAATTATTGAGCGGAGTCCGAGCTGCGCCAGCGCAAATGTACGCGGGTCACGCTGGATACCACCGAGCCGCTCCTGCGGGCGATGCGCTTTTACGAAAAGCACGGCTACCGGCGTTCCGGAAAAACCAGGGACTTCTTCGGGATGCCGTTGATCGAACATCAAAAAACTTTGCCCTAAAGAGCCTGCACTCCAGCAGTAGGAGCGGAAGAAAGGAGTTCCTATTGCCGGGCGGTTTGCAGCAGCTGACAGTTCTCGACGCAACGGGCGGCCAGCATTTCGATTTCGGCTTTCTTCTTACGAGGCACGTCTGTACCCGCCTCGGGTGCAACGATAAGCGACTGCGGGCCATCGGCTAGATTGAAGGTGCACTGGAACTGCAGGGATTGCACGCCGCGCTGCTGGCAGGAGGCTTTCTCGAGCGCGGACTCGAGCGCAGCCGGCTGCGAATGCAATTGATCGGCGACCTGCGATGGCAGCATGGCCACAACCATCGGCACCGGCGACTTGATTTTGATGCTGACTTGCTCGCTATCATGGTCCGGTTGGAAGCCGCCATAAACCTTCAAGAAGGACGTCAGCTGGTATTTTTCTTTTATCTGGTCCATCCACCGAAACTCGGGTTGGATGCAATTCTGGACGCAATTCCAGTTGTAATACTGGATGTGCAGGTCGTTGGGAGCTTTGAAACGGCGCGTCGCAGCGCCCTCGCCTGTAAAGACAGTCGCGATGCCTTCGCCGATGGCCCGCTGCGTTTTGTCGTTCGGATTCAAGATGGCGCCGAGACCGGCAAACACCGCCGCATCGGGGCTATTGCGCTCGTCGCGAATAACCATAATCAGCTCGCCCGGCGGCATGCTGCAGATGTACGTGGTTTCCGTCACGTGCTCTGCGGGGCATGATTGCGGCAGGCTCGCAATGGCTTCGGGCTGCTGGAGCGCCTGGTTCCAGGCGTCTACCGGAGTCATGAAAATTGTGACAGGCATCTGGGCCTTGATGTCTACGTGGTTTTTAGCGCCGTAGACACCCACATGGTAAGTCTCACCGGTGTGGTAGTTCGCGGGGTCGAGCCGGACCTTCTCGTCGTGCGCGGGCACCCAATCGAAAACCCGTGACGGAACCTGTGCGAGAGACAGGGAAGAAAAAACGCAGGTCAGAAAAATCGCGAGGACACTCGGGATGAGAAGGAACCGAAAGTTGTGGTTTTTCATAGGCTCTCCGTGTCATTCCATTGGAGCGCAGCACCGTTTACCCTGCAAGGCTTCCGCGAAAACGCTGTCTTCTCGGAGTATCCTGACCCGAAGGTCAGTTGTTCCGCGGTCAGTAGGTGAGCGACCAGCCGATCAACGTCATAGTGAGAACCAGCACAAGCACCCCGGTGCTCACGATGCTCAAGGTTCTTCCGCGACCGAGCAGGTAGTCGCGAGATTCAGGGTCGATGCACAAGATGATGATTACAATCAGGACCACGCTCCAAGCCAGCATCGCCGGCAGGCCCTGATACCTGCTAATCATGGAGAGAAACTCACCGGGAGGCTGTCCTGCGGGAATCCACCAGGGGATCATAGGGGCCACGCCGGCGGCCAGCGAGAAGGTGAGCAGTTTTCGCGTCAACCAGCCTTTTACCTTGGGCCGCGCTTCCTTCCAAATGAAATAGTCCCACGCGAGTAGGCCCGCCGCCAAAGGCACCCAACCATATAAGGCGGCGTTTTGGTCAAACCAATACCAGCTGCGAAACAGAAGCCGCCCGTGATGGGTCTCCGCGAGACGGGGCAGCAGGAATAATCCCAGCACTGTGTTAGAGAGTACGGCCACCAAAAGGGTGACCAAACTCATGAATTGAAACCAGTATCGCGTGGGCACTTTCTTGCAGCGCGTGCACACGGACTGTTTGGGCAGGAAATTCAGTCCACAGCGATCGCAGTACACAGTCATTCTCCCGTGGGGAGGGGATTCGCACTAACTTGAGCCAGTGTAGGGCCACCGGGCGGGCAAAACTACTGGCCCCAGGACCAGTTTTGGTCGAGCTGTGCTTGATTGGACAAAAAGTTGGATGCGAAAGGCCGGGGATGCGTAAGGGAAGCGAAGAAGTTTGCCGGAAGCTATCTCTTGTTATTTCATTTAGATACGACATCTTAAGCGCAATAGCCCCCGCGCCGGACGCCCGCCATCAGCGGAACCACGCGGGTTCTGCCCCGGCCTTGCGGCCCTCCTCCTCGAGCTCGTCCAACTTCTTTTGCAGATCGGCTTTCTTCTTCTGAAGCTTCTGGATCTGCGCATTGCGGTCTCGGACGTAGGCCAGGCCGTCCTTCATGCCGGTAGACACGTCGATGCCGGCCGCACCATACTTCTTGATGTCCTCGCGTAGCTGCGCTGTCCGCCGGTCGATTTCGGCCACTTCTTGAAGGATGGGGCCCGCCTTGCCGCGCCAGTACGCTTCGTCGTTTTGCACATCTTCGGAGTCCTCGGCCTTGGTCGGCTGAGCCTGCTTCTTGTTTTCGGGGCCCACAACCGAAACGCCGCCTCTCAGGCCCGAGAGGTCATCTTCGGTGAAAACCTTGCCTTTTGCCGCGGCAGCTTTCTTGTCTTTTGCTTTTCGTGCGGCTTCGGCCGCGGCATCCTGCTGGCCCTGGCTCGAGGTTGGATTTTGCGATGACGTTTCCGTGACGGGCGAGGACTGCCGGGAGGGCGGAGTTGGCTGTCCAAACCAAGCTGCCACAGGACAGGCGGACACCACGACGGCGCAAAGGAGAGCTCGAAAGCAGTGGCGCATGGGTGGCCTCCGTACATGCAAGCAATAAGGAGACGCTACGATGCGTCAGAAGCACGGTCAAGACGATTCGTGGACGAGCCTTCCAGATGGTCAACACGGAGGGCCTGAAGTTGCTGACCAGCAAAGGCGTCTGGTAGAGTGCCTACTTGCTGACAGGATGCAAACAATCCCGAGGAGGAACTCTTGAGTATTCCAAAATTTGCTCTCGACATCCTGGTTTGTCCGCTGTGCAAGACGCGGGTGGAACTCCTCGCGGATGAATCCGGATTGAAATGCGTTTCTTGCCGGCGCGTTTATCCGATTCGTGACGATATTCCCGTGATGCTCCCCGAAGAGGCCACCATCGTCGAGGAAAACCGGAACAAATAGCAGGAGTCCGTCCATCCAGCCCGCATGACCACTCATTTCGCTCATTCCGTGCCACGCTTGAAACGGCTGCTGCCGCGTCTGCGCGGCAAACGGATGGGTGT
>WNGJ01013476.1_pt1 | contig 10939 bp, 9 predicted proteins | sample 5400611 | NCBI WGS metagenome assembly WNGJ01 (sample SAMN13153375, study PRJNA577476) | soil metagenome | isolation source: 40 cm soil or saprolite under Garry oak tree replicate 1 | place: USA:California | collected 2016-06-15 | reverse complement strand
GAGGCGATCACCGGCATCACTCCGATCGAGCAGATGGTCCAGGTGGTCCCCGAAGCGGTCCGCGCGTCGGCGCAAACTGCGGGCCGCCAAGAACGGCTTGGGTGTCTGGCAGCGAGCAGTTCGCAGACATCAAAAACCGATGTCTGCGCCACGCCGTCCGCAGGCGAGCAAACGCGGCAAAGCCATCGAGCATCGAGCCGCGAGTTCCGGATCGTGCTCGCACCCCGCGGTTCCTGGGATACAGCCCGCCTGATACCGCAAGAAGGCGAACAACCCCCGTGGGAGAGGTTGCTGTCAGCGTCCTCGACCCCCGGCGCGAGCTCTGCGGGTTCGCTTCAAATCCCGGGGCTTCAGCTAGGGTTGTCTTTGAGGTTTGGGGGCTTCTCGAGCGAACTCATCCAGAGTTATGCGCCGGTCTTCCGCGCCATGGGCTTCGAACCCATGGCGGGCGGAATCCTCTCCGGCAGCGGGCCGGAGGAGAGCAGCAAGACGAGCTCCGAAGCCGGCGCCGCGATCGAACCCGGCTCGATGGTCAGCCTGTTCCTGGTCCGGGGCGATTTGAACCTCAACGCGGACTGCACCGTCACCTACCGGCAGGGCGATCACATCTATGCCTGCGGCCACCAGTTGCTGGTGGCAGGGCCTCTCGAGATTCCGTTCGCGCACTCGAAGGTGCTGCTGACGGTGCCGAGCCTGGCCAGCTCGTTCAAGGTCGATGCTCCCGGGCCGAGTGTGGGCAGCATCCATCAAGACCGTTTCTCGGCGATCTACGGCGTCGTGGGCGATAAGGCTGCCATGATCCCCGTTCATTTTGAGGTTGACTCCACCCTGAACACAAAGGCTCACTACAACTTTGAATTGATCCAGGACGCTTTTCTGTCGCCCTTCCTGCTGAACATCGCCCTGGTCTCGGCGCTGGGTTCGACGGAGCGCATGGTGGGACCCTCAACCCTCCAACTGAAGGGCCAGATCCACCTTTCAACCGGAGATTCCGTGGACCTCGAGGATGTCGTCTCCGCCGAGGTCAACGCCGCGAACGCGGCCAGCTTCGCGGTCTCTACGCCTCTCAGCCACGTGCTCTCGAGCGGCTTCACCGACCTGTCCGTGAAAGGCATTGACGTCTCGGTGGTCTCGCTGAACGAGCTGCGCACGGCGACCCTCGACCAGGTGTGGAGCACCAAATTGGAGGTCCGGCCGGGCGACCACATTGAAGTGACTGCGGTGCTCCGTATGCCTTCGGGGGAAGGCGTGACGCAGAAAATCCCGGTCGACATCCCCGAGAGCGTCACCGACAAGCACCTGACTTTAGTTGTCGGAAGCGGTCAGACCATCAACGCGCTCGAAAACCGGCTCACGCCTCTTTCCGCGCCGCCGCGCGACCTCCGCCAACTGGTCCGGGCGCTGAACCGAATGCGCCGCAACAACCGCCTCTATGCGCTGCTCATGGCTCCACAGCGGTCTTTCGTCCTGCAGGGCGATCAGTATCCTTCACCGCCGCCGTCCCTGGTGCAAACGTTGATGGCCGATCCCACCGCCTCGAGCAGCCTGACTTTCAGCGGCACGTCAGTGGTGGGCGATTTCGAGACCAAGCCGTCGCCCTACACCATCCGGGGCGATAAGACCATTTTGCTGAGGGTGGTGAACGCAGGAGGGTGACAAGCCGTCGCCCTACACCATCCGGGGCGATAAGACCATTTTGCTGAGGGTGGTGAACGCAGGAGGGTGAAACTATGAATTATGAGTTATGAGCCTTCGCGCGACAGGGGGGTCTCCTATTCATCATTCATAATTCATCATTCATCGTTTCTCAGGTCGGGATTTCAATGAAAAAGTCGAAGCTGCTTCTGGTTGTCGGTCTGGGCTGGGTGGTCGCGCTTCCGCTGGTTGCGGTCCAGACGAGCTTCTGGCAAGTGGGCTCGTTCCAGGACTTCGTTCAGGGCAATCTCGATGGCGTGTCCGTGAGCAAGGACGGGGAACTAAAGCTCGCCCCGGAGACGCGCTCTCTCTTCAGCCCGGACGAGAACATGGCCCTATCGCTAGCCGGCGACGGACACAACAACCTGTATGTGGGAACCGGGCACGCGGGCAAGGTTTTCCGCGTGGACGAGACAGGGAAGGGCTCGCTGCTCTTCGACGCGCCTGAGCCGGATATCTTCGCCCTGACCGCGGGTCCAGACGGCGCGCTGTATGTGGGCAGCTCGCCTGACGGCAAAATCTACCGCGTAACTCCCGACGGAAAATCTAAAGTCTTTTACGATCCCAAGACCAAGTATATCTGGGCGCTGGCCTTCGACGCCGGGGGGCGCCTGTACGCGGGCACCGGCGATCAGGGAAAGATCTTGAGAATCGAGAAAAGCGGCAAGGGCGAAGTTTTCTTTGACACCAAGCAGACCCACGTCATGTGCCTCGCCCTCGACCGCCACGGGAATTTGCTGGCCGGAAGCGTTCCGAACGGGCTGATTTATCGAATTACGCCGGAGGGCAAGGCGTTTGTGCTCTATCAAGCTGGCCTGCCCGAGGTCCACGCCCTGGCCACGGACGAGCGCGGGAACATCTACGCTGCCGCGCTGGGGGGTTCAGGAAGCAAGGGGACGCCCGAAATCTTCGGCCCCGCCACGCCGGCCACTGCTCCACCGGTGGTGACCACGGTGACCGTCGAGGCAGGGGCAGGCGATGACGGCGGCTCGACGCAGACCAAGCCTCCTCAGACCCCTCCCAGTAACGAATCCGGAAAGACTCCCAGTTTCAACCGTCCCTCGAGTCCGACGGTTCCCTTTCCGGTGCCTAAGGTCCCTCAAGGAAAGGGCTCGCTGATCGAGCTCCTTCCCGATTCCACGGCCGAAACGATCTGGAGTTCCAATAACGAAAGCATTTTCGGGCTGGCCGTGCGGGACGACCACGTGCTCTTTTCAACGGACACCAACGGGCGCATTTTCGACCTTACCACCTCGGGTGAAAGCCGAGACCTGACGCTGCTGACCGAAACCCGTGAGTCGCTTGCCACCCGGTTGTGGCTGCAAGGCAAGGACCTTTACGTGGCCACGACGAATATCGCCAAGCTCTTTCGCCTGAGGACGACGCCGAGCCGCGAAGGCTCCTATGAGTCCCCGGTGAAGGACACCCGGTTCATTTCCCGCTGGGGCACGCTGGCTTGGCGAGGCGAGACTGCGGAAGGGTCGAAGCTTGAATGCTTTACGCGCTCCGGCAATACCGACCGGCCCGACCAGACGTGGAGTGATTGGGCGGGTCCGTATCGCAACCCGAACGGCAGTCCCGTCTCGAGTCCGCCCGCCAGGTACATCCAGTGGAAGGCGGTCTTCCACGCTTCGGGCGCGGACGGCCCCACGCTCGATGACGTGACGCTTTCGTATCTGAACCAGAACTTGGCTCCCGAAATTCGTTCGCTGAACGTATCCGCCGCCGGCGAACGCACCAGCACGACCGGGATGCCGTCGGGTTCCGGAGCCTTTCCGGGCGCGAACGTGCCCCCAGGCGGTCCTCCGCCGGCGCCCGGATCGCCCCCGGTCAAGACGCCTATCAGCTTCAGTTGGCAGGCCGACGACCCGAACGGCGACCAGTTGGTTTACTCGCTCTACGTCAAGGCGGCCGACGAGCAGGAATGGCACCTGCTGAAGGACAAGCTACACCAGGCCAACTTCACGATCGAGCCCGACACGCTGGCAGACGGCAAATACACGGCGCGGCTGGTGGCCTCGGACGAGGACTCCAACCCTCCCGCCTCGGCCCGCAAAGCGGAGCTGATCAGCGCGCCCTTCTGGGTTGATAACACGCCGCCCGCCGTGCGCGTCTTGGGCCAGCGAGTGACGGCGGCGAAACCGGGGGGGCAGGCCGAGGTCCAATTTGAGGCTGAGGACAGCACTTCGCCTTTGCGCAGCGCGGAATTTTCGACGGACGGAAAGGAATGGAGCGACCTCGTTGCCGACGACGGGATCGTAGATTCGCAACGGGAGACTTTTACGGTCAAGGTCCGGGGTCTCGAACCGGGCGAGCACGTGATTACCGTGCGCGCGTACGATACGGCCGGCAACGCAGGTATCGGGAAGGCCGTCGTCCAGGTGCGCGCCGGCGGGCGAGCGAGTGGCGATTGAGAGCCCGGCGGGTCGCCGATTAGCAGCCGTCAGGCGCAGTTCCGATTGGGTTTTAGCGGGCATGGCGCTTCAATCGCTAATCATCAATCTTCAATGCCAAATACAACTCCCGTCTTATGCTCCGCATCTCACCCAGCGAGTTGAGGTGCGGCCCAAGTGAAACACTTTGAGCCCACAGAAAGATGCGGCGCCGAAGGCCGCTTCGGACACTCAACTTATCGCGCGCGCACAACATGGGGATGAAGCGGCGTTCACCGCGCTCTTCGAGGCGCATAAGCGGCGCGTCTATTCTCTGTGCCTGCGCATGACGGGAGACCCTGCGGAGGCGGAAGACCTGTCGCAGGAGGCGTTCCTGCAGCTTTTTCGGAAGATCGGGACGTTCCGCGGAGAGTCCGCGTTTTCAACTTGGCTGCACCGTCTGGTCGTCAACGTCGTATTGATGCACTTGCGAAAGAAAGGCATTCAGCAGGTGCCGCTCGAAGAGTCGGACAACTCGCAAGAAGAGCCGGTGAAGCGCGAGTACGGCGACTACGACAAGCGGCTGCTGGGCTCGGTTGACCGGATCAGCCTGGACCGGGCCATCGCCCAGCTCCCGCCCGGCTACCGGGCGGTGTTTGTGCTGCACGACGTGGAAGGATACGAACACAACGAGATCGCCCAGATCATGAACTATTCGATCGGCAATTCCAAGTCTCAACTTCATAAGGCGAGGCTGAAGCTGCGGGACTGGCTGCGCGGTCACCGGGCCGGGCTCGGGAGCGGGTCGAGCGCCAACCCAACATCGAAGCACGAAGATGGAAGTTAATAGCCACGGCGCGGTTCGTGCGCCGTGGGGTTCAGCGAGAACGGAACTTAAGAGGGGACCATGCTAGACGAGAAAGGCGAGCCCGTAGCCGGCAGGACCGCGGCTTGCCGGCTTTTTGACGCGCAGGTGGCAGACTACCTCGACGGCGAAGATCGGCCCGCCGTAGTCGTACACGCGAGTGAATGCGCCTTCTGCGCTGTGGTTCTCGCCGACCTCCGGACGGTGATTTCCGAGAGCGCCGCCCTGGGGTTTGAGGAGCCGCCGCCGCGTGTCTGGGCCAATATCCGCGCCGCGCTCGAAGCTGAGGGAGCGTTCCGCGAGCCGCGCGGCTGGTGGGCGCGCTGGGTCGCCCGGCTTACGCCCGTGCCCAGCCCGGCGGCGGTCGGAGTCTTGGCTTCGCTGGTCATATTGGCGTTGAGCCTCAGCGTCTCCCCGGGTGTCTTCGGTCCCAGGACAGCGCCCGCGGGCCCGTCGGCTAAGCCAACTGAAGAAGCGGTTGCGTCCCCGCAGATTTCGGGCGAAGATATCGCGCTGGCCGAAACCATCAAGGAACTGGAAAGCAGCTATCAGGCGCGCAAAACATCGTTCGAGCCCGCGGACAAGGATATCTATGAGAAGAGCTTGGTCTCCTTGAACAACTCGATTCGCGAAGCGCGGGACTCCGTCAAGGAGGAGCCCGCGAACGCTCTGGCCCGCGAATACCTGGTCGCAGCTTACGAGCAGAAGGCTGAAGTCCTGTCGGCTGCCCTCGAGTATGATGGCCGCTGACCGGCCGCGGAAGGAAGTTGCTTGCTGTGCTTGACCAAGAACCCCGAGTGAATGAAGGCCGCGAGATGGGACGGCCCGGCGTGAGCTGGACCAAGATCCTGGGGTTGCTTCTACCCCTGGGCCTTCTGGGCGCCGCTGGTCCGTCGCGCGTCGAGCGCACGATCGAGACCTCGGCAAATCCGTTTATCAGCCTTTCGAACGTCACGGGCCGCGTCACGGTGAAGGGTTGGGACAGGACGCAGGTCCACGCGGTGTCCACCACCGCGTCGCCTCGGGTGGAGGTCGATATCGAGGCGCTTCCGCCGAGGGGCCAGGCAGACAGGATTGTTTTCATCACCCATATCCTGGACCCCCAGATGACCGGTGACAAGACTGTGGACTACAGCCTGGACGTGCCACTGGGTTCGAGCGTCGAAATCCGCAACCCTGAAGGCAGCGTTCAGATTCAGACCCTGCAAGGCGAGGCGTCCGTCGTCTCGGTGGGCGGAACCGTTGCCGTGAGTGACGTGGCCGGCCACCTCGATGTCCGCACCATCGGGGGTGACATCGAGATGGTGCGCCCTTCGGGGCGGGTCGAGGCGCGCTCGATTTGCGGCAGCCTGCGCCTGGTGAGTCCCACCAGTTCCCGGGTCCAGGCCACGACCACCTCGGGTAAAATCTTTTACGAGGGCGATTTTCTGCCCGACGGCAACTACGAATTGTCCGGCTACAGCGGCGACATGGAAGTCGTGACGCCGGCTTCAGCCTCGTTCGAGCTCAGCGCCCGCTCGGTGCGCGGTAAAGTCATCACCGATCCGGGAATCTCCTTTACCCCCAAACGTCACAATGCCTTTCGTCCTCCTTCCGGCGCCAGCAGCTTCTTTGGCACCCACAATGAGGGCAAGGCCAACGTCGACCTTCACTCCTTCAACGGCACGATCCGCGTCCGGCGCCTTCCCTAGTTCAGAAACTCGAAATTCGAAAATCGAAACTCGAAATTCGAAACTGAAGCCAAACCCATCGAAGACTGGCGATGTTGGCGCACGCTGCAGCGCCGGCGCCGCACGCCACTCTCGTCGCTTTCAGTTTCGAGTTTCGATTTTTCGAATTTCGAGTTTCTGGACGAACTTCTAGTTCCCAAGCTTCCCTGGCGGCACTATAATCACAGTCTGAAATCCAAAATCGAAAACCTGAAATCGAATGCCTCGCCGTCGCCGCAAACTGATTTACCTGCTTGGCTTCATGGGCAGCGGGAAGTCAACCGTGGGGGAGCTGCTCGCGCAGGAGCTGGGATGGCCCTTCATCGACCTTGACGCCACCATCGAAGCCGCCCGAGGCCAGACCGTGCGCGAGATTTTCGAGCGCGAAGGCGAAGCGCCGTTTCGCGTCATGGAACACGCCGTCCTTACCGAAGCCTCGAAGTCGGAGCCGGCGGTCATCGCGCTCGGAGGCGGAACCTTCGTGCAGCCGTCCAACCTGGAGTTCATCCGCGCGACGGGCGGCGCGACGGTCTGGCTCGACTGTTCGCTCAAGGAGTTGGTGCGCCGCTGCGAAGGCATCAACAACCGGCCGCTGTTTCGCGACCCTGCCAGTTTCGCCCAGCTGCTCGAACAGCGCTTGCCCTTCTACCAACTGGCGGAGCATCGCGTCTCAACCGAGAAGCGCGCCCCGGAAGAAGTGGTCGGGCAAATTCTGCGCCTGGATATTTTCTAGAGGCTGGACTCAAAGACCCGGGACACCAGAAAATCGAAATTCGAAACTCGAAAATCGAAACTGAAAACCCATCGAAGCGCGCTTGGCGATGTTTGGCGCGCGCTTGGAGCGCACTAACATCGCCCAGTACAGTTCAACGAGTTTCGCGAATTTCGAGTTTCGATTTTCGATTTTCCAAAGCGAGCGCGCGCCGCTCGCGTCCACGGTGTACTATAATTCATGGATTGAGCCCCGCGAGCTGAGCAGCCGATGCAGACGACGCTCCTATGGCTGGCCCTGGCGGTCTACGGTTTGGGGATTCTCCTGACCTTGCCCTCGCTCGTGCGCAGGCGACCGTCCCTGCCTCCCGCCGCGCTCGGCGCTCTGGGACTGGGGCTCGCGCTCCACGCGGCTTCGTTCGCGGCGTCGGTGACGGCAACCCACCGGCTGCCGGTGACGGACGTGCGCAGCGCGCTCTCGTTTTTCGCCTTTCTCGTCACGGTGGCGTTTTTCTTCGCCTACGTGCGCTACCGGATCGCTGCGCTCGGGATTTTCATGCTGCCGCTGGTTTTCGTCCTGACGTTGGTTTCCGCGCTTCGTCCCGAAGACTCTTTCCGGTCTCCCGCCTTTCGAGGAGGATGGCTGCTCGTCCACATCGCCACGATATTCCTGGGCTACACGGGCTTTTTCCTCACCTTTGTGGCCGCGGTCATGTACCTGATTCAGGAAAGAGACTTGAAGTCGAAAAGGCCGAGAGCCCTCCACTACCGTTTGCCGTCGCTCGATGTCTGTGACGAACTCTACTACCGGTCGCTGGTCTTCGGCCTTCCCTTCCTGAGCGTCGGCATTCTGACCGGATTTGTGTGGGCCAGCCAGACGTGGAAGGGCCCCTGGGAGCTCGACCCGAAAATCCTGGCCTCGCTCGTCACTTGGCTGATTTACCTGGCCCTGTTTTCGACACGCTTGAGCGGGAGCTGGCGCGGGCGCCGCGCCGCTTATGTGGCCATCTTCGGCTTCGCCGCGGTCATGGTCACGTTCCTCGGGGTGAGCCTCTTGAGCGGCCAGCACGGCTATGTCCCGAACGGAGGGGGAGCGCCGTGAGGGATAGCCGTCAGCTTTCAGCCGTCAGCCTTCAGCGCGAGAGAAGAGGAATTTCGTCAATGCTGATGGCTGATAGCTGACGGCTTGTTTCAGATTTGCCATGAATCTCATCCTGGTCGGAATCAACCATCGCACGGCGCCGGTGGAAGTGCGCGAGCGGATGAACATCCAGGAATCGCGCCTCCCCGTGGCCCTCTCGAACCTCGTGCGGCGCAACGGAATCGCCGAGGGGCTGATCCTTTCCACCTGCAACCGCGTTGAAGTGACCGCCAACGCCGAGGAGGGCGCCGAGGCCGAAACTCTCCTGCGCCAGTTCCTGCTGGATTACCACCACTGCGACCTGAGCCCCTGGGAGCCGTATTTTTACTGGCGCCGCCAGGAGGAGGTGGTGCGGCATCTGTTCCGCGTGGCCTCGAGCCTCGACTCGATGATTCTGGGCGAGCCCCAGATTCTCGGCCAGGTCAAGCGCTCGTATGCCGTCGCCCGCGAGGTGGGCGCCCTGAGCGGGGTGCTGGGCGAGGTCGTCAACCACGCGCTGGGCGTGGCGCGCCGCGTCCGGCGCGAGACCGCGCTCGGGTCCGCCGCCGTTTCGGTCCCCTACGCCGCGGTCGAGCTGGCGAAGAAAATCTTCGGGAGTCTCAAGGGCAAGACCGTGTTCGTGATCGGCGCCGGCAAGATGAGCGAGCTCTCGGCCAAGCACCTGCTCGAATCGGGGGCGCGCGCCATTTTTGTCAGCAACCGCACCTACGAGCGCGCGGTGGAGCTGGCCGCGGCGTTCCACGGCACCGCCATCCACTTCGAGCAGCTCTTCGACGCCATGGACCAGGCCGACATCATCATCAGCTCGACCGGCGCGCCTCATTTCGTCGTACGCAAGGACCAGGCCGAGCGGCTGCTGGCGGCGCGCAAGAACCGGCCCATGTTCTTCGTCGATATCGCCGTGCCGCGCGACATCGACCCCGCCGTCAACGAGCTCGATAACGCCTTTGTGTATGACATTGACGACTTGCAGCAGGTCGTGGACTCGAACAAGAAGCACCGCGAGCGCGAAGCCGTCTGGGCGGAGGAGATCGTCAACCAGGAGGTCCAGCGCATGACGCGGCGGCTGGCCTCGCGCGACGTAGTGCCCACGATCGTGGCCCTCGAAGAACGGCTGAGCGCCATCCGGGAAAGCGAAATGGAGCGGTTCCGCGGCCGTCTCGGAACGCTCACGCCCGAGCAGCAAGAGGCGGTCGACGCCCTGACGCGCGGCATCCAAAATAAGATCCTCCACGGCCCGATCACCGAGCTCAAGAGCGGCGCCGGCCAGCCCGAACACCGGGCGCTGGTCGAGCTGATTCGCAAGATTTTCGGAGTCGATTAAGAAGGATTCAGGATTCAGGATTCAGGGAGAGGCAGAAACGCAAGAATTCAGGAGAGACAGGCAATGCAAGGACACAAAGATCTGATCGTGTGGCAGAAAGCCATGGACTTGGTGATTGCGGTTTACAAACTGACCCGAGGATTTCCCAAAAGCGAGGTGTACGGCTTGGCGTCCCAAACGCAGAGAGCCGCAATCTCGATCCCGTCAAACATCGCAGAGGGTCAGGGCCTGAAGCAGACACAGGCTTACGGCCGACATCTAGCCATCGCCAATGGATCGCTCGCGGAACTCGAAACCCAAATCGAGATAGCAGACCGTCTTGGTTATCTTAGCGCAGAGAACAGATCGGTTATCGAGCGTGCCACAGAAGTTGGACGCATGTTGGCCGGGCTGCGAAGAAGTTTGCGGTCCCGGATTCTGAATCCTGAATCCTGAATCCTGAATCCTAAATCCCGAATCCTAAATCCTAAATCCGGCTCCATGACGATTGTTATTGGAACGCGCGGCAGCAAGCTGGCTCTTTGGCAGGCGGGCTGGGTGCGCGACCAGTTGACGGCTCGCGGCCACGAGGTTGAAATCAAGGTCATCAAGACCGCGGGCGACAAGCTTCCGAACGAGTCCCGAGGCATCCCTCACCAGGACTGGAACCAAGGGGCTCTTCATCAAGGAAATCGAGGAGGCGCTCGGGGCCGGGGCGATTGACTTGGCCGTTCACAGCCTGAAAGACCTGCCGACCGAGCAGCCGCCGGGACTCCGGGTGGCTGCGGTCCCGAGCCGCGCCGACGCACGCGACGTTTTGATTTCCTCCGGCGCGAGGCCGCTCGCCGCGCTCCCGTCCGGCTCGCGTGTGGGGACCGGCAGCCTGCGGCGGCAATCGCAACTGCGCGCCTTGCGCGGCGACCTCGAAGCCGTTCCCGTGCGCGGCAACGTGGACACGCGCCTTAAGAAACTGGAGCGGGGAGAGTACGACGCGTTGATCCTGGCCGCCGCGGGGCTCAAGCGCCTGGGGCTGAGCGAGCGCGTGACGCAATATTTCACCGTGAGCGAGATGTGTCCGGCCGTTGGACAGGGCGCGCTGGCCATCGAGACGCGCGCGGGAGACGAGAGGATCGTGGAGGCCGT
>WNGJ01008498.1_pt1 | contig 10941 bp, 12 predicted proteins | sample 5400611 | NCBI WGS metagenome assembly WNGJ01 (sample SAMN13153375, study PRJNA577476) | soil metagenome | isolation source: 40 cm soil or saprolite under Garry oak tree replicate 1 | place: USA:California | collected 2016-06-15 | reverse complement strand
CGTCATGCTGCTGGTCGCCTGCTTCGAAGGGACGATCGCGATCGCCCAAGGACAGCCCGAACCCACGTTAGCCCTGCTCCGCAGCGGAGCCCGCACTCTCGTCGTCGGTGGCGTATCCGAATACACTCCGTTTAATGTCGTCGGTCCTGACGGTCAGCTCACCGGTATGGATCGTGAGATCATCCGAGCGGCAGCGAAACGCGTAGGCATCAAGCAGGTGGACTTCAAGACGATGACGTTCAGCAAGCTTGGCCAGTCTTTGCTGGACGGGAAAATCGACCTGATCGCCAACAACTACTGGCCGACGCCCGATCGCGAGCGCCTTTACGCCTTCACCATGCCGTACTTCGTGCGCGGCGGAGTGGGCTCATTGTGGATCGAGGGGACCGGACCGTTCGACACCGCGGCCAGCATGGCCGGTAAGCGGATCGCCGTCGTGAAGGGAAGTTACCCAGAGGCTTGGGCGCGAGAGCACGTTCCAACAGCAATCATTCTCCCGGTGGACGGCACATTGGCCGAGCTGGACGACATGCTGCCGAGCGGACGGGCCGATGTCATCGTGGGGTTTTACACGCGGCAGAGGGGTGTCTTGCTGAAACACAAAGACGGCGGCGGATACAAGAACGCACTTCTCCAACCGATGCGTGCAGCATTCGCCGTACGGAAGGGCTCGAAGGAGCTACGCGAGGCACTAGACGGCGTTCTCAAAGAGATGTGGGCCGACGGCTCGCTCAACAAGATCAAACGAGTCTACCTTGACCCGCTGGAGATCGAGCCGGCCAACTCCCCGTAATTACTCAACGACTTAGTCTAGACCAGCAGAGTTGGAACAATGAAGCCAATGGCCCCATTCCGGAATGCGTTCAGCGTGTTTGCCACGACACCCTGGTGTGGCTTATCTCTTTCTCGTTAGATGATGCGCTGTCCCAGAGCGTTGGATTGAGCCGTAAAATGGAAGGATGCTTTGCGACAGCATCGGCAAGCAGAATCACATAAACATTATGATGAAACGTTTTTTCCTTCTGAAACCTGCTCGTCTTCTTTTTGAACCGACAGAAATAGACTTTCGCGATACCGTCAACCAGACGCTCAATGGTTTCACTCGTGCCCCTGTAATCGTCGGCGCTATCGGACTATTGCTACAGGCCGCGTATGTTGCTTTCTGCATCTGGACGTATTTCTACCGCTAAGATTCAAGAGGCAAACGCGAGCGGTGAGACAATCGACGGAATCGCTCAGTTTTACTGAGCCTTAACTTCGGTGTGGAAAACCTCAAGCCACTTTCCGCCCTTCTTCACCCAAATGCTCCCGCTGTTATATGTACCAGACATGTCCTTGCCGTCGGAAGTCTGCTGTATCGTCGTTTTGTACGTAATTACGGCAACGTCAGTGCTGGGGAAGACGACTTTCATGTCGGCAAGTGAATACTCGCGCAGATCGGTGTTCGCCATGTCCGCAACTTCCCTGTCCAAGTTCTTAATCCCCTCGGCATACACGCCGTAGTAATCTTTCGACAAAAGCTTCTTGAACGCGTCAGCTTGTTTGTTTTTGTAAGCCTCCCAAGCTGACTTTTCCAAATCAGTTATGGCGGTTTCGTTTGAACCCGATTTAGATGGCTTTGCTGGACGGGCCTGAGCGAAGCAAACCGGAGCAACCGCGATCACCGTCACGCAAAAAAGAATAAATTGTTTCTTCATACGCAATTCCTTAGAGTGAATCGCTGACGCGCGTCGAGCTTTTTCGAATCGCTGATATCTGATGCCAACCACTATCCATTCCCATGCACCTTTACGAAGTCCGCCCGCGCAAAGATCATCGCGGCGTCGATCTAATTTCCGATGCGATGCCATCCGGTCGGCTGTGGTACGGCGAGCCAACCGCAGTCACCAACGCCTAACCATCGATGGAGCTGACATGGGCGACTAGCAGGTATCGTTCCTATTTCTGTAACGGTTATTTTGTGAAGTACTCCAGCGATCGTCGAATTGTGATTTCCTTAGGATCACAACAGGTGGCAGATATCTCTATTTCGTCTTCGCCTCCCTTTCCTCCGCCCGTCCGTAGCGTAATCTTCGCATTTTCCAAATCTTCAGCGGTGAATCCGTTTCTGAGGAGGACTTGTTTGGCCGAGGCTACCTCGTTAGTCTTGACGGCTCCCATCATCTGGTCGCGGTCATCCTTATTGGCGCGAATCCGGGCCTGGGCTTGAGTGGCTTTTTTCTGCAGCGATGCCGCGTCAGCTCTTGAAGGTGTGTCGGCGAAATGGGGGTTTTGTTCTCCGTTCGTCACTTGCGCTCGCGCCGTGGCCGGAACAGCCAGGAGGCCGAGTGATGCGAGGATGGAGAGTATGATGCTGCGCAGGAGGTTCATACGGAACAAGATCACGATCCGGTTTCTCAAACTGCTGTCAATCGGAGAGACTCAGTAGGCTGAGGTTACAAGAGGGACGGTCAGAGGCCGATGTTAAAAAGTGAAAAAAGTTAGAAGAATTTAGCCAGAGGCTGGCATCGCCTTACGGATTGCCGCCGCCGCCATCTTCGCAGCCAAAATACGGCTCGACATTCGTTCGGAAATCGTCCCATATTTGCTCGAAACCTCAAACATGACAGAAAGTCAAAGACAACAAGGCGCTTGCGGGTTCTCTTCAATCCGCTCTTACTCGCCGCGTTAATAAGGACACACATATGAACACACGCCTCCGCCTGACTGCGCTTGCCGCCGTTTTCGCGTTCCTCACGCCTACCACATCCACCTTGCACGGGCAGGTGCCCGAACTTCCACGCAAATGCATAAAGCCCAAAGAACGTGCAACGGCACCCACCCATTTGTTCGCGCCGTTGCGTTGCCTGGAGCCGGTGGTAAACGTCAGCGCCACGCTTGGCAACCAGGCTGAGAGTTTCGTGGTCGTCAACCCGACCAACAAAAAAAACCTCGTGGCCTTCTCGAACAACCCCGGCACAAGCAGCATCTTCCGCGCGTACTCAACAGATGGCGGCGTGACCTGGACGCGCGGCACGGTCGCCACGGGTGTGGCCTGCTGCGACGGACAGGCGGCCTGGGACAGGTTCGGCAACCTCTTCCTGGTCTACATCAACAACACACTCAACCACATCAACGTGATTTTGAGCACCGACGGCGGCGTCACATTCAGTGCACCGGTAACCGCGGGGACCGGCCCCATTGACCAACCCTCGATCGCTGTGGGCAACGGCAGCGTGTGGGTCGACTGGAACCACAACGGAAGCATGGTGGCGCGTGGGGCGCCAGTGACGGGTCTCGGTGCTTGGGGACCGTTCAACGCGCAACAGGCGATCCCGTCAGCAAATGGCAGCTTCGGAGGTATCGCCGTCGGGCCTGGCCCGGGCGGCGGCAAGGTCATCGTGACTTATCAGAACCCTTATGGTGACGAGGGTCCGTCGACGATCTACGCCAATGTAGACGCGGACGGTTTGGGAGCGGGCGGCTTCGGCCCGCGCGTCACGGTCTCGGACACTAATGTGGGCGGCTTCGACTATATCCCAGCGCAGAGCGAACGCTCGATCGACGCTGAGGCCGGGGTAGTATGGGAGGCGACCGGTGGGCCGTTCAACGACCGCATCTACCTGGTGTACACAGACGAGACGGTCGATGAGAACAACGACACCGACATTTTCATGCGCACGTCGACTGATGACGGCGCGACCTGGAGCGCACGGGTGCGCGTGAACGACGACGCGACCACGAACAGCCAGTTTTTGCCCTACGTTGCGCTCGATCCCACAACCGGCACGGTGGCAGTGGGTTTTCACGATTGCCGCAATGACAATGGCGTGCCCGGTTCGGGCGGGACGAACATGATTCCTAACGACGATGCGGAATACTACGGCACCTTCAGCACTGACGGGGGCGTGACCTGGGCGCGGAACATGCGCTTGAGCGGCGGCTTCTCGAACGCGACGGATTCGGGCAACGGCATCGACTATGGTGACTACGTTGGTCTGTCCGCGCTCGCGGGCAAGCTCTACGCGGTGTGGGCGGACAACGCCAACTGCGATGGCACGAACCCGAATGGCACGTTGCACCAGTTTGACCTGTACACAAACCCACTCATCCTCCCGAGGCCTCGCCCAACTCCGCCGCCTCGCCCATAACGGTAAAGCCCAAAGAAGTTCTTACGCGGGAACTCGCAAGCCAAAACCTCGCGAGTTCCCTGCCTGAGGGCATGGATTGCGAGGCTACGCGCGTTTAACGCTAAGCGTGCTGTCTCATGTGAGTCTGCCGCAGATCTGCACACACAGGACGGATTCCTCCGCAGGCGAAACGGATTCGCCGTGGCGAACCTGGGCCAGCGCCCCTAGGAAGCTGACGCTTAATCAAACGCCCGTCATCACCGTTACCGGCAAAGCGTTCTTCAATGTCCGTAATTCTCTCAAAGATCAAAGATCAAACCGGAGAAGCCATCTTCCCGGCTACGCTGCATGGGAAATTCATCCGGACGGAAGCTAAAGCAGAGCGCCGTCGGCATACTGGCCGTGGTGATTTTGACTCTGATCGCGCTCGGGATATTGCTGAGCTTCCTCTATCTGGTGACGAACCGCTAAGGCGGCGGACGGAGTGACTCACGCCCCGCGCGGCTTGTTCCTCTACGGCTGAATCAACAAATCAGTTAAATCGATCGGGTTAATGTAATCACTGTTCAAATAATACACGCGCACTTCGGTGTTAACTTGGGACACGAATTGGAGCTTTGTTCCGACAGGTAGCGTGACAGTACCGGATTCGGTCTGAATAGGCACCTGCTGCGTTAACGTGATCATTCGCGACGGCGGCGGTGGCGTTGCTTTTTCTGCTTCGTCGGCTTTCGCTTTGTCCTTCTTATCTGCCTCTTCCGCGTCCGCAATATCTCTCTTCGCCGTTTCGAGATCCTTTTTTTTCCTGAGCGGTCAGAGGAAGTCCAAACGGTTTCGCATCCAAAATCGCCACGAGTTTGCGCTCGATCTCCGCAATATTTGCGCGGCTCTCCTTGATAGCATCCAGAGATGCCACCCCACGCCGTGCTACTCCGAGCACGTCCTGTGAATCCATCGCGGATTGCGCCATTGACCTCATTTCAGATTGGTCCCGAGTCGCTCGGAGTTGCATCATCTTCATTTCAGTCTCGACCTGCGCATAACACATTTCCTTAGCCCGCTCCCATTGGTCGATCCTTTGCTTCGCCCAAAGGGCGGCGAGGATTACGGCCGCAGCAGCAAGTATGGCCAAAAAGGTCGCAACAAACGTTTTCATTTTCTTTCTCTGCTCGGCGCCTTCGCATAACGCAAACGCATAAAAACCGCACCGGCTTTACGAGCATCACCATGCCTCGGGTGTGTATAAGTTTTTTGCGTAAAAAATACTAATACCGGGATGGCGTCAAAGAGGGGTAGGTGTTTAGGATTCGCGCGGTGGTGATTCCCGGAGTGAGCCAAATGCAATCGATTGCGACTGTTCCCTGGGTTGTATACTGCGCGAGACCGGCTTTGGCGCGTTGGTCAACACCTTACGGACGGAAATAATATGAAGCCTTGCAATCGTACCGATGTTCGGTTTTGAATACGACCAAAGAACCCTCCGAGAAAAAATAGACGGCTAACGAGCATCTATGGCCGAATACGTCAACGAGCCGATTGCTGGACCGGAAGCCTTTCGACAGACCGGTACCGCAGCAGTGGAATCACAAGCCGCGCTTTTGCTGTTGCTCGGGCGGCAACTGCGGGGAGACGACCAGACTCTAACGGCGCGCGCCGCCGCCGCAGACATCTCTGCGGTAATCGAAGCAGTGCCATCCGATGACCTAGGCCACTTTCCCGTTCCCCAACTGAGGCCGTCGAGTGACCGTGTCGGCGTCGCGCTCGTTAAAACACGTCTGATGGAGCGGTACGGAGCCAGAATCGTGCGTCGCGTCACAATCCCGCAGGAAGAGCGGCGGGATGTATTGGGCGATCTCGCACAGACGCTGTTCGATAGACCCGAGCCGCTTGCTGCCGCGGAATTGATGGAAGCTTCGTTGCGCAGCCCAGATGAGCTGACGCGCGTAGCTGCGGCTGCATCGTACTTTGAGCTGAGCACGCGTCCGAAACGCTTGATTACCATCTTGCTGCGAGGCACGCGGAGCGAAGATACGCTTGTGCAGACTGTCGCGGCAACCGCGCTGGCACGCATTGCGCCAGAGCACCCGCGACTTCGCCAACTGACTCGAGCGAAGAAGGCCCGCTCGGCAGGCGAAGCAAGCCACAGCGCATTGCTTGTACATGGGACATTCGCCCGCAGTCACGAATGGTGGCAGCCCGGCGGAAGTTTCCACAGCTATTTGAGAAACAACGTGCGTTCGGATCTCTACGCCGCCGCTGATCGTTTTGAGTGGTCCGGCGGCTATAGTGATGCTGCGAGGGACATTGGTGCTCGCGATTTGCGAACCTGGGTGGAAAGTCGAAACCTGCAGGGACTTGATCTTTTCGGGCACAGCCATGGCGCGAATGTGATCATGCAGGCGACAAAGTTCGGGTTGACAGCTGGCACCCTTATCCTGCTGAGCTGTCCCGTGCACGTGCCCAAATACCTGCCCGATTTTGGACGCACAACCAAGGTGGTTTCAATTCGCGTACATCTCGATTTGGTGATTCTCGCTGATCTTGGCGGTCAACGTTTTAGGCATCCGCAAATTCACGAGAATGTACTGCCGATCTGGTTCGACCAGGGTGCGTCGCACAATCCGGAGGTCTGGCGCGATAACAACGTCCCCGCTATGCTCTAGCAGCAAGGCGTGTTACTTGTCTCCATGGACGTTGCCGCAGCCGCGCGACTGTACGGCTGGAATGCGTTATGGCGCACCACAGGAGCACGCACCGCAGGGCGTGCGTTGATCGACGCGCTCGGCGCTCCTGACGAGAATCTCCAAATGCTGGCTGGGATGTTTCTTGTCCGTGGCGCTGATAAGGCGGAACCACTGCTTAAAGAAGCGTTAGCGTGCCGCAAGCATCTGCCTAAAGTCATCACGATCCTCGCTGATATCGGGGACCCAAAATACAAGCCGGAGTTCGATCGGCTTGTTGAAGATCCCGATCCGACAGTCGCCGACGCTGCGCGGGATGCGCTGCGCGTGCTTGAGGCACGGCAGGAGCCAGCTACGAGTAATTAATCTGCCGTGATGAACCACAGGTTTACAACTGAGCGAGCACGCATTTGTTCGCGCGAACGCGCCCGAACACCACCGAACACGGCCAGGGACTTTATGCAGAAGTGTTATGCAATTGGCCTCTCGTCGCCTTCTCACGAGGGAAGCGGAGGGGGTGAGATTCGAACTCACGAGGCCTTTGGGCCTTCCGGTTTTCAAGACCGGCGCAATCAACCGCTCTGCCACCCCTCCCACAAAGCAAAAGTGATCAGTGATTAGTGATCAGTGATGAGTAAAACACTGGCGGATTATAGCAGCATTACCGAGTTCCTCCACGTTCTCCGAGTGAATCGAGCGGCAGGAGGAAATTTGATTCGACAGTATGATATGTTCATGTGAACTTAGTATATGCCGGCGAAGAAGAAATTCCGACCTGTCGTTCACGAGACTCCGCAAAGCCGCGAGGCCATCCGTGGACGGGGGGCTTCTTGGAGTCCGGCCAATCGGTTCGAAAGACTGCACGTTGATGTTAACGACTTCGATGTTGTCGACGCCGCTCCTGACGAAACCGAGCGGCCCCGCCGCGCTACACAGTATTTTCGTGACGGAACCAAATCGATCATCACTCGTAACACCAGCCCCGATGTGGGTTTTGAGACAAGTCTCAATCCCTATCGCGGATGCGAGCATGGTTGCATTTACTGTTACGCCCGGCCGACACACGAATACCTCGGTTTTTCGGCCGGCCTCGATTTTGAAAGCAAAATCATGGTGAAAATGAATGCGCCCGAGCTGCTGCGCGCCGAACTGGAATCGCTACGCTGGCAGCCGCAGACGTTAGTAATGAGTGGCGTAACAGACCCGTATCAACCGGTTGAAAAAAAGTTGCAGATCACGCGCGGTTGTCTCGAGGTGTTGGCGAAATTTAAAAACCCCGTAGCGATTATTACGAAGAATCGTCTGGTCACGCGAGATCTCGACCTTTTGTGCGAGTTGGCAAAATACAACGCTGTCGCGGTGAATCTTTCCGTCACTTCCCTCGATCCAAATTTGCAGCGAGTACTCGAGCCGCGCACGTCATCGCCTCAGGCGCGACTCGATGCAATCAGCCAACTTCGCAGCGTAGGGATCCCAACGGGTGTGATGGTTGCGCCGGTCATCCCCGGGCTGACTGATCATGAAATCCCCAAAATCCTGGAGGCGTGCGCAAAAGCAGGCGCGCAATTTGCCGGCTACACAGTTGTTCGTCTCCCGTGGGCGGTCGCGCCATTATTCGAGCACTGGCTCGAGGAACATTTTCCCGATCGAAAAGAGAAAGTCCTTGGCCGCATCAGGCATTTACGCGGGAACAGGCTCAATAATTCACTTTGGCACACGCGAATGACGGGCGAGGGGATTTTCGCCGAGCAAATCGCTTCGCTATTCAAAGTGGGTTGTGGTCATGCCGGCATTGGCGAGCGGCCGACGCTTTCAACGGCGGCGTTTCATCGGACGAAAGAGCAACTGAAGTTGTTTTAGCCACTACGCTTCTGTAGAGGCAGCCGTGTCGGCTGCGACAACTTTTGATTCTGCAGGCGATACTCTCGTTCGACTACAGTCAGAGGAGGCTCTGCCACCACATGAAAGTGCTTGAGAATTTGTCAAAACTAGCGGCGGTTCAGCCAAGCGGATGCCTCGTCTTGCAACAGCTCTCCGCTTTCGAGTGATTCTGCAATGTCGATTTGCGCAGTGGCGTCGTCAGCGGCGGCAACAGCCTTGGCGCCTTTGTTTGGCCATTCGTGAAAATAGCCGGCAGCTATTGCAACCGCCGGCTGCGCCTCGGCAGAAACATTGATGTTTCCTTTCGCACACGTCACCCGCGTCGTTGTGCCGTCACTGCGAACACAAAACAAGCAAGCCGAGTCGGGCTTAATCGTCAGCTCGCTCGCCGTGATGACAAACTGCGATGCGAGGCCATCGCTTGGAATGAACAGGACGATGATTTTTCCCCGATTTAATCGTATGCGCCCGGTACGGTCCCGCATGCCGCCAGCAGTATCGTTGCCGTCCTTCGTTATCTTTAATTCTTCAATGTCGATTTCCGAATCGCCGGAGAGTTGTGCGAGAGCACCAGGAATTAATGCAAGATCGAGGGACGCGCCGCCTGATGACCGCATTGTGTCGCCATCATGGATTCTGCTTTTTAGGGTGAACGGCTGAAAATCATTTTGTTGCGCATTTCCGAAGAGAACTTTGCCTCTGACCGAAAGCACAGTTGCCGACGTGGCCGGAGTGATGCTTTTGGAGCAGCCGTTCGCCAGAAGTGAACAGATCGCGATAGAAACAGCGATCATCAAATGTCGCATTAGCGGGCCCTGTAATTCGCGTGACCCTACGCGGCCTTAAGGATTCTCTGCAACCCTAAGGTTATCAAAAGATCCATCCGGCAAAAAAAAGAGCTGGCACCGGAAGATTCCGGAGCCAGCTCAGTCGGTTCTATGCCCTACATCACGTTAATACCGATAGTAGTGATGCCGGTGATGACGGTAATAGCGGTGTCCGTTGGACCAATAGTATGTCGGCCCAGAATAGTAGCTGTAGTACGGATACGGTCGGTAGTAGCCATATGGATAATATCCGGAGCCGTAGTAGCCGTATCGGTACCCCGGATAACCAACTCCGACCCCGACTCCTCCGACGCCAACCGTAATCTGAGCGTCTGAACGCTGGACGGGGACAAGAAGTAATCCCATCGCCGCCAATGCAATGAAAAGAAGTTTTTTCATTCTATTTCCCCCTTTCGTGTTGTGTTAGCCCTTGTTGAGATTTGCGCAGGATTGGACCCCTACGCACATTTGGGCGCTTTGACCCTTTATAATAGAATCGGATTTGACCGCTCTCGCGGTTCCCAAAGCCCAAAATTGCGGACGCGCATCGCCCCCAACGGTTTACGCTTCATTGTGCGAGCGCCATCGCCGCGGCCATGCGGCTGCCAAATTCTCCAACTTAAGTAGTAGTATTTCACAATCAGCCGTCACGCTTTATCCCGCGGGGGCAGCGTCGATTCGGTGTACTGTGTGTTCAACGGCGTGGATGAATCGCGGCGATGGACTCGTCGGATCCCATTCGCGTCAAAGTATAGAGCTCTTCCATTAGGCGTGCCTCATAGAAGTCACATTCGGGGCATTCGCCATTTGGCTCGATCCATTCGGGATGTTGGATCCGGAGGTCGTCGTGAATCTGTTGCCGGAGCTCGGCGATTGAGTTCGAGACTCTCATAACCACTCTCTCGTTTTTTGACAACGTGCGGTCGCCTAACGTTCATTTGCGTTCTTGAGCAAATCTCGGCCTGAGTCTGACGCCGCGTTTATCTTTGCGTGGCCGCACTTCGTAAGGGTGTTGTGAGCTAGTCACCGCGCCGGTCAGCGGTTGGCTGGAGCGTTTGGCAAGGTCTTTTTTTGCAATCTGCGATGATCTTTATGCGGGCGGATTTCGTAAACGTGCTGTGAGCTAGTCACTGCAAGCCCCTCTGTCGATCGGATATTCATTCGACGAAAGGCTAAGGCTGGGGCCAAGCTGATTTGACTCCTGCTGCCCCGCGATATCTTCTCCGCTTAAATCAGCACATCTTAAATATCCCGCACATTATGATCCAATCCTCACGTCTTCTTTCGCTTCTTCCTTCCGCTTTGTTCGCACTTCCCTTCGTCGAGCGTTACCGCTTTGCTAAACTTAATTTTGGTGACCGCGTTGGCGCCCGTGCGCCAGAGCTGCAGAGCACGGCCGATTATAAGCAGGAGAACGATGCCGTGCGTCTCACGGCGAAGCCG
>WNGJ01018718.1_pt1 | contig 10944 bp, 11 predicted proteins | sample 5400611 | NCBI WGS metagenome assembly WNGJ01 (sample SAMN13153375, study PRJNA577476) | soil metagenome | isolation source: 40 cm soil or saprolite under Garry oak tree replicate 1 | place: USA:California | collected 2016-06-15 | reverse complement strand
AACAGGAGGATAACTTCGTTTTACCAGCTTGGCCACTTCATCTCCATTCGGACCAGGCATCAAGTAATCCAGCAAGACCAGGTCTACCACGGCTCCTTCTGCCAGAGCCTTGATGCTGTCCGCTCCTGACGGCGCGGTGAACACGTTGTATCCGCTCACTTCCAAAAGCAGCTTCCCTATTTTGAGCGAGCTTTCGTCGTCGTCGATGCATAAGATGGACGGACGGACGGTGAGTTCTCATAGGAGATTCAGCACTTAGCATGTGGCACTTGGCATTTGGCCACTTGGGGTTTGTGTTGGATCCGCAAAAACTTCAACTGGCTAAATGCTAATTGCTAAGTGCTATCGAACCAGCCAAATCTAATGCGTTGTTGTCTTCACGGGAAGCCCCACAACCTGGTCTAAATAAGCTATATAAGCCGCGAGCAGACGGTATGTCTCATAATAATCGTCGAGCCGCACGGCAGAAAGCTTGTCCTTTGACGTGTGCAGGATGCGGGCATTCCAAGTCTCTTGAGTCAGTGAGTGAATCGTAATGCGGGGAATCTTGCGTTCGGTAAACGACTCAGCGTCGCTGCTGCCGATTTGATCTACATTGACCCCCGTGATCGGTACGTTCAGTTGGTTCGCGATATAAGCAAGGGAATCAATCAGCCACTGGTCCGAATGGGTAGCCCAGACTTCGCTGGGCGCCAGCCCCAGCGTGTCCATGTTCACCATTGCGTCGGCCGCAGCGACTTGTTCCTTGGTCATTTGTCGGACATAGTAATGCGATCCGACCAGGCTTTTCTCCTCGTCCGTAAACCCGATGAAGATGTAAGTATGTTTGCGCGGCTTAATCTTCATTGCTTCGTAGAGGGACGGCAGCAGGGAAGCGCCGCTCCAGTTGTCGACGACGCCGTCACCTTCGGACACGCGATCGAAGTGTGCTCCGACAATAATGACCTTGTCAGAACTGCCTGGCAGCACGCAAATGACGTTGGGAAGCTTCGATCCCTTCACGGGCTGTTCGGAAATATGCTGCCCGTCGCAACCAGCGTCAGTGAACATTTGCTTTAGCGTTGTCTCACGTTGCTTGTTGTCGCCGGTGTATTTCCTCAGGCGGTCTTCGACTCCCTCCTGCGAAACCAAACTGAATTGGAGTGTCTCGGCAGTGGCGACGATCCAGGCGTGCAGCAATAGCAGGGCGGCGGCAGCGGCGCAAAATTTCGATCGTGGCATTAGATATAGCAGGCCCCTAGATTCCATTGTCTAACAGACGGGTTTCAAAGCGTCTAGAGTGACAGCGGACGCATTGCCATCCTTTCGATTTGAGATTTTCCTTGCTGTGATCGAAGCCAAAGCTCGGCGATCAGCGTGTTGATCGAGAAACCAATCCAGAACGCGATACCAAAGAACTGCTTAGGGGAAAGATGAGTGACACGACTGGTGGCGAAAAATATTCCCATCACTGGGCGCGTAGTTGCGATGCCGAGGAGGATTGCAATGGCCCGTGTCATCCATCGCAAGTTCAGCGCCGGCTCGCGACGCAGCTGCCATGCCCGAAATAGCGAGAATAGAAACAGACTGTTGAACAGCAGAACGGCGGAACGTTCGACCCAACCGCCAACGGAATACCTGCTCATCGCATAGGCCGTAACACTCACTATCAACCCGAGAGGGAACAGGAAGCGTTTGGTCCACGCCGCACCGGCGAACCGGCGAATGTAGACAAACGGAGTCAGCAGGACAAAAGCTAATGCCGGAACAATATGCGCCAAGGTGAGAGCTGCATGCGACGCGAATGCGGCATCGAGTTCGGCCAACTGCGGTGGCGCAGATTGTGGTGGATGTGCGAGTGCAACTGTGCGCCGAAGCACCACGGCGACGGAAATCACAATGCACGCCCAAAACCCGATGCGTAGCCAGCGCCAGGAAGCTTGCGTTTCTTGCAAAATCGCTTTCCTTCCGACCCCAGCGTTCGTCTTCACTACCCTCCTCCTTGAAATAGACATATTACGCCTAACTTGGATTGTCGAATTTCCCCGTTGCACTCCGACAATTTCTATTCCCCAACTCGTCGCCCGTGATTGACTTGCTGTACTTCGACACCTAAGATTTCAGTCCAATGATCAGGGAGCGCACCATGAATCGAGAACGGGCGCTGGAGATTTTGTTAGTGTTGGTAGGACTGCTATTTTCGGCGGGCATTTATCCCTTGACCGTGTCGTTATGGAAAATGAAGCAGTCGGACTACGGCGATGACATGATGCTCAGCCTCTATTTCACTCTTGGCATTTTCCTGCTGTTGGCCGTACGTGATCCGTCGGCGAATCGCAGTCTGATTGCCTTCGCAGCATGGTCGAGCTTTGCTCATGGCGCTGTCATGGCGGTCTTGGCATTCCAGATTCCGAACGAACGGAGAGATCTGCTGGTCGCAGTGGCTGTGCTTTGCATCATCGGTGTAGCGCTGATCGTGCTGGCCCCGGAAAAGCCGTCAGGACTCTGGGAATCCGGCTTGAATAAGAGGCGAAATCAAGATTGAGGATTGACTGCACCTCTGACCCAACCTAAGATTGCACTTCCAATGATCGGCCAGAGCCTTTCCCACTACAAAATTACCAGCAAGCTCGGAGGCGGCGGCATGGGAGTGGTGTACAAGGCCGAAGATACGGAACTGGGCCGCTTTGTCGCCATGAAGTTCTTGCCTGAAGGTGTTGCCCAAGATGCACAATCCCTGGAGCGTTTCCGTCGTGAGGCGCGCGCGGCTTCCGCCCTGAACCACCCCAACATCTGCACCATTTACGAAATCAGCAAGCACGATTCCCAGTCCTTCATTGCCATGGAGTTTCTGGACGGGACAACGCTGAAGCACCGCATTACCCAGCGGCCGCTCGACGTCGGCCTGCTCCTCACCCTTGCCATCGAGATTGCCGATGCGCTTGACGCCGCTCACTCCAAAGGCATCGTTCACCGCGACATTAAACCGGCAAATATATTCGTGACCGAGCGTAATCACGCCAAGATCCTTGATTTTGGATTGGCGAAAGTCATGGCGGAACGCGGCAAGGTCTTGGAAGCTGAGGGATCTACACTCGAGCCCACCGCCGGAGTGAGCCTCGAGCAACTGACCTCACCCGGCTCGACCCTGGGAACAGTGGCGTACATGAGCCCGGAGCAGGCGCTCGGCGAAGAGCTGGATGCACGCACAGATGTGTTCTCATTCGGCGTGGTCCTGTATGAAATGGGTACCGGCCGACTGCCGTTTGAAGGCAACACGTCAGCAGCAATTTTCAATGCCATTCTTAACAAAGTTCCAACCGCGCCAGTTCAATTGAATCCCGGACTCCCTTCGGAGCTGGAGCACATCGTAAACAAAGCACTGGAAAAAGACCGTGACTTGCGGTATCAGAGCGCAGCCGAAGTGCGGGCTGATCTCAAGCGCCTGCAGCGCGACTGGCTAGCGTCCTCGCGGAAACAACTTGCGACGACAGACTCCGGCGCGTCCGTGGTACCCGCGGCATCATTGCCGGGCTTCAGGACGCAGGCATCAGCAGGTACGCAGCGCACGCGGATTCCCCTCCTTGCCGGAGTAGCTCTACTATTGTTGTTTGCGGGTGCAGTTGTCGGGCTCCTGGTTGGTCAGCGAACCGCCAAACCGCCTGTGCCCACGTTTCGCGAACTGAGTTTCAGCAGGGGTGCGCTGCAGACGGCCAGGTTCGCTCCGGACCCGCGTTCGGCTGTTTACAGCGCCTCCTGGGAGAGCAATCCGGAAGCCGTCTTCATCAGTTCTCCGAATTCAACCGAATCCCGCGATCTTGGCCTCCCCGCAACGGAGGTCTTGTCGGTTTCAGCAGGGGGACAGCTGGCAGTGCTGCGGCACTTCGGCGTCAGTCCCAATCACTTCAGCCATCGCGGGACTCTGGCTCAGGTTTCCATCGGCGCGGATGCACCGCGCGACCTGCTGGACAGCGTGGAAGCGGCGAGTTGGGCACCCAGTGGAGAAGCGCTGGCGGTGGTCCACGTCGTAAATGGCCAAAGCCGAATTGAGTATCCCATCGGCAAAGTGCTTTATCAAACCGCCGGCTGGATCAGCGATTTGCGGTTCTCTCCCAACGGTGATCGCCTCGCATTCATTGACCATAATCTTCTGGGAGACGACGGTGGAACCATCAGCGTTGTTGACCTGAATGGCAAGAAGTCTGACCTGACCGAGCGCTGGGCGAGTGTCCTCGGCGCTGCCTGGTCGCCTTCAGGAGATGAAATCTGGTTCACCGCCACGGCTTCCGGTTTCAGCCGTTCGCTGCGAGGCGTCACCCTCTCGCGCAGGGTGCGCGATCTGCTCAGCGCTCCTGGGACCCTCACTCTGCATGACGTCGGCGCTGGCGGCCGTGCCTTGATTTCGCGCGATGCCCTGCGCGCCGGGGCCATCGGCATGGCGCCGGGGGAAAGCAAAGAACGCGATCTGAGCTGGCAAGACTGGACTGTCCCCATCGACATCTCAGAAGACGGCAAGCTCATCCTCTTCATCGAGGCAGGCGAGGCTGGAGGAGGCGAGTATGCGGTGTTTAGCCGCGATACGAATGGTAGCTCGGCGGTCCGTCTGGGGCAGGGCTCTGCCAATGCATTTTCTCCCGATGGTAAGTGGGCCCTGGTTCTGCGGCAGAACATCTCCCCTCCGGACTACGTACTTCTCCCCACCGGGGTGGGACAACAGCGAGCCGTTCCTACAGGCAGCGTGATTCCCGCTACCGGTCAATTCTTCGCCGACTCCAAACGGCTGGTGTTCGGGGGTAACGAACCTGGACATGCCTCGCGGGTCTATGTTGTGAGTGTGGATGGTGGTCAACCTCGTCCTATTACTCCCGAGGGTTTTGGTTTGGGAGCGTACCCCCACTCTGTGTCGCCGGATGGGACGCGAATCGCCACAGTTAGCAGTGACGGGATTGCCTTGGTCTCAGTCGACGGCGGTGAACCGCAGCTGGTCCGCGGCTCACAACCCGGGGACAATCCCCTCCGCTGGGCCAAAGGCGGAAACGCATTGTTCGTGGGGCGGCGCGGCGAAACATCTTGTCCGGTCTCGCTATTGGACCTCCAAACCGGCGCCAGAAAGGCATGGAAAACAGTCGTCCCGCCAGATGCGGCCGGGGTGACGAGCGTTTCGTGTCCTCGAATCGCTGCAGACGAGGAACACTACGTTTTTGGCTATGTCCGCAACTTGTCTGATCTGTTTCTTGTGGAACACCTGAAGTAGTTACGTTCCGGCTGGTAACGGTTGACGCTAACAGGCGATAACCCCCTCGGAACCTGTCAGTAAGTCCCGTCGCGCAACAATGCTCAATGTGAAGGCACGCAGTTGGTGGCTCGAGTATCTGTAAGTCCGGGAAGTTTGTTGCTTTCAATAGTCTTTTCCAGCCATTGCTGCAGTGGTCTAATCAAATTCCAGTCCTGATCGACGCCATATTGGAGGTTGGAAATGCCTCCAACCTTCCGAGAATTTCCGAGGACGTTGAAGTAACTTCCGAAACTTAACCGCTGAATTGTCGTCGCTCGTGGATCACGAGTCGCGTGACCTCCACCTCAGATGCTGGCCGGGTCTGATCGAGATTATGTCGCAGGTTCGCAAGCTCCGGTGAGTCAAGAATCTTATGCAAGTCAGTAATTTGTGCGCTGCTGAGCGTGCCCTCAAAAGCGTGGGTTGTCATAGACTCTAGAAAGCGCTGGCTACTCTTCTCCATCCGATAACGACCGTCCGCGTACACGATAATGCAACTCCGCTCGGCGAGACGGGCAGCGAAGTGGTCCTTCGACCATGTGAGCAGACTTGCGGTACCAGGCGGTGCTTCCAGGCTCAGTTGCGCGCCGCCGCTCTGAAGGTCAGGAACGGCAGGCATGCAGCGGCTGGCGTTAGCTTCCGCAATCTGCGTATGTGGCAGTTTCCGCAATTGGTCGAACCACGCCACGATTTGACCCAGCGAATCTCGAAAGGGTTTTCTGCTGCTGGCGTCTCTGAAGCTGAGGTGCTGCAAGCCTTCCGCGCGAAAAACGTCCAACAAAAACAAATCCAGCGAGTCAGTGATCAACCGATTGGGAATGTCTCAGGCGAAAGCCGGATCAGGGACTCCTGATTCAGCATTTCCTCAAAACCGCGTAGTTGCTCTGGCGAGAGAGCGCCAAGGAAGACATTCAGTCTTGTTCGGAAAGCGACGCTCCGATAATGCGTCCATTCGAGTGGGACAAGCCATGAGAGCGGCAGGATGCCATGAATAAGACGAAAAAGCTGGCGGTGGGTGCAATCTGTGCTCTTGGTGTCGCACTAGTCTTGATTGTGTTTGCATTATTCCATAGCTACTTCGATCGTGGCAATTCGAAGTCAAAGAGGCGAACTGGTCCTCCTCGGGCGTGTTGCTATGATTGCAGAACGATCTGATCATGAGGCGCTGAGCGGGGATGTTTTTTTTGTTCTTATCGGAGATCATATGTTCTCTCCAACTGAACTAAGATCAGCATATTATGAAAATCGTGTGATCTTTGCCGCTGACGCTGACTGTTTAAGTGTCCGCTGGAGCAATCCACACAATCTGGCGGTCATGTGCAGCGATGGATCGATAGATCCTAGTCACATTGGAGTTCGAAAACGTCAGAACGGGGACGTTGCCATCACTTATGTAAACGTCCCCGACGATGGCGTATCCAAAAATAATTGAGGGTGGCCAATTCTTGCCGTTAGCAAGGGTGCGAGGCTGCTGTCGTTGTATAGCAGTGTCCAACGCACGGCCCGGAGAACCTCAGAAAGCTAAAGCCAGAATACGTTGTCCTAAAGCTTGAAAAGAGCTGATTGCGAAAGGTTATTCTTGGGTGACGTGTCGTTGCAGCCTGGATTGTGCTGCTGCCCTCAGACAATTCACTCCTAAAGAGGTTCGGCCAGCAGAACTGACTTTCAATTATTACGCGAAAGACGCTGCGGCGACTACCGCGTTGGGGAGGAGTCTCGCGTCGAATGTCGTGCCTCCCACCCTTTGCTAACAGCAAAGGATGGGGCACCCTCAGTTGATTAGTGCCAGGCGAAAGGTGGGCCACCCGCCCAGACTGGTTTTGACGACAACCGGGGACAGACGGGACGTACCCCAGTTTTTTACGCCCAATTTAGTCATGAACTTTTGTTATCGTGCTGGGTTTTTTGGTCGGGGCGATAGGATTTGAACCTACGACCCCCTGCGCCCAAGGCAGGTGCGCTACCAGGCTGCGCTACGCCCCGACATGATCACCTGGATTGATTCTAAAGTACTTTCCAACTTTATTTCCACTCCCGCTCTTGATTTCTGACCTCGACCGTGCACAAACCGTGCACTTATTCGCTTATTGCACCATCACCGTGCGCATTCGTTCACCAGTCGTCGGAGCCATCTCGCTGGCTCGGCGGTTGAGCTTCTCCAAGGCTTCGCGCTTCATCTGCAATTTCATCTGGGAATACTTCTTGAAGACTTGCGCGTCTCCTTGGCGAAGCATTTGCGTCACCCACTCATCCGCAACGCCTCCAGCACTCAGCCGCGTGGCATAGGTGGAGCGAAGATCGTAGATGAGAACCTTGGCGCGCCGAAGAGTCTTGCTCCAAACCGTCTTGAAGGTGGTTTGATGCCCACTCCGATTTCGATCACTGGGGAACAAAAACAGACTGTCCCCGGTGATGGCCATCTGCCGCCGAAAGGCTTCAACGGCTAACGGAGTGAGAGGGACTTCGGCGGTACCGTTCGGAGTCTTAGAGTCCGGGATCCAGACGACCGCGTTGGGAAGGTCCACTTGGTCCTTCTTCATCGAAGTCAGTTCCTTGTAAACTCGCAACCCCGTCTCGGTGATGATCTGCACGGCATTTTTCAGATACTCGGGACCGTGAGATTCGATCTGTTCCTGCTCCGACCAGGTAACGTAATGCGGTCGGAACAATCCTTTCACCGCAACCGGAAATTCCACCCCCGAACAGGGGTTGGCCGCCAGCAGCTTCTTGCGGACTGCCACATTCAACATACGCCGGAGAACCCGAAACTCCTGGTGCACAGTGGTTGACTTGAGGATTCCCTTTTCTCGGTAACCACGAGCGACCTTAACCCGAACTCGCTGCCGAAGACGATTACGGAGATAGTCTTCGATTGCGTCGGCTGTGATCTCCATCAGTCTTCTGCCTGGGAACGCAGTTTTCAGATGGGTTGCGCAGCGCATATACGCTTCGTGGGTTTTATGGGCACGAATGGGCGGCTTCGAATAGTTCTCGAGAAAAGAATCCACCCACTCTCCGAAACCCAGCGCCTCTCCTTTACGAATTGCTTCTAGTAAGTTGCCGTCTCTGGCTAGTAGCCGTTCTCGAAGCTTCCTGTTGGCTTCTTGCCAGTCCTCGGTCTGGGTGGACTCTCTGCAGGGCTTCCCGTTTCGATCCCTGTATCGAATCCACAAAATCCTGCCATCCTTGCGAGAATAGACAACCCCGTCCTGCTTCCGTGGTTTAGACATTCACCATCTCCTGTCTGAATGAAGCGCGGAATGGCTCGAGATCCGACTTGAGGAAGCGGATATTGCGACCCATTACGCGGAGATGGGGAATCTGCTTTCGTTCAACCCAAAGGTACACAGTTTGAGGACTCACTCCAAGAAATTTTGCCGCCTCCTTCACTGTGATTGGAGGGTCGAGTTCTGTGGCGAAGCGATCCGGTAATTCCCGCTGATTTCGTCGGCCGTTCTCAGGCACGAGTCTGAGCTTCAAATTTTGACTGGCTGACATCGCATACTCCTCTAAACCGCCGGTTGAGTCCTGCAGGTCGGTTGCCGATGTTCTTCACTTCGCCTTTCCCTTTTGCTCAAAGTGCCTCCGTGCGAGTTAACCAGAAGAGGGGGAGTTTCGCTGAGCCGCCCCAGATCTGTCCGGATTTCAGAGAGTCAGAGAGAAAGTGGGGAGATCGGTGGGGCTGGCTGCGGCCAGAACTCCAAATGCAACCAATTCTTCGACGAGCGGGCGCCTGAGCGCTTACAGGTCTCTCGGAAACCTGTCGTGACTTCCGTGTCATCTCTACTGCGGGAGTGATCTGGGTACCCATGTGCCAGCCTAAAACGCCTAAGGTAGGAACACACTGCTCGCCTAAATAGAGATATATATCTCTACCTAAATATATTTGTCAAGTCCCATCGCGCACGCCTCCGCTTCGCCGACGAAGTACTCCATTGGCTGGTTTCTAGTGCCGGCTACGACATTTAGGCCCCGCTAGATGGAAGCAGTCTGTGCCGCATCCCAGCTGCCCGGATGCCCGTTCCTCAACGTGCGAGCCCACGCCCTCGTCCCTCGCGTTCTCCTGGTCTCGCCTTAGAGAGATGCTTGTCAATCGCATTCTGATATTGTCCCAACCACCCGCCCCAAGTTCGCTCAACCTGAGTCACGCCTTGGTGAATAAGCTTCAGCGCGGCTTTCCCGAGATGGGTGTTGTCATGTAGCAACTCGAACGCATCTCCGCAATCCTCGACATGAAGCGAGGGCCTGCCTTCTTCGGCGAATTGCTTCTCAATCAGGACAAATGCATTAACGCGCAACTTTCCTTGCTGTCGTGCATTCTGGATCTCGTCAGTCTGATAGAGGAGGTGCACCTTTCCATCCACTCCCTCGATGATGAGGTACATGCGGTCGCTGTATTCTTCCTGGCCATGCGCGAGTACACGGCCCTCAATATGTGTCATTTCTCGAAAGTCCGTCACGGTCAAAGGGAGCCGTTCGTCAGACAACAAGGCTCCGTGCGCCGCGTGCACTCTTTGCCGGTCCTTGGTCCGTTCGATCATCCGTAGCACCTCAGCAAAGTCGCCGCGCACCCGCCAGAGGGATTCGCCAAGTTTCTCTGCAAGTTCCATCCGCTCCAGCTTGGATAGACGTGCGGCCAGGTGCTGCTCTCGCATCCGGGGGCGGGATTCTGGCGCCGAATGACGCGATCCAAGCTGGTGAAGCGGAGCTGGTCAATCTCCCGCTGTTGCACCTCAATTGCATCCTCGATTGTTCGATGGCCGAGCTCTTTCGTCAGGAGATCCTCCGCGCGAGAACGGATGCCTGACTTCACATACTCGCGCGGAAGACGGAGCGGCTTGCCTGTCTGGTCCATACCCCTCAGCGCGATATGGGCATGCGGGTGTTCGGTGTTGTAGTGGATGACTGCTACCCATTCCAGCTCGATCCTAAGATCTCGCTCCATCCGGGCCATCAGTTGCCGCGTGTGATTCTCCAGGTCGATCCGGTCTCCGAACTCGGGCGAGACGATGATTTTGAATAGCCGCTCATCGCCGGCTTTCTGCCACCTGTCGAGTCGTTGAGCAATATCAACACTCGTCTCGGAGCGACTGAAACCAGCAGCATTCTTCTCGCTCTTCTCGGTGGCCCGTTCGCGTGCGAGGTAGTGGCCGTGGGCTTTCCATTGGCCAGCGTTCTTGTTCCGCGAATAGGTCACCCGCACAGCACACCGCTGGCTCACGGGCGACCGGCCGCTGCGCGCGTGCCCTCCACTCGACCCCCCACTCATCTTCTTGCGGTAGCCGCGCATCCGGACAATTCGCAGAAGAGTTCCCAGGCCGCTCGCCCATGGACGTTTCCGTTGGCCAGATGAGCCAGGCGCCGGGCGACGTGGCCGCAGCCGAAATGGTCGTTCTCTGTCGCTAGTCTGCACTGGCTACGCTTTCTAAGAGGAGGTTCTCGCTTTCGCCGGTTATGGTCTTTGCGGCCTCGCGCAGCAGCTTCTCGTACCGCAGTTTGCCTCGCGCCCTGGCCGAAACCAGCAGATCCTGCGGGGGCTCTACGACGCACGTTGACACGTACTTGGTCAAAGCATCCAGCAGCGCATACTGAGCCTGCTGGGTATTGTGGACCGAACGAACTTCGCGCACGATCCGGCTGAAATCGGCGGCGATTCGCGCTTCCGACTCCGACACGGACTCGACCGCGTC
>WNGJ01014457.1_pt1 | contig 10944 bp, 5 predicted proteins | sample 5400611 | NCBI WGS metagenome assembly WNGJ01 (sample SAMN13153375, study PRJNA577476) | soil metagenome | isolation source: 40 cm soil or saprolite under Garry oak tree replicate 1 | place: USA:California | collected 2016-06-15 | reverse complement strand
TTACTTTTGCGTTTGGAACGACTGCTCCTGTCGGATCAGTCACCGTTCCGTTCACGCTTCCTGTAATTGTCTGTGCCTCCAACGCGATGCCGCAGCAGAGCAGCAACGCAACGAAAATCACTCGAATACTTTGGATATGCCGTTTCATTGTTGTAGCCTCCGAGAATTATTTTGTGGGCCTGGTGAAATCTCCGAACGTTCTAATGAGTTCTAGTTCCAGTGCTGAAACCGATGCAGGTGTTCCTCAGACAAATCACCTGTCTAGGCATCCATACGTCAAGCTAAGTTGAATGTGGCGCAATTCTAATCCCATCGCCAAGCAACGTATAGGGCTAATTGCCTACATGGCCCAAAAAATTCGCGCGAAACGACGGGATTCCCGATTCACCTTCATGGCGGCTCGCTAACGCGGAGGCGCGAAGAAACGGTATCGCAGCGTCCAGCGGCTCGTCTCACCCGGAGCTATCTTCAACCTGATGTATCCCTCCGGGCAAATCGTCTTTTGCGTCGACCAGAAGTACAGTCGCGCAAGCGAGTGGTCCGACGTCTGCTGTACCCCAATCTTCGATCGCGTATCTTCCACGGTGAAATCGTAGTCGCGAACATCATCCGAATATCCCGTCAGATATCCCGCAACCCCTTTTCGCGGGGCGAGCGCATCGACATACACCAGATCCTTGCCCTCAATCTTCGCAGCCGCTCCAATCTCGCCCTGTGGTTTCGGCTCAAACTTGAAGTGCACCACCATCCCCGGTCCGGTCGGCTTTCCGTCGAGCATAAAGAAGTCGTGATCGTACACATACGTCTCAATCGCCTTCTTCCCCGTGTTCTTCAGGCTGTGCTGCAGTGTCATTACCAGCTCGTTCTTGTTGAGCGTCAACGTCTTTTCGTACACATAGGCATAGCCATCAGGCCCGCGCAGCACCTGCCGAAACCGCACCGACCGCTTCCGCACCTTAACAGTCCACGTCCCCGTATCGACAATCGGATACGCTTCGCCAAACTGATACGGCGAGTCATCCACCTTCCGCAGCACGCCCACGCCCGGCTTCAGAAAGGTCTCGCCCGGTCGGGCCTCTTGGTAGCCGATCGCCCCCGGTCGGACAGATAGTTCGCCTGGCCGCGCCGCGTTGTATCCCATCGGGCCATCGTCAGTGCGAAACTCCTCGACAGGCCCGGTAGTTGAGTCATTCTTAAGCGGATCGTACTGGGTAAACCACTCTCCGAAAAACTTATGCCCGTTTAGTGAAACGCATCCGACCACGCCCGACCAGTCAAACCGCGTAGAGCGGTAATATCCGTTCCTCGCGTCCGGAAGAAACACCAGCGCATCCAGCTTCCCATTCGTCAGCAGAGCTTTTGGATGGTCCCCATGAGGAACCTCCGCACAGTCTGAGACAGTCTCCGCTGCTGCAGCGCAGGCCATGGCGAACGTGACACCCAGCACGGCCATGCACACCGACCTCGTTAGAGCCCTCCAGCCCTGCATCTAAACCTCTTTCGTGCTACAGCGACTTCGCCGCCATACTCATCGGCGCCGCCAGGCCTGTCAACTGCATGCCCCGGCTAATCTGTCCATTCGCAACACGCCAGCCGAACACCCCGCCATCCTCGCGGCTCAGGCCCAGCAGGCTCTTCCCATCGGCGGTGATAGTCATCTCGTGCAGCCGTGGCCCACCCTCATCGACAACCTGCAACCGCTGCAGCCCACCCGTACTTCGCGCGATTCTCCACATCGACACGCCATCGCTTCCCCGCCGATGCGCCGTATACAAAAACTCTCCTGCCGGATCCACCGCCATCACCACTCCACCAGTATTCCCGCCGCAGGCCGTCGCGATCTGTCCGAGTCTCTCAACAATCCTTCCTTCCTCCGCGTCGTACCCGTAGCAGGCCACCGAAGCATCCAGTTCATTCGCCACAAAAAGCAACCGTCCATTCGGATGAATCGCTATCTGACGTGGCCCGTCTCCTGCCTGTGTCTGATGCCTTCCCGCAATACTTAGCCGCGTAGTGTCAAGTTTCAACACGCTCAGCCGGTCGCTCCCGAGGTCCGCGGTCACCACTCTTCCTGCACGATCGAACACCACCATCTGCGGATGAGCCGACCTCTGCTCGTCATGCGGCCCCGATCCTGTCTCCTTCAGAATTCCCGAGACCGCTCCCACACTTCCATCTGTTCCAAGAGGCAGTACGTTGTACGCTCCCCCACCATGCACCGCCACAACCAGCGCCTTCCCATCCGGAGAAACCGCCGCATGTCTTGGTGCCGTCGCCGACAACGACAGCTTCTGCCTGTTGATCAACTTCAGGCTCCCATCCGCCGCATCGATGGCATATGCCTCCACCGTCCCCGTCGGGAGGGCTTCATACTCATCAACCTCGTTCACCGCGTACAGAAAGCGTTCGCTGGCATCCAGCGCTAATGACGAAGGCGCAGCACTCGCCACTAACATAAGCAAATCGCGGCGCAACCCTTCCACTCCCACCAGCAAACAAGGGCACCCCGAAGCCCATTGCACCAAGCGACGATCCCGCCATCTGTACAAACTCTCTTCGGCTCCAACGCGAGCGATCCTTCATCTCACCCTCCTCAGATCAAGTCACACTTTCTTCACGGACGAATAGACATCGCGTGATGAAAGATATTGTTCGGATCGTACCGCTTCTTCACTTCCTTCAACACCGGAACCAGCCCCGCCTCGCCGTAGTACAGCTCCGGCCAGAACGAATACGCCAACATATCCACATCCGGATAGTTGATGTAACAACCCTCATACCGATCGTTCCAATAAGGAGTCTCTCTATACTTCGGGTCAGCATCCGGTCCCGAGTACAACTCGCTGAAAAGCTCCCTGATCCACTGCAAATGCGCCGCATCTTCCTCCGGCCTGTTCCAGTACGTCAAGAACTGCAGCTTCATCACTGACGCGCGCTGTGGAATTGAAGTCGTGTCTATCAGGTTCTTCTTATTCGTCGCGCCGCCATACGAATCCGCCGATACCGTCGACCGGCTCAGATCCACCCCAGGCATCATCCGCGTCAGGTGCTTGTAGAGGCATGCAATCTCGGCCGATGTAAAATTCCGTTTCATATAGCTCGACTTATACTTCGATCTCTGCTCGCCGCCTGCGCCTCCGCCGCCTCCACCTCTCACGTTGGCATCCAGCCACAGATGCCGGCTCATCATCTGCTGGCCCCAGCAATTCTCCGGCGCCGCATGATGCATCGCCCTCTCCCCTCCAGTCACAGCCGCTGTTGCTGGTGTCGTCTGTACGGGTCCGCAGGGCTCGAAGAGAGCAAGGAACTCGTTTAACACCTTCAGATCACGACACGTCCCGTCCGGATTGCAGAACTGGATCGAGATGCCAAGATGACCCGAAGTTCGATGCGTGAGGCCAAAGATGGTAAACATCCCCCACGTGTCCGGATCCTTTCCCCGAGTCTCCCAGTAGTTCCCATACGTCTTCAAAATTGCCTCGAAACTCTCCTCCGTCATAGCGGGCCATGAGAAGCTGATATTCGCCGTGATCACCTCCTGCGGGACCTTCGGCAGTTCTTCAAAGAAGTAGTTCGTGATGACCCCGAAGCCGCCTCCGCCCGCTCCCTGGCAGGCGCGGAATAACTCCGGCTCATGCTTTTGGTCCACCCTGCGCGCAACCACCTTGCCGTGCGCATCCACCGTCAAGATATCCACCGCCGTAAGCCAGTCCGACGTCAAACCGTGCAGTCTTGAGAGCAGCCCATACCCTCCCCCGCTGATATGCCCGCCGGCCGCCACCGAGGTGCACGTTCCTCCCGGCAGCGTTACGTTATACCGCTTGAACAAATCGGTATAGACATCTCCTAATGAAGCCCCCGCCGCAATCCGGTACTTCGGCGCCCCTGCCAGCGGGGTCGTCTCTCCCATCATGCTCACGTCCAGCACGACTCCGCCTGGATTGTTGTAGACAAAATCCTCATAGCAGTGGCCGCCACTCCGCACCGTGGGCCGCAATCCCTCACTCACTGCCCGCTGCAGCGCCAACGCAACATCCTCTGCGTTATCGCAGAGTTCGATACGGCCCGCCGCATCCGCATCGGACGCCGGAAAGCGCGCATTTCTTCCCTTCATTAGAGTGCTGTACCGCGGATCATTCCGGCTGATTGTTTCAATCGACATGTTGCTCCTTATCGCAATCTCAGAACTTACGCAGTTGCACGAACAAATACGGATCCTGCAAAACCAGGCTTGCCAACATAAACTAGAGCCCGCGGGTTGAACCTTACTTTAACCTTTACATTTTCAAAAGACTACAAGCAAAATCCACCCATCCGTCTAGGCCATAGGACCTATCCCGCTCTAAACGACCTGCAGGCATCGAAGAATTCTGGGGCCGGCATCGATTGATGCCGATGGAGCGTTCGGCACAAAAAACCGCCAGTCGTAGAGACCTGGCGGTGTTTAGAACAAAAATGCAGAGACGATTTACCAAAGCACGCGCCCACCGATCTGGATCACACGCGCACCACCAGGATTTCCCTGCGGCAGGGCATTGGTGATGATGCCGGCGGTCGCGGCGCTGTTGAGCGTGAGACCGGGGTTGCTCGGGTTGAAGATGTTGAAGACGTTAACCGCATCGGCGCGAATCTGGAGCTTCGTTCTTTCATAGATAGTGATGTCACGGAAGATCGAGGCATCCACGTTCCGCATACCCGGCCCATTCAACGTGTTAACTCGCAATGTGCCATCTAAATTGCCGGGGCCAGTACCTGCGCATCCTGTAGTTCCTGAGGTGCAAAACCCGGCGGAGTCGAACCACTTGTATGGCGCGGCGCTTCTGGGAGCAATGCCCGTCGCCGGAAGTCTGCCCGTGGTGAGGTTCGGACGGTCGTTTACAGTACCGTCTTTATTGTCATCCGTTCCAGTAATGATGGCGAGCGGCAGCCCACTCTGGAAAGTCACGATGGCCGAAACAGTCCAGCCATTCAAGCCGAAACGAGCGAAGCGATTGTCCCCCTTATAATAATCCGGCTTCCAGACGACGGAGGTCGTGCTGACATGCGTGCGATCGTTATCGGCTCGCTGCTTTTCCAGGCCAATGTTGTAATAGTCCTCTGGCATGGTGGCGGCACTGTTGCCAATGTTGCCGGTCGTCTGCAGCGATGCGGTGCCCAGACTCTTGCTCCAGACATAGAAGCCGATCACGCTGATACTGTGGCTGAGACGTTTCTCCACAGTAATCTGTAAACCGTTGTAGTTCAGGTTCTGTCCACTTTGAATCACAGAGGCGCTGGCCATGTACTTCTGTCCGGCAACAAGCGTTCCCGGGCAGGCAGTGCCGGCTCCAAACGGCTGAGCCAGATAGGGGCGGCGGCAATTGAAGTTGCTGGTCGTATTGCTCGCAGGCGTCGTCGTGTTAAAGACCGGCGCGTTTTCATCGATGATAAACGGCAGCTTGCGATTGAGAACTCCCACATAATTGATACTGAGCGCAAGGTCTTTGCTGAGCTGCTGCTGTACGCCGACGTTGAACTGATCGTTATACGGCCAGCGGAATCCCTGCTGCAGGAACGTTAGAGCAGACGGAGCGACATACCGCGGATTGGACTTGCTGTAGAAGTACGGAAACGGTGAAACGCCAACTGGCGAGGCTGGATTTGTCGGATTCGGGAAGTCCGCAGGATCGCTCGAGTACAGATTCTTCATGCTGGTCACGTGCGTAAATGCATTGGTGAAGCGCACTGAGAACGGTTGGAAGTTCTGCGGCAGCTCCCACATGTTGCCTGAGATCGTGCCAAAGAAAAGACCCGCTGCGCCGTGAAAGACCGTCTTGCCATTGCCGAATGGATCGAACGCGAATCCCACGCGGGGTGAGACGTGGTTGTAGTTGGTATCTACGCCGCCGACGGGCACGCCGGGATCGCCGGGAAAGAGCTGACCCACGAGTGCTGTTGGCGATACCGTGGACTGAACGCCGGGTTTGAAGATCGAGTAGCGGCGTTGCGTGTCTGTCGGAGCAGTCTGAATGTCATACCGCAGGCCCAGGTTGACGGTCAGCCGCCGCGTCATCCGCCAATCGTCCTCCGCGAAGAGTCCCCAGTTCCAATAGTTTGCGTTCGCGTTGTCGGGCGAGTCCTGACCGTAAGTATTCGGATGTCCGATCAGGAAGTCCGCCATGGCAACGCCAGTCTTCACGTAGGCAGCCTGTGCCGAAGCAGTATTGGGTACCGTCGTGTTTGTATAGGCGAAGACGCCGTAGTCGTTCAGCAGTGTCTGCTGCACGTCCTTCTCGAGATAGCCCTCCCCACCGAGGAAGAGCGTGTGATTGCCATGCGTCCTCGTGTAGACATCGCGCAGGCCATAGACGTTGGTGCCGGCAACCGGGCCGCTGATCTGGTTGCCAAGCGTGAAGAAACCGCCAACGGAGATCTGCGGAAGTTGCGGTGGTCCCTGCACGTTCAGTTCAGAGCCATAATCAGCCAGCGACTTTGCCGGCTGACTGTTCCGGCCAGCATTCATGCGTGTATAGCTAAGCCAGACCTGGTTCACGGACGACCCATGCGTCCATACATCGCTGGCATTGGCCGTCTGCTGACGGTAACTGTAGTTGGAGATCGCCCACGTGCCGAGGGTCGATCCGGAGGGCAGTAAAAGCTGGGACCCGTTCGACTGGAAGTAATCCAGCGTCAGGCGGTGGCTCTGCCCCAGTTGCTGATCGCCCTTGATCAGAAACTCATTGGTCGAATTGGGCAGACCCATGTTGCCGATGAAACGATTGTCCGTACGTCCCGGCGTCGGCAGGGGAACATTCTGGCTTAGCACAGCGGTAGCGACAGGATCCAGGAGAGCCTTGTAGTTAGCGTTGAGATCGGCTCTGTTACCGGCGATGGGCTGATGCGTCACCGGATTGCAGACGAAAAACTTGCCGCCATAGTTGGTGTTCGCCCTGTCCGCCGCATTAAGCGCCGTCGCACAGGCACCCAGACCGGATACAGGTGTTGTCGTCGGCAGATTTTCTGAGAAGTTGCCCACGCGTTGCAGCGCGTCCGGCACCACGGTGTTGAAGTTCACCGGATTGACCTGACGCAGCCCCCCGTAGCTGCCGAAGAGAAACGTCTTGTCCTTAATGACCGGACCGCCGAGAGTCGCTCCGAAATTGTTAACATGCAGAGGCGTCTTGCTCGATTGCCCGTGCGAGGTCGCGTCGAAGTTGGTTTCGCGATGGAACTCAAAGACGGAGCCGTGCACTTGGTTGGTGCCGGACTTGGTGACGACTGTCACAATGCCGGCGCCGGTCCGGCCGTACTCCGCGCTGAAGTTATTCGTCTGCACGACGAACTCCTGAATCGTATCCGGGTTGGGCAGAGCATTGCCTGTGTTGCGCAGGCCGGTCATGTTCAGACCACCGTCCAGGTAGTAGCTCACCTCGCCGACCAGGTCGTCCGGTGAGCCGTTGATAATCACGTGCTGCGCCGGGAAGCCAACGGTATTTTCAAAAGTATTCGACTGTACACCCGGGGTCAGATCCAGCAGGCGATACGCATTGCGGCCGACGAGTGGAAGGTTGTCCACCTCAATGCTGTCTACAGTTCGGCTTAGCGTCGAATTGCCAAGATTGACCAGAGGAACTTCGCTGGTCACTTGCACGACCGTGCTTTCAATCCCAACACTCAGCGTAAAATTCAGGTCTGCATGCTGCGTCGCTGTCAGCGCGATGCCCTTCTGCTCCATCACCTGGAAACCACTCGCCTCCACCTTGGCTGTGTACGATCCGATCGGCAGAAACTCTGCGCGGTACTGACCCTGTTCGTTCGACTTCACAGTGCGCGTGAAGTTCGTGTCTACCTGCGTCAGTGTGATCGTGGCGTTCGGTATCACCGCGCCCGAGTTATCCGTTACCGCGCCGAACAGCGTCGCTGTGGAGAGTTGCGCCCACGCCGATACTGTCATCATCAAAACTACCGCTACCGCCGACAGTCTGATTAGTTTCATCACGTTCCTCCCAAAGATGCTTGCCTTGCGATGTGTGAGGCCGCCAGACCTGTCCGCGCCTCATTCCAATCATTCTTCGCTGCCCAACCAAAAAGTTCGCCGCCAACCCTCGTGCAATCCCTTCGCTTTTACCGAGGAGCTACATCAAAACCTCAGTGCCCATACAAAATGAGTGCTCGTCACTTTCTCGGTCGTCGAGACGAGCAGGCGTTCTCCACGCGGTTCGAGAGAACCTTTATCTACAGATCCCGGTTTTCCAGGGCCCATGACGACATTCTGTTCGACCTTTGAGGCAGCACCCAGTGGTGAGAGCAGCTGTATGTGCAGCGCCACGTCGTTAATATTCGTCCGATATTTCTGCTCAGCAATCGGGTTTAGCTTCGCGTCGGAATGAAGGACCTCTGTGAAGAGATGCGGCGAAGTGCTCTCCACGAGATCGTTCACCTCAATCTTTCCGGCCTCTTTCATGGAAATCCGTCGCAGATATCGTTTGAGACCCAGAGAAGGGTCATAGACGCCAGCCCCTTCGCCTTCCATCTCAAACCCATCTGACGCCAGTTGAGCGCGCGTAATTCGCGCCTTGTTCATCTCCGCATAGGGAAAGCCGGCCCAGGCATCGTGGCCTCTCCCTTCATTTCCCTGGCCTCTTCCGTCGACCAATAGAGTATTGTGTTCGATCGTCATGGGAACCCCCGCATACCCGGAGTCGCCGGTGAGATATTGCCCGTGGGCCCAAAGGATAAAACTATTTACATCCGGATGTACATGTCCCTGCTCCGTGTGCCAATCCGGCATCTTCGCAATCAAATCGGTCGCACTGTGCCCCTCCGGAGGACCGCACTTGAAAGCAATAGCCGTCGCCTGCGCTCCCCAGTCGCTTCGCCAGAAGACGACGTCATGGTCCGTGAAGTGATGCCACCGCTCTACCTTCTCCATCGGCGTCGCCTTCAGCTTCGGATTGCGCCACGCCAGCGTCCACCACTCCTCCTGGCCGGTGTGCCCCATGCTCTTCATCCAATCGGCAACACCTTGAATCTCGCTATCGTTGTACCTCGCCGCCAGATCGTAAAGCAGGTTGTAGTTCGATTCAAAATGACCACCAGGATGACTGCGCTCGTAGTCATCACCCATCTTCGCTCGCGTCTCCGGTCCCGCAAACACGTCGCCGAAATCGAACATCATCTGCCCGCCTGGCGTGAGGCTATGCGCCGCGTAGAGATGCGTCTTTCGCAGCCCAGGCTGGTCAAATAAATCTTCGCCCGCTGCATGTTTCTGCGCGTCGAGATAGTGAATAATCCAGGGCGTCGAGAAGATCCAATATTCAAAACCCTCGTAGTAGTAGCCGTCCTTCGAGTAAGTCTCCAGCACTTTGCTATAGATAGCACGCGCCAGTGCTGCCCATTGCTTCGCCTCCGGCACCTCTCCATACATCGCGTAGGCCGCTACGCCAAGCCCCGCCATAGGAATGAACGTGTGGTTCTGGCTGTACGCCCAGCTACGCCCAGGACGAGGCTCGAAGAACTCATACAGCAGATGCCCCTGACGCGCGATCTTGTTCCGATATCTCTCTCGCTCCGCAGGAGTCAGATCGTTGTACAGAAGGTCGTACCCGACCCCCATGCCATAGAGCAGGTGTCCGGCAGCCAGATCAACGTTCGGCTTGCTGAAGCTGTAGCCCCATACGTCATAGCTCACGGCCGCATCCATATAGAGCTTTGCTGCCGCAAGATACTTCGGGTCGCCCTCCATCTTGTAAGCGAATGCGGCCTCGGCGATCGCAAAGGCGACATCGTTCTGTGCGCGCCTCTTCTCCGCCGGTGGTAGTGGAGGTGGCCCCTGCAGTGCGCGGATGTGCTGCAGCTGCTGGCTCCACCACATCTTCTGCGCACTATGCGCCTCTACTCGCAGCGCGTCGAGCTCCCCGCCCGTGAAGTACACGCGAGGATGTACGCCTACGAGCTCAGGACGCACGCTGGAGCGAAGCGTCTTCATCTCCGCCAACAGTGGAGTGCTCGCGCCTTTCGCCGCATTATCTTTCGGCCCCAGCGATTCCTTGGCATCCTGCGCCGCCATCTGCCCGCAAAGCAAGCCCCCAAAGCAAATCATCACCGGCAACATGCTGAAAGCGCTCGCTGCACCACCCATCCTTCGCCCGTCCACGAAGGCAGTTTGTTCGGTAACATTCTTATATGTTATCGTTAGCACCCGAAGACAATAACACATGCCATATACGTTGGAACAGTCACCGCACACAGTTTTTTCCAGAGGAGCCCAGTGACGTCACCCTGGAACAAGAGAGCGCTCGGCGCACAAACCGAGAGGAGTCCCTCCGCTGGTGCGATCACGCTACAGCCCAACCGAGCCATATCCGGCCTGCGCTGGTGGATCCTTGCACTCATCTTTCTCGTCACTTGCATCAACTACATCGATCGCAGCAGTGTGGGTCTTCTTGTCACGCATTTTGGTCCGGAGATCGGCATCAGCGGCAGCCAGTACGGTCTCATCGGCGCTCTCTTACTCTTCGCCTACACCTTGAGCCAGAGCATCTCAGGCCGGCTCTACGATCGTTACGGCGCGCGTCTGGGCTTCACCGTCTCCATCATCGTCTGGTGCGCCGCTGCCATGGCTCATTCGGCTATCATCGGTTTCACTAGCTTTGCTGCCTGCTCCTTCTTCCTCGGCCTCGGCGAGGCGGGCAACTGGCCGGGGGCGGCAAAGGTTGTTGCCGAATGGTTTCCGCAAAAAGAACGAGCCATCGGAATGGCTGTCTTCAATGGAGGCGCCTCCATGGGTGCAGTCATCGCGCCTCTTCTCGTCGGCCGCCTCCTCGATCCTCTGGTCGGCTGGAGAATCTCCTTCCTCATCGTAGGAGCCCTCGGCTTTATCTGGCTTGCCGCATGGCTTGCGATCTACCGGCCGCTCTCCGAGCATCCTCGCGTCTCCCAAAAAGAGCGAGAGTACATCATGGA
>WNGJ01010130.1_pt1 | contig 10944 bp, 10 predicted proteins | sample 5400611 | NCBI WGS metagenome assembly WNGJ01 (sample SAMN13153375, study PRJNA577476) | soil metagenome | isolation source: 40 cm soil or saprolite under Garry oak tree replicate 1 | place: USA:California | collected 2016-06-15 | reverse complement strand
GACATCCTGAAGGAAGGCGCCGTCGCGACGCTAGTCGTCGGGGCGCTGACGCTGGTCATGGCCGGCGTGCTCAGCTCGCCTGACGTCCCGCCCGTGACGATGCAGACCTGGGGCAAGGTCGCTCCCGTCGACCTGGTCTACACGGCCGCGACCGAGCTCAACGGCACTTCGGGAACAGCCACCTACGGCCAGCCGTACAACCACGGCACCGACGGCGTGCAGCAGGTCGGCCCGGTGAACTGGCAGGAGGTCGCCGGGATCACGCAGCCGATCAACGCGGCGCAGGTGTTCGTCCTCGGCCCGCTGTCGTCGCTGGCCAAGACGACCCCGCCGCTCGCCACGGCGCTGGCGAGCTACAACGCGGCAACGCCCGCCCAGCAGAACAAGTGGGCGATCACGTACGCGAACGCCACAGCGCCTGGCGCCCAGAAGGTGCCGTTCCGCGGCGGGAACCTGAGCCTGCCGGCCGCCGGGCCGGTGCCGGTGTTGATGTCCTACGAACTGACCATGGCGCGCAGCGGGTCGCTCGACTCCGACCTGCTCGCCCAGCGGCAGTTCTACGGCACCGACTTCACCAAGCCGCTGCTGTTCATCGCCGACGGCGGCTACTACAACAACCTCGCAGACAAGATGAACCTGACTGGCGACCAGTGGGGCGTCATGAACGAGACCGGCAACTACCCTGGTCAGCCGTGGCTGTGGCTGTACCAGATGTGGTACCACGTCTCGCCGTTCCAGAGCTCAGGCAGCGTCGACATCTGGGCCGTCTACCTGACCGGGATCGGCACGATCCTGCTGCTGCTGGTCCCGTTCATCCCCGGGCTGCGCGACATCCCGCGGGCGATCCCGGTCTACCGGCTGATCTGGCGGTCCTGGTACCGCTCGTCGGCCCGGCCGGCCGATCCGGAGCGTCCCGCCGAGAACAAGCCAACCCCGCACCACGTCTAACCGGGCGCTCGGAGCCCATCTCTAACTGGTCATCGCGTGCTGCACGCGGAGGCGGCATAGCGAACCCGCCGCTGTGCTTGCGCGGCGCCTTCGACGGCGCCGCGAGCTCAGCAGGCCGGGCATTCAGTCTCGCACCGGAAGTCACCCCGCTTTGCCTGCCTCGCGTACCTGGGCGTCGCCCTTCCTGGCTCGACCCTGGGCCTGCTATGGCCATCCATGCGGCTGAGCTTCCACGAGCCGGTCGGCGTCCTCGGGCTTCTGCTTGTGCTCGGGGTCACCGCCTCGGTTGTCGCGAGCGCCGTCGCCGCGCGCATCCTGTCTTGCCTGTCCATGGGCTTGTTCGTTGTCATGGCCACGCTGTTGTCGGCCGTGGCGCTGGCAGCGGAGGCCGCCGCGCCCGCGTTGCCGGCATTCGCGGCCGGCATGGTGCTGTTCGGGATCGCCTTCGGGGCGATCGACGCAGGCCTCAACGCGCACGCGGCCAACCATCGGCGCGCGGGACATCACCCGGATGCACGCCAGCTACGGACTCGGCGCCATCATCGGCCCCTTGCTCGTCACGACGCTCCTCAGCCAAGGACTCTCATGGCGGCTGGCGTACGGCATCATGGCGGCCGCGCAAGCCGTCTTCGCCCTCCTGTTCACCCTCGGCCGCCGGAACTGGGTTACAGGCATCCGGAGGCTGCGGCCGCCAGCGTCCGCCACGCGGCGTCAGCCGGCCAGGCAGCCTGTCCGGGCGTCGTGCCCGAGCCCGTCATCGGCTGTCGTCCTCGGCGCACTTGCCTTTGTCGCCGTCGAGACCGGTATCGAGTCTGGGGCTGGCCTCTGGGGCTACCTCTTCTTGACAGCCGGAGTTGGCCTGGCCCACGCGGCCGCGGGCGCCGCCGTCGCCGCATACTGGGCGATGATGCTCGCCGGGCGAGTCGTCCTCGGCCCTGTAGCCGAGCGAGCCGCGCCGCCGCGCATACTCGCCGCCGCGTTGTGATCATGCCGGTCGGTGCCGCGCTCCTCGTCGTACCGGGCCCGCCCGTCCTGGCGGTGGCCGGCTTGCTGACCGTGGGTTTCGCGGCTGCCCCGATCTTCCCGCTGTTCACCCTCACGACGGCGCAGCAGATAGGCACCGGCGGGACCGGTACCGGCCGGGTGGTTGGCCTCCAGGTCGCTGCGCCGGCCATCGGCGGCTCCGCGCTGCCCGCCGGCACGGGCGTGGCTTTCGGAGCCCTGGACGGGCAGATTCTCGGGCCCCTGCTGCTCGCGCGCTGCCTTGCCATGCTCGGTCTCCACCGGCTGTCGCGCCTGGCAGGGTCGTGATCGCCGGGATTCCTGGCAACCTGGGCGGCGATCTACGTCGCCAGCACGGGCAGCAACGTTCGTCCGCAAACGTCCGGTACCTGGGGCCAGGGTGGTCGGTAGCCTGTGAGGGCCACGCCAGTGTCCCGCCAGATCCGATGATGGAGACGATGACCTTGCAACCCGAGCCGGCGCCGCAGGCGACGCAGCGCTTGCTAGGCCGCGTCCTGCTCCCGCTGCGGGCTTTCCTCGGGTTCACGTTCTGTGTCGCCGGCCTGCAGAAGCTCGCCAACCCGAGGTTCTTCGACGCCGCTGATCCTGCCTCGATCCAGTCCCAGCTCGCCGGCGCTGTCCGCCTCAGCCCGATCCGCGCGCTGATCTCGCCGCTTGCCCATATCGCCGTCCCGCTCGGCGTGCTCATCGCGTGCGGCGAGCTGCTCATCGGCGTGGCGACCCTGCTCGGGCTCCGGGCGCGACTGGCGGCGGCCGGTGGTGTGCTGCTGTCCTTGATGCTGTTCCTGACAGTCAGCTTCCACGCGGCTCCCTACTACACCGGATCAGATATCGTCTTCGTCTTCGCCTGGACTCCGTTGCTGCTGGCCGGCTCCGGCTCCGTCCTGTCCGCCGACGCGGCGATCGCCGGACGGGCGGACAAGAGGGCCATGGCGGCGACGGCGCATCCGCGATCGAGGATCGCAACGCACGATGCCAGCCGCCGCGAGGTGACGATCAGGGCCGTGGCGACCGCCGCGGCCGCCGCCGGGAGCTTGATCATCGGCGGGATCGCCGCGGGTCTTGGCCGGCTGGCAGGCGGCACGGCACGCACCGCGGGCGCACCGGTCCACCGCATAAAGACAGCGCGGCCTGGCCATACCCGCACGCCCACGGCGACAGCTACGCCTGGGAAGCATCATGCTGGCACCGCCATCGGCCCGGCGAGCCGGGTGCGCGTCGGCCAGGCAGCGTCGTTTCAAGATCCGGCCACGGGCGATCCGGCGATCGTGGTCCAGCTGCGAGCCGGCCGGTTCCTGGCGTTCGACGCCGTCTGCCCGCATGCCGGGTGCGTCGTCGCCTTCGAGGTGGCCGCGGAGCTATTCGTCTGCCCGTGCCATGGCTCGGAGTTTAACGCCAGCACCGGCGCGGTACTGCGCGGTCCGGCGGCGACCGGATTGACCACGATCGCGGTCGCAAAGGGATCTGACGGTCAGCTGTACGTCACCTGAGGCGCGGGTCCTCATAGCGTGTCTCGCTTACATGTCCAAGACCAGATCTATGCTTGGCCTGGCGCAGCAGATGAGTATCTGGCCGTCGGGCGGAGGTTCGAGCGGGTCCGGCGAGTAGGTGACGTCGCCAGAGGGAAGCGGCGTAACGCAGGTGTGGCAGACACCGGTCCGGCAGCTCCAGCGGGTGGGGACGTCGCATGCGTCGGCGAGGTCGAGCACGCCGCCTTGCCCGGCCGCGAAGGCCGCGGAGATGCCGCTGCGGGCGAAGGTCACCAGTGGCCCGGTTCCGGTCGGCCCGGACGGCAAGTGGGGCGGCCGGCGGGTCTGCGCGGTAAGCCCTGGGTTGACCGACGGCAGCGCCCCGAACAGCTCGGTATGAACGCGGGCCTGGTCGACGCCGAGCCTGGTGAGCGCTTTCTGCATATCGGCCATGAACAAGGCCGGTCCGCGGATGTAGGCGCTGGCGTTGACCGGGACGGCTATGGCGATCAGCTTGGCTTCGCTGAGATGTCCTGGTGCGGCGTGCGCCGGGCGGCGTTCCGCGGGCGTGGCGGTGCTGTAGAAAAGGTGCTCCCTGGCGTGTGGCAGGGACGCGAGCAGGGCGTGCGCTTCGTCAGCCAGCGCGTGCTCGCCGGGCCCGCGGGCACCGTGCAGCCACCAGACGTGGCGATCGCTGCCACGCGCCGCTAGCTCGTGGAGCATGGAGGGCACCGGCGTGACGCCGATGCCCGCGGAGATGAGCAGAACGGGGTCCGAACCGTCGTCGAGGACGAGGTCGCCACGCGGTGCTGCCGCGTCCAGAACCGCACCAGCGCGCAAGCCGCCGGTCAGGAATCCGCTGACGGCGCCGTGCGACTCGTGCTTGACAATGTTCCGGTAGGCGCTGGCGCCGAAGGGCCGAAGACAGCGAGCAGCTGCGTACCAGGGCAGGCTAGCCCGCGCCGGGGATGCGCCAGGTCAGGTACTGGCCCGCCGGGACGACCGGCAGCGGGCTTCCGTCGGGTGCGCAGGGATCTAGGTCGCGGCACGGAGCCTGGCGGGGTCGCGCCCTGGCAGATAGAGCAGCGCGTCGGTCTCGGCCACGCTCAGCGCCGGCGGTCCACTGGCTGGTCCTGATGATCTGGTCTCCGGCCTGATGTGTCCCGCGCGGATGACACGCATGTCTAAGACGGGCCGGTGGTGGCTCACCAGCAGTGCGGGCAGTTCTGGCTCGCCCAGCCGCAAGCCAACCCGGTAGCAGGTAATCCGAGGCTGGGTGACTTCGAACTCGGCATCGCCGATGCGATACCGGTCGCCGATGCATACCTGGTCATCCGGCCGAAGTGTTGCCAAAGCCGGTAGGACTCGATCTGGTAAACCTGCACGGCCCGCTGCTCGCCGCCATGCCCCTGCAGGTCGCCTTGGCCGTCACCGTCGATGTTCGGGTGCCGCGCCATTCGCCGCCCGGCCACCGGGTGTTTCCACACGCCTGTTGGACGGTCTTGCCCTGCCAGGGCACGTCCTTCGGCATGCCGACGTTCACCGACAGCAGGACCGGCGTCCGCTGCAGACGTTCCCCCGGGCGACCGGTAAATCCGCTCGCGGCGATGCCTGTCATGGCTACCTCCCGGCGGGCGCCTCAGCCTGACGGCTTCGGGCTGGCGCATAGCCAGCGGTGACCGTCGTAGACAAAAGCGAAACTGTGACGGCAATTCCCTGAATCAGCGGCGCTCACGGCGATGACATAGGTCGCAGACGCGGCGCTGATGCTCATCGGGGAGCACGGCGGGTGCGGCCCATGGGGCAGCGGCTGCAGGCACCACGTGCTGCCCAGGTAGGAGTGCAAGACGCCATTGCTGTGAATGAGCCCGCCGATGAACGCCCAGGCGCTCCCGCCGGCCATAGCGATGTCAGCCAGACCCCAGCCGCCGATGGCCGGGATGGAAACCCTTCGCCACCTGCTGCCGTCGAAGTAGACCGAGACCGACCTCGGCGCGGGCCCGGCAGGGGCGTCGCTCCCTGAGTTCGTGCCTGCCGCGGTGTTGGTGGCCCAGGCACGGCCTCACGAGGAAGCAGCCGACGCCTGGCGGACCCAGCCCCGAAGCCGGCGGGCAACCCGCGCCTGCCAGCAAGGCCAGGCCTGCCGCCAAGGCGCACTACCTGGCACCTCGTCCCCGCCCTGACCAGCCCACGTCGACCTCGCTTCGCCGGCACGCGCTTCGATGCTATCCAGCGACCTGGCTTGTCGCCGGCGACCGGCGGGACAGCATTGCGCGGAACGCTGACAGGGAATGTCCAGGAGTGCTTCCATATCGCTCTGGGCCCGCTGAGCATCGTGGCGCAGACGACTGGGAGCCATTCCTGCGCGCCAGGATGCTAGTGACAGGCCACGAGAGGAGCGAGGTCGTGGACTTCAAACTCGAGGTCGTAGTGCTGCCGGTCGCTGATCCGGACCGCGCCAAGGCCTTCTACAAGAAGCTTGGCTGGCGGGAGGACGCCGACTTCGTCAGCGGCGAGGACTTCCGTGTCGTCCAGCTGACCCCGCCCGGGTCCTCGAGCTCGGTCATCTTCGGCACCGGGATCACGGACGCCGCGCCAGGATCGACGCGGGGGCTCCAGCTGGTCGTCGGCGACATCGACGCCGCCCGGGCTGAGCTGGCCGGTCACGGTGTCGCGGTGAGTGCGATATTCCACGACAAGGGCGGGGTATTCCACCACGCCGGGACGGGAGACCGGGTTCGCGGCCCGGCCCCTGACCACAAGAGCTATGGCTCGTTCCTCTCCTTCAGCGACCCGGATGGCAACAGCTGGTTCGTCCAGGAAATCACCACGCGCCTTCCCGGCCGTTGATCTGTCGAGTGCCCCCAAAGCAGGAAGGATCTGGCAGATGAGCGACTACGACGTCATCGTGATCGGCGGCGGCTCACCCGGTGAGCACTGCGTCGGCGAACTCGCCGATGGCGGCCTGCGCGTCGCTCTGGTCGAACGCGCCCTCGTGGGCGGCGAGTGCTCCTACTGGGCGTGCATCCCGTCCAAGACGCTGCTGCGCCCTGGCGAGGCTGCGCAGGCGGCCAGAGAGGCGGCGGCCAGCGCCCAGGTCCATCCTGAGGCGGCGCTCGCCTGGCGCGACTTCATGGTCTCCGGCTATTCCGACGCTGGCCAGGTTCGCTGGCTGACGAGCAAGCGCATCGACCTGCTGCGCGGTACGGGACGGCTCGCGGGACCCGGCGTCGTCGAGGTCGACGGCACGGCCCACACCGCCGCCGACATCGTCGTCGCGACCGGCGCCGATCCGGTCATCCCGCCTGTCCCCGGACTGGCTGAGCTGCCGGGAGTATGGACGAACCGCGAGGTGACGGGCATGAAGGCCGTGCCGCGTCGTTTGCTCATCCTTGGCGGCGGGCCCGTCGGCACCGAGATGGCGCAAGCCCTCCGCCGCCTCGGCGGCGAGGTGGCACTGGTCGAGGGCTCGGCCCATGTGCTTTCCCGTGAGCCCGCACCGCTGGGGCAGGGCCTGGGCGAGGTCCTGCGCGCCGACGGCGTCGAGCTGCTCCTCGGGGTGCACGCGACGGCCGCGCGGCGCGATGGCGCGGACTACGTTCTGACCCTCGACAACGGGGACGAACTGCGGGGAGATCACCTGCTGCTGGCTACCGGGCGGCGGCCGCGCACCAGCGGCATCGGGCTGGAGACGGTCGGCGTCACGCCAGGCCCGCACGGCATCGAGGTGGACGCGCACCTGCGCGCCGGCGAGCGGCTGTGGGCCATCGGCGACGTCACCGGGATCCGGCTCCTGACCCACGTGGGCAAGTACCAGGGCGAGGTCGTGGCTGCGAATATCCTCGGCGAGCCGCGCGAGGCCAACTACGAGGCGATACCGGCCGTCGTCTACACCGACCCGCAGGCGGCGGCGGTCGGCGCGGCCGAGGCAGCTTTCAGCGCCACCAGCGCGGTGTCAGACGTCGCCAAGACCGCCACGTACACCCGTGCCTATGCGCAGTCCAGCGGCTTCCTGACGCTGCTGTCCGACGGCGAACGACTGACCGGCGCGTACGCTCTCGGCCCCGAGGCTGGCGAGTGGCTGCAGCAGGCCACGCTGGCCATCCGCGCTTGCGTGCCACTCCAGGTGCTGCGCGACACGATCCAGCCGTTCCCGACCTTCTCTGAGATCTATGTCGCCACGCTCAAGGCGCTGGACAAGGCGATCAAGGCAGCCCGTTAGCGCACCGGTTCAGCGTGGAGCTGCTGAGTCCTGAGCCGCTCAGGAAACCTTGGAGACGATCTCCACGAGATTTCCGTCCGGATCGCGTAGCAGCGCATTGCGGTTGTTGTTGCCGGTGTTGTGCGGCGGCTGCAGCACAGGCACGCCAGCGGCCGCGAGTGATTCGCAGGCGCGGTCGACATCGTCAGTCCAGACAACCAGCACCATGGCCGGACTCCCGGGCGCGGCCTCGATGTCGTGCACTCGCCTGGCGGCCTCGACCGTGCCGAGGCCGACGGTGAAGCCGTTCAGCTCGAGCTCGACATGCTCGGGAGTTCCCTCGGCCGGGGTGCGGAACGTCTCGGCAAGGCCGAGCAGATCGCGATAGAAGTGCAGCCCAATTTCGATGTCGCGGGTGTAGAGGTTCACCAGCCCTGAGACGAACATGGTCAGGAAATATACGCCTCCTGATAAGGCCCAGCTCGCGGCTCGCCAGGTGTCGCGGAGCAGGGCATTGAAGGTGTCTGCCTCCTCGATCATGGGGCCGTGCGCTGACCGGCTCATGGTCACCAGGCGGCCGCTGACGGCCTGCGCCAGGGAGCAGTGTTCGGCCGCCACGGCCTGCCGCCATCCGGACGCCCACATGTCGGCGAGGTCAGGGTGCAGATCAAGGTCCCACGCACCGACCACGACAACCTTCGCGAAGCCGGCGGCCGCGAGCGCCGCCACGTCGATCGGCGCGCTTCCCGCCCATGACTCGCGCCGCATGGCCTCGGCTGCCGCCCAGTCCGCCTCGGTCGCCGAGGCCCAGGATTGCGAGATCATCGCCGCGGCGTCCTTCACGCCAGCGGCCTCGGTCGTCACGATCATGAACTCCTTCGCGGACAGGCGCTGCCCGCGCGTCCAGGCTTCCTGGTAGGCGGCGGGTCGCTCCGGCGGCGAGACAGCCGGGTCGGCGATGCCCCAGACCGTTGGCTCGACCACGACCAGGGAGCGAACCGCGTGCGGGACCATCGCCGCCGCGATCAGCGCAACCGTGCCGCCGGTCGAATGCCCCACCACATGCGCGCTGCCGAGTTCGGTGAGAAGATGCGCGACGTCATCCTTGTCGGTCTGCCACCCCATGCTCTCTGCCGGGGGACTCTGACCGTAGCCGCGCCGATCCATGATGATCAGGCGGAATTCGTCGGCCAGGGTTCGCTGTGCGCCGAAGGTGTCGACGCCCCAGCTGCCTGAGCCGTGAATGAGAAGCACCGGATCACCGGTGCCATAGCTCTCTGTATACAGATCGGTCACGAACCAATTCTGCGGTCTGGTACGCCGCAGAACGATCCGTACGTGACGGAAATGAGAGACTGACGCCCGTTACCGGCGTGCGGCAGGCGGCACCAGGCGCCCGATGTCAGCTACGGCCGAGTACCTGGTCAGCGTTATCCGGACTGAACCCGTCGATCATCCCGGCCGGCAGGATGGCATGAACGCCCCAGGTCTGGTTCGCCACCTGAGTGATGCGCAGGTCGACGCAGGTGCTCGCGTGCGCCAGTGCCGCGGCCTTGCCGACGCCCAGCAGCACCTCCAGCCACCGCACCATCGCGTCGAGCGCGTCGCCCATGGCGACGTTGAGATCGGCGTCGAAGCCGAACGTGATGCGCCGGGCTGGCGTCTCGGCGTGGATGGACCGCAGCGGCGGGTCCGCTACCAGGCTGACGACCGCCTCGGTGGTGATGGGCATTCGATAGCGGTGCCGCCGACCTCGCCGTCCCCCTGCGCGGCGTGGCCGTCGCCCAGGTAGAGCAACGCGCCGGGAACGGTCGCAGGGAGATACAAGGTGGACCCCGCGACGAGTTCCTTGCAGTCGATGTTGCCGCCGCCGGCAGTACGCAGCGGGATCGTCAAGTGTTCGCCGGGCTCATCGGGCGGCATGCCCATCACGCCAAGAAACGGCGCCACGCTGCGGCTGAATCCGGTGTCGCAGGTTGCCTTGGCCGTATCGGGATCCAGATCCCACAACAGCCAGGACGGGGGTCCTTCGGCGAGGCCAAGGCGCCGGGTGACGGGCGTATCCAGCGCCGCCACGACGGTCCACCCCCAGGAGTCCGGGCGGAGCGAGACCAGCCGCAGCGCCAGGATGTCACCGGGCTGCGCTCCGCTGACCATGATCGGCCCGGTGAGGCAGTGGCCGCGGTACGCCGGGTACATTTTGGCTGGTCCTCGCCGGGAAAGGTCTGCCGCGCCAGGTACCCGGCCGCGTCGAGGGACCTGACGACCGCATGCCGGTGCAACGTTCGCACGGCCAGAAGGTCATCGGTCGGTCAGCGCCACCGGGAGTGAGCAGCCTTGCGGCAAATTGGGTGGGCCGCGATGGCACGCTCATGGCACTGTTGACGGGTGGTGCGGAAGAACTACTTCGACGAACCAGTCGCGCGGCGGTACGACGAGGATTCGGCGGACAGATTCGCGGCCGGCGTCATCGAGCCGACCGTGAGTTTCCTCGCCGGCCTGGCCGGATCCGGCGCTGCCGTGGAGTTCGGCATCGGGACCGGCCGCATCGCGCTCCCGCTCAGCCAGCGCGGCGTCCGCGTGTCCGGCATCGACCTGTCGCCGGACATGGTCGCCCGCCTGCGGGCGAAGCCGGGCGGCGAGGCCATCGACGTGACCGTCGGCGACTTCGCGACCACCCGTGCCGACGGGACGTTCCGCCTCGCCTACCTCGTCTTCAACACGATCGCGAACCTGACGAGCCAGGACGACCAGGTGGCGTGCTTCCAGAACGCCGCCGCTCACCTCGAGCCTGGCGGCTGCTTCGTCATCGAGGTCGAGGCGCCGCAGCTCCAGCGGCTGCCGCCAGGCGAGACCGTCCGGCCGTTCACCGTCACCCCGACTCACCTCGGCTTCGACGAGTTCGACATCGCCAGGCAGGGGCTCATCTCGCACCACTACCGGATTAAGGACGGTGAGTTCAGGACGCTGTCGATGCCGTTCAGGTACGTCTGGCCAGCCGAGCTTGACCTGATGGCGCGGCTGGCGGGCATGACGCTGCGGGAGCGCTGGAGCGGCTGGCAGCGCGAGCCGTTTACCAGCGAGAGCATTAGCCACGTCTCGGTCTGGGCGAAGGACGCGCCGTAGCGACCGTCAGGGCGAGCTAGGTCTGCTGCTGCATCAGCGCCCCGTCCCGCTCGGCGGTCCCCACGGCAGGACGGAAACTCAGCAACGCGACAAAATCCACAACAATCCCGTATATGCTGCTCAGCTGGCCACCGCTGCCGCCGGCAAGCCGGCGGACCCCGTATAGTGCGCGCGACT